>Ga0070711_100000545_pt1 | contig 19658 bp, 18 predicted proteins | sample LARL53metaG_FD_65452 | JGI IMG/M metagenome (GOLD analysis project Ga0070711, IMG submission 65452) | Corn, switchgrass and miscanthus rhizosphere microbial communities from Kellogg Biological Station, Michigan, USA - LAR L5-3 metaG | ecosystem: Host-associated > Plants > Roots > Rhizosphere ... | reverse complement strand
ACCGTGACGTACACGATGAACAAGGTGACATGATCGGGCTTGGACGCCTGATACAGCACCGGCGCCGTACCACCGAACACGGAGTTCGCGAGCGCGTAGCCCAATCCCACACCCAGAGCGCGGATTTCGGCGGGGAACAGCTCCGCCTTCACGATGGCGTTGACCGATGTGTAGCCGGTGATGATGACATATCCGACCGCCAGTATGAGGAACGCCATGACCGCTGACGTCGTCTTCGGGAGGAACGTGAGAAGGACGTAGGTGTAGACGACTCCACCAACGCCGAAGAAGACCAGCAGTGGCTTGCGGCCGACCCGGTCGCTGATGACGCCACCGACGGGCTGCAGCAGCATCAGGAAGATCAGTCCCAACAGGTTGATCCACGTCGCCGTCAGCGCGCGGTCAGACCCGAAGGTGGACTTGACGATTGCGGGCGCATTGACGCTGTAGGTGTAGAACGCGACCGTGCCGCCCGCAGTGATGAGGAAGACGAGAAGCAGCGGCCGCCAGTGCGTGGTGAACAACGACTTCATGGAACCTGCGTCCGGGTCCTTGCCCTCGCGGATGGCTTCCAGATGCGACTCGCTGAGCGACTCGTCCATCGAACGTCGAATCCAGAGCACCACAAGGGCGGCGATGCCCCCAATGAAGAACCCGATCCGCCAGCCCCAGGCGTGCAGCGCGTCATCGTCCAGGAAGTGCAGCGCGATGAGGAGGGTGAACTGCGCAAGCACGTGGCCGCCGATGAGGGTGACGTATTGGAACGACGACAGGAAACCGCGCCGATTCGAGGTGGCCGCTTCGGACATGTACGTCGCCGACGTGCCGTACTCTCCGCCAGTGGCGAAGCCCTGCACGAGCCGAGCGAGGACCAGGATCACCGCCGCCCAGTAGCCGAGGATCTCGCGGGTGGGCATGATCGCTACGACGAAGGAGCAGGTCGACATGACGGTGATGCTGAGCATCAGGGCGGCCTTGCGACCGCGACGGTCGGCGTAGCGGCCGAAGAACCACGATCCCACCGGGCGCATCACGAAGGTGACGGCGAAGATCGCATAGATGTACACCGTGGAATTGGTGTCGTTCTCGTCGAAGAACTGTTTCTCGAAATAGGACGCGAAGACGGTATAGACGTAGACGTCGTACCACTCGACGAGGTTGCCCGCCGAGCCCCTGACGGTGTTGAGCACCGCCCGCCTGGTACTCGTCGGAGCGCAGGTCGGACCGGACGGCATCGCCTCATCGCTCATTGGGGGACGATAGCGGATCGAGTCCTACGTTCGCGGTCGCTTGGAGGGTCCCTTCGTACGCAAGGCGGCGCCGGCTCAGGCAGCCGCAAATAGCCGCTGTGTGCTCGGCTTCCGAGAGGTGATGCTGCAGAAAAGATCCGCCGGAATAGTCAATTGGGACATCAAAGTGCCGCAGTCGATCTCTTCCGCTCGAAGTAACTCAACTGCGTTTGGAAGGAGCGACGGTTGTTTGACCGTGCCCATCAAAACAGGCTCTGCACGTCGCCAGCCACGCATTCGCGGCTTCGTATCCGCGCCGGTTCTACCTTGTCAGCGTCGGGCCAGACCAGACACCCCCAGGCTCGCCGCTGCCATCGCCGCGCCCAGAATTATCCAGCCGCCGAATGCGACGCCGGTCATCAACGGCAGGGCGACGGCTGAGCCGATGATGCGGGCCGTGCTAGTGGACATTGTGAACGCAGATTGGTATTGACCTTCTGCCGCTGGTGGAACGTCCCGCAGCGCCACGAACCACGTCGCCGCTCCGCCAGCCACCTCGCCGACGGTCAGCAAGACCACCGCGACCACGATCACCACCCCGGCGAACGTTGGGCCGAGGTCGATGGCGGCGGCACCCATCAGGGTGCAGGCCGCCAGCAGCGCCAGTGCCGCCACGTCTGCAGACCGCGCGGCCGCCACTGGAGTCACCACCCGCGCCGCCCATGGAGTTTGCATACCGATCACGATCGCGGTGTTCAGCGCCAGGGCCGCGCCGGGTACCCACCGGGGGCCATCTGTGTAGAAGAGCACCCAGATGGGCAGCAAGAGTGTCAACACCGGCATCGTCAGCTGGACGATCGTGGCCAGGAACGTCGCCACGGCAAATCGATGGTCTCGCAGCGCGATTAGTGCGCCGCGGCGCGCGCTGCGTGGCCGTGGCCCCGTCGTCGTGGGGACGAGCACAGTGACGGCGGCAGTCAGGGCCGCGACTCCCGCTGAGGCCCAATACGCCGTCCGGAGGCTCGCATCCGTGCCGAGGACCGTGACCAAGCCCCCGATCAGCGTGCCGAGGCCGAAACCCACGTTCAGCAGGGTGTGCATTCGTGCCCGGATCTCCAACCGCTCCGAAGGCGCGGCTTCGGATACCGCCAGCGCCTGGCGGATGGAGCGAGAGGCCGCTTGCGTGGTCGCGAACCAGACGGCCGCGACGGCGTATCCCGCCAATGAATCGGCGATGGCGTAGCCGGCCAGGGCGCCCGCTGCACCGAAGCCGTAGATGGTGGCCGCAGTCCTCAGTCCGATGCGATCGGCGAGAGACCCAAGGGACACGGCGCTGCCGAGCGCGGCGATCCCCGCCATTGTCAATACCGCGCCGACAGCCTGCGAGGTCAGATCGAGGTGGGTCGTCGCGTGCATGACGATGGTGGACAGGGCCACGCCTTCGACGACGGATGTGGCGACTTGCACGACGTCGAGGAGACGCTGCCGCCGGACTCCGCCGGGAGCGGTGCGCGCGGCGGGCAACGACGCACGCCCCGCTTCGCGAATGATCATCGGCGGCCCTTTCTCTGAGCCTTTACCTTTCCGAACGTCTAGCCAGTAGTCCAACAGCTAGTTCTTCTGCCAACTATCATCGAAAGCGATGGAAGTGCATCAGCTGCGCTACGCCGTCGCGGTGGCCGACTCGGGCAGCTTCACCGCGGCCGCAGCCACGTTGCGCGTCAGCCAGTCCGGGGTGAGCGCGCAAGTCGGCCGCTTGGAGCATGAACTTGGTGTGCGGCTGTTCGAGAGGTCGGCACGGCGCGTCACCGTCACCCCGGCTGGAACCGACCTGCTGGACCGGATGCGTCACGTGCTGGCTGCACTTGACGAGGTGCGGTCCGTGGCCGACGAGGTGCTCGGACTGGTAAGGGGATCGGTCCGGCTCGGCGCCGTGGCAGGGCTTGGCTGGCCGGCATTTCTGGATGCGATCGAGCAGGTTCACGACGCGCATCCGCAATTGGCGCTGTCCCTGCGCGAGGGAAACTCGGCGGCTCTGCAATCCGAGGTGCTCGCGGGTCGCCTCGACGTGGCGATCGTGTCGTGGGTCGACAAGCCACTGCCCGGGCTGCGCTGGTTCGTCGCCGTGGAGGAGCGCCTTGCCGCCGCGATCGGCAACGACCACCAGTGGGGGACCCGTGCCAGCGTGGCACCGGCGGAGCTTCTCGACGTGCCGGTGGTGTGTCTGGCAGCGGGAACCGGCGTCCGGGCGGCCTACGAGACGATGATGAGTCGAGAAGGACTACCGGCGCCCGTCACGTGGGAAGTGACGTTGCCGACCACCGCTAGGGCGCTGGCCAGCCGTGGATTGGGGGCCGCCGTGCTCACGACGTCGGCGGCCGACCTGCCCGATGCGTTGGTCTACGTTCCCGTCGAATCCGACTACGCCCGTTCACGTTTGGGCATCGTATGGCGTTCGGGTCATGCAATGACCGCCGCCACTCGCATCGTCCTCGACGCGTTGCGCGAGCACCTCGCACGCTCGGTGTCGCCGCAGCACGATGAGTCCGCCGCTTCCCCCTAGTCATCCGGGTGCGACGTCTCCGGCGCGGCGCTCTCTCACCAATCTCGCGACTTGCGAACTCTTATCGATCTTCTTCCCGGTGTCACTCGCGCCTCGAAACCCGCCCCTTCCCAACCGAATACACCCTTCGGCGGACAAGCCTGCCCGGATAGAGGCTAACTGCGTGTGCCGACACGATCGCGCCACCGACGCAGAGCAACGGGGAGTTGTCGCTGTGCCCTTCCGTCGCGTTCCGCTGCTCTGTCAGTCAACCCCGCTTGACGGCGATCGCATTGCGAGTCACACTATATTGACGCATTGTCGACAACCGTACAATTTCTGCGACCCATTTTCTGGTGCCATTCACACGAAACGAGGATCAACCCCATGGGCGAGCTGCTCGCTGGAAAAACCGTCATCGTTACCGGTGCCGGCGGAGGGATCGGCCTGGCGACGGCGTTGCATCTGCTGGAGGAAGGCGCCCAGGTGGTCGCCACCGTGCACAAGAAGTCTTCCCTACCCGAGCTGAAGGTCGACAACGACAACCTCGTCGCCCGCGTGGTGGACGTCGCGGACGAACAGCAAGTCAAGGACGTCATCGCCTTCGCAGTGCGAACGTTCGGCAAGCTCGACGGCATCGTCAACAACGCCGGTGTACTCATCCCCGGCACCATTCTGGACGCCTCAGTGGAGGACTACCAGAGGACCTTCGACGTCAACGTCAAGGGCGTCTTCCTGGGCTCGAAATACGCGATCCCCGAGCTGATCAAGGCCGGCGGCGGGTCCATCGTGAACTTCGGCTCGATCAACTCGATCGGCGCCGAGAAGCTGCTGGCAACCTACACCGCCAGCAAGGGCGCCGTCCTGACGCTGACCAAGGCCATCGCGCTGGACTTCGGCGCCCAGGGCGTCCGGGCGAACACGCTGTGCCCTGGATTCGTCGACACCCCGCTCAACGTCCCGCACTACACCGCACTGGGTGGCCGCGAGGAGCTCGAGGCCGGACTGCCCGACTTCCAGCCGATCGGGCGGCCGATCCTGCCCCTGGAGATCGCCCACTCGGTGGCGTTCCTGCTGTCGGACCATTCGACGGCCATCACCGGCACCGCGTTCGTCGTCGATGGCGGCGTCCTCGCCGGAGCCTGAACCACTCCGCGCGGCGGGCCGGCCGCGGGGGCCGAGATGATTGAGGGTCGATGGTGACATCGAATATCAGCGACACCGATGAGCCCACCGTCGACGTCCTAGTCATCGGCGCCGGCTCCTCGGGCGCCGTCGTCACCCACACCGCCGCCGCAGCGGGCCTCAGCGTCATCTGTGTCGAACAGGGCGACTGCGTCAACCCCAGCGACTTCCCTGCCAACCATCCCGAGTGGGAGCTGCTGATTCAGCACGACTGGGCCCACGACCCCGAACGCGCGCGCACTGCCCTCGGACTACCCCGTCGACGTCACCGACTCCGACATGTGGCCGGTGACGTTCAACGCCGTCGGCGGGAGTTCCGTCTTCTACGGCGCCGAGTGGCCACGGAGGCTGCCCCTCGGACGTCCGCGTCAAGACACTCGACGGCGTGGCTGATGACTGGCCGATCAGCTACGACGACCTCAAGCCTTACCACGACGAGGTCGACGAGTTCATCGGCGTCTCCGGCGTCGGCGGTGCCACCGCCTATCCCGAAGGTCTCGACTAACCGCTGCCGCCGCACCCCCTAAGCAAACCCGGCATGAAGGCAGCCGAGGCCGCGAACAAGCTCGGATGGCACTGGTGGCCCGGAACCAACGCCATCTCCAGCCAGAAGAACAGACCCTTGAGCAGTGCGGGCGTTGGGGGTGTCTGCGAATGGGGCTGCCCGCAGGGGCCAAGGCGTCCTTCGACCTGATCTACATGCCCCAGGCGCAGCAGGCCGGCGCCCAGGTCATCACCGGGGCAGGCGTAGGCAAAGTGGTCACCGACGACGAGGGCACCGTGCGGTCCATCCCGCATCGGTGATCGGACAGAGGCCACCGCTGTTCAGCTTCTCGATGAGATGGGCCCCGCAACCGTAGTCCTCGCCACATGTTCGGTCACTCGCCTGCAGCGGAGACGTAGATGGACCCGCTCCAGAACGGGCTCGAGGATCCCGGTTTCCAGCTCGTTGGCGCACAGCACCACCGACCGGGCTGGCTGGAACCTGGCCAATCCCCATCGACGACACTCAATCCTCCGCCCGACGCGCCCTGTGCCCCGGCACTGATGGCGCGACCCCAAGGGACCGGGCGAGGTCCCCGTCAGGACACCGCGAACGGCTATTGTCGACAATTAGTCATACCCTGTGTGGCGCGGGTCCGTCACCGCCGCGCGCGCTTGATGCGAGAGGACTACCAGTGTCTGAAGCTGCGACCAGAGCATTCGCCGCCACGTTGGGCCGCAACGCCTCCAAGAACGTTTCTTTTGGACCGATCGAACAACGCACCACGCCGGGGTCGGTAGCCCACGTCCTGCGCACGGCGATCCTCGACGGCACTTTGGCACCCGGCAGTCAGCTCCGCGAGATTCCTCTGGCCGCCGATCTTGGTGTCAGCAGGGCTCCGCTGCGAGAAGCCCTCGGGATTCTGGCCGACGAGGGCCTCATCGTGAAGTACCCGTACCGAGGGGCGTTCGTCGCCGAGGTCAGCGCCACCGGGATGTCGGAGATCGCAAGCCTGCGTAAACGCCTGGAGCCCTACGCCATCGAACTGGCGATTCCACGGTTGACCGGAACCAGCCGGATCAAGGTCACCCGAGCGTTGGAAGACATGGCCTTCGGCGCCGACAACAACGATCTGACCGCCACGGTCGACGCGCACATGGCCTTTCACCGCGCCTTCTATGAGCTGTCCGAGCACAAGCTGCTGCTGGACTTGTGGAAGAGCTGGGAAGCACAGCTGCAGATGTTCTTCTCCGCCGATCATCAGGCGTTTGCCGACTTGCACGACATGGTGGCCGACCACGAACGGCTGCTGAGCATCATCGACCGCGGCGACATCGATGAAATCACCCGCGAGATCGCGGTGCACGTCCACAGTCCGTCACCCGCCGAGGTCGAGGCCGAAGCGACCGCGTCAGCGGATACGTGAATACGTCGACTTCCTGGGTGGGCGATCCCCTACGATGCCCTCGACGCCGCAGCGGCGGTCGGTGATGGCCCTCACTCTACCGGGGTGTGGATTGTCGACAGTAAGGCAAGACTTTGGTGCGTCATTGCAATTCGCGAACCTCTCGCGGCTGGCAGAATCGTAGCCTTGTCGACAATCATCAATTAGCGGTAAGCTGAAGTCCAGAGCGCTTCGCTCGACCATCGCCGGCAAGGCGCCGCGGACCACAACACCAAAGGAACCCAACCATGAGCAAGAAGCTGGGCGGCGTCCTCGCTGCCGTCTCGACCCCGTTCACTGCGGACGGCGCCGTTGACGAGGCCGCCCTGCGCGGGCACGTCGACTTCCTGATCGGCAACGGTCTGCATGGCCTGGTTCCCGGGGGAAGCACCGGCGAATTCGCCGCCCTGACCTCCCAGGAGCGCAAACTCGTCAACAAGGTGGTCATTGAACAGGCCGCCGGCCGGGTACCCGTCGCCCCGCAGACCGGGTCCACCAGCACTGCCGAGGCGATCAACCTATCCAAGCAGGCCGCCGACGACGGCGCCGACGCCGTGCTGCTGGTCCAGCCGTTCTACGAGGCGCCGACCCGCCACCAGGTCATCGAGTATTTCGCGACTGTCGGTGAGGCCGCCGGCGTGCCGGTCATCGCCTACAACCTGCCCGGCGTGACCGGCATGAATCTCGACCGGCCGTTTTACCGCGAGCTGCTCGAGCGCACCGATGCGGTGAAGTACATCAAGGACACCTCCGGCTCCATCGAGCAGGCCTTCGACCTCATCTTCAACCTCGGGGACGCCATCGACACGTTCGTCGGCTGGGACACCATCGTGCTGCCCGCCTTCTCTGCGGGCGCGGCCGGATCCATATGGGGCGCACCGAACTTCGCGCCCAAGGAGTGCGTGGCGATCTTCGATCTGGCCAAGGAGGGCAAGACCGCCGAGGCGTTCGCAATCTTCAAGCGACTCTGGAACGTCTTCGACTTCCTGGGCAAGGAGGGCTACGCCGTCGCCACCAAGGCCGCCGCACAAGCTGTCGGTGTCGACCTCGGGTATGCCCGCGCGCCCTACGGTCCGCTATCCGCCGACAAGCAGGACGAACTGACCAAGCTGATCGCCGAGACAGGCCTGAACTACGCCTAGTTGGGCTACCGCACAGATACGGATTCACATGCCCAGGCCTGCATCACCGAACTGAGCCAGGTCGGACTCGATCCCGCCGACCCCTACCCCACCGGTTACCGACTCTCGGACACCTGGCCGACCATGCCCAGTTGAGCCGACTCCGCCGCACCAGGGATCCTCGCCGTCGCCTTCGAGATCCCACGGTCACCCGTCGACGTCGACCTAGCCACCGTCCGCCACGTCCGCGGTTGCGGTTGCGGTTGCGGTGAAGCCTCGTGTGACGTGGCTGCCCAGGCCGCAACAATGGACGCCATCACAACGTATCCGGCACAAACCCGTCATAAAGATCTGCGTCGAAGACCCTTCATCCCCTACCCGGGTAGCGCGGGAACGGCTTCGCGTTCCGTCACGGCGGGCGGTGGCGACCTTCGGAGAGTGCTGCCAAGCGTGGTCTCGGTGTCCGGTTCCGCGACGTGGTGTTGCGCGTCGAAACGTCGCTGACCGGGTGACCGACCAGCGACGTCGCCGCGCCAGTGCTAGGTAATGCTGAGGGTGACCAGCTTCGTGCGGGTGAACTCTTCGAGTCCGGCGAGGCCGCCTTCCTTGCCGAGCCCCGACGCCCGGAATCCACCAAGGGGAACCTCGGGCCCGACAACCATGTGCGTGTTGACCCAGACGATGCCGGTATCGATCGCGTTCACGCAGCGCAGCCCCCGGGCCAGGTCACGGGTCCACACCGAAGACGCCAGGCCCTGGGAGACCGAGTTGGCCTTGGCGATCGCGTCGCTCTCATCGGTAAAGGTTTGCACGGTGGCCACGGGGCCGAAGATCTCCTCGGTGACAAGTTCGTCGCCGTCGCTGAGTCCTGAGATCAGGGTGGGCTGGAAGAAGAATCCCGGACGGTCGACCGCGGATCCGCCGGTCACCACAGTCGCTGAAGGCGGTCTGTTGGCGACGAGCTTGGCCACCCGGTCGCGTTGAACTTCTGAAATCAGCGGTCCCAAAGTCGTTGCGGGATCGGCGGTGTCGCCGATTACTGCTTGCTCAAGGCTAGCGGCCAGCCGTTCGACGAATTCGTCGTGCAGTGACTCGGCCACCAGAATTCTTGTGGCCGACATGCATTCCTGCCCGGCGTTGAACAGAATCCCGTTGGTCAAGGAGGGCAGTGCTTTGGCCAGGTCGACGTCATCGAAGACCAGGACCGGGGAGTTGCCGCCGAGTTCGAGCACCACACGTTTGGCTTGCGCTCCTGCGGCCGAGCCGATGCTCTCACCGGCGCGGGTCGAACCGGTGAAGGAGACCAAGTTGACGTCGGGATGCTTGACCAGGGCCTCTCCGGCGACTGGGCCGCGGCCGTTGACGACATTGACGACGCCCGGGGGAAGCACTTGTTGAGCCAACTCGATGAAACGACTCGTGGACACCGGCGTGTTCTCCGCAGGTTTGATCACGATGGTGTTGCCCGCGATCAGTGCGGGCGCGATTTTCCATACTGCCTGCCACAGCGGAAAATTCCACGGCGTGATGCCGGCGACCACGCCGACAGGCTCGCGCCGCACGTAACTTGTGGTGCCGGCGGCGAACTCTCCGGCGGCCTGAGCGGCCAGCACGCGACCGGCTCCGGCGAAGTGCCGCAGCGCTCCCAGAATTCCTGGCAGCTCTTCTTCGGTCGCCGCGGTGATCGGCTTGCCCGCGTCGATGGATTCGATCCGGGCGAATTCGGCCAAGTCCTGCGCGAACAGATCGGCCAGGGCGTGTAGCGCCTCGGAGCGCTGGGCGGGAGACTTGGCCGCCCAGGCGGGGAAGGCGGCCTTGGCCGCTTGGACCGCGTCATCGACGTCGCCTGGGGTCGATTCGGTGAAGCTGGCGATGACTTCACCGGTGCTGGGATCGAGGACCTCGAGCGTATCGGTCGAGGAGCCGGCCACCGATTTGCCGTCTATCACGTTCGGCACCGTCATCAGTGTCATGGGTCTACCTTTCGGGGTTGTTTACTTGCTGTTGGGGATTGGGTTCACAGCTCGGTGCTGGTCAATACGAAGCTCGGGTCGCCGAAGAGTTCTTCGTCGACGCACACGCCGAGGCCCGGGGCGGCGTCGAGTACGACCTTCCCCGCGGTGAGGGCGGGTCCCGTGGCGCCTGGGTCCTTTTGATAGGACATCGTCAAGTGATGGCCCATGAAGTAGGACACGCCGAGGAATCGCTGTGGGTCGATGCTGGCGGCGAGTTGTGCCATCGCGCCGGTGGCCAGGTCGGCGCCTTGGGGTTCGTCGACCATGATCATGATGCCGGTCGCTTCGGCGAGGTCGCGGATGCGGGCGGCCTTGGTCAGCCCTCCGACGCGGGTGATCTTCAAGTTGAGCGCATCGGTGATGCCCAGATGGTGCCCGGTCAGGACGTCGTCGTAGGTTTGGCCGCTTTCGTCCATCATCAGGGGCAGGGGGCTGTGCCGCGCGACGAGGGCGAGTTCGGCCATGCTGGCGCAGGGTTGCTCGACGTAGGTGTCGACGTCGCGGATCGCCTGTAGGTAGCGCTTGGCTTGACCTACGGTCCATCCGCGGTTGGCGTCGCTGGTCATGAACTCCGACACTTCCGCCACCGCGCTGGCAACGGCGCGCGTCCGCTTGGCGTCGTCTATCGGGTCGTCACCCAGTTTGAGCTGAAAGCGTCGAAACCCCAAGTCCACGAAGGACAGGGCTTCTTCGACCATTCGCTGAGGTGAGGTCAGGCTGACCGCTTGGAAGGCGCCGAGCTCACGTTGCTTGATGCCTCCTAGCAGCGTGGCCACCGGCAATCCGAGGAGCTTGCCGCGCAGGTCCCACATCGCGGTGTCGATGGCCGCCTTGCCGGGTAGATGCCCGATCAGCAGGGCGTCCATGCCGTCGGCGAGCACGCCGGCGTCCATTGGATCGCAGGTGAGCACGAACGGTGCGAGTTCCTTGACGGTTTCGCGTGCACTGCCGGGGAATCCGTTGAGGTAGTTGCCCCCCAAGGTGCCGGCTTCACCCCAACCGGTGGTGCCGTCGTCGGCGGTCACTTTGACGATGGTGGCGGGGAAGGCGCTCAGGTTGCGCCCGTGCGACATGACGTAGGAGCCGCCGGCTGCCGGGATGTCGACGGAAAAGCAGGAAATGCTGTGCAGCTTCATGGCCTCGTTCTCTGTGGTGAAGGGGCGGCTAGGCGAAAAGCGTTGATAGGTAGGGGGATAGGAAGGTCCCGTGTGGATCGAGTTCCTGCCGGACGGCCTCGAAGTCGCCGAGCCTGGGGAACAGGCGCGCGATTCGCTCGCGCGTCATGAAGTTGAGCTTTCCCCAGTGTGGGCGCGCGTCGAAGTCGTCGAGGGTCGCGGCGACGTCGGCCAGAAAGCCCATGTAGTCCTTGTCCTCGTGTCCGCAGATGGAGATCGAGATGGAGGGGCGTTGGTAGAACGGGGAGAGGTAGGCGTCGTCGGCGGCGATCGACCGCACTTCGATGGGGTAGAGCTGGTCGGGGTACTTGGTCAAGATCAGCTCCCGCAGCGCGAGGAACGCGTCCTTGCCGTCCTCGTAAGGGACGAAGTACTCGAGTTCCCTGTTGACGATGACGCCCTCGAAATCAGGATCCGGATAGATCCGGTACGGCCGATCGACCCGCCGGTATCTGGGGTCCGGGGTGGAACTGAGCGATAACTGCGGCACCTCGTCGTAGAGCTTGACCAAGGCACAGTCACCCGGGCCGACCGATGCCGGCCAGTCCATGAACAGCGATCCTGGGGAGCCGTCATAGGGCATCCAGAAGAACGAGAAGTGGCGCCGGTGCGTCATTTCGTCGTCGAAGCGTTCGAGAACCTGTTCGACCGGCCAGTATTCGAGGTTTTCGGCCAGACCGAACGCCTCGCGGACGTCGAGTTCGACCTCGGTGACGACGCCGAGCATTCCCATCGCTACCCGGGCTGCGGCGAGCGTGTGCGGATCCTCGGTGCTGACCTCGCGAACCTCGCCAGTGGCAAGGACGACGCGGAACTTGGTGGCCATTGCCGAGAAGCACTGTTGTGCCGCACCGGAGCCGTGCGTGGCGGTGCCGATCGCACCGGCGATCTGTTGGGCGTCGATATCCCCTTGATTCTTCAGACACAGCCGGGCCGCCCACAATGGGTCACCCATCTGCCGGATCGTGGTTCCCGCGGATACCGTGACACGGTGGCGGGCAGCGTCGATCGCGGTTACCCCGGTCATCCGGTCCAGGCACAGCATCACTCCGTCGGTCACCGACAGTGGCGAGAAGGAGTGCCCCGTCCCGACGGCGCGCACGCCGAGTCCATGGTTCACGGCGTCGATGACGGCATCCTGAACGTCGGCCTCCGTGCTCGGATGCAGGACCCGCTGAGGAGCGCACTGCTGATTGCCGGCCCAGTTTGACCAATGCGTATGCGTGATGCTTGCCATGACTGCGAGACTCCATCTCGGTCCGACGATGGGTGGTGTTGTCGGTGTTCAACGAGCTTCAGTTGGGAGTAGTTGTGGGGGCCGTTGCGGTCGCTTCGATTGGGCCCCGGACTTAAAGATGCCCAGGTGCGACGTCGCGGGAGGCACCCCGACGGCTCTTCGGGATGCACAGATAGATGACGCAGCCGGCCACGACGACTCCAACGAGGCCCAATCCGACGTGAATCGGGTCGGAGACCACCAAAACGATGCACAGGACGAACGACCAGACGATCGCCGCCACGAAGATCACCGGGTTGAACTTGCCGTAATGCCACGGGTGTTCGGGCAGTGTCTTCTTGATCACGGCCCAGAAACCGACCGTGACCACGATCGTGTAGGCAAACCCCCAGGCCAGCGCGGTCATCGCCGCGAGCACCGACAGCAACGAGGACCACAGACCAAACAGTAGGGCCATGGCGAGGATCGTCAGGGTGGCGTTGATCGGGATTCGCTGCTTGCTGACCTTGCGCATCCAGGCTGCCGCCGGCATCTGACCATCGCGCGCCTGCGACCACAGGACACGTATTCCGGTGAGCTGCAACATGGCGATGGTAGCCAGCAGCGCAACGATGGCGACCGCTTCGACCACCGTGGCGAAAGTCTGTCCGATCGCGCTGTCGAGGATGTCCTTCACGGGCACGGAGCTGCCCATGATGGCGGGGAGGTCTTGAATGGCCATCAGCAGCAAGGCGATGATGATTCCGCCGGCCAAGTAGGCCGAGGTGTTGGCTACGACGGAGGCCATCGGCGCCATCTTGTTGGCGTTCTTCGTTTCCTCCGAGGCATTCCCCGTGGCGTCGAAGCTGGAAATCAGATAGGCGGGAAGAATCATCGCGAAGAGCGCGGGCGTCAACCAGTGGCCCCCACTGGTGGTGCCACCGGTGTCGGTCAGAATGCTCAGCGGCTGGGTGGGGTGCTTGACCAGGATCAAGCCACCGATCAGCAAGACCACCACGGCGATCTCGGCGATGACGCCGACATTGTTGAGCAACGCGGCCACCTTGACCCCAGCGATGTTGAACAGGGTCACGAACACCATGATCCCGGCAGCCCACGCGAAGGTTTCCATGTTGGAGTCGACGGAGACGCCGAACCAGCCCGCCAGGAACGGGACCATGCTGGTGGATACGGCGGTCACGGACACGGTGTGTGCGATGACCAGAAGCCAGCCGGTTTGCCAGGCCAGCCACGGCTTTCCGGTGATCCGACCGGTGATCTGGTAGACGCCGCCAGCGAGTGGGTACGCCGAAACCAGTTGTGCGACGGCGAGTCCCACGGTGAAGACCTGAAATGCACCGCCAATCACGTACGACCAGAATGACGCCGGGCCAAAGAAGCCGAGGCCGACGATCAACGTCGTGAAGGTCGACGATGCGATCGCGATGGACGAGAACTGGATCCCAAAGCTGGAGAAGAAGCCCAACGATCGGCTCAACTCCTGTTTGTAGCCCATTTTCTCCAGGAGCGCTTCGTCGGCGCGCTGTTGCCCGCCGCCGGTCCCTGGGACGGCTTCGGCATCGGGAGATATGGCCATGGCTACCTCGCTAGGAGTATCGATTTAGAAGGACGGACGGATCATGAGATGTCATTGGCGATTGCTGATTGTCGACAATAGTACACATGGCTTCGTTGATGTCAACCAATTCGGCCGTTTCGTCAGCGACGCGAGGCGGGATGGGCTTCGCTGCCGCGCGCCAAAGCGACATCGCTCACTCGGATCGAGCAGATGGCGCACCCAACATCGAGCTCCCCCGGCAGTCGGACGTCGCACCAATCCACGGCGGAGTGCTGCTCATGTAATATTGTCGACAAGTTAGCTAAATCGATGTAAGAGGCCGGGCCGCCCACGACCGACTACATGAGTGAGCAGCGTCTACGCCGGATTCGCCGACGGGGGTCTTTGTGTCCATGCCGAGCCTCGGCGCCGCCAATGATTTCTCACTGGGCCGTATCGAACAGCGGACCCGACCGGAGTCGGTGGCGCAGGTCCTTCGCAATGCCATTCTGGACGGCACGCTGCCTCAAGGCAGTCCGTTGCGCGAGACGCACCTTGCCAGCGATCTTGGAGTAAGTCGTGCGGCGCTACGCGAAGCACTCGGCGCGCTTGCCGATGAGGGTCTCATCGTGAGGATTCCTTACCGCGGGGCGTTTGTCGCCGAGGTGAGCGCGCGGGGCATGTCTGAAATCGCCAGCCTGCGAAAACGTTTGGAGCCCTACGCCATCGAGTTGGCGATGCCCCGACTGAAGGGAGCTGGGCGCAACAGAGTGCGACATGCTCTCGACGCAATGCGCAACAGCGCCGATAACAACGACCTCAGCGCCACAGTTCTCAACCATATGACGTTCCACCGTGAATTCTACGAACTCTCCGAGCACAAGCTGTTGCTGGATTTGTGGAGGAGCTGGGAAGCCCAACTGCAGATGTTCTTCTCCACCGATCAGCGGGCATTCTCCGACTTGCACGACCTGGTTGCCGACCACGAGCGTCTGCTCTCCATCATCGAAGGCGGGGACCTCGAGGCAATCGCGCGAGAAATGGCCGTGCACGTCCACAGCCCCTCCCCCGCCGACATCGAAGCCGACGGCGGCAATCCCGTCATCCGCTGAGCCGACGCCATTCTTGACCGAGCGGATCACTATTGACACAACCCTGGAGCACGCTCATTGCGGTCGCGGTCGGCCTTGGCATCGTCTGGGTCGCGCTGCTGATCGCTCTGGCCGCGGCCCGGCCGAAGGACATCAGCGTCACCGACGCGCTACGGCTGCTGCCCGACATAGTGGTCCTGCTGAGGCGCCTCGCCGCCGATCCGCAACTGCCGCGCGGTGTCCGGGTCCGTCTGCTCTTGATGCTGCTCTACCTGATCCTGCCGATCGACCTCGTACCGGACTTCATCCCCGTCCTCGGCTACGCCGATGACGCCATCGTCGTCGTCGTCGCCCTGCGCTCAGCCGCCCGGCGAGCCGGACCCGACGCCCTCGACAAACACTGGCCCGGCACCCCAGAAGGACTCCACGCCGTGCGACGCCTTACCGGCCTACCGAGTCCACCCGAAACCTGAAGCGAATCATGATGGCCACCTTCAGAATTGGTGCACCTCGCAGGCGCAGTACATGTTCCGGCACGTGTAGCAAGCAGGCATCGCCCTGCAGCGAGGGCAGACATCGCAGTTGACTGGTTCGGTATGTCGAACGGCGTCCACCGATGCGTACACCTCGCCGCAGTGGTAGCACGGCGGACGCGCAGTGTTGCCGTCCTTCTCGGTGTCCGCCGCATCGGTGCTCACGCCCGGACCACCATCAGGACGGCCATCCCCATGAGCACCAGACCACCAAAGAGATCCGTGCGGATCCGCACCTTGCTGGCCGCGAGTCTGCCCAACGTCAACCCCACCATCGACATGACCAAGGTGGCACAACCGCACACCACGGCCACGGTAACCGGCGAGGCGCCTACCACACCGAGGCTTGCGCCCGCGAACAGATTGTCCAGACTCAACGGCAGCGGCAAGCCCAGAATCGCCAAGGGATGGTCCAGGTCACCGGCCTCCTCCGTGCGCAGGGCATGCACCACCAGGTAGAGCGCGTATGCGCCCAGCGCTGCGGCCCCGATGTACTCCGCCACGTCCCCGATGTATTGGCCCAGGACGTTGCCTACCCAGACACCGATCAATGGAGCCAGGGCGTCGCACGCGCTGAACACGATGGCGGCCTGGACGATCCGACGCCACGGCGGCTTCGTCGTGCCCAGTCCGATGGACGACTGGAAGTTGTCCAGACTGAGCACGAACGCGATCGGGATCAGGGCGAAGAGCGAGTTCACGCTTGTACCCCCACCGCGGTCGCCAGCGACCGTGGGTGCGGCCGCGGGATCAGTGCGCCAGGCGGTCGCGTCGGGTCGTTGGCCGCCGCCACCGCCGCCGCGACGAGCTCGTGGTCGGCGGAGAGGTGGCAGACCGGGTCGGTGCGGGCGGCGTCGCCGGTGAGCGCGAAGGCCTGACAACGACAGCCGCCGAAGTCGATGCCCCGACGTTCGCAACTGCGGCACGGATCCGGCATCCACTCGTCGCCGCGGAACCGCGTGAACAATGGGGACTCGGCCCAGATCCACTCCAGGGCGTGCTCGCGCACGCTGGCGCGAGGCAGCTCGAGGCCACGGACCAGATCTTGGGCAACCGGGCACGGCAGCGCGTCGCCGTTGGGCGCCACGGTGAGCTGGCGGCGGGCCCAGCCGTCCATGCAGGGTTTCGGATAACGGCTGTAGTAATCCGGGATGACGTAGATGATTTCCATCCGGCCCCCGAGCCGCTCCCGGGTCGCCCGAACGACCGACTGCGCACGCTCCAGCTGGTCCCTGCTCGGTAGCAGCTCGGCGCGATTGGCCACCGCCCAGCCGTAGTACTGCGTGTTGGCGAGCTCGATACGGTCGGCACCCAGATCATCTGCCATGTCGAGGATGCCGCCAATTCGGTCGATGTTCAGCCGGTGCAGGACGACGTTCAGGGTGAGCGGCCAGCCCAATTGCTTCACCAGCCGCGCCACCACCAGCTTGCGTTCGAACGACGTAGTGCCGGCGATCCGATCGGACAGGGCCTGCTCGTCGGCCTGAATGCTGACCTGTACGTGGTCGAGTCCCGCGTCACGCAGCTGCTCGGCGCGACGCGTGGAGAAGCCGAGCCCGCTGGTGATCAGATTGGTGTACATGCCAAGCTGATTCGCGCACTGCACCAGCTCGACGATGTCGTGGCGCCGCAGCGGCTCGCCGCCCGAAAGGTGTAACTGCAGCACTCCGAGCTCGGCGGCCTCGGCAAGCACCCGTTGCCACTCCTCGGTCGTCAACTCATCGCGATACTCGTTGAGCGCGAGCGGGTTTGAGCAGTAGGGACAGTGCAGCGGACAGTCGTAGGTCAGCTCGGCGAGCAATGCGAAGGGCCTATCCACGATTTACCTCCATGCCATGCTTGGCGACGAGATCGGCGAGGAAGCGGCGGACGTCGCCGTCGGCGACCTGCTCGTACCGACTCAGCAGCTCGGACTGGATCTCGGCGACGGTCCGCCGGCCGTCGCACAGCTCCACGATCGCGGCGCCGGTGTCGTTGACGACCCACACCGTCTCGGGCGACAGCAGCGCGTGTTGCCCGCGCGCGGCGTCGAACTTCATCCGTACGTGCGGCGCCAGCCGTGGCCGCGCGGAGTCATCGATGGGTGCCATAGGCCTGGTCGATCGCGTCGAGCATGCTCCACAGCACGTCGCACTTGAAGGACAGCGCCGCGAGGGCCGCCGCCTGCGTCTCCGGGGTGATGCAGTGCTTGCGCACCACCGCGAGACCGTGCTCGGAGTCGCGGGGTGCCTGGGTGAGTCGAGACCGGAAGTAGGCGAGTTCTCGGGGGTCGATCCAGGTGTAGTGGCGTTCGAATGCGGCGAGCCGGTCAGCCATCAGGTCGGGGGCGAACAGCTCGGTCAGGGAGGAAGCCACCGCCTCCACCCACGGCCGGGTCCGGGCGAAGGCGACGTAGGCGTCCACGGCGAATCGCACGCCCGGGAGCAGGTGTCGTTCGTCCTCGATCTCCTCCCGGGTCAGGCCGACGGCCTCGCCGAGACGCAGCCACGACTCGATCCCGCCGGATCCTTCGGTCGTGCCGTCGTGGTCGATGATGCGCTGGACCCATCGGCGGCGTATCTCTCGGTCCGGGCAGCTGCTGAGGATCGCCGCGTCCTTCCGAGGGATGTTCGCCTGGTAGTAGAAGCGGTTGGCGACCCAGCCCCGGATTTCGTCGCGGCTCGATCCGCCGTCGTTCATTCGCCGATGGAAGGGATGCTGGTGGTGGTAGTGCTTGGCGTGCGCGCGGAGCGCTTCCTCGAAGTCATCGGGCGCCAATGCTGGGGTCATGATCGCTCCTCACGTGCGCGGGGTCATCCTCGCTCCTCAGATGTGTAACTCCAGCCCGTCCGCGGCAACCTGCATGCCGTGCCGGTCGAGGAGCCGTCGTTCCGGCGAATCCTCAAGCAGGATCGGGTTGGTGTTGTTGATGTGGATGTAGACCTTGTGGTCGATGGGCAGCGGCGACAGCAGCTCCAAGCTGCCGCCCGGGCCGTCGATCGGCACATGTCCCATACCGCGCGAGGTCTTGCCGGCCAGGCCGAGGCGACGCATCTCGTCGTCCCGCCAGCAGGTCCCGTCGACGAGCAGACCGGAGCAGTCGGCCAGTTCGTCGAGCACGTCGGGGGTGAGCTGCTGTACGCACGGCAGGTAGACCAGGCTGCGGCCACTGCTGGTGTCGGTGATGCGGTAGCCCACGACTCGGCCATGGACTGCGGCCCCAGGGAACCGCATCCGCTTGTCGGTGGGGACGTCGAACGCGCGGTACGACAACCCATTCAAACCATTGCCAAGCGGCACCTCGGCGCCGGGCAGCACCGGTTGCCACTTGACCGGGCAGTACGCCTCGAGCGTCCTCAGTACCCCTGACCCCGTGGTCAGGGTCTCGTGCACCGATTCGGTCGCGTGCACTTCCAGACCGCGCCCCTCCCGCATCAGTAGCAGGCCGAGCGTGTGGTCGAGCTCAGCGTCCGTCAGCAAGACGGCCTGCACCCGGATCACCCGGCCATCGTCGGGATGCAGGTCTGGGAAGGATTCGATCTGTGACTGGATGTCCGGTGATGCGTTGAACAGGAACCACTGCTGCCGATCGGCGCTGACCGCGATCGACGACTGAGAACGTGCGACGGCCGGCCGCGAGCCGGTCCGCACGGCGCGGCATGGGGGGCACGTGCAGTTCCACTGCGGGAACCCGCCGCCGGCTGCCGATCCCAGTACGCGCACCCACACGACCGATCAGTCCCTCCACCGCGTCACCGACGGCGCGCCGGGCCGAATCGCCCGGCGCCCCATCGTGATCGACTAGTCCGCCTCGCTCCAGATCCCTGCGTAGGCGGTCACCTCGGCGGACACCCGGATCTGCGTGACGGTGGGGGACTCCCACTGCGGCCGAGTGCTTTCGGTGATCTGTCGCTCCATCGTGTTCTCCCTCTTTCCTGTCGGTTCTTGGACGGGTACGGCGGATCCGAATCAGTCGGGCAGCGCGAAGGCGATCATGGCGCTTCCGTGGCCGGCGCCGAGCATGCCGGGTAGGAACCCCTCTGCCCACGCGCCCCACCCGACTGGCACGGCGATGTACTGTCTTCC
>Ga0070711_100000543_pt1 | contig 19692 bp, 30 predicted proteins | sample LARL53metaG_FD_65452 | JGI IMG/M metagenome (GOLD analysis project Ga0070711, IMG submission 65452) | Corn, switchgrass and miscanthus rhizosphere microbial communities from Kellogg Biological Station, Michigan, USA - LAR L5-3 metaG | ecosystem: Host-associated > Plants > Roots > Rhizosphere ... | reverse complement strand
AGTTTCGAAGCCTATTACGCGCGGTGGGTTGAGTTTGGCACGCACGCGCGAGCGGCCGGTCCTTACCGTGACGAAAAGGGCCACGCGCGGAACGCCGGAGCGACCGGCCATCGGGCGACGCCAGCGCAGCCGTTTTTCTTTGGGCCTTATCGGGCGCTGCGAAAAAAAGTCTTTGCGAAGATCAGCGCGGCGACTAACAAAGCCATCAAGGATGCGGCGAGGGTTTCGTGACCGTAAAATATGGGCCGGGGCTTGATTTGCAGATCGCGCTCGTCGCGATCCTAAAGGCCGACGCCGACGTCAAAAGCCTAATCGGCACTCCGGCGCGCATTTATCAGGACGTTCCCGATCTGCCGACGTTTCCTTACGTCACAATCGGCGACGACCATAATGTGCCGGATTTGGCGCAATTTCTCGACGGCTCCGAAATCTTTCTCGATATCCATGTTTGGTCGCGGGGGCCGGGCATGACGGAGTGTAAAAAGATCGGAGCGACCATCATGTCGGCAATTCCTCCGGCCGTCGTTCTCTCCCAGAATCGCAACCTCCTTGTGGAGCCGCGCAATCAACGGTATTTGACGGATGCGGACACGATCACCTCGCACGGAGTCATCACCTTGCGAGCGTTGACTGAGCCCTCGGGATGAACGGAGAAAAGGCAAATGGCGCAAGTTAATACGATCCTCGGCACTCAAGTTTTGATAAAGATCGGCAACGGCGGCTCGCCCGAAACGTTCGCCCATCCTTGCCTTATCAACCTCGACCGCGGGATCGAATTCACCGCGAGCGGCAATAAGGTCGAAGTTCCAGATTGCGATGCGCCGGATGCTCCGGCGTGGATCGAATTCGTCAAGCAGACGATGGAATGCGCGCTCTCAGGATCGGGAAAGCTCGACGCGCTCGCTGCGACCATGAACGAATACGCCGATTGGGTTGCGAGCCCGAACGGGAAAAACATTCAAATTTGGCTTAACACCATCGGCTATTTTTACGGGAAGTTTCATCTCGTGAAATTCGGGATCACCGGCACGCGCGGAAACAAGGCCGAGGTAAGCCTTGGCCTCGACTCTGACGGCCCGGTCCTCTGGCATACGTCGACCTAATGGCTGACGGCTCGGCGCGCGTAACGCTCGCATGGGCCGATGGGGAATACGAATTCCGCCTCGGCCTGAAGGAATTGCGCATCCTTCAAGAAAAGTGCGGCGCGGGGCCGCTCGCGATCTATCGCCGACTCGTCGAGGGCAAATGGCTTGTCGACGACATTTTCGAAACGATCCGACTCGGTTTGATGGGCGCGGGCATGGAGCCGTCGAAGGCGCTGAAGCTCACCGAGCAATACGTCGTCGACCGTCCGCTCATCGAAAATATTCCGCGCGCGCAAGCGATCATCGGCATCGCCATCGTCGGGCCGGAGGACGATCCGCTCCCAAAATCGAAGGCGACGGAGGATCAGAAGAGCCCGCAAGCCCAAACGGAAAGCTCTCTTTCGCCGCCATCTACGGAGCGGGTGCTGCAATAGGATTTGACGCTCGGCAATGCGACGAGCTTTCATTGTGGGAATTTCAATCGGCTGTTAGAGGATGGCAACGCGCGCAAGGGACTCAGCCCTTGGCTGGCGCTCCGAGCGACGCGGAATATGATGCAGCGTTGCGCGAGCATGGGATGCTTAACTGATGGCCGCGACCGATCTTGAGCGACTTGTCGTCCAGCTAGAGGCACAATCCCAAAAGCTCGACAATCAAATCGCCGCGTCGGCCGCGAACATCGACAAGCGGCTCGGAGAAATCGAAAAGCGAACTGACCTCATGCGCTCGCGCGTCGAGAACAGTTTCGCCGCCGCTGGCGCGAACGCGGTCAAGAAATTCACGAACGCCTTGCTTGCGAGCGGCGCATTTATCGCCATCGATAGTTTTATCAAAAGCATCATCAAAACGGCCGAGGACATAAAGCACACCTCCGACGCCATCGGCGTGAGCGCGACAAATCTGCAATCGTGGGGAATTCAGGCGCGCAAGGCTGGCGTCGACGCCGAGCAATTCAACGCCGGGCTGGAACGCTTCACCAAAAACTTCGGATCGGCGAAAGAGGGCAATAAGCAACTCACAGCGGAATTCCAGCGGCTTGGGATCAACATCAAAGGGAACGTTACGGATGCGTTCCTGAAATACGCCGACGTAATGAAAAACACGACCGACCAAAGCGCGCGGGTTGCGATCACGACCGCGCTCTTCGGCCGCAACATCGCGAACCTCGTGCCATTCCTCGCGCAAGGCCGCGACCATATCGAGGCCGTCACAGCCGCCCTCAAGGAGCAGGGCCGGATTATGAGCGATGAAAACATCGCCAAGATCGACGAGATGGTCCAGAAGTGGGAGGATTTGAAGGGCAGGCTTCAAGTCGTCGGCGCAACGGCGCTCGTCGCGTTTTTCGACGAGTTTTCCAAGTTCACCGGAGATATCGAGTCACCGCAATTTCAGGCGGCGCTCGCCAATTTTGCGAAGGCGCTGGCCGACGCGGCGGCGTGGGCGGCAAAGCTCGCGCCGTTTCTCCCGGCCATCGCCGGAGCGTTCGTCGGATCGAGGGTTGCCGGAGCGCCGGGCGCGGTCATCGGCGGGATCATCGGCGGCACGCTCGGCGCGCAATCGGCGAACGCGCCGGGGCCGGTCACGACCTCCGATCAAATGCGCGAATTGGAAATCAAGGCCGCCGCGCTTGCGCACGACGTCGACACGCATCGGACTTGGATCGAGGGCTTTTTCGGCGACTCGAAGGCGACGCAGCAAAAGCTCGCCGAACTCGACGCGCTTAAGAAAAAAATCGCCGAGGTAAAAGCCGAGGCTGGCGTCACGCCGACTCCGAAGGGCGGATTTCCGCAAGGCAAGGGCGCTCCGTCGAACGTCCTTGCGCCGGTCGGAGCCGATCAATCGGCGCGGCTCGCGGCCGAGGCGCAGCAACGCGCCGACGCCATCGCCCGGCTCCAAGTCGAGCAGGCGCGGGCGAATGAGGCGCAGATCGCGGCCGACGATCAGCTTCACGTTCGGATGCTCCAAGGGCTCGCCGGTTATCACGACGCGGTCGTGAAGGAAATCGACGACGAGCTTGCGGCGAAAACGAACCAAATAAATCAGGAAGAGCAGGCCGCGATAACGGCGCTCGGCCGTCAGAAGGGTTTGAAGGGCCAAGAGCTTCAGGACGAACTCGACTCGATCCATGCCATCGCCGCCGCGCGCCGTGCCGCGGCCGACGCGAACGCGCAGCTAAAACTTTTCGAGGCGAGCGGCGCGGAAATCGTCCGCAGTTCGATTGCGCTCGGCGAGGATCAGATTCGCGGATACGATACCGAAATCAAAACGCTCGGCCTGCTCGGCGGCGCTCTCGCTCGGGCTCAATTTCTCCAAGATGCTTACAATAAGGCCAAGGCGCAAGGGATTCCGCTCACCGAGGAATACGTTAATGCGCTCAACGCCGAGGCTGATCGCGTGGCCGCGGCCGCGCAGGCGGCGCACGACGCCGGGCGCGAGATGGCCGATCAAATTCAGCTTGCGGATGAACTCAGAAACGGGCTGGCCGACGTTTTCGCCGCTGGCTTGCACGGCTGGAAGGCGATGGAGAGCGCCGCGGCGAATTTCCTCCAAACCATCGCCGAGATGATCCTGAAGATTTACGTCCTAAAGCCGCTGCTTGAAGGAATGTTCGGCGAGCAGGGAACGCCGCTCGGCGGCGGCGGTGGGGGAGGCGGCATCTTTAGCAGTATCTTCGACGGCCTTTTCAGCGGTGGCGGAAGCCAGCCTCTTTCCGCTATTCCGGCCGACGTCATCTCGTCCTCGGGATTTTTCGCCAAGGGCGGCGTGACCGGCCCGCACGGTCGGCAAGTTTTGAAACGCTTCGCTTCTGGCGGCGTCGCCGATACGGCCTCCATCTTCGCAGAGAGCGGCATCGAGGCCGCCGTCCCGCTCCCCGATGGCCGAACCATCCCGGTCACGCTGCGCCTCCCTAGACCGCTCTCAGGGACGCCACAGCGCATAATCGTGAATCAGACAGTTCACGCCGACCGCTCGATTCTGGCCGACGACGTCATGCGACAGATCGAGCGCAGCAAGCAGGAAGCCATCACGGCCGGATCAGTCAAAGGCGCGAACGTCGCCCTAAAGGGCGTGCCGGGGCGTCAACAAAATTTCAAGCGGCTCGGAACGTAATGGCCGATGACAATCGACGCGCAGATAAGTCAACTTGGGCTTACGGTCTGGGGCAACGACTCACCGGCTGCGGAGATATCGCAGATCGGGCTCACCGTTTGGGCGAGGCTTCCTAAAGTGACAACTTATTACGTTTGGCCTTTCCGCATCCTCAAGCCGGTCAAGGTGCGCGCCTATCGCATCGGCACGGCCAAAGCCGGTCCAATTGCGGCGGATGGTGCGCAACAACAATGGTCGCGCACGGATGGCGGCGGGATCTGGCGCATGGATTGCAGTTTCAACATTTACTCCATCGATGAGGTTCGCGCGCTCCGAGCGTGGTCGTCCTATCTCGATCATGGCGCGCAGGCTTTCATCATGCCGCTTATCGATCTGCATTTCGCGCCGCGCGATCTTGTCGGCGGCGAGCTTCGCAAGCCCGGCCCGACAGCGGCGGCGAGCGACTATTTCTCCGAAGTCGCGGCTTACGATACGCCGATAGTGATCGCCGAAATCGTTCAGGCCGCCGCGCTGCGGGCGACCTCGATCCGCGTTCAGATCACGCAAGGTTCAGCGCCGAGGGGCGGCGAGCATCTCTCGATCAATCATCCAACGGCGGGCTGGCGAATGTATGAGGTCGGCCGGATCACCGCGCAGCTATCGGGCGATATTTTCGACATGGACATTCGCCCGCCTCTTCGCGAGGCCGTCACCATCGGCTCGGGAAATCCGCCCGTCGAATATGATATCCCGCGGGTTTTGATGCGGCTCCATCCGGACACCGCGCCGCAGCTTGCGGCCGGGATCACGAACTTTCGCGTCGGCGAGCAACTCTCCGTCTCATTCATCGAACATTTCGACGCGGGTTGAGCAATGTCGCTTTCGGTCGATCAGGCGAATCGCATCGCCAGCAATACGGCGGAAATCGCCGCCCTCTTTCGCCTCGACACCGGCACGCCGGTTAGATTTTGGACCGGCTTCGGCGACATGCCGGTCGGCGCGGACGCCATCGAGCCTACCGGCGCGATTTACAAGGGCGTCGGCACGATGGCCGATCTGCCCGTCGTCGCTCAGCTTATCAACGGCGTCGCTGAGCGCGTGCAGTTTTCATTTTCCGGAATCGACCCGGACATGGCCGCGAAGGCTGATGGCGATGCGTTCCTCGTCCGGAACAAGCGCGTCAATCTTGGCCTGCTTCCGCTCGACGCGAATTTGCAGCCCATCGATGACGTCCTTTGGTTTCGCAGCTATACGGCCGACGTCATCACAATCGAAATGTCATCGGACAATAACGGCGAGCAGCGCGTCACCGTTTCGCTCAGCGTGGCCTCGTCGTTCAGCGGACGCACGCGCGCCAAGATCGCTTTTTTCACCGATACGGATCAAAAGAAACGTTCGGCCGATGATCGCTTTTGCGAGCGGACGCCGCTCTATTCGCAAGGCGTTTTCAAGGTATGGCCCAAATTCTGAGCGAATTCCTTGAGCGCGAAATGCTCCGGCCGTCGCAATTTTGGGGCGAGCGCGATTGCCTTATGTTCGTTTGCAACTGGATTCGAGAAAAGACCGGCATCGATCCGGCGACGCCTTATCGCGGCAAATATAAAACTGAGCTTGAATGCTTGCGCATCCTTCGGCGCGATGGCGGCGTGCGCGGCATTATGCGCGCCCGGACGGCGGCGTGCGGCTTTCCGCCGACCGACTCGCCCGTCGACGGCGATATCGCGCTGATCCGCAGCCGCGCCTTGCAACTCGGGGAGGTTGTGAACGCCAACGCGGGCGGGATAGTAATTGGCGAGCGGGTTGCGGTTATGTCGCCCGAGGGGCTGCTTTTGCTGACGACTCCGATCCTTGAGGCTTGGGCGATCTAAATGCCGTTTCTGATCCCATTCGTCGCCGCGGCGCTCGTCGAAATCGGCGTCGGGGCCGCGACCGCGACCATCCTTGCGGGCATCATCGTTTCGGTCGGGCTGTCGCTCGTCGCGAGCCTGATCCAATCGGCTTTGATGCCGAAGCCCGCCGATGGGAAAATCCCCAAGCGCCAGCCAATTCCGCCGCGCATTCGCGCCTTCGGCCGCGCCCGACTCTCCGGCTCGTACATGCTTTATGAGGCTTCGACCGATGGTCACTCGGTCGACGTCCTTGCGCTTCACGACGGCCTGATCGACGGCTATGAGCGATATTTCTTGCACGACGACGAGGTGACGCTTGACGGCTCCGGCTTCGTAAACACGCTCGCGAACGGCTCTTATGGCCCGACCTCGATCCGCATCGTAACGCGGCTCGGGCTCGCGACCGAAACGGCGTATGCGGAAGCTATCGGCTACCTCCCGACGATCTGGACGAGCGCGCATCGCGGCGACGGGATCGCATCGCTCGAAATGATTTGCCGCTCGGTCGGTCAAACAGCGTTTCAAAAGGTTTACCCGCAGCAATTGCCGCAGCCCTCCGTCGTCGCGCGCTGGCGCAAATGCTTCGATCCGCGCGTGAGCGGGCAGGATGCGAGCGATCCGTCGACTTGGACGTTCACCGCGAATCCGATTTGCGCGATCCTGACGTTTTTGATCGACGACATGGGCGAGGATTACGACACGCGCATCCTCCCCGAAATATCCTATTGGATCACAGCGGCGAACGTTTGCGATGAGTCGGTCGCGCTAAATTCGAGCGGAAGTGAAGCGCGTTACGAACTCGGCGGCTTTTATCAAATGGACAATGATCCGAGCGATATCCTGTCGACGATGCTCGGAACTTGCGACGGATGGCTCGGCGAAACCGGCTCCGGGGCGCTCAGAATTTTCGCGGGCAAGTTTTATGAGCCGACGATCACCATCGAGGGCAAGCATATCATCGGCTTCAAGGTTCAGAAGTTCATCGAGGACGAGAGCGCAATCAATGAAATCATTTTCAGCTATGTCGACCCGGCTCAGAAATATACCGAGGTCGAAGGCGATCCCGTTCGCGACGAGGCCGATATAACGGCGCGCGGCAAAGTGCGCTCGCAAAACGTCACGCTTTCATGGGTGCAATCGCATTCGCGAGCCCGCCGACTCGTTACGCGCGAAATGTACAGACTCACCTCCGATGCGCGCGGCACGATCAAAACCGACCTTTACGGTTTTCTCGCGCTCGGCGAGCGTTACGTGAATATCAGCATTCCGGAGCTTCCGAGCCTTTGCACGTTCCCGGCGCAAATCTCGAATGCGCAGATCGATATCACTGATCGCTCGGTCACATTCGATTGGATCAAGATTTGCGCCGAAATCGACGATTGGAATCCGGCGACGCAGGAAGGAACGCCGCCGACCGGAGGCTCGCCTGCTCCCGACGAAGTGCTTCCGACGCCGACCGGCGTTTCGGTCGTCACCGATACCGCTCACCTATACGTCACATTCGACACGCCGACGCGCGAGGATTTGAATTGGGCCATCCGATATCGAACCTCGGCCTCCGGATCGGCGAGCGCTGGCGATTGGCAGGATCAGGTTTTCATAAATTCGAACGGCTCCGGGCCGCCGCCGACGACGACCGTTACCTCAGCCTTCGTTCATCCCGACACCTCTTATGACGTCGAGGTCGCATTCGTCGGGCCGGGCGGGACATATTCGGACTATACGTCGCCCGTCACAGTGTCGACCGCGCCGGAAACGGGCGGGACGAATTTCCTTCGCATCATCGGCGGCACGCCGGGCCGCGCTCCGGCAACCGGCGAGGAATTCTTTAATGCACTCATGGCGGCGGGCGATGAGTTTCTCGACGGATCGGGCGGCTCGTTCGCCAAAGCGTTTCTCGAATGCGAAAGCGCGCCGTCCGCAGATTGGACAATGACGCTCAAAGTAAATGGAGTTACGGTCGCGACCGGAACAATCCTCGCGGGCGCGACCGTGGGCTCGTTCTCCGGCCTCGCCGGGCCGCTCACGTTTGCCGACGCCGATAATTTCACGGCGATGGGACCGACTCCGGCCATCGGCGGTATCATTGGAGTCGCATACGGATTTTTCGGAACGAAGGTGGTCTAAATGGCGCTGCGCATTCGAGACGGCTTTGAATTCTACAAGAACGCCAGCGATCCATCGACCATCGCGCCCGGCGCGGCATACGGCGTTTATGTTCCTTTCCCCGTCGGGGGGAACGCGGCGAATATCGTCCTCGACGATAAAACGCCGTTCGGCGTCGGAAAATCGCTCAACTGGAACGCCTTCGGCGGCGTCTTTCTCGAAACTGGCGGATTTACGTCACAAGGAACTCTCTTTTTCGGTTTTTGGATGATGACGACGGCCGCGCTTGGCGGCACGACTCCGCAATCGAGCCTCGAAATTTGGGACGGAACAACGCCGCAATGCACGATCCGAATGGATGGCGGCGGAAATATGAAGCTGTACGCAGGCAACGGCTTCGGCACCATCCTCGCAACATTTACAAGCGCCATCGTCACCCCGAATGTTTGGGAGTTCTATTGCGTCAAAATAGTTATTCACAATACGGCCGGAGAGTTTCGCGTTCGCAAAAATTGGAACACAAGCGACGATTTTGCAGCGACGAGTCTCGTAACTCGTCAGAGTGCAAACAACACCGCCAACGGAATTCGCATCGGCAACAATGGTGGTGGCGGCTATTACATGGATGAATTCGCGCATTGGGACGGCACCGGCTCCGGAAATTGGAGCGATTGGATGACCGCATTCCGCGGGATTCAGTTGATGCCGAATTCCGATAGCGCGGTGCAGTTCGCGCAGACCAACGGCGGAAGCACAACGTTCGGCTATACCGACAATTCGAGTTCGATTGGCCTCACGCCAGCGAATACGATTTTCTTTGCATCCTTCACGCCGACTTGCGGCGGGGATTTCTCGGGCAGCATCACGGTCGAATTGCAGGCGGCTCTAACAGGGCATCTCAATATTGCGATTTATGATAGCGACGGCGACAACTCTCTTTTCCCGACGTCGCTGAAGCAGCCGGGAGCGCTGCTCGCTCAATGTACGGCGCTAACGAATCCGGGTAGCGGCGCGAACACCTTCACGCTCGCGTCGACGGTCAAAATTCAAAATGGGAAAAAATATTTTATTGGAATGTGGTCCGACGCGACCGTCTCGATGAAATGCGCGAGCGCGGCGTCGCAAGTCGGCTGGCAAGTGACGCAAACCTACGGCGCGACCTTCCCGAGTTCGGTCGCCGGGCTCGGAACGACGAACACTTTCCGTCAACCGGCCGTTCACGGAACGATCACCATCAACAATGCGGGCATGGTGAACGACTTCCTATTCGATGGGACGACGACGCTTGTTTCCGATAGCACGGTGAGCGATCAAGATTTGTACGGCATTCAATCCCTGCCGGGCTCCGTCTCGACGATCCTCGGCGTCGACCTCGTGATCGAATGCAATAAGGACGTTATCGGCACGCGCACAATTTCGGCGCTGCTCAAATCCGGAGCGACGACCGTTACAGAGGCGGCAATCGCGGTTGCAACGACGATGGGGCAGGCGCGCTATCAGCAAGACACCGATCCGAACACTTCGGCGGCTTGGACGCCTTCGAACGTTAATGCAATGCTGATCGGGCAAAAGATTGCGTCGTGACAACCGGCCAAGTTTCGCAGATCGGCGTCGAAGCATGGGCCGACGTACCCGCGAACAATCCGAAGGGCCAAGCCTCGCAACTCGGCGTCGAGGTTTGGAGTCCCGTTCCGGCAAACAATCCGAGTGGGCGAGTCTCTCAGCTTGGCGTCGAAGTTTGGGCGAGCGTTCCGCCGAACACCGTTTCCGGCCGAATCTCGCAAGTCGGCGCGGAAGTTTGGGTTGCCGTGACGCGCGACGGCTCGGCGGGATTTGTCGGCCAAGTCGGCGTCGAGGTCTGGGCCAGCGTCGCGCCGTTTGCAATCTTCGCGACTTATCCGTTTCTATGGGTTGACTAGGAGTCCCTCATGCTTTGGATCGCTGACAGTGGCGGCTATTACGTCGATCCCGTCGACGCATTTAACAGCCCGGCCGGATATGGGATTTGGGATGGCGCGGACGGAATATTCGGAGCGGGATGGGGAAGCGTCGGAAATATAACGCCGTTCAATTCAGGACAATCATTTCGCACGGCTCCGTTTTTTGGCGGCTATCTCTACAAGGACGGCCCGAACGTTCAGGACATGATTTGCTGTTTTTGGGCGCGGCACGATAGCGGCCCTTGGGACGTCTCGTTTGACGACGGCGGGACAAACCAAGTCACAATCGATTTTAACGGCGTGGGAGAAATCTCCGTCAACACCGCAAATGGAAACCTCGGGCGATGGGAGGACGCTTACAACACTGGTCAATGGGATCATTGGCAAATCCGCGTCCATATCGACCGCTGCGACGGCGTCGTTCGCATTCGAAAAAATGGCGGCGCGGTCAAAAATGGAATTCTAGCCGATAACTTCGAGGTTTGCGGCAATACGCAAATGACGGCGAACGCCTACACGAATCGCTTTCGCTTCACGACCCTAAACAACTCGGCTTGGAGTTACGTCAAAGACATTTGCGCTTGGGATATGACGGGGCCGGGGCCTTGGAATAATTGGGTCGGCGTCATCCGCTCTTACGACGCGCAGCCGATCAGCGATGCGGCCGTGCAGTTCGCGCAAACGATTCCGGGCGGCCGCTCGACCTCTTTCGGATTTCCGACGAATACGTTCGCCTTCACGCTCGACCCGAACACGGTTTATCTCTATCCGGTTACGCCGCCGCCGATTGGCGGCCTGCTCGGCAATCTTACGCTCGTCATGGACGCCGGATTCACCGGCAACCTCGTCGCCGGACTCTATTGCGATGGCGGAAAGCTCAACGGGATCGAGGGCAACGGCGATGGACCGGGAACGCTGCTCGCGCAAACGAACACCCTCGTCAATCCGGTAACGGGATCGAACACGCTGACTTGGGCGGGCGGCGCTCCATCGGTCACGACAGGGCGAAAATATTGGCTGGCTTACTGGACCGATGCGACGTTCCGTCCGCGCTTTCAGGGCGGCGCGGTCGGAAGCTATCAGTTCGTAAAGACCTTCACCGGCACGCTCGACAATCCGGTCGACGTTAGCGAGGCGATCATCAACGCTTTCGCAGCGCCGCCGACGCTCTCGGCGACTCTAACGGTGACGAATGCCGCGCTCGTCGACGAGGTCGCCGAAGATCAAGCAACAACAATGGTGAGCGACGCGAACGTCGGCGATCAAGATTTGTATGGAATTCACCCTTTGCCGGGCGGGATGGAGTCATTCCTCCATGTCGATCTAGTGATATTCGCAAAAAAGTCTCTCGCCGGAACGCGCGCCATCGCGCCGTTGCTCAAGTCGGGCGCAACGCTGACGACCGAGGCCGACATTGTTCCAAACCTCACGTTCAACTATTTCCGATACAAGCATGAGAACGACCCGAACACTGGCGTTCCGTGGGTTCGATCTGATATTGAAGCGGTCGAAATCGGGCAAAAGGTTTCGCTATGAGCCTACCGTTGCCGCCAAATTATTTTTGGCTTTCGGCCGAGCCCGGCCCGAAGATGATCCGCGCGGCCCTCTATTATTTCGGCGTTCACGAAGCGCCGGGCGGCGTGAGCAACCCCGTCATCATGGCTTGGGCGAAGGAACTCGGCCTCCCCTATTCAGGGGATGACGTTCCTTGGTGCGGGCTCCTCATGGCGAAAACCGCAAAGGACGCCGGAAAGCAATATCCGCAAAATCCGCTATGGGCTCGGAATTGGACGAGCTTCGGAATTTCCGCGCCGATGCCGATGCTCGGCGACGTCCTTGTCTTTGCGCGGCCGGGCGGCGGCGGGCATGTCGGGCTCTATGTCGGGCAGGACAATGATGCTTATCACACGCTCGGCGGCAATGAGGGCGACGCTGTAAACATCGTTAGAATTTCGCGCGCTCGAATGCTCGCGGCTCGTCGGCCGATCTATTCCGTTCAACCTTCGAATGTGCGAGTTATCAAGCTCGCGCCGAGCGGGGCGATATCGAACGACGAGGGGTGATATGGACAAAGTAAAAGCGGCGTGGTCTTGGCTGCTCTCTCACATTGACGCGCATCCGCGCATCGCAACGGTCGCCGGGCTCGTCGTCGGAGCCGTCCTTGCCCGCATCCTCTGATCCCAAGCCGCCAGCGCCGGAGCCTCCGCAGCCGCCGCCGCACGCGACGCCGACGAGGGGCTTCGGCAAGGTTCTCCATGATTTCTTTAGCGAGGACGACGCCGGAACTATGTGGGATTTGATCCGCGCCGGAGCGGGCGGGCTCATCTTTACCTACATCGCCGGAGGAATTTGGACCGCGTTTCATGGGAGTATAGATTTTCTCGCCTTCGGCGGCGGCGCTGGCGCGCTGCTTGGTGGCGCTGGCACGGCCATCGGGATAAAACACCGGATGGGCGCAGACTTCGTGAAGGACAAGCCTCCGGCCACGGCGCAGCCAAGGGGAGAGGAATAATGTTCGGACTGAGTACGCTTACGACCTCGCTCATCGGCGGCGCGATCCTGATCCTGATCGGGACGGGCGCGGGTGCTTACGGAGCTTCGATCTATTATGGCGGCCGGATCGCGCAAATGGAGCGCGACACAGCCATCGCCGACAAGGCGAGAGCGACGGCCGATCTGAAGCAATATACCGACATTGCGACACAGATTCAGGCCGCGGCGCGCGATATGCTAAAGGGAAGCGGAGTTCTAAACGGCCAAATGGACACGATTGCGAAGGATTTGGAAAATGTACATTCGAAAAAGCCTTTGCCTCGCGATTGCAAGCCTACTGTTGACCGCGTGCGCAACCTCTCAAGCGCCATCGCCGCTGCTAATTCCGCCGCTGGATTCTAGCCTCGGATATTGCGTTCCCATCGTAGAGCCGAGCGCGGCTGATTACGACGCTTGGCAAAAATGGTCGAACGGCCTGCTTCGCGATTACGCGAATTGCGCATCGGCGCATCGCAAGGTCGTCGATCTATGGAAAAAGATGCAGGGGGAATCCGAAGCTCTGAGGGCTCCGGATAAAAAGCCGACTTGGTTCGAAAGGAACTTCGGGGGGAAATAGTGGCCGAGCCCGCGCATACAAGCGATGGCTGGACGTTCCGGACATTTCGCGAATTCATGCTCGCGAAGTTCGAAATCCTTACGGCGTTGCGCGAGGCGGATCGCATCACGCTTAATGCGGCGCTCGCGGCCGCGGATCGCGCCGTCGCAAAAGCCGAAGCCGCAAACGAAAAGCGATTCGAGGGCGTCAATGAGTTCCGCAAAACGCTCTCCGATCAGGCGGCGACATTTCCGACGCGCTCGGAAGTCGAAGCAAGAATGGTCGCGCTCGGCGAAAAAATTGGCGACCTTCAAATTCGCGTCGAAAAATCGGAGGCGAGTCGCGAAACGGAGCATTTGACGAAGCGCGAACAGAAAACGGATATCGGAAATCTTCTCGGCTATGTGTTCGGAGCGGTCGGAGCGGCCGCTTACGTTTGGTCGCTTTTCCAACATCATTAGAACGAGATAGGTCACAAAATGGGCGTCGAAGATGTTGCGAGCGGAGGCGCAAAAATCGCCCGAATGCTCATTCCGCCAATCGATAGTGATCCGGTGAAGCGTTTCAAGTATGATGCAACTATCTCCGTTGCGATTTTCTTCGGAGGCTTGCTCGTGACCGTGCATATTCTCTGGATTTGCGGCTGGCTGGCGTTTCTCTCAATTACGCCGCCATTCGCGCGCGCGGACGAAATGACAGATACGAAATATCGCGTCGTCGGCCTTCAGGCGAGCAACTACGATAAGGATATGCGCGAAGCAAAGACGAAAATTTGCCTCGCGATCCTCGCGAAAAATCAGGTGGCGCTCGATGCATGGGCGCGCATTTTGGAAGGACTCAAAGAAAATTTTCGCAAGCAGATCGGCCGCGAGCCCTCCGTTTTGGGCTGTGACGAATTGGTGATCGGCCCGCCGAGTGTTACGCAACTTCCACAACAATAGCGGAGGCTTCAAATGAGCCTGTTACTTTTGATTGTCGTCGTGCTGATCCTTTTCGGAGGTTTCGGCGGCTATTACTGGAACGGGCCGCGCGGCGGCGGGATCGGGATCGGCGGCGTCCTCATCATCATCCTATTGCTCTATTTGCTCGGCGTCGTGCATTAACCATATTGGCACGGTCACAATTCGAGCGTAGAAGGTCGTCATGCGAATCGAATTGCACGTTTTCATCCATAACTCGGCCGACGACGCCATCTCGGCCAAGCTCGATAAGTTGATGGCGCTCGTCACGAAAGAGGAAAATTTAGTCATGTCGAAAATCGATGATCTGACGGCCGCAGTAACGGCCGAAAAGACGGTTGAGGATTCCGCCGTCGCGCTTCTAAACGGGATCGCAGCGCAGTTGCAGACGGCTCTCGCCTCTTCGACTCCCGACGTTGCCGTTCAATCCGTGATCGATAGCATCAAATCGAACACCGACTCGCTCTCGGCCGCGGTTACGGCTAACACGCCAACGCCGCCCGCCCCCTAGTCCCCAACGCGAAGGCTCGGGCGAAATGCGGTCGCTGCTCTAATCGGGCTGCGGCCGCTTTTTTTTGGCAAAGTCGATGATCCGGATTCAGTCGTCGCGCCCATTCATCGAAGTCGACGGGACAAAACATTTTTGCGAACGGCGGATCGTTCTCCTTGCGGAGGCGCTCTTAGCGTCGCGCGGCAAGATCGTCGCGCATGAAAAATTGTTGCGCGCGCTCGGATGCACAAAGGGCGGCCTCCGGCTCTATGTGACAAAGCTGCGCGGGATAGTCGGCCCGCACGCATATTTGGTGGAGTCTGATCCCGGCCTCGGCTACCGCATGATAAAAGTCAGCGCGGCCGAATATGAGGTGATCGATCTTTGCGCGCCTACTTCCCCAAAACCTCTTTCACCGCGTCCAAGTTCATAAAGATTTTGCGCGCAAGCTCCATCATCGCCGGATCGCCCGACGAGATGCCGAGGCGGAACGCTTCGCGCTTGGCGCATTCTGGATCGACCGAAATATGACTGACGCCGACGCTAAAAACGGTAAAGCCGCCCGACACCGCGGTCGCTTGGCCGGTACACGCTCCGGAGGCCGCGACGGCGACGCTGATCGAGCCGACTTGGTGCGGGCTGCGGAAGTTCACCGATTGAGTATTGCCGCCGCTGCTCGATGAGGCATTCGAGGCGGCATTCGATGCCGAGTTCGAAGCGGAATTTGCGGCCGCCGACGAATTATTCGAATTGGTGATCGTCGGCGCGACCGTGACGGCGTTGCTATTCGAGTTCGAATTGACAGGCGCGACGACGTTCGAATTCGAGTTCGAATTTGTCGGCGAGATGGTCGGCGAGATGGTCGAATTTATCGTCGAGCCTGATCCGCCCGGATCAACGGCACAGTTGCCGGTGCAATCGTTTCCGCCTCCGGTGTTCGTGTCCGCGAATGCCGGAGCCGACAAAAGCGCCAGCGCGGCGAGCATCAAAAATAGACGTTTCATTTTCTGAGTCCTTTTGGTTGCGTCGCCTGCTTTTGCAAGCGCCGGTGTCTTCTATTTCGCCGATCCAATTTCAAGTGCGCGGCGGTCGGCGGAAGCGCGATAATCTTCACGCGGACTAATTTTTCCGAGCCGAAGCGCTTTTCGAGGATCGCCGCGAGCTTGTCTCGCCGAATAGTTTCGACGACGATTTTGCCGGTCCTCGTTTTGATCGCCCAAGCCGTCGTCATTTTTTGCTCGCCTTTTTCAGTTTTGCGAGGTCGCGCTTTCGCGCCAAATAGGCCGCATTCCATTCGCCGACAAGCGCCGCCGCATCCTCGCTTTTGATGAACGCGACGACTTGGTCGTTCACCGCATTGAGGTCGGCGATGGAATCGATCTTTTCGAGTAGCGCCTTTTTTGCCTCAAGCTCGGCGATCACGGAAGCAAAGGGATCGACCGCGGGCGGCGATTCTGCGTTCGCAACAATCGCTCCGGAAACGTTCAAATCCTCGCCCTTCTGCTCGTGCGCGATGCTGACCGTTTCGCCAGCTTCGACGACAACCTCTTTGCCGGGCGGCGGCGCATCGAGCGTTTGGTCGACATGGGCTTGCGAGAATCCGCGGCCCTTGCGGCCGGGCAAGCGCGTGGCGACATCGGGCTTCGGTGTAATGTCCTTGGCATAGGTCGGCCCTTGCTGCGCCGCCTCAAGCTCGTCCTCGGTGTAAATCCCGAGCAGGACGTCGGGACAGTAGCGGCGCGCGAAGGCGCGGACGGAATAGTGCCATAATTGCTGCGGCGGATCGCTCGACCAAAGCGGCGAATTCTTGACCTTGATTTCGGAGATTTTCGGCGAGCGATAAACGACCGGATCGGGATCGTTTTTGAAAACGCCAGTGACGACGCAAACGAGGTTCGCGCCTTCGCCTTCGTAATCGCAGCGCAGCCGCTTTTTGAGCGGCGCTCGCGCCTCGACGACGGCGTGAATCAATTGCGACTCGTAGGCAATCCGGCCGTTGACCGCATAGGATTTATTCGCGACCGCGAAGGGCGACATGCGCCATTCTAGCGCTTGGACGCAGACCGCGAGGCATTGGCCGGGCTCGTTCCGAAGATGCTGCGGGATCGCCAGCTTCGAAACGGCCATCATCTTCGCGAACTCCATTAGCTCGCTCATATTCTCGAAAGCGATGCCGCCGATCCTATCAGATATTGCAATCGCTCCGGCCTCGGCTCGGTCGATCTTCGCCTCGATTCGCTCTTCCATCGTCATTGCTGCGACTTCGTTTGCCATTTTTAACCCTTCCAAGTGAAAAGCCGGAGCGCATCCGCGATGCGCGAGAGGTTTGCTGCGCAAGCCGCGAGCGGAATTGCGACGATAAATCCGGCGAACATTATCGCGAGTGCCATCATGTCCCGTCGAACTCCGTCGCGGTCGCGCGCTCGACCTCGCGTTGCAAAAACTCTCGCCGGAACGATGCCGACTCTTTCGCGCGCTCGGAGATGCTCACAAAGCGCGCGTCGTTTTGCGTGCCGCCCGGCCCGAACCAAAGATTTGATTTCATGCACCAAGCCATCGTGTCGACCGCGACGCGCAGATCGCGCTCGGCGGCCTCGATATCGGGCCTATTGAGCGTGAGAATTTCGACGGAGTTCGGCGGCTCGACGCCGACGAAAACAAACGTGAAGCTCTCCATTTCGAGCCCCAGCGTCGCCTTCGCGGCCCATTTGCAGAGAGCGGCTTGCATGTCGTAACGCCGCCGCGTGACTTCGCGGTCGAGGTCGTATCCGTAAAAGCGGGTCGTTTTCAGATCGGCGAAGTCGCCGCTATCGGTCGGGATCGCATCGGGCCGCGACTTCAGGATGAGCCCGCTTTGCGGATCGCGGAAAAACATCGATTGCTCGATCCGGCCGTTCAGAATTCCGGCGTTTATCATCGGATGCGCGCCGAGCGACTTCGCCATCCGTCGAACGGCCTCGATCTGCTCGGGCTTCAGGACGCTCCGGCCAGCTTTGGCCTGATCGGCCAGCCATTCGCGGCATTCCGTGCGATTGCCTTGCCACGGCTTTCCGGCGATCTGCTCGGGCCGGGCGATAAATTCTGTGGAAAAGTCATCTTCGCCCAAAAACAAATGATGGGCGGCACGGCCGAGGACGAACGCCGCTTTTTCCGTTTCGTCGTCGTCCTCGATGCGCTCGGGATTGTAAGGCGACGTCGCCCAATAATGCGCCGGACTTTTTTCGAAGAGCGTTCGCAGATCGCTTGAGCTTACCGATGGCACTTCGCAGCAATCCGAGTGATAGACGCTCATCGGCACGCGGTCGAAAATTCCCTCGCCGTATTTCATTTGATCCCCGCCATTAAAACGAATGCGCCGATTACGAGCGCCCAAATCACGATTGACGCGAGTATCGTTCGACCGAACGGGCTCAATGTGCGCGGCCCTTTCATGGCTTCCTCCGCTTGAAGAGTTCGAACAAAAGGGTTTCCGCGATGGCGAGCCCGATAACCCACAAAATGAATTCCAGCGTCATAGCCAATATTTCGCGATGAGTTGCGGCGCGACCGCGAACGCCGTGCCGATGGCGAAGATCGCGAGACATGCCGCGATGAAAATGCAGCGACCAAGATCGAGGGCTTTCGGCGGCGTCATTCGTTGACCTCCGAGAGATGCTTTTCGACGTAAGCGAGATCGCTAAGAACGGCCTGAATCAGATCGGCGTGAGGGCCGCCGCGCTCGGCGAGCAAATGGCTTTGAAGGCTGCGCACGCGCTCAAGCGCGAACTTCACGCGATAAGCGTCGGCCGACCTCTTGGCGATTGAGAAAATCATCGCGCCATAATCAACCTCGCCGCTCATCGTGCGATTCCTCGGAATGGGAGGCCGTTTGTAAGCGCGCCTTTCTATGGCGTCAAGCATCCGGTGACTTGACAAGATGCAAATCCGGCCTTTACAGCTTTGCGCCATGATCGAACGCGCCGCCGTGATTCAGGAATGCATCGACTCGATGAACGAGCGGAACGGCAACCTCACCGCATTAGCCGAAAAGCTCGAAATCACGGCGCAAGCCATCTCGCAATGGAAGCGGATTCCGGCCCATCGCGTGATTCAGATCGAGGCCATAACTGGCATTTCCCGCTCTCGCCTGCGGCCCGATCTGTACCCGCCAGAAATAGCCGCCGCGTCGTGATCCCCGAAACCGCGCAAACGCCGCCGCCTGCCGTCGTGCCGCGCGGCGTTTTCGTGGCCCGACGTAGCAAGTTCATTTGCAAAACGCCGGGCGTCACGGAGCCCGCTAGAGCGATCAGGCTCATCTTTTCGCATTTGCCGCTGAGGGATTTCGGCTGGCGCGTTGCGTCGACGCGGGTAAGCCGCGTTAGCCGCGAGCAATGGTGTCTAGAGCGGATGGAGGATTGAGATGGCCGCGCTCGGGAACATCGCGATTTTTGTGCTTCTGATTTTCGGCGTGGTCGAGCTTTACCCCTACATCGCGAGCCTCGATCCGTCGCCGCCAAATTGGTTTTGGGCGGGGCTCGCTTTCTTGGTGGGCGCAGCAATCGCGATGGTGATCGACGAAACCGAGAGGGAGAACAAAAATGGCCGATGAAACCGGCGTCGCCGCGATCCGCGGTAACGGCTTCGATCCCGCGATCACGCGGGCCTATGTCGAGCGAATAGAAAATTTGGCGAACGACCTCGCCAGCGAGCGCGGCGAGTCGATGCAGCGCTGCGGCGCGATTCACAAGGACATTGCGGCCGTTTACGACGAGGCCAAGAAATCGGGCGGAATTCCGAAAAAGGCGCTCAAAATGGCCGTTAAAAAGCGCGCGCTTGAGGCCAAGGTGAAGCAAATCCGCGACGAGCTTGAGGGCGACGACGCCGACAATTACGACGCAATTCTGCTCGCGCTCGGCGAACTCGGCGACACGCCGCTCGGCGAGGCGGCGCTGACGAAAGCAAAAGAATCACAAACCGCGGCCGCGACCGCATAGAGGAAACCGTGACGGTCACTCTGGAATTACCGGGCCGACTCGTTGGCAAGGGACGGCCTCGCTTTGTGCGCG
>Ga0070711_100000540_pt1 | contig 19741 bp, 21 predicted proteins | sample LARL53metaG_FD_65452 | JGI IMG/M metagenome (GOLD analysis project Ga0070711, IMG submission 65452) | Corn, switchgrass and miscanthus rhizosphere microbial communities from Kellogg Biological Station, Michigan, USA - LAR L5-3 metaG | ecosystem: Host-associated > Plants > Roots > Rhizosphere ... | reverse complement strand
GGGCCTTTGTAGAGATTTTTTTCAGTTCAATTGTTCGTTTCATTGCCGCCGTGACATATGAATGAATTAACTGTTCCCTTTTCGATCCAATAGCGAGAGAAAATCTTCTGCGGTTGCCCAGTATATTACACACAACCCTAATTCTGCTGTGTTTAACCGTTTCAAATAGTATTGCTTGTCCTCCACCCAGTTTACTTATGAGAGCAGCAATCTCAAATTTTGGCTCTATACTTTTCTTTATAATGATGAGATCGTTTTCTTTTTCTAATAAACCGAGGAATGTACGTAAGTCATTATTTTTCTGTGAAGTTCTCATTTTGTTTGTTGTGGTTTCCGTCATCTTCTTTCCCAACCAAATTCATAATCTCTCCCATAATTGCTTTCATATCGTCTAGATGCAACTGCTTTACGCTGTGCATACAAACAAGACAAATACCATTTATCATGGACGAGACCTTTTCGGAAATTGTATTGATGAACATAGAATCATATTTACTCGGGATAACTTTTGCCGTATTAATTTTATTAGAAGACGTTATAGAAACATACAGTGATCCAATCCGATTCGAACCTTCAGCAACTATAATGAAACAGCCGTTCTGAAAAGATAAAAATCTTATAATAAATATTCTGGTACTTGGTGCTCTTACCGTGCGCACAATAAGCGCATGGGAACCTTCATCTCGCATTACCAAGAATCAATCTCTACACGTGAATAGGGATGATCTTTGCCACTCGAGATTCTTGTATCTTCTTCCTTGCTCGCAATTTAGCTTTGTATTTCAGGTTACGTGGTTTGGTTCTCAATCTATATCCACAACATGGACACCACAAACCGTCCCACTTTATGAAAATTTCACATATCTGACATCGCTTCTGCCCGCTGGCATAGCGACCAGAGCCCACAGGCTTTTGAGCTTTATGACGGATACATATACCCTTACAAGTCATTCTTTCATTTCCTGGTAAAATATTTACCTTAATACAATTATGTCAAAAAGACTATTTAAATTTATACAAATATTTTATTAAGAAAATAATGGCAATAGCAAAATTTCAATAATTTAAAGCTCTGAAAGCTAAAAAAAGTTCACTATTTTGATCATTTAAGGTGCTTATATATCTTGCACATTAAGACATTCTGATATTATGTAACCTATTCAGATCTGAGGTGACTCGGTGAACCTTGAAGCCTAGCACAATTAGGAACTGACACAAAATGTCTACCATCTCGGAGTGCAATTACTCTAGCCGACGACCTATCTCGTTCGCCTCGTCTATTTGCATCTATGTACTTTGGTAAAGAGGTCCCATGTTCATCTACTATCTCGACGCGAACGAGATCGTTAAACCGTCCTTTTATCATCAATCCAATTTGCTTAGATATGGCAAAATTACCGTCGCCTAATCTAACAATTTTTTTTTTTGAATCGATTCCTAATAGTAAGGTCGATATTAACTGAACCGCAGACTGTGGAGAGGACTCGACGAAACTATCAATTTCGTCGTGCAGATAAATTACCGAGATTCCTATTCTATCACCGGGGTCAACTCCTATTGTCAGCTGGTCATCGTGTTGAGATCCCATAACTTTGCGCAACATTTTTGCCTTCAGCAGAACTGGATATTTATCTAGTTCACTATCCAAGAGAACATCTTTTCTATTGACAATATGCGCTTCATTTTCTGTTGTGATAATAATTTTTGCGTTAGATAATGCAGCTTGCTCTGGAGACATTGATTCAAAACGTAGATCCATCAACTTGAGCGCATGGGTAATTTTGTAATAAGGGCGACCATAAACAGTTGCTACGGCAATTTTACATTGCAGCAGCTCCTTGGTCAGGGGCGCTTCATCAACGATCGTTACACTAAATAATTATTAAATCTTGTGGAATTAGTAGTAATAATTATTAGTAGTCATTTGGATGTCTAAATACGGGTGTCACTCTATCGAATAGCCTAAGAGATTTTGAGTCCTTTGAACTCTACGATGTATCTTTGTAAATATCATAACGGAGCTGCGACATGATGAAGTGGATTCGCAACCCGATATTTATATATCCAATATACAAATTAGTTTCCAACGCATCGAGGAGAGATAACGTATTCATTAAAGTGGCCTACCCTAATGAAGAAAAACAGCAAAGCGTCCAAATAATTACAATTTCTATGTGGTTAAACCTAAAATTGCTTGTGCTATGTCCCCACGAGCATCTGTTAAGGCATGAACCGCTTTTTCCCTACTAACGTTTGCCTGTTGGATAACTAGGATTATATCTTCTTCCTTAAAGGTCGGGACGTCTCTTTCTTTCTCTTCTATATCAGAAGCGATAACCTGAAAAATCGTACTTTCTTTCCCTTTCATTTCGATTACTTGAGGCTTTAGAAGATAGAGTTCCTTACTTTCAGTTTTAATAACTACTTCTTCGACATTGCCAATGTCTTTCATTTCAAGCCCCATTTTATCCAGCATTCGCCTCATATCACGGTTGCCGCCACGCATCATGTCGATTTATATTTCTCCTGGGCCTTTTATTCCTTCTCTGACCTTTACAGCAATGCCCTTACGATAATTTTTCATATGACTGAATCCAAGTAGTGCCCTGCCCACTGCTACTACCTGATCAACACCATCGACTATTGCCACATCTGAACCGACTTTGACATTCGTGCCACACCATTCGACGTGCTTGCAGAATAGCGATCTGCCTTGTCGAATGAATGGTACTGCCTGTTCAATTGGGATTATGCAATTCTGCCTGAACCGTTCAGTCCCCAAGAATTGTGTTGCACCAAATATCGTTAATGCAAGTCCCCCGTCAGTTCGAAGAGTTATGACTAATTGATTTTTGATAGAGAAATTTTTTATACGCCCAGTTTTTTTCGAATATTCAAACTTAAAATCCTTTGTATCGTGTTGGGTTGTGAGGCTGTCATAAATGCTAGTTCCGAATAGGGCATCAATATGATGACGCATCTTTACTTCGGGATTCAACGGCAAAGGTTTCAATTGATGTCAAGTGATTTGTGGTCAGTACATTAATTTTACTCAGTATGGTGGCAACCGATCTATATAGTAAAGAGTTACAGATATATAAAAAACAGAGTAGGTATCAGAAGGATGGAAAATAACGCAGAAGAAACAAGGAAGATACAATATACAGGGGGCTCCTCTTATATTGTATCATTACCCAAGAAATGGATCCAAGACCTGAGATTGAAACAGGGCGACCTTGTTGTAATTGCTAGGCAGGGACATTCTATTTTACAGATTGCACCGGTATCAAAGAGAATATCTAAAGAGCATAGAGAGGCAACAATAGAGGTTACAAAAGATAACAGCCCCTACTTTCTTGCGCGCAAGCTAATTTCTCTTTACTTTCTAGGTTTTAATATTATAAATATCTCACAGAAAGATGCAGGAAGATTATCAGGCGAACAGCGCGAAGTTATGAAAGACGTTGTGAGGCGTGTCCTAATGGGAACGGAAATCATTGCTGATTCTGCAACGAGCATAACGCTGCAAGTCTTGATTAATTTACTTGAGCTATCTGTAGACGCGGCGTTCAAAAGAATGCTCTTGATTGCAAAATCTATGCACCGTGACGCAATTCTGTCTCTAAGAGAGAACAATATTGAGCTGGCGAAGGAAATTCTGAAATCAGACGATGAAGTGGATCGATTTAGTTTCTATATCGTAAGACAACTCAATATCGCAATAAAAAATGAACATTTGCTCAAGGAAATTGGGTTAGACGATTCTCGTAACTGCCTAGGATACAGATTAATAGCAAAATCGACGGAAAGAATCGCTGACCATGCGACGCTAATAGCTAAAGATATAATCGAAATGGAAAGGCCTCTCAATAAAGATGTCATTGAAAAGATAGCTGAAATGAGCAATTTCGCGCTCGAGGTGTTGGATGAAGCATGTCTATCGATATTCAAGCGGGATTATGATTCTGCCGATTTGGCGATTGAAAAGTCTCGGGGGATTGATGACTTAGAAAAAGGGATAATTCGCGTCGCAAGCAAACTTAGGGATATCAACGAGATATACAGAATTAAGATTATTACTGAAAATATTCGAAGGGTAGCTGAGTATGCCAGCGATATTGCGGAAATTGTTTTAAACATGACGGTGGAGCAAAAGTTAAGAAAAGGCTAAATTTGCATAAGTTTAAAAGATTCTATTGTCCTCATTTTGCGAGTTATGTGGACGCAAAGTAATTGACGAAAAAAAAACTGTCTTGATCGACGGAATAGCATTTAACGTATGCAAGGGATGCTCAAAGCGTGGTAAACCGTATACGCCACCGGTATCCGTTACAAACACCAAACCAACCTCCACACCTTCCAAGATCGCAGCACGAACTATAGCACCTACCAAAAGCACAAGCCCTATGAGAAAAATTGACATGACGGATAACACAATTCTAAATCCTGAATATGCAAAATTGATCCGAGAAGCTCGTATGAAAAAGGGATTGACACATGAGCAACTTGGAGCGCAGATGAACGAAAAGGCAGGCTTACTGAGAAGGTTTGAGACAGGAGCATTGAAACCTGATGAACTATTTGCTAAAAAATTCCAACGATTTTTAGGAATCCATTTGTATGTTAGCATTCAAGAGGATTAATAAATGTCAAATTCACCCACAGCTATCCTGATAACTTACCCTTTTGAGGATGCGGTAAAAGAAGCAATTTCATTGGCAGACGCTGCAGGCTATTCGGTAAAGAGAGTAATTAATCAACATCATATAACAAGGTCAAGATATGGAATTGGTAGTGGAAAAGCGCAAGAGGTAAAACAACTGGTAGAGCTAGAGAAACCAGAAGTAATCATCTTTGACGAGGTATTGAAACCTAGTCAACAATATAATTTGGCAAGCATGTGTCAAGTTGAAATAATTGACAGGGAACGCTTAATCTTAAAGATCTTTGACCAAAGAGCAAGTACCGCAGAATCGAGAATTCAGATCAAACTGGCGCAACTTCGATATGATATGGTTCGAGCCCGGGAGAAAGTCAGACTTGCAAGAGCAGGTGAGCAACCGGGCTTTTTTGGTATGGGAAAATACGATGCGGATGTGTATTTCCTCGACATAAAGAGGCGCGCAACTGTTCTGAAGAAAAAATTGCAAAGGGAGGTGGTAAGAAGGAATCTTTATAGAATTCAGCGGTCAAAAGCACGTCTACCGACAATATCAATTGCAGGTTACACCGCAGCAGGAAAAACAACGCTATTCAACTCTTTGACCGGGGAATCAAAAATTACCGGACAGGGAATGTTCACGACATTAACGACATTCACTAGATTAGTACAATCTAGAGGGACTAATCTTTTAATTTCTGATACTGTGGGATTTATTAGTAGACTTCCTGCCTATATGGTGGACGCGTTCAGATCGACTCTTCAAGAGCTGTCTTATTCAGCCGTGGTTTTGCTCGTGCTCGATATAAGCGAACAGGTACAGGAAATTGTGAGAAAATTAAATAGTTGTATCCAGGTAATGTATGAGCTGGGGGTGCCAATGACCAAGGTCGTCTACATCCTAAACAAGGTGGATTTGACGAGTTTAAATGATGCAGAAAATAAAGCAGCTAGCCTCGGACTACCGCAGTCAAAACAACACGTAATCCCCCTATCCGCAAAAACAGGATACAAGATCGATAGATTAAAGGATGCGATGACATTGCTAGCTGTGGGCGATCCGAGGCCACTCATCAGCGAAGTGAACAGCAACTGAAAGTATCAGTTCTCAGAATAGGGCATAGATTAGTACGAGACGATCGATTGACTACCCATGCAGCACTAGTGTCGAGAGCATTTGGAAGTGACAAAATCTACATGAGCGAGGTAGATGATTCTTTAAAACAGACAATTGAGGATGTTGGTGACAGGTGGGGAGGACGATCGGATTTTAAGATTGAAATTGTTAGAGGATGGAAAGAGGTGATAAAGGATTGGAAGATGGATGGTGGAAAAGTGGTTCATTTGACAATGTATGGTTTGAACATAGATGATGCAATAAGTTATCTAAGACAAGAAAATACCGTTCTCGTGGTTATTGGTGCAGGAAAGGTTCCAAGGGAAATGTACGACCTTGCAGACTATAATATTGCAATAGGAAATCAACCACACTCTGAGGTAGCGGCTTTATCGATATTTTTGGACAGGATGTTCAAGGGCAAGCAGTTTGAAAAGGACTTCAAGGATGCAAAGCTAAAAATCATTCCGACAGAAAAAGGCAAGAGAGTAAGAGAATTGAGCTAACATAGATTTTATCTCTGCTGTGAAACTATTTGGATAACTAAGGCAATAAACGCGGTCTATTTCAGAGAATTGTTGATAGCAAGGGTAACCCTGGTTGTCTTGTAGATCGGCTAAGAAAATCTCCTTACTCTATCCAAAAAAATTGAATTTAAAGTCACTCTATTTATTTGTAGCCAACACGATCTCCACGGAACATTTGCATGTGGCTTATGCTATGATTATTTTTTGTGAGCATCTTTCTGTACTATATTTGCTACCTGCATTGAAGTCAGTTGAAGGGTTTAACTCGTTGGATCTCATTGCTTAGTCAAAACGGAGCATAACACGAAATAGTCTTGCTTTAACAATCATCGTTTTGCAGTAAAATCTGGGTAATTAAAGGAGTATTTTTTTGCCGCTAATTCATGTGACTAATACCAATATGCATCCTTTCCACAAAAAATATATGGTTTGATATGGCTGATTACAGCGTGAAGACCGCAGAAAATACTGATTCCATCCAAAAGGGCGTTTGTCCCCCAAAACCAAATCCAAAGTGGGGTAGGGAAGAGGAATCTGAACTTTTCGCTCAAAACGTTAAACATTTCAGACAAAAAAAGCTTTCAGAAGACGACTTTCGTCGTTTTAGGTTGCAGCACGGTGCCTATGGGTCAAGGCTGCAGATGAATTATAGCATGATCAGGATCAAAGTTCCTAGCGGTGAAGTTAACCCAGAACAGCTTGAAAAGATTGCAAGCCTATCCGAGGCATTCTCGATTGGCTCGGCTCATGTTTCTACCCGCCAGAATATTCAACTACATTGGGTGCAACTGGAAGATGTTAGTGAGGTAATGACGGGACTTGTAGAGGTAGGTCTGACTACAAGAGAAGCTTGTGGCAATACGGTAAGAAATGTTATGTGCAGTCACTTCGCAGGTGTCTGTCCAGACGAGAAATTTGACGCCACTCCCTATGCTAAAGCAATTGCACGTTTCTTTATAAGAAATCCAATGTGCCAGAATCTTCCGCGCAAGTTCAAGATTAATTTTGGATGCTGTGCTAACCATGGGTTAGCACAAATTGCAGATATTGGTTTGGTACCAGAAATAAAGGATGAAACGCGAGGATTCAAGATTTACCTGGGCGGAGGTTTGGGCGCGGCCTCTTTTATAGGTCATCTAGTGGAGGACTTTACTCCGGAGAACAGACTACTTCCTACTTGCATGGCAACCATCAGACTATTTGATAGACATGGCAATCGTGAAAACATGGCTAGAAACAGGATGCGTTACCTCGTACACGAAATAGGATGGGATAAATTCCAAAAGTTGATTCTCAGGGAACGCTCTATAGTCGAAATGACTACGGCAATTTATACATCTTCACTATTCGATGTTAAAGCCGAAGAGGAAAAAGGTCCTCCTCCAAAGACAGGAAATGCCAAGATTGTTAAACTACCTATGCTAAATGAACGAGTTACGTTGGAAAGTCCTGCATATGAACGATGGTTACATAGTAACGTTATTTCCCAAAAGCAGGATGGATATTTCACCGCATTTATAACCTTGGCAGCAGGCGATATTACAGCCAACCAACTGCGTATATTAGCCGATGCGATCCGTAAATATTCCGCAGAAGGAACCGCTAGGAACACACCTCAGCAAAACTTTGCTATCCGTTATGTAAAAGCTGATGATTTGCCTGACTTCTATGGTAGGCTAGCTTCTATTGGCTTGGCGAATCCCGGAGCGTTAACAATCGCATCTGCAGTTGGTTGTTCTGGGACTACCTCATGTAATTTGGCAATCACAAATTCCCACAGACTGGCAAAAGAGATAGAATACGAGTTTTTGGAATTAGGACTTGATACTGATGATAGTTTGAGGGATTCAACCATAAAGATTAGCGGCTGTCCAAATTCCTGTGGGCAACACGAGATTGCAACAATCGGGTTCTTTGGTGGTGCATCGAGAATCGGAACCACTATGGCTCCTACTTACACAATGCTATTTGGCGGAAGCGCTGCAGAAAAAAGTGAGTTAGGCAAGGCAATCATGCGAGTGCCAGCAAAGCGCGTTATAGACACAATTCGCAAGATAATCGAAATATACAAACAAGAACGATCGGATTCTGAACCATTGAATCAATGGATCAATAGAATTGTTAGTGGTGAAGGAACAGGCAACGTAAGGAATATTGAAAATATGAAAGCAGCACTCACCCAAGCTATGCAAATACTTCCAGTAGACCAAGACCCGGAATTGTATAGTGACTACGGTAATGACTCAAGATTCTCAGCGAAGACTGCCAGAGGAGAATGTGCAGCTTAAACCGATATGACAATAGAAAAAAACGCATCCACGTCAAAAACTGATATCATGGAAGGCATGGTTGAAATTAACGAGAATCACGATTTTCAACTTCCGATAATCTGTGATGTAGACACATTGCGCATGCTGATCAGGAAAGAAGGGGTGCGAGTGGTGGATGTCCGTAAAACGGAAGAATACCAACAAGAACACATACCTAGTGCAGTTTCACTACCGCTTTCACGACTCCTAGAGAAAGATACACCAGACTCAATACTAGATATTTTAGAAAATTTAGGTATTTCAGATAAGATGCCGGTTGTGATCTATGATAATACGTTTGGTGCACTCGCGGCCAGAGTAGCTTGGTCTTTTCAGTACGTAGGGCACGCAAATACTGCGATACTTGAAATGACATTCAGTCACTGGAAAAATTTAGGACTCGAAACAGAGTCGAAAATTAATTCATTTCCAACGAAAAAACATTCACTAAATATAAATTACAGAATTCATGCAGATGCGTCTTATGTTGAGGCTGCAAAAGACCAGCCAAACACGATACTTATAGACTCAAGGGAACGGCTGAATTTTTTGACAGAACATATTCCTAAAGCCAAAAGCATCCCATATACAATGCTTAGCTCTAACAGCAGCATTTTACGCAGCCCACAAGATATAAAGAGGTATATTGAAAATAGAGGTATACCGCTCGATGCTGAAATTATTACATACTGTGGAAGTGTTGGAACATTATCGGGCTTGACATATTACGCCCTCAAGCTAGCAGGGGTTGAAAATGTTAAGCTTTATTCGAAGTCATTTAAGGAATGGAAGTCTCTGGGAAAATCGAAAGAAGAATTTAAGGACGCAAACTATTGGGACCTCTCGGCAGATTAGCTAGACTGTCTGACCGATTGACCTTTCGAAGGTAGTCTACCGTCTTCGGAAAATCAGTATAATGCGTCATTCGATGGGGAGTATGTCTATTTTACTAGCATTCTCTCTTTGATTGGTTAATTATCGACAAAAACTATGAACTAAATCTTTTGGTCTATTGTGTTTGTAATGACCATCTAAATATGGGTGGGCATATTTTCATGAACTATGGAGCGCCATTATTATACTGTAGTTGCTTCGAAGCAGGATCTGGCAAGCATGACAATGGCAAATTATTTGATAAACAACAGATCTTTTTCGGGAAATACTAATACAAATTTCATTCAGTCAGAGGACTATCAAAATATTAAACTCCATATTTCTGATAAAAGCCTACTCTATCTTGAAGATCTAGATGAAAACTATCCTGATTCGATTGCCTTTATTTTTCTTTCACAGCATAGGTCACAAAAGGGAATCCCCACTGTAACGTGTCATTGCACAGGCAATTATGGTGTTAACCAGTTTGGCGGAAATCCCAGAGAACTGGCAATAGCTTATCCGTATTTGCAAAAAGAGTATCTCAAGACGATTGTGGCCCTATGGGCGCTTATCCCTGGTTACGACATCGTCATCGAATCAAGCCATCATGGACCAACCTCATTAAAAAAACCAGTCCTGTTTGTTGAGATTGGTTCAACTGAACACCAATGGACCGATAGAAATACCGCTTCGGTTGTATGCGAGTCCCTATTAAAAGTGATTAACACTGACCTTAGATCTAGTAAAAAAGTAGCAATAGGCTTAGGTGGAACACATTATCCCATGAAATTTAATAAGTTGCTTTTGGAATCTGAATATGGTTTTGCTGCTATAGCCGCCAAACATAACCTGGAGTTGATCGATAAAGATATGTTAAATCAAATGATCAGCAAGAGCATAGAAAAAGTTACTCACATAATAGTCGACTGGAAAGGGCTTGGAAAGGAGAAAAACAGATTAATGGAGCTAATAGAAAGCACAGGACTTGATATTTTGAGAGTATGACAATATTAACAAGTAGAAAAATAAGCAACTTCGGTTATGGAGACTACTTTACTTAGCCATATGAACGAAACTGAAGAATATAGACTACATGCTCAAGGAATTGAAAGTACACTACTAGCGGCGGAACTTTGAGAAGACATAAGAATATGGCTACAAGGGAGTCCAAAATTAGGATCAAAATCATAACAGTCTTTTTGGAGCACGACAAAAAAATCTTAATTCTCAAACGCAGCCAGAAGGTTAAGACTATGAAGACAAAATGGGGTGGCATAAGTGGATATATTGAGCACGAGGAGCCAATAAAACGAGCTCTTATAGAAATCGCAGAAGAGACTGGTTTGACGAACAAAGATGTAACCCTTGTTCGCATCGGGGAGCCTTTACAAGCAGTTGAATCTGATAAGCCAGAGATAACGTGGATTGTTCATCCATTCCTTTTCAGCTCAAATACAGATCAAATCAGAATTGGTTGGGAACATGACGAATACAAATGGATAATTCCAAAAGAAATAAAAAATTATGAAACCGTACCAAGATTAGAAGATGCATTAGACAGCTTGTTAGCCTAACCTCCCACTTTTTACTGCTAGGTGTTGTCATTAGCTGGAGTTTTCGATATAGTGCCCTTTGCTTGTCCAGGAGGAAATTGCAATATCGCAATATCTATCATTGAGCAGAGGAATGTTATCCATAGAGAAATGTGCTATATGGTTTGAGGGAGAGAATAGATTGTAGACGCCACGCCAAAAGGTAAGCTAGACATATCCGATAGTAATGGTGTGGTTGGAGACGATCTCGCAGACGTGTTTGAAATCCAGAACTGGTTATATTCAATTGCCGAGAATTTTTGATGCAACTATCTAATTTCAGAGTCAGAAGACAAACCAGAAAATAGTGTGTTTCGGTTTTTATGAATAATGATGCGACCTATTTTTCAAATAGTTTTCTATATCAGACTTGATAGCCTAATATTAAAATAGCCGATTTTTGTCGGAGAACTATGATCCAATTGATGATCACATGTAGGAATTGCGGATCCGAATTTCGGTCGCGGACTCGGCTGGACGAACTATCCTTTAGTTCAGCTATCCTCAGGGAACAAATATGAATCATGCCCTGCCTGTAAACAGTGAGTACATTTATGCATCTGTCCACAGTAAGCTCAATTATTCCTTCAAATAGCTCCTTCATTATTGGGAATATGATCTTAAAGCAGTGTTCTAAATTAGACAATTACTTGTCAATTAACACTTTGATGAAGAACTAGTAAGTGCGAGTGATTCCATCTATACCCAAAGTTGTTGCCATATTTCTTCACTTATTATTGTCATACTTACCTCACCTTTTTAACCAAGTTTATAGCCAACATGTGTGATCTCGATGGAGTGCGATAGACGATATCACTAACAAATCAAAATATTCGGGGTCGCTTCAAGCCAACCGCGGCTGCTGCTGGATATTTAGTTGAACTAACGAAACATCGCAGCCTGCTCCAACATTTTCATTAAACAAGCAATTTCTATATACTCAGCGAACTTTAGACTGTCTTACAAGTTCCCTCAGATGCGCCAACGATCTTACCTGTCCGCCGTTAACTTTCTTATAAATTCCCCAATATGTTCCTCGAGTTATATCATTTCTATCCTTCAATACTTTTAAATGGCGTCTCATGGCCCTTACCCTGACTACATAGATCTCCTTCTTACCAGTTCTTGCTGACCTTTTGCCTTTCTTTGATCCGGCACTTATTCCATGTTTCCTGCGGATGCCACGCTTCGCCTCAGCGCGGGCTCTAGAGGTTCCCCGGGGCTTGATTGTCCAGATTGTTCCATTCTTTATAAGAGTGCGCATGTTTTCTCGTGTAATAGAGTCTGCCACATCATCAAGTTTATCTGGTTCAAACCTTACCCTATTCACACCCACGCCGAGGATTCGTGATATTAATTCCCTTTTTTTCCTTATATTTACTACCAATTAGTGGTTTTCCACCGCCGCCTCTCCTTGTTCTACTGATTTTATCTTTTTGTTCTTCTCGTTCGTCTGTGAAGGTAGTTTCCCCGGATTCAGTACTTTAATACCTATGTTAGTAGCCTTGGCCAGAATCTCCTTCCTTTTTCGTGTGCCTACCGTATGTGCTAATCTAGCAGCGTCTTTCATTGGATCAAGTCTCATAAGATCTTTAACGTTAAAAACGATATGATCGATATATCCTGATGGATGAAGCCCTCTTGCTGCCTTTGGCCCTCGATAGCCAATCTTAACAATGGGTGGTACTCCGGAAAACTGCTTTCTCATTTTGTTATCCTTTCCCTTAGGTTTTCTCCAGTTCTCAGCTAAACGGTCATATCTCCAGCTCTCCTGTCTGACAAATTTGGGTCTAGTATCAGAAATTTTTTTTCTAACCTGAAGAATGTCCTTGTTTATCATTGATATTTAAGAATTAGAGTTAATTTTTGAATAAATACGTTTCTGACTAGATAACGCTTTACAGCTAAACCAATAAGATGCAGGTTGGTCGGATCTTTTCAAGCTACCCTACCAGAGCAAAGGAGAAAGGTTAATAGTTTCAAATGCGATTGATGCATTATGAAAAAATACGAATTACCTCCATTACCTTACGCGTATGATGCACTCGAACCTCATATATCGAAGGAAATTATGACCCTGCACCATGATAAACACCATCTTGCCTACGTAAACGGCGCAAATGCTGCACTTGAGAAATTAGAAAACGGTAGGAAGAACAATTTCCAGGGTGCCGATGTCAAAGGTACAGAGAGGGACCTTTCTTTCCATTACGCGGGTCATACGCTACATTCTATCTTCTGGCCCAACATGAAATCAGGTGGTGGGGGAAAACCTGGCGGCGCTATAGCTGACAAAATTAGTGCAGATTTCGGCGGCTACGATGGATTTAAGGCTCAATTTACAGAGGCTGCCAAGACCGTAGAAGGTATAGGCTGGGGCATACTTGCATACGATCCGCTTTCGGACCAATTATTGACATTTGGTGCAGAGAAACACAACTTACTAATCGGTCCAGGAACTATTCCATTATTAGTTTGTGACGTATGGGAACATGCGTACTACCTCCAGTATAAAAATGACAAGACAAGTTATGTTAATGCATGGTGGAATGTGGTAAACTGGGACGATGTTGCCAAAAGATTCGACAAGTCCAAGTAATCTCCACGATCTTCTTCATTTTTGTAATCATTAACTGCTCTTAGCGATCATGACTCGTGAAACCCCATGACGAGTTACTCAATAACTTGTGCTTCGTGCGATTTGAGATTTGATAACTACGAAAAATTCATAAATCATATAATCGAAAGTCATAAAGATCAACCTTCATTACGAATGAAACCAAAGATTATCAAAAATAACAGGAACTAAAGTAGATATTAGCACTCGTTTTCATCTGCGCGGTGATACACATCCCAGTTACAAGGCTGCATGGCACAGCTTTCGTCACGAATTCGATCTATCCTTTAGGTTTCTTGCAAGTCGACAATGCTAATAGAACAATAATTTTCCCTTGTAGTTCTGCTTACCGCCATATTGTAGTTGTATATTTTTTCAGAATATTCCTTTAGCACTGGTTTAATAGAATCTAACGATCTACTTGCATAAAAGCCAGGACAGTCACCGGTTAATTGAAATGTTGCATGAATTACTGCTTTTTGGTTTGTCAACTCTATCCAAGAAGCAAAGGGATACAGCCAGCAAACCCCAGGTTTTTCGGGATGGATTCCACAATAACCATTTTCATCTAGGAATCTGCAGTGAAGTGGCACGCCGTCCTGCTCTTCACTCTCTTTAGAATTTCTTTTTAACGAAAGCATCGTTAGAGTAGTTATAACATTGCCTAACGATTCTTGTTCTGCCCAACTTGAAATTCTTGTTTCACTCCCGATAAACTCCGCCTTTGAAAGATATCCCATCTTTCTGGCAATTATTTCGATATCATCCTTTGTAAGTGGCAGTCTTCCTTGCCGCTCACAACAGTTGTGACAATCTGGCCACATACATCTCCACAATACGTAGAGACCATCATTCGTAAGAGTAGGAATGTGAAAAATGACTCTATTAACTTGTAGCGCTGTATCCACCACGTCGTTTCTTTTACCAAGATGTAGATCGTAAATTTCTGGATCTATCACCCACCTTTTAGAAAGCAGTTCAAGAGAATCTTTGACAGAAATATCAAAATTCATATGCAGATATTGCAAAACCCGGCGTTTAAATGTGCCCCGCGTCGCAGTGATGGAAGGATTTCAAACCACGAAATGAGCATGAAACCTTCAGTCGAAGCTACTTCAAAGGAAAGTAGAGTCAAGGGCAAAGGAAAGCATGCATCTTCAACTGAAAATCGGAGAATGGTATGGGAGAAAATCATTTGGCCTCTAATATTAGATGTTAACAGGTCATATTTTGTCTTAAATGAATATCATGCTAAGAGGGATCAATTTTGCCAAACGTACAAGATACGACCATCAAAGGTCGCAGGGGGTGTTGTCTCATTATTGGTTAAAGGGATACTTGTCAGAGAAAAGAACATCTATTCTATACATTATAGGCTCATCCCTTATATGCGGAAGAGAGTATATTTGGAATACGGACTGGTACTTAGAGAAATCAACACAAAACGTTAAAGTCAAATACGGGTCTGATTGTGAACGTTGTGTAGCTCGTGTGAAGCCCGGTCGAACCTGTGTTATTAAGCTAATCAGGTACCGAATCTAGTGGCCAATCTCCAAGAAAGGGCTAGGGATTTCAGGCTCTGGATCTCATATGGGAAAAGAAACCTGGAGACAGCAGTTCGAATCTGCTCCGGGCTACTATTAGTTGCTTATTTACATTTTTGGACCTGCGTTTCTAATTTCCTCAGCGACGTTATCGAACTTTTCAAAGTTCTTGACAAATAATGATGCAAGCCTCCTAGCTGATATCTCGTACTTTCGCTTGTCAGACCAACTGTTTCGTGAGTTAAGTACATTCGAAGGTACTCCTATACATGACGTTGGCACATCTAGATTGAAAATCTGATCGCGGGTGAAAGAACTTTTTTCTATGTCTCCATTCAATGTAGCCCTTACCATTGCTCTCGTATGTGCAAGATTCATTCTCTTACCAACCCCATAGGGTCCCCCAAACCAACCTGTGTTGATGAGATACACCCGTGTATTATGCTTAGTAATTTTTTGTCCGAGCATCCCGGCATATTCCTTGGCAGACAATGGCATAAATGGTGCACCAAAACATTGTGAAAATGTCTCCTTGGGTTCCGTGATTCCTCTCTCAGTTCCTGCAAGTTTACTGGTATAGCCAGACATAAAGTGATACATTGCTCCCTCCTTCGTAAGCTTAGCTATCGGAGGCATCACTCCGAATGCATCTGCGGTTAGAAAGATAATGACCTTGGGATGATTTGCAACGCTAGGGACAATAGCCCGCGGAATGAAGTTGAGAGGGTAAGCAGCCCTGGTGTTTTCTGTGAGAGTGCTATCGGCAAAGTCAGGCTCTCGAGTGCGAGGATCTAAAGTGACATTCTCCATTACTGCACCGAATCTTATAGCACTCCATATTTGCGGCTCATTTTCCTTCTTTAAGTTTATGCATTTTGCGTAACAACCTCCCTCGAAGTTGAAAATTCTATCATCAGACCAGCCGTGTTCATCGTCACCGATAAGTTGTCTTTCAGGATCAGCGGACAGAGTGGTCTTTCCAGTACCTGATAAACCAAAAAATAAAGCTGTATCTCCACCTCTGCCGACGTTCGCGGAACAATGCATGGGAAAAACACCTTTACGTGGTAAAAGGTAATTCATTACAGAAAACATGGCTTTCTTGATTTCACCTGCGTATGATGTTGAACCTATTAGAACAAGGTTTTTCTTGAAATTTATTACGATAAATGTCTCAGATTTTGTTCCTTCCAAATCGAATTCTGCACCAAAGTCATTTAAGGATAAAAGTGTGAACCTGGGTTCGTGATTTACTAGCTCAGTATCCGTTGGACGAATAAAGATTTGAGATGCAAAAAGATTTTGCCATGCCTTGTCAGTAATTACCCTTATGGGTAGTCTATTTTTGTTATCTGCTCCAACGAAACCGTCAAAAACGAAAAACTCTTTGCCCTCGACAAATGTTCTCATTCTTCCAAAAATCATTTCAAATTTGTCTTCTGAAAGAGGGTGGTTAATCTTTCCCCAATCTACCGTACTGTGAGTTACATCGTCATCGACAATGTATCTGTCGTCTGGCGATCTTCCCGTGAATTTGCCAGTTTTAACGGATAATGCCCCCGTAATAGAAAGCTCTCCCTCCATTCTATGGATGGCAGCCTCTAGCAATTCAGGCACTGCGAGATTCCGGAGAATCTTACTCGGCCTGATATCTATTTCTTCGAGTTGCATCAGACACTTTGTAGGGAGAGTCTGCTGGTTGTCATTCATTGGCATCACATAAACGTGAACTTGCATATTTAATTGATTTCCCAATCAAGCTTTAGTATGGATTCTAACGGTTATTTACAATCCATCCATCCATCAATACTTATCGCAATAGTCATTTAGCCAGACGCTTTCAAATAATAGTGTGGAAGAATTTACACACGTTAATTGTAATCGTAACATGTTTGCGACTTCTTGTTATGCAATACAAGGTTTGCTAGTGTGACGCATACACGTACTACTTATCATCAAGTTATTGGCTTAAATACCTGAGTACATTATCTAATATATGGCGTATGCACATCCTGAAGTTCTAGCCGATACTCAATGGGTAGCTGAACACTTAAAGGATTCAGAAAACGTTCGGATAGCAGAAGTAGACTATGACCCACGATCCAATTATTCACTTGGTCACATCCCAGGAGCTGTATTGTTTGACTGGAAGGAAGATATCAATGATCCGTTGAGTCGGAATGTATTGAGTAAGCAAGCTTGCCAGGATTTATTACAACAGAGAGCTGGACTTAACAGTGATACCACGTTAATCCTTTACGGAGATTTTAATAATTGGTTCGCAGCCTTTGCATTTTGGGTGTTCAAGTATTATGGCTACAAAGATGTCAGACTAATGAATGGAGGCAGAAAAAAGTGGTTGGTGGAAGACAGACCCGTGAGCAAAGACATTCCGAAATATCCCACAGGAAATTTCAAAGCGTCAGATGCCGACAAAAGAATTAGGGTTTTTCTGAACGATGTTAAAGAATCATTAGAGAAGGAAAAGAGAGTAGCAATGGTCGACGTTAGAAGTCCAAAAGAATTTACAGGGGAAATTCTGGCTCCGCCAGAATATCCGACAGAACATGCCCAGAGAGGAGGACATATTCCAGGAGCAAAGAACATTCCGTGGAGTCAAGCTGTCAATGATAGTGACGGCACATTCAAACAAGCAGATGAGTTAAGGAGGCTTTATGAATCAAAGGCAATAACACCTGACAAAGAAGTGATAGCGTATTGCAGAATTGGTGAGAGGTCATCGCACACCTGGTTTGTCCTGAAATACCTGCTTGGTTACCCAGATGTAAAGAACTATGACGGATCATGGACAGAATGGGGCAATATGATTGATAATCCTATAGAAAAGTAACTATTTGAATAAATCTAGACGAATATTCTACTTGTACCACAATAGTGTAGATTACATAGAACGAATATTGAAGTTGAACGAAAAAATGACTTGAGTTCAGTTTCATAAGCTTGAATGTCAAAGGGTTTTTGTCGACTTTTTGTAATATTTAGAGGGTGGCCTGATTCATATTTTTTCATTATATTTAGCAGGTACAGTCAGACCAGGTTAAGAGTTTGTTCGGATGTGTTCAAAGAATATATTCGGACTAGAAACAAAAATAATCTATCACGGACTTGTTAATATAACCCCAACATTCAATAGATAGAACAGCCTTCAGGGCGGCGTGGAATATTCAAAGCTTTGTGAATCAATCTTTGCTTTACACGATGATATCAGGTATGCTGCTGTTGTAGACGATACTGGACTACAAATTGCTGGTGGTATGCGTAGCGGTATGGATTCTATTGTTGATCAAACTAACGAGGAACTTTACCTTGCACAAACTGCTCTTCGTAAATCAATGAGACAGAGGTTTGATGACACTATGGGAAAAGCAAGATTCGCCTACGTGGAGCGCGAAAAAATCTCGATCTTGACATTTTATCTAAATAAGAATATTCTCATCGTAACCCTGGAATCTAATATAGATTCTCATACTGCAATTGATATCGCAGAAGATGCATTGGAGTTGCTGCGTGCAAAATAAATATGCAATTTTATGTCTACCACGATGGATCACTGTCTTCCTCCCGGCATAAGGTGGTAGACATGCGGTGCAGTCTAAATATTATCCCAACTTATGCATGGTCTTTAGATCTTCCTTGAATAAATCTAATTCGGGGGGGATGACGATACTACCAATTGAATCTTTTAGGGATAATGGTTTTCCGGTTTCATCTGAAATAGTTTCTTTTTTCTTATTCCATACCGTCGAGTTAAAATCCATAATCAATCTTGTATATCTTGTGAGTTCGCCGTACTGGCCCAACGATTGAGGCATTGGCTGTAGATGAATACTCTCGGCGGAGTAAATTTTTGTCCATAATTCCTCAGTAATAAATGGACAAATTGGAGCTAGGAGAACTAAAATTGTCGAGAAACATCTGTGGCAGGTAAATATGGCTGATCTCTGCCCAGATTGGTCACCGATATCGTAAATACGTCCTTTGATCATTTCTATATAATGTGGAGCAAGTATATTCCATGTAAATTCTCTAATACCATTTGCGGGAATGAAAAAGTTAAAATCAGCATAACCTTCCCTGCATTTATCTACTAGTTTGGATAATTCACCGATTATCCATCGGTCAGATGCCGAGAGTATGGCAGGCATCTCTAAAATGACATCAAATGAGGATAGAAATCTGCCAATGTTCCATAGTTTCGATAAGAAATTTTTTGCAATTGTGATTCTCTGCTCGGAGCAACGAAAATCATAACCCAAGTTGCTTTCTGCTGCTGCCCAAAATCGGAAAACATCCGCCCCGTATTTACGGATAAGAGGAAGAGGATCTATGACATTCCCTTTACTTTTGCTCATCTTTTCACCTTTTTCGTCCAGACCATATCCCATAATCCAGGCATCAGACCACGGCAATTGACTAGTAAGCTGGAAGCATCGCAACATTGTGTAATAGAGCCAAGTTCTTATGATATCCTTCCCCTG
>Ga0070711_100000539_pt1 | contig 19757 bp, 19 predicted proteins | sample LARL53metaG_FD_65452 | JGI IMG/M metagenome (GOLD analysis project Ga0070711, IMG submission 65452) | Corn, switchgrass and miscanthus rhizosphere microbial communities from Kellogg Biological Station, Michigan, USA - LAR L5-3 metaG | ecosystem: Host-associated > Plants > Roots > Rhizosphere ... | reverse complement strand
GTGGCCTCCTGCACGAGCACGAGCGCGCGGTTCTCGGCGAACTGCAGGTAACCCTCACCCTGCTTGAACCGCACGACGTCGGTCTCGGAGCGATACAGCCGCAGCTCGGCCTCCTCGAGGATCGCCAGCACCGGCTCGTGATTGGCCAAGATGCCGACCGAGCCCGCGCTCGTGCGCGTCGAGACCATCTCGACCTCCTCGTCGAACACCGCACCCTCGGGGGTGAGCACTTCGACCGGGAACTTGGCTCTGGCCACGAGGCGCCTCGCTAGTCCTTGCTCGCGGCTTCGACGACCTGCTCGATCGTGCCCTTCAGGAAGAACGCGCTCTCGGGCACCTCGTCGTGCTTGCCCTCGATGATCTCGTCGAACCCGCGGATCGTCTCTGCGATCGGCACGTACTCGCCGGGCGTGCCCGTGAACTGCTCGGCCACGTTGAACGGCTGCGACAGAAACCGCTCGATCTTGCGCGCGCGCTGCACCGTCAGCTTGTCCTCGTCGGAGAGCTCGTCGATGCCGAGGATGGCGATGATGTCCTGCAGCTCCTTGTAGCGCTGCAGGATCTCCTTGACGCGGTTGGCCACCCGGAAGTGGTCCTCGCCGAGGATGTCCGCCTTGAGGATCGTCGAGGTCGAGTCGAGTGGGTCGACGGCCGGGTAGATGCCCTTCTCGGAGATCGCCCGCGACAGCACCGTCGTCGCGTTCAGGTGGGCGAACACCGATGCCGGCGCCGGGTCCGTGAGGTCGTCGGCGGGCACGTAGATCGCCTGCACCGAGGTCACCGAGCCCTGTCTGGTCGAGGTGATCCGCTCCTGCAGCTGGCCCATCTCCGTCTCCAGCGTCGGCTGGTAGCCCACCTGCGAGGGCATCCGTCCGAGCAGCGCCGACACCTCGGAGCCGGCCTGGACGAAGCGGAAGATGTTGTCCACGAACAGCAGCACGTCCTGACCCTCGTCGCGGAAGTGTTCGGCCATCGTCAGCCCCGACAGCGCCACCCTCATGCGCGCCCCGGGCGGCTCGTTCATCTGGCCGAACACGAGCATCGTCTTGTCGATGACGCCCGACTCCTTCATCTCCAGCCACAGGTCGTTGCCCTCGCGCGAGCGCTCACCCACGCCGCAGAACGCGCTCAGCCCGCCGTGCTCCTTGGCGAGGTTGTGGATCAGCTCCTGGATCAACACCGTCTTGCCGACGCCCGCGCCGCCGAACAAGCCGACCTTGCCGCCCTTTGCGTACGGCGCGAGCAGGTCGATCACCTTGATGCCAGTCTCGAACATCTCCGTCGTCGGCGTCAGGTCCTCCACACGCGGCGCGTCCTGATGGATTCCCCGTCGCTCGGTGTTCGCCGGCAGCTCCTCGCCGAGGTCGATCGGCTCTCCCAGCAGGTTGAATATCCGCCCCAGTGTCGCCTCCCCCACCGGCACCGTGATCGGGCCGCCGGTGTCGATCACCTCGGCACCGCGCGCGAGCCCGTCGGTCGTGTCCATCGCCACCGCGCGCACGCGATCGTCGCCGAGGTGCTGCTGGACCTCGCACACGAGCACGCTCCCGACCACGCCGTCCGGGCGCGGTGCCCCCTCGGTGCTGATGCCCGGCGCCTCCTCCGCGGCGGCGGCCGCGGGGCGGGCGACCGTGATCGCGTGGTTGATCTCGGGCAGCTTGTCGGCGAACACTGCCTCGATGACGACGCCCTGGATCTCCTCGATGCGCCCGACGTTGCGCTTGCCGGTGGCGTCGGCGCGCTCGGGGGCGTCGGCGGGCTCGATTGTGGTGCTGGTTGCCATTGGTCTTGATTCTCCCTTATCTCTCTGTTGAAGTTCTTGTGTCCAGCTCCACCCTCAGGCCTGGCCGGCTCCCACCTCGGCCTAGCTCAGGCCCTCCGCACCGGCTACGACCTCCATGATCTCCTGCGTGATCTCGGCCTGCCGGGCGCGGTTCATTTCCAGCGTCAGATCGGTGATGATCTCCCCGGCGTTCTCCGAGGCGTTGCGCATCGCGGTCATCTGCGCGCCGAAGAACCCCGCGGCCGACTCGACCAGCGCACGGTAGATCGAAGTCTCCACATAGTCTGGCACGAGCCGCCTTAGGATCTCCTCCGCGTCCGGCTCGTACTCGACCAGGGCCTTCGGGCTACCGGCCTCGCGCCCGCTTGCCGCCCCGGGCCGGGACCCCGATGCGCTCGCTGCTCCCGGCGCGCCCGCGGCCTCGTCGGTGTCCCGATCTTCCTCGCCGGCGATCGTCGCGCGCGACAGCGGCAGCAGCGTCTCGCGCGTGACCTCCTGCGTCAGCGGCGACACATACGCGTTGTAGATGATCTCGACCCGATCGACCGCGCCGGTCGTGTACGCCTCGATCAGCGCTGCCGCGATCTCACGTGCGTCCGCGTAGGCCGGTTTGTCGGTGAACCCCGTGTACGCGCCGCTCAGCTCGCGTCCCCTGAACGTCAGCGAGGACACTCCCCGTCGCCCGGTCGCGTACCAGACCGTTTGCAGACCCTGGTCTCCCATCTCCGTCCCCGCGCGCATACCCGCTCGGATCACCTGCGAGTTGAACCCGCCCGCGAGCCCTCTGTCGCCCGTCACGAGCAACAGCCCGACGCCACTGGTCGTCTCCCGCTCGTTCAGCAGCGGCAGCCGGGCGGCCTCGGCGCCGGCGTCCAGCGCGGCCTGGCGGGTCATCCGCCGCAGCGCGTCCGCGTACGGGCGCAGCGCCGCGATCCGCTGCTCGGCTCGGCGCAGCCGCGCGGCCGCGACCATCTCCATCGCGCGCGTGATCTTCTGGATGTTCTTGACCGAGCCGATCCGGTTCTTGACGTCGCGCTGTGAGGCCATCTAGACGGTCGCCACCTCTTCCAGCGGCTGGCCTTCTTCGTCGAGGTCGTAGCCGAAGTCCTCGGCGAACCCCTCGACCGCGCCGTGCAGCGCCTGCTGGGTCTCATCAGACCAGTCGCCGCCCGCGATCTTCGCGCGCACGTCTGAGTGCTGGGCGTGCATCCGTTCGGTCAACCCGAGCAGGAACTCGACCACGCGCTCGACGTTCAACCGATCGAGGAACCCGTTCGTGGCCGCGTAGATCTGCACGGTCTGATCCTCCACCGCCAGTGGCGCCCGCTCGTTCTGGTTGAGCGTCTTGACGATCCGCTCCCCGCGCGCAAGCGTCCGTTGCGTGTCCGCGTCCAGGTCCGAGCCGAACTGCGCGAACGCCTCGAGGTCGCGGTACTGCGACAGCTCGAGCTTGATCCGTCCGGCGACCTTCTTCATCGGCCCCATCTGCGCGTTGCCACCTACGCGCGAGACGGAGATGCCGACGTTGATCGCGGGGCGTACGCCCGAGTAGAACAGCTTCGGCTCGAGGAATATCTGCCCGTCGGTGATCGAGATCACGTTCGTCGGGATGTACGCCGACACGTCGCCGGCCTGCGTCTCGATGATCGGCAGCGCCGTGAGCGAGCCCCCGTCCAGCTCGTCGTTGAGCTTCACCGCCCGCTCCAACAGGCGCGAGTGCAGGTAGAACACGTCGCCCGGGTAGGCCTCGCGGCCGGGCGGACGGCGCAGCAGCAGCGACATCTGGCGGTAGGCGTACGCGTGCTTGGTGAGGTCGTCATACACGCACAGTGCATGGCGGCCGCTGTAGAGGAAGTGCTCGCCCATCGCGCAACCCGCGTAGGGCGCCATGAACTTGATCGGCGCCGCCTCGTCCGCACTCGCCGCCACGATGATCGTGTTCTCGAGCGCGTTGTTTTCCTCCAGCGTCTGCGCGAGCGCGACCACGGTGGACATGCGCTGGCCGATCGCCACGTACACCGACACCACGCCCGTGTCGCGGTTGTTGATGATCGCGTCGATCGCGATCGCCGTCTTGCCGGTCTGGCGGTCACCGATGATCAGCTCGCGCTGGCCGCGTCCGATCGGGATCATCGCGTCGATCGCCTTCAGTCCCGTCTGCATCGGTTCGGTCACCGGCTGGCGCTGGACCACGCCCGGCGCCTTGAACTCCGCCGGACGGGTCTCGGTCGTGTGGATCTCGCCCTTGCCGTCCAGGGGCCGGCCCAGCGGGTCGACGATCCGCCCCAGCAGCGCCTCGCCGACGGGGATCTCGAGCAGGCGGCCGGTGCGCTTGACCGTGTCGCCCTCCGAGATCCGCTCCCACTCGCCGAACAGCACCGCTCCGACGTTGTCTGACTCGAGGTTCAGCGCCAGTCCCGTGACGCCGTGCGGCAGCTCCAGCATCTCGAACGACATGCAGTTCTCCAGGCCGTGCAGTCGCGCGATGCCGTCGGCGACCGACAGCACCGTGCCGACCTCGGTCAGCTCCGCCTCGCCCGCGCCGAGACCGGCGATGCGGCTCTTGAGAATGCTCGTTATCTCGTCTGGGTTGATCTGCATGGCTGTTTCGATCGGCTCCTTGTCGTCGATTCGCGATTCGCTCAGGCGGCGGCTGACGCCACCTGCTTGCGCAGCTGCTCCAGTCGGCTTCTGATTGACGCGTCGAGGATCGAGTTCCCCACCCTGACGACGATCCCGCCGAGGATGTCGGGGTCGACCTCGGCGCTCAGCTCCACGTGCCGGCCCGTGCTCTCGCCGATGCTCGAGCCGATGCTCGCGGTCGTCGCCTCGTCCAGCGCGATCGCGCTCGTCACCTGCACGGGCAGGATCCTGTTCGCCTTCGCCCACAGCCGCTCGTACTCGCGCCTGACGCGGAATATCACCGGCATTCGGTGGTTTTCGATCAGCAGCTTCAGGAACCCCATGAACGCCTCGTCGGCGCCGTCCAGCAGCCCGCTCAGCGCCTGCTGCTTCTCGGCGGTCGAGAAGTACGGCGAGAAGAAGAACACCGCCAGCTCACGGTTTTCTTCCAGCGCGTCGGCGAACTGGCCGAGCTGCTCACGCAGCAGGTCAACCTTGCTCTGCTCCTCGGCCACCTCGAACAGCGAGCGGGCGTATACTCGGGCGAGCTCCTCCATCAGTTGTTGCTCGCGCCGGATGACAGGCCCGAGAAGTCCAGCTCGCCCAACGCCTCCTCGACCAGACGCCGCTGGTCGGAGTCGTCGAGCGTCTTGCGCGTCACCTTCTCGGTCGCCATGATCGTCAGATCGGCGACCTCCCGGCGGATCCCGTCGATCGCCCGCTCGGTCGCCGCCTCGATGTCACGCTCGGCGCGCTGGGCCGCCTCGGCGGCGATCTGCCGCGCCTGCTCTTTGGCCTCGTGCTCATGCGCCTCCGCGGTCTGGCGCGCGCGCTGGACGATCTCATCCGACTGCGCCCTGGCCTCCTTCAGGCGCTCGCGGTACTCGGCCAGCAGCTCGTCCGCCTCCTTGCGCGTGCGCTCGGCCGAGTCGATCGAGTCTTCGATCACCTTCTGTCTACGCCCCAGTGCCTCTGAGATGCGCGGGAACGCAAGCCTCGACAGCAGCAGCATCGTTATGCCGAACACGAGCAGCGTCCACACCATCAACCCGACGCCCGGCTTGATCAGGAAGCTGCCGTTCGATGCGAGCATCACGTGCCCTGTCTCCCTAGACGATGAACGCGGCCAGCAGGCCGGCCACGAGCCCGTAGAAGAAGCAGGCCTCGGTCAGCGCGAACCCGAGCCACTGCAGCTGGGTGATCTCGTCGCGCATCTCCGGCTGGCGGGTGATCGCCTCGATGGCCTTGCCGAAGATGATCCCGATGCCAACGCCCGCGCCGACGGCGCCGAGGCCACCACCGACCCCGAGGCCGATCGACTTGCCGGCCTTGGCGGTTTCTTCGGTCGCGGCCGCGAGCAAAGTTATGAGGGCTATGTGCACATTCACTCCTTTATGGCGATTTGGTCGGCTTTAGTGATGCTCGGCGACGGCGCCGCCGAGGTAGATGGCGGTGAGCGTGGCAAATATGAACGCCTGCAGAGCCGCGACGAGCCCGACCTCGAAGGCGAACAGAAGGATGCCAAACGGCAGGGTGAACCAGCCCAGCCAGGCGACACCCAAGATCACGGCGAGCGCTCCCGCCATGAACAGGATAATCAGGTGGCCCGCCAGGATGTTGGCGAACAGACGGATCGTCAGCGACAGCAGGCGCATCAGGTTCGAGAGCACCTCGAGAAAGAACAGGGCGACGGCCATGCCGCCGGTGACACCGCCCGGGATCAGTCCTTTGAGGTAACCGATCGGGCCCTTGGCGCGCACTCCTTCGACGGTGTAAGAGACGAACACCACGAGCGCGAGCACCAGCGGGATCGAGAGGTTGGCGGTGGCCGCGTACAGCGAGAAGGACGGGATCTGCACGCCGAACACGGTGATCTCGTGCTCGGTGTTGGTCGGCAGTGGTATGTAGCCGATCAGGTTGGAGAACAGGATGAACAGGAACAGAGCGCCGATGAACGGAAACCACTTCGCCGCCATCTTCTCGTCCATGCTGCCGCCCGTGATGTTCTCGTGCATCAACTGATACAGAGCCTCCACGGCCGTCTGCACCTTGTTGGGCCGCTGCTGCATGCGCCGCGCGATCCAGATCATCGTCACGCTCGTCAGCGTCGCGGCGAGCACGAGATACAGCACGGCCTTGTTGATCGAGAACACTCCGAGGTGGACCCAGTTGTCGAGCTTGAACTCGTTCTGCGGCTCAAAGCTGCTGTTGCGGGTGCCGTGAAACCCGTACACGACGACGAGCACGACCACGCCCCCCAGCCATACCCCGGCGAACGCCAGCAGCTTGCGTTTGGTGGTGCTCAGCACGCGGCTCATGACGGGCTCGACCTGATGACCGGCTCGGCCTTCCCCACCCGGCCGCCGCGCGTGACGAGCGACATCACGAAGTAGACGGTGAACGCGGCCAGCACCAGACCGGCCGCCATGATCCCGTCGTCGCGGCCGCCCGCGTACCGGGCGAGGATCACGGCCAGCACGACGAGCCAGACGCGGCCCATCATGCCCGCCACTTGTAGCCCAGCTTTGACCTTGGGGTCACCCGTCCGCAACGCCCGCTCGTGCACGAGCGCCATCCCGGCGCGCGTCAGCAGCCAGGCGCACGCCCCCACCAGGTAGCCGAACGTCGGCAGGCCCGCGGCCAGCACGAACGGCGCCGTCGCGAGCACCAGGCACACGTCGAGATAGCGGATGGCGACCATGTCAGCTCGGAGAGATCCGGGGGTCGTCGTCGGTTATCGACGATTCGTGGCACGTCGTCCACAGGTGCCGGCGACGATGTGGCGGCGTTCCCAGCACGCGCACATGCCAGCCGTATGGGCAGGCACGCCGCGCGAGCCGTCGCCGGCGCGCCATCAGCCTTACCCCCACGCGCCGTGCAGGCGCGGCGTCGCTTGCCGAGAGGTGGCCCTCGGCGAGGTGTCTGGTGCGGCGGACGATCGGCGTCTCCGCGGGCAGCTTGCGCGACTTTTCGCCGGCCCCGGGCTCGATACCGGGCGCCGACCCCTCCACGCCTTCCGGGTGCGCGCTCTCCAGCATGGCGCCGCGGCTGTCGGACGCGACGTGCCCGTCCCCGGAAACGCGCTCATCCGCGGGGATGCGTTCGTCGACCCAGCGATCGGGCAGGGGCATATCGGCGCGACGGCGGCCGGCCTCGATGTAGCCTTCGTTGACCTCGAAATCGGGCATCTGGTTGGCCACCCTACAGACGCACTCGCCCGCGCGCGTTGTTGCGGCGGAAGATGGTCTATCGCGCTGTCAGCGCTTGTCGACCGTCTGTGGTGACCCGTCCAGTCTACCTATTCTGCGACTTCGTAACAAGTTTGTGACACTCGCTACGGGGATTATCCCGTTGATACAGGGTCTAAATGCGCTACGTACCAAACGTCACAATCCCTAAAGAAATCGCCTCATACAGACAACAGTCTGTTTTAAACTGAGGGAAGATGCTTTAAGCTTGCTCAAGCATGTAGTCCAACATGATCTTGTTTCAGATCATGTTCTGGTATCTTCTTCAAAGACTTATTGGAGCTACCCAGAATCGAACTGAGATCGAGTGGGTCGGGGGCCTTGGCAAGACGATCCGACACCACACACGCGGCTTGAAAGGCCGCCGCTCTACCATTGAGCTATAGCCCCACGGAATGGGGCCAAGTAGTGTAGCGGCCTAGAGCCCTCGCAGTAGCTCACAGGCGGGGACTTCGAGCCCTTTGGCGATCTTGACGACCGTCGAGACTCGCAGATCGCGCTTTCCCCTCTCCGCGCGCCCCAGCTCCACAGGATGCAAGCCGCAGCGTTCTGCCAGAGCTTCCTGCGTGATGTCCAGACGCTTGCGATTGGCGCGGATGTTCTTGCCTACAAGCTCCTTCGGCTCCATGAGCCATGATCGTCTGCGCTACAGCCAAAAGCGTCCAGAGCCAATAGCGTTCTAAATCTGTATGATGCCGCGCTCATATCAGCAACTAGGACTCTTCAAGAAAAGGACTCCACATGATCGGACATATGAGCACCGGCTTGGCAATCATTGATGCTCTGCTTTTGATGTTTGGAGGGCCTGCTGCCTTCCCTGCTATCGCGGTAATGGGGATGGTGTGGAACTGATGCGACTTCGTAGACCCCATTGGCGCAAGATGACCTGGGTCGTGATCTTGTGGTGTGCTCTGATACTGGCCTGGGCGATTGGTGGAGGAATCAGTGGTGCTAACCATAGCGCTCAAAGTTGTGCTCACTCGGAAATCTTGAGCGTAAAGAGCTGTGAAGAAGCAAGCAATGCAGGAACAGGGATTGGTGTAGCACTGATCTTGTTTATCGGCTTCTTTGGGTTTGTATTCTTTTCTTTGATTTGGTTTATGACGAGACCTAAGCGCCGAGACTGCCCTGCTTGTGGTCATTCAGTAAAGAAGGGTCTTACATCCTGTTCAAAATGTGATTATGACTTTACTCAGGTTTCTTACGCTGTAAGGGATTAAGAATGATTTCTTTGATTATAAAGGTAACTGCTTGTGCTGTAATAGCTATGATCGCATTGACTGTTCTTGCTTTTTGGCTACTTTGCCAATTGTTTATTCTTGGATCGGGGTTTTTGTTTGGAGTTCTTCAACGTCGATGATCTTTCTTTTCTGGCCAGACTCTTGGCGGTGCGTTTAACGAGAGCATCGTTCTCTCGCTGGCGCTCGCCAGGGTCTGTGCGCTCAATCAGGATGTGGTAGGGCAAAGCATCGCCGTGAAGTAGTACAAGCAAGATGTCTCTAAACAGATAGGGATTATTGCGTCTGTTGAATCGGAACTCCATCTCGTCAAGATAGGCTGGCAGGTGCTTGACGCTGATCTGATGGTAGGTCCCTACGACTGAGCGCCTGAGCAAGCTCCACGCGCTCTCGACCGTGTTGGTGTGTACGTCCCCACGAACATATTCGTCCTCGGAGTGCTCGACGGTCTCATGGCGCGTATTCTCGTTACCAATACCTATATATGATTTCAACTCATCTGTATATATATTCTTAGTCTCATCAGAAACAGTAGATTTGATAAATCCCTGAAGATTCTTTTTGCGCGTGTTTGGGACCAACCGCAGGCGAATCTCCCCTCCACGTTCAATTGCTCCTGCGACTATGACCTTGTTTCCTCTATATCCAGTTCCATATCCTTTGCGCTTGCCTCCAATCAACGTCTCATCGACCTCGACAGTCCCTTTGAGAAGCGGCTGCTCATCATCACCCATCGCATCACGGATTCGATGCGAGAGATACCAGGCCGTCTTATAAGACACTTTCAACATGCGCTGGAGCTGCTTAGCTGAAATCCCCTTCTTCGACTCGCTCATCAGATATACTGCGAGAAACCACTTCCAAAGAGGCAAGTGAGAATCGTGGAACAAGGTCCCAGCCGTGACGCTGAACTGGTAGCGGCACTTATCGCACTCGAACTGATTGCGCGAGGCGAGCCGTGAGACTGTCGTCGGCTTCTCACAGCGAGGGCACTGCGGCCCAGTGGGCCAGCGCAACTCTTCGAGATAGGCTCGACACTTCTCCTCGGAGCTAAACTGCTCGATGAGCTTCGGTAAGTCCATCCCCTCCATCAGAGAACCCCTATGCCAAGACACAAGCCCAAAGCCCACGAGCTGACGACAGAGCAAGCTCTCAAGAAAATGTTCCCTAGAGAAGTCCGCGAGGCCGCTACAAAAGAGGCCCAAAAGTCCCGCAAATTACGCAAAAAGAAGCCCATAGACCAACAGCATAGCTGATCTAAGACCCTGTGTCAAGGGGTTATAGTTTGTGAGATTTGCTACTTAGCCTGGCTTAGTTGATCAAGAACCCCTCTGATCTCCTCTAGATCATCAAGTCCCTTGGGTTCAGTAACGACGTTGCTGTAATCAACCTGAAGCTGCTCGGACCCAGGCTGGCGAAGTAGTGCCAAGATCTGAGCAGAGAACTCCATGTGATAGCGGCTCAAGATTTGCCGACGCCACGAGTCTTTTGCCTGCGAATCTTCCTGCATAGATTGCTGATTGGCAAGCTGCTCCGGGCTTCCTACCTCTGCAAACATGACGATTGATCCTCGATCCCTGGGTCTTGCCGTGCGCGCCCATGCAAGGAAACGATCGAACTCATGCACAAGCATGGACCGTGACCCACGTAGCCGCTCAACCTCAGCTCGTGCCTGATTGCGTTGTCGATGGGGAGCTACAGTCAGCGTGGCCAAGAACACCACTGGCCCTAGAACAATCAGGGCACCAACACCTGCTCCAATAGCTGCAAGAACGACTTTGAGGAATAGGTCCAGCTCAGATTCAACCACTGCAATGATCGACGCAACAAGAGTCACAGCAGCAACAAGCGCAACAACTGCCCAGTGTTTGAGAATCGCCGTGGTGTCGCTGAGCGCCGTATCGCGGTAGTGCGGCTGATCTGCTGGCTCAAGCGAGACCGCGAACTTCCTGACGATATAAGAAGGGGATGTCCTCCTAGTAGACACGCCCAAAGATTATGCGTACTAGCTGATAGACTTCTCTGTTGTCTCGTGACATTCGTCACGAGAACTACCCTGCGTGAAGAGGATAATCCCCCTCGCTACAGCGGCTGGCCCGATTTTGCGAGAAATGATTCGCTCGATCCACAGTGCCAGGCCCAGCGTCATGAGCCCCGCGAGGATGTCCAGCAAGTAGTGGTTGCCGGTCGCCATCACCGCGAATGCGGTCATGCACGGATACAGGAGCGCCAGGACACGCACCCACACACGCGTTGAGACCCGCCACAGCGCGACCGTGCACCAGGCCGCCCAGGCCATGTGCAGCGAGGGCATCGCCGCGAGCTGGTTGGCGGCCGAGGCCAGCGTGCCGGTATGCCATGAGCCGAACGCGTGCGTCGAGACGGCAATGTCGTGGAAGCCCTCCCCCGTGAGCATCCGCGGCGGCGCCACCGGGTACAGCCAGAAGACCACGAACCCGATCACGTTCACCAGCACGAGCGTGTTGCGCAGCGGCCTGTACAGGTCGGCTCTGCGCGCCCACAACCAGCCCAGCAGGATCAGCGTGACGAGGAAGTGGGCGTTGTCGTAGTAGTCGGACACGACCAGTCCCAGGGTGTGATGGCCCGCCAGCCAACGGTCGAGCCCGAGCTCGGGGTCGATGTCCAGCGTGCGCTCGAGCCCGAGCACGCCGGCACCGTGGCTGAGCGCGGTGTGCAGGCGCAGCGGCGCGAAGTTCGAGATCGCGTCGTACACCCAGCACAGCCAGGCCACTACCAGCGCCTCCACCCACCAGCGCGTGCGCGTGGCCGGCGCGGGCGTGGCGGGCGCCTGTGAGGTCCGCGCCCGCGAGGAGGCAGAAGCCGGCTGGGCGGGCGCCTGGACCGCCGTAGCGGCAGGTCCCTCGGCGTCGATCGTCACAGCGCTGGACAAGCCGTCGATGTTATCCGCCGGACCCGAGGTCGGCGACCATCGGCGCGGGACAGCGTGCGAGTCAGGGTGCGATCGTATGCGAGTCAGGGCACGACCGGCTGCAGGCCGCGCTGGGCAAGCGTGTCCAGCACGCGCGGCAGCGCCGCGGCCGTGCGCCGCCAGGAGTCATGCGATGAGTAGTCGTCGGCGTCGTGTAGCAGCAGCACCGAGCCCTCACCGGCGTCGGCGGTCACGCGTGCGGCGATCGACGCGGGCGTCGCATGCGCCTGCCAGTCATGGCCCCAGTGGCTCCACAGCAGCGTGCGCCAGCCGTGGGCGCGCGCGAGCTGCAGCGCCGCGGCGTTGAGCACGCCGTACGGCGGCCGGTACAGCGCGATCGCGCGAGCGCTCGCCGCCTCGATCGTGTCTTGCGCGCGCGCGATGTCAGCGCGCACCTGCCACGGCGCCAAGCGCAACAGATTGCGGTGGCGGTCGCAGTGCAGCCCGATCTCGTGACCGGCGGCGACGATCTCGCCCGCCAGCGCGGGATTGCGCCGGACCTGCTCGCCGACCAGGAAGAACGTCGCCCGCACGTCCGCGGCCGCGAGGATCTCGAGCACCGCGGGAGTTCCCTGCGCGTGGGGACCGTCGTCGAAGGTCAGTGCATAGCCGCGCCCGCTCGCCGTGCGATCCTCAACGCCCAACGACCGGCGCAGCGCCGGCGAGATCGGCGCCGGTGAGCGCGGGAGGCACACGGGCCGGGCGCCGGCGAGCGCGGGCAGCAGATAGCTGCCCATCGCCAGACCGGCCAGCGCGCCCACGGTCGCGGTTCCAGAGGCGCGAGTGCGATGATCGTGCGTGGACATGGTCGAGCTTGTGCTGGGAATCGGGGCAGCGGTGGGGGCGTCTGCGCTCTACAGCCTAGGGATCGCCCTGCAGGCGCAAGACGCCAAGGATGCGCCTCACGAGGAGCACCTGCGTTTGGCGCTGGTCTGGGGGCTCGTCAGGCGCGGGCGCTGGATGCTCGGCACGGGTCTGTCGGTCCTCGGCTGGCCGTTGCAGGTGATCGCGCTGCTGCTTGCGCCGCTGGTGGTGGTACAGCCCGCGCTTGCCACCGGACTGGTCATCCTGCTGTTCCTGGGACAGCGGATGCTCGGCGAGCATGCCGGACGCTACGAGCACCTGGCGATAGCGGCGATCGTGATCGGCGTGGTCGGCGCCGGCCTGTGCGCGCCCCCGAACAGCACGGGCCACACCTCCCAACGTTGGGCGATCACGCTCGTGCTCGTCGGGCTCGGCCTGGCGAGCCTGCTGCCCTACATGCTGCGCGCGATCCACCGCTCGCCCGCGTCGGTGACGATGGTCAGCGCTGGGCTCGCGTTCGGCTGGAGCGGAATCGCCACCAAGCTCGCCTCCGACGATCTCGCGCACGGGCATCTGCTGGTGGCCGCCGCCTGGGGCCTGTCGACGGCGGCCGCCTCCGCCGTCGGCGTGCTCAGCGAGTCGAGCTCCCTGCAGGCGCGTCCGGCGATCCAGGTGGCGCCAATCGTGTTCGTCACGCAGACGGTCGTGCCCGTCGCGTTCGCGCCGCTGCTGTTCGACGAGCGCTTCTACGACACCCCGCTCGGCGGCGTTCCGCTCGGGCTCTCGCTCGCACTGCTCGTGACCGGCGCGGCGCTGCTGGTGCGCTCGCCGCTGTTGCTGGCCCTGATGGGCGGCGAGCCGATCAGCCACGCGAGCGGCTCGGCCCCCAGCCCACGTCCACCGAGCGAGGAGACGATTCGCTCCAGCCCTGCCACCGAGGCGGCGGACCCGTCGAGCGTGACGACCAGCACTTCGCCGGCCCGCGCGAGGCGTTGAGGCAGCGCGCCGGTCGCGTTCAGGCGCACGGCGCCGCTCACCGGCTGGGCGCCGGCCGTGCGCGCCAGCACGAGCTGGCCGACGGTCAGCCCGCCGCGGGGCTGCAAGAAGTAGAAGTGATGACGCAGGCCGAGCGCACGCGCCTGCGCGCGCAGCGTGCCACGCGCTTTCACCCAGCGCAGCAGGGCGCCTGAATCGGCGATCGCCGGCAGCAGCTCATCGCCCAGGGCGTGCATCGTGGCGATCGTCGCGGGTTTCGGCACATGGCCGTCGTCGGCGAACGAGACATGGATGTCGCGGCGCGCCAGCTCGGCGGCGACGAGCGCCTCCTCGCTCGCGGGGACGCGCACGATCAGCCCGACGTCGGGCTGATCGGTCTTGACCCGGGCGAGCGGGTGCACGTGCAGGATCTTCGCGGCCAGCACCGTCACCTCGTCGGTCGACATCGTCCACATGCCGATTCCCAGCAGCAGCACCAGCGGCGTGACGAACGCCGCCAGGCGTAGCCGCCACAGCGGGATCGGGGTCACGCGCCGTGGCGTCTGCAGCACCAGCTCGGCCGCAACCGGCTGGGTGTCGAGCCCCAGCGCGGGCTGATCGGCGACCGCGACCGCGGATGTGGCCTCGGCGAAGCTGGCGCGCACGTGCTCGCGCAGCTCGGTCGTGTCGTTGGCGAGCCGCAGCAGGCCTAGGTCGGCCATCGCGCGCGTGTTCAGCCGTGCGTGGCCCACGGGCAGCCCGTAGGAGACGACGGGCGTGCCCGCGGCCTTGGCCTCCAGGCAGGTGACGCCGCCGGTGGAATGCACGAGCACGTCCGCGGCCGCCAGCAGGCGGGGCATCTCGTTGGTGAATCCGTACACGTGCACGCGCTGCTCGCCCGCGAAGTCGCAGCTCAGGCGCTCGTGCAGCGACTCGTTGCGTCCCGCCAGACACACGATGCTGCTCACCTCGGGCACATGCAGCAGCTCACTCACGGCGCCGCTCACGTCGCCCACCCCCCAGCCACCGCCGGAGACGACCACCATCCTGCCCTCCTCCGGCAGGCCCAGCGCGCGGCGAGCCTGCAGCGGGCAGCGCGGCCTGGAGAACTCGTCGGAGATCAGCGGGCTCACCAGCTGCGCGCTGCCCTCACCCGCGATCCGCTCCACCGGGCTCATCGACTCCCCGTACATCACCAGATGCATGTCGATGCCCGACTGCGCCCAGAAGAACAGGCCGGTCAGATCGGTGATCGTCGCCACCGTCGGGCACCGGATTGCATGGGTGCGGCGCAGGCGCGCCAGCACGACCGTCACGGCCGGGTACGTCGAGACGACCACATCGGGGTCGTGTTCGGCGATCCTGCGCGCGAGCGGGCGCGAGCCGAACAGGCACAGCAGCCGCCGCGCCGTCCAGCGAATCGGCGCGACATGCTCAAGCAGCCAGTACACGACCGTGTACGTCCAGGGCATGAACCTCAGCTGGACCCTGTAGCCGTCCTCGACGACCGGCTGCAGCAGGCGTCCCATCGCGGCCAGCCCGTCGATGACGGTTACCTCACTCGACTGCCCGGAGTCCTCGATCTGGCGCGCCAGCGCGCGTGCCGCCGCGGCATGACCCTCGCCCACGTCGGCGGACAGGATCAGCACGCGGCGCGGATGGCTTGCGCGGCGCGTGCTCGATTGGCGTTGGCGACGTCGCATCTAAGAATGGAGCTTCGATTGCACCGCCGGCGGTCCTGCTCGGACCTAAGTACAGACAAGCGCCCCCCGGCAAGCCGAATCGGTACCACAGCGTACTGACCACATCGGATACTTGCAGGACGGGTAGACGTAACAATGGTCGGATCGAGGCCACGACTCCGATACCCGGCCGTGCTCGAGACGCCGCCTGGCGCGGCGCCGACGCGGAGAGGGAGGCATCATCATCATCGTCGTCCGTCACGACGGCGCGCCCCTCTCCGCGCGCGTTGCATACGCTCGGGGTGCTCGGCCTGCTCGGAATCGTGGCGAGCGTATTCCTGGTGAGCGCCGGAGCGGCGATGCAGCCTTCGATATACGTGCCGGGCCGCAGCGGCGGCTGGCCGGACTGGATGGCCGGACCACTGCAAGGTCTGAACATCGGCGTAGTAATCACCTCGAGCAGGTATCAGGTGCTCACGCTGGTCATGTGTGCCGGCTATGTGGCGGTGCTGGCCGCGTCGCGGACGCTGTCGCTGCGGAGCATCGCGGCGGCGATCCTTGCCGCCAACCTGATCCTGCTGCTGGGCCCGCCGCTGATCTCCCAGGATGTGTTCGGCTACCTCGCGTTCGCCCGCATGGGCGCGCTGCACGGCCTCGATCCGTACACGCATATCGCCCTCGAAGCGCCCACCGACGCGGTGTATCCGTTCGTCGGCTGGCCGCGGCAGCACTCGCCCTATGGGCCGCTGTTCACGCTCGCAAGCTACGCCACGGCGCCGCTGGGGCTCGCGGGCGGGCTGTGGGCGCTGAAGGCGATCATGGTCGCCGCCGCGCTCGCCGCCACGGGACTGACCGCGCGCGCGGCGGCCGCGCTCGGGCGCTCGCCGCGTACGGCCGCGGCGTTCGTGGGGTTGAACCCGGTCCTGCTGCAGCTGGCCACAGGCGGCGCCCATAACGACACGCTCGTGATCGCGTGTCTCGCCGGGGCGCTGGCATTGACCGCCGGGGTCGACTTGAGCGCGCGGCGCGGAGCGAGCGCCCATGCGCGCTCCGGCGCAGAGGCCGATGGGGAGGCATCGTCCCCGCGCTACCGTGCGGGCGCGCTGACGCTGGCGGCGGGCGTGGGAATCAAGGTGACGGCGGGAGTCGTGCTGCCGTTCCTCGTGCTCGCCCCCTCACGGGCAAGCGAGCGGGTGCGCGTGGCGGGCGCGGCCGTGCTCGGCCTGGCGCTGGTGGCGGGCATCGGGCTGATCGGGTTCGGCTCGCACGCGCTCGGGTTTCTGGGCGCCGTCGGCGAGCAGCAGCAGCTGGTGGCGGTCCATAGCGTTCCCGCGGAGACCGCGCGCCTGTTCGGGCTGCACGGCGACCCGAGCTGGTGGCGCCACTGCTTCGCCGCCGCGTTCCTGCTGACGCTCGCGTATGCCCTGTGGCGCACCGCGCGCGGGGCCGATTGGCGCGTCGCCGCCGGGTGGACGATGCTGGCGCTGCTGCTGTCCACGGCGTGGCTTTTGCCGTGGTATGCGATCTGGCCGCTGCCGCTAGCGGCGATCGGCGGCGATCGGCGGCTGCGGGCCGCGGCGCTGGTCGTCTGCGCCTACGCGATCCTGATCCACCTGCCGCTCGCCGATCCGCTGTTGAGCCCGGCCAAGGTCCATGTCGTCCCCCACCATGTGCACGTCGCCGCGCTCGGGCGCTGAGGCGGCACGCTCGGACTGCGCGCGCGCGACCCGCGAGGCCCGCGGCGCGGGAGGATCACGGCGCGGGGGCGCCGAAACGGTCTGAAACTCGCCAGTTTCGAAGTCTCGCGTCACGTCGCGCTCGATCTCCGCTGCCGAGGCGTCCGGGCGCAGCCGGCGCAGGCGGACCGCATCCAGGCGACGGAACTTGAAGATCTCGAGCACGTACACCAGGTACACGCTCGTGGCCGCCACGACCAGCACGAGCGCGACCATCACGAGCGTCCAGCCGGTGTGCAGGTGGCCGTGATGATCGCTGTAGGGGACGAACCGCAGCGCCAGCGCCAGCCCCGCGAGCAGCAGTGTCCATGCATACAGGTAGGCGATCGTGCGCCTTGAGGAGAAGCCGATCCGCGCCATGCGATGGTGGAAGTGCTCGCTGTCGGACTCGTAGATCGGGCGCCGGTACTTCAGCCGCTTGAGCACCACGAACGTCGTGTCCAGGAACGGTACGGCCAGCAGGATCAGGGGCAGCACGAACGAGACCACCGCCGTCGTCTTGACGGCCGCCTCGACTGTGATCACGCCCATCAAGAGACCCAGCAGGTTCGCGCCGCAATCGCCCATGAAGCTCGATGCGGGCGGGAAGTTGTAGATCAGGAATCCGAGCGCCGCCCCGGCCGTGATCGCGGCGAGCACGCCCGGTTGTGCGCGGCCCAGGTCGAACGCGATCACCGCGAGCGCGCCCGCGATGATCGCGCACACGCCCGCCGCCAGGCCGTCGACCCCGTCGGAGAAGTTGACCACGTTCATCATCGCCACGAGCCCGATCACGGTGAGCACCGGCCCGGCGTTGGTGACGCCGGCGTTGGGAAACGCGAGCCTGCCGGCGAAGGGCAGCGTGATCGCCTTGACCGTCACGCCGTAATGCACGACGATCACCGCCGCGAGAATCTGGCCGGCGAGCTTGATCACGGGCGGGAGGTCAAAGCGGTCGTCGAGCGCGCCCACGAACGTGATCAGGGCGGCGGCGAGCAGCACGCCGTCCCACAGATGGGCGTAGCGGTGCGGCGGACTGCCGTAGCCCGCGGGCAGCCAGATCAGCGCGGCGATGAACACTCCGGCGAAGATCGCCAATCCTCCGAGCAGCGGAGTCGGACGCTCGGACAGGCCGCGCTCCCGCGGTTCGTCGATCGCGCCGACCATCCGCGCGAAGCGCATCGTGAGCGGCGTCAGCAGCGCGGTCACGACCGCGGCGAGTAGAAATGCGTAAAGCGCGTCGAGCTCCGTCGGATGCGGCATGGCTCCGGCACAGCATCGCAGGCGCTGGGGTCGTACGCGACTAAGCGGGCGCGGCGGTGAAAGGCCCGCGGGGGCCGGTCACGAGCGCAGGGATGCGCCTGTCGCGATCAGAGAGCCGGCTGGAGGCCGGCTCGAGCCAACCCCTCATACAGCGGATAGCGCGCGACGATCGCCTGCACGCGCTCGGCCAGGGCGGGCGCGCTCGATGAGAAGTCGGTGGCGAGCAGCGCCTGCGCGATGATGGCGCCGACCTCGGCGAAGTCCTCCTGCTGCAGACCGCGAGTGGCCAGGGCGGGGGTGCCGATGCGCAGGCCGGATGCCTCCATTGGGGGGCGGGGGTCGAACGGGACGGCGTTGCGGTTGACGGTGATGCCGATCTCGTGCAGCCGGTCCTCGGCCTGACGGCCGCTCAGCTCGGGACTACGCAGCCCCCGCAGGTCGACGAGCACCAGGTGCACGTCGGTGCCGCCGGTGAGCACGTTCAGGCCTTCGCGACGACCCCCGTCCGCACCGCCGGCGCTGAGCAGCTGCTCCGCCAGCGTCTGCGCGCCTGCGACCGTGCGCCGCTGACGCTCGCGGAAGAGCTCGCTCGCGGCGATGCGTAGCGCGACGGCCTTGCCCGCGATCACGTGCTCCAGCGGCCCGCCCTGCTGGCCGGGGAAGACGGCGGAGTCGATCCGCTTGGCGTGCTCGGCCTTGCACAGGATGATCCCCGCGCGGGGACCGCCGAGCGTCTTATGGGTGGTGGTGGTGACGACGTCGGCGTACTCGACCGGATTGGGGTGCAGGCCCGCGGCGACGAGCCCGGCGAAGTGGGCCATGTCGACCATCAGCAGGGCCCCGACCTCGTCGGCGATGTCGCGGAAGCGTGCGAAGTCCAGCTGGCGGGGATACGCCGACCAGCCGGCGAGCAGCAGCTTCGGGCGGCGCTCGCGCGCGATGCGGGCGACCTCGTCCATGTCGATGATGCTGGTGTCGCGGTCGACCTCGTATGCGGCGATGTCATAGAGGCGGCCGGACACGTTGATACGCATCCCGTGCGTCAGGTGCCCGCCGTGTGCGAGCGACATGCCCATGATCGTCTCGCCCGGTTGCAGCAGCGCGTGGTAGACGGCCGTGTTGGCCTGCGCGCCCGAGTGGGGTTGAACATTGGCGTGCTCGGCGCCGAACAGCGCTCGCGCGCGGTCGATCGCCAGCTGCTCGGAGACGTCCACCCACTCGCACCCGCCGTAGTAGCGCCGGCCGGGGTAGCCCTCGGCGTACTTGTTCGTCAGCACGGAGCCCTGGCATTCCAGGACGGCGCGCGGGACGAAGTTCTCCGAGGCGATCATCTCCAGCGTGCTCTGCTGGCGCTCGAGCTCGCCGCGCAGCGCGGCGGCGACCTCGGGGTCGACCTCCTCGAGCGAGCGGTCGAAATAATCGGGAACTAGGTCTGCGGGGCGTGAGTCGGACATGGCGCTCTCCTAGGCAAGGTGAG
>Ga0070711_100000536_pt1 | contig 19783 bp, 15 predicted proteins | sample LARL53metaG_FD_65452 | JGI IMG/M metagenome (GOLD analysis project Ga0070711, IMG submission 65452) | Corn, switchgrass and miscanthus rhizosphere microbial communities from Kellogg Biological Station, Michigan, USA - LAR L5-3 metaG | ecosystem: Host-associated > Plants > Roots > Rhizosphere ... | reverse complement strand
GCCATGGACGACCTTCACGACGGCGAGCGGCACCGGTTCGGGCATGGTGGCCTGGAGTCGCGCCGCGGCCGGGCTCGCGGTCGGAACCTATGTCGACACCATCACCGTCAGCGCAACCGGCGCGACCGGTTCGCCGACCACGGTCATCGATACCATGCGGATCACGGCCGCGACGGCGCCGGTAACGCTCGCCGTGGCTCCCGCTTCGCGCAGGGTCACGCTGCAACAGGGGGCGAACGCGCCGGCGGACAACGCCGCGGTCACCCTGAGCGGCACGAATGCCGCCACTACGGCGTGGAGCGCCTCGAACAAGAAGAGCTGGAATACGCTGACCACGTCGAGTGGTACGGGCAATGGCAGCGTCGCATGGAGCCGCGCCGCGGCGGGGCTCGCGGTCGGCACGTATGTCGACACCATCACCGTCAGTTCGGCTGGTGCCACGGGCTCACCGGCGACCGTGATCGACACGATGCAGATCACCGCCGTGGCGGCCCCGGTTGTACTGGCCGTCACCCCTGGCTCGCGCAGTGTCTCCGTGACGCAGGGGACGAGTGCACCGGGCGACAACGTCGCCGTATCGCTGAGCGGCACCGGCGCCTCGACCACCCCGTGGAGCGCGGCGACGAAGAAAGGCTGGCTTGCCCTCACCACGGCGACGGGCACCGGAAGTGGCACCCTTGCCTGGAACCGGACTGCAACGGGCCTTGCCGTCGGCACCTATGTCGACACCATCACCGTCACCGCGTCCGGTGCCACCGGATCGCCAACGGTGGTGATTGACACTTTGCGTATCACCGCGGCGCCGCTCCCGGTTGTCCTGGCGGTAAGTCCGTCGTCACGGAAGGTGAGCGTGCAGCTGGCGACAAATGCGCCGCCGGACAACGCGGCAGTCAGCCTGACCGGCACGAACTCGGCGTCCACTCCCTGGACCGCGACGAAGAAGAAGTCCTGGACGACGCTCACCACGGCGAGCGGCACCGGCAGCGGTACCGTGGCGTGGAGCCGGGCAGCGGCCGGGCTTGCGGTGGGAACCTACGTTGACACCATCACGGTCACGGCAACCGGCGCAACCAGTTCGCCAACGACAATCGTCGACACGATGCTGGTGACGTCGGCCCCGGTTCCGGTCTCGCTGGCCGTGAGTCCATCGTCCCGCAATGTCGCGGTGCAACAGGGAGCCAGCGCGCCGGGCGCCAACGCGTCCGTAACCCTCAGCGGCACCAACGCGGCGACCACGGCATGGACCGCGACCAAGAAGAAGGCCTGGACGACGCTCACCACGGCAAGCGGCACCAACAGCGGCACGGTAGCGTGGAGCCGTAACGCCACCGGCCTCGCGGTGGGATTCTATGTCGACACCATTACCGTCACCGCCTCGGGTGCCACGGGCTCGCCGGCCACGGTCATCGACACCATGCAGGTCACCGCGGTGGCTCCGGTCGTCCTGGCCGTCACCCCGCGTTCCCGCAATGTCGCCGTGACTCAAGGGACGAACGCGCCGGTGGATAACGCCAGCGTCTCGCTGACCGGCACGAACGCCGGCACAACCGCCTGGAGCGCGACCAACAAGAAGAGCTGGAACACGCTGACCACGGCGAGCGGTACCGGTTCCGGCACGGTGGCATGGCGTCGTGCCGCGGCGGGGCTCGCGGTTGGCACCTACGTCGATACCATCACCGTCATTGCCTCCGGTGCAACCGGCTCGCCCACCACGGTGATCGATACCATGCGGATCACCTCCGCCTCGACAGCAATCGTGCTGGCGGTGAGTCCGTCGGCGCGCAGCGTCACGGTAACGCAAGGGTCGAACGCGCCCGGCGACAACGCCGCCGTCTCGCTCACGGGCACGAATTCCGCGTCGACCGGGTGGTCGGCGACCAAGAAGAAGAGCTGGACGACACTCACGGCGTCGAGCGGCACCGGCAGCGGCACCGTCTCGTGGACCCGCAACGTGAGCACCCTGGCCGCGGGAACCTACGTCGACACGATCACGGTGACGGCACCAGGAGCGGCGGGTGGCTCACCGGCGATGGTGTTCGACACCGTCAAGATCGGGGCGACGACGGTCAGTGTGCACCCGGGGAGCAGCAAGAAGAAGCTCTACGCCGTCGGCGCGAGTTCGAGCGTCGTGTCGCCGACGATGGACTCGGCGCTGGTGCAGCTCGACCAGGGCGCGGACCCACTGGACACCTGGTCGGCGAGCACGGCGTCGACCCGTCTGCAGATCGTGAGGCCCAGCGGTCCGATGACCGCGGAGCTCGTCTGGCAGCGACTCGCGGTGACCCTGCCGGTCGGACAGTATATCGACACGCTGCACGTGCAGCTCGACCGTGACGCGACGATCCGCGGGATCTACGTGGATACCCTCGACGTCGTGGCGGTGACCATGCCCGATCCAGCGGTGGCAGTCGCGGACCTGTTCCATTCCAACGCGCTCACCGACGATCAGCGTACCGTGCTCGACCTGCAGGGCAACGGCAACGGGACGTATGACATCGGCGACTTCCTCGCCTGGGTCGATCACGATCACCTGCACCTCAGTGCATCCGTGATCGCGCGGTTGAAGGAGTTGTCCCCGCCGGCGAGCCCGGCCTCGGGCAGGCCGCGCACCAAGCCGAAGCCCTGAGCGGCCGGTGCGCGGTCAGCGAGCCTGCTTCGACCCGAAGGCCCGCTCCCACGCGCGGTAGAGCAGATAGCGCGGAGTGCGGGGTGCCGCGGTGAGCCAGACGAACCCGGCGGACCGCTCGGCCCACCGGTTCTTGTACTCCTCGTCGCCGAGGCCGAAATCCCAGACACGATCGCCGCGGGCGATGGCGCGATCGAGCATCGCGGCGAGCAGCACGGTTCCCGGCCCGCGGGACCGATATTCGGCGTCGTAAGCCGTACGATACCCCGCGCAGGTCCCCCGGAAGCGGGTGGCGATATAGCCTGCAATCATCCGGTCGCCGTGCCACAACGCTGCGGTATCCAGCATGCCGGCATCGTGCAGGTCAACCAGGAAATCGGGGAACCATCGCCGCGCCGCCTCGCTGGCGAGCGCACCGTGCCTCCCACGCCGGGATTGTTCCGCCGAGTGCAGTGCCGCGAACGCCGCGGCGAACACCCGAAGGGCATCGGGATCGCCTGCTGAGATCGGTGTGGCGCCGAGTTCCTCGTTGATCCGCCGCCGGCAGCGTGCCACTTCGCGGCGGGCGCGCCCGTCGCGGATGACTGCTTCCCAGGTGCCGGGCGCCGACGGCAGCGGCGTGACCCGACCGCCTCCCATCGGCGTGGCGTGAAAGCGACCATCCTGTCCGGAAAGCGCCAGCGCCAGCGGATTGGTTTCCGGGATCGGTCGCAAGTCGAGCATCGTGCCACGCCTGACCTGCTCCGCAAACCAGGCGCCTACCACCGAGATCACTTCGCGAGTACGGCCGGGATGGATGAGCAGTCCTGGCGTGTCCAGCCGGCGGGGCGCGATGATGCGGAGCACCGGTACCGAAAAGGGGCCTTGCCGCTTCGTGGTCAATCCCAGCGGCATGATTCCAACCAGTCTCGCCGTGTCATCGCGCACGGTCACGACGAGCGGTGCGATGACGTCCTGTGACATTCGCCAAGCACCCCGAACCGCGATCCACGTGTCCGAGACGGTCGCATCGGGCACCTCATCGAGCAGGGCTTCCCAGTCGACCCTTAGGGCGTCCAATGCTTGCGCACCGCGGACCGCCCGGACGATGCAGGTCACTCGTGCACCGTCCCGGCCGTTGCTGGGGAACGGGCCACTAGGTCTTTCCGCGTGTCCGGGGCGGTCGGAACCATGCCTTGATCTGTCGCACCGATCCGCCGATGAACATCGCGTCGAGTGCCGCCAGGTGCTGCCGCACCTGAAAACGTGTCACCAGTCGGTGCAGCTCGCGATGGAGTGACGGATCCCGCGACCGGAGTTCGTCGTCCACCAGTTCAATCCAGTCAATCGCATCGTGGTCGTCGACGATGCGGACGCGCCGCAACATCTTCGGCTCCGTGAGCGGGGGTAGCGCCACGGAGGCCAGCTGCGCGTGGCGCAATCCGGCCACGGTACGCAGGCACTTGTCACACACGCCGCAGTTGTACGCCGAGCCCTGGTAACACACGCGCAGGACGGAGAGCAGGCCGGGCGCCGCGCCGAGCGCGCGCAACTTGTCGATCCGGCGGCCTTCGCACCCATGGTGAATGATCCGGGTTCGTGACGAACTCCACAGCGGGTCGGTCAACGGATGGGAGCCGTACGGCTGGAGATTCTCCCAGCTGTCGCTCGCCGCGATGGTGTACTCCGCCGCGCCGATGGCGTGGGGTACGCTCGCCAGCGATCCGCCGATGAACTGGGACCAGTGCCCTCCCAGGCGGCGGCCGACACGCTTGGCGTTGGTGGCAACCCGGATCAGCGGCAGGCCGCGGCGTTCGGTTTCCGATCGCAGCCGCGCCTCCACTTCCGCCATGAGACGCTCGCGCGGTTCGCCGTACTCGATGCCGTCGATCAGGACGGCGCCGTCGAGTGCCGAGCCACGAAGCATCACGGTATAACTGCTGTCGACGCCGCCGGAATAACCGGTAAACCGCCCGCTCGTGGCGGGTGACGGAGCAGTCGCATTTGCCTCGATGCTTATCCGCTTGAGGCCGGTGAACCAGCGTCCGAAAATCGTCTGCAACGTCTCGATCGAGCACAGGAACGCCCGATCGACGGGCACGTTGTGCGGCAGTCGCAGGTCGCGGCCGGAGGTCATCGCCGACACCAGGAGTGCCGCGATGAATGGCTCGCCGCGCACCGCGGCCTCCGGCTGCTCCGGCATGTTCCAGTAGAGTTGTTCGCCGCCGACGTCGCCCCGCAGGGTGACCCGCCCGCCCTCGCGCACAAGCTCGACGCGTTCGACCTGAAGTGCTTCCGTCATCGCGCCGCTCGCTCCGGCCCGGCCGGCACGACGGCCGGGTGCGCCGTTGCCGTCACCACTCCGCTCGTTGCATGAATGGCATCCACGAGCTGGGCAGCGGTGGCGTGTGACAGCGCCCAGCGCCGTCGAGCGCATGCGGCGCGCACGTCCTCGATGGCCTTGGCGATGAAGCCGCCGAGCAGCGGCACGGCGTTCTTCTCAGGCGCGCCGTGCGTGTACAGCTTGAGGAACACGTCATTGCCGATTCGCGGCGCGGCGTCGAGCCATCGGTCTGCCCGCTGGCGCGACGGAGGGGCGTAGGCCGCGAGCTCACCGACCTCGAGCGACGGCAGCAGTTTCCATCGTGGATGGGGGCGCACGGTCAGCGGGCCCTGCACGCACAAGAGCGCCTCGTCTGGAGCCGGAACGCCGGGTTGCACCAGCGGTCCGGTATCGTGCGACTTGGGCCGCAGCGGATCGTCCACCGCCCAGTAGATGGCATTGACGAGACGCGTCTGGCACGGATCGGGAGCCGCGGGCATGGTGAAGTCGGCATAGCAGCCGAGCGCGCGCAGGAGGGTCAGCTCGTTGTTCAAGCCGCACCACCGGCCATCCGGACGCGAGTTGTCGAGCGCCCAGTTGCCATGGATGAACCCGAACGTCGGGTGACCATTCACCGCGCGGAGCAGGCCGTGATCTCGCGACAGCGTCTGCACGAAGCCTCGCATCCGGCGCACGAAGTCCGCTTCACCCTCGCCGTCATGGTGGATGTGGACTTCGACGTCGGCTACGCCGCGCCGGCAGAGGGTGGCGAGCGATTCGAGCAGGTCCGGCCGGTACTCCTCCTGCGGATAGAAGAACGTCCATTGCGCCGGACGTCCCGCATCATCGCGTTGCCGCTCGGCAATGCGCGGCCACTGCTCGACCCAGGCTGACACTCGCGCCCGGGCGATGCCGTCAGTGGGCTTTCCCCAGTACGGCTCGAAATGGTCGGCGAACATGAGATGGACCGTCACCGGCCGGGTGGGGTCGAAACGGTGTTGACGGTTGCGTCGCCGCGCGGCAACCCATCCCGGAACCCAGAGCTGTGCGTTGCGGGGCAGTTTCATGCGAGCATTTCCGCGGCGGGCCGCGGCGCCGTGCCGACCAGGGCCTGCAGTTCACGGCGCAATGTCGCGATGGTATCCCGGCGGTCGGCGATCGCGGCGTGCGCGCGCCGTGACATGGGTGCTGTTGCAACGCGCGCCAGCAGCGCGGTGGTGAGCGCAGCAGGATCGTCGGCTGGCACCGTGGTGCTCTCGCTCTCAAGCAGCGTGCTGACTCCTCCGACCGCACTGGCGACGAATGGCGTGCCGCAGGCCAGCGCTTCGAGCAGCACGTTGGGGATGCCCTCCGACCGTGACGGCAGGACCACGCAGTCGGCGGCACGATACCAGTCCGGCAGGGCATCGTGTTGCACCGTGCCCACGAATCGGACGCTGTCACCGAGACTGGCGGCCTGGTGCTGCAGCGCTCGACGCTCGTCGCCATCGCCGATCAGCAGGAGCAGGGGGTGCGATGGCGCGCGGGACACCGCGGACCAGCTTGCCAGCAGCACATCCAGGCCCTTGACTGCGACCATCCGCCCGACCCAGAGCACGATGGGCCGGTCACCCGGGAGCCCGAGCCGTTGCCTGGCGGCGCCCGGTGCCGAACTGAAGAATCGGCTTCGATCCACGCCACGGTCGAACACACCCACCTTTCCCGGTGCGACGCCGAGGGCGATCGCGGCGTCGCGGAGCGGCGCGCCCACGGTGAAGATGCGATCGGCGGCACGCAACGTCTCGACGATGATGCGGCGTCGCGGTGCGTCGCGGGTGAGTAGCTGGATATCCGAACCGCCCGCCAGCACGACTCCAGGCACACCCAGCCTGCGCGCGAGTTCCAGCGCGACGGTTCCGTCCGGATGCGTCCAGTAACCCAGCACCAGGTCCGGGTCCCAATGTCGCGTCGTGCGCAACGCGCGGGCGAGCAGGGAACGTGACATCCAGTGATGGTGAGTGGCGTGTCCGACGCGCGGCGGAAACCACCAAAGCGCATACGTGGTCCCGCGCTCGGGCGGACCGGTGCGTCTGGTTCGCAACAGGTCCGTCCAGGGAACCGGCACGACGACGCGCACGTCGTCACCGGCCTCACGCAGGCCCGACACCAGTTCGCGGTTGAAGGTTCCCTTCGTTGGGCGACGGGGCGACGGGAAGACGCTGGTGATCAGCAGGAGCCGCACGATCAGCCTGCTGGCGCTTGCCCGGCGAAGTTGCGCAGCCGGCGGCGGCTGCGCGGATGGCCGGGTGCGGCTGGCAGGGCGGGAGTCGCCATCTGCACGTCTGCCAGCGGCGAGCCGAGCAAGGTCGCGCCCGCCATGCCCAGCGCCATGTACATCATCGGGTAGTAGGCGTTGGAGAGGAAGCTTCCCGTGACCAGCACGCCGGCGAGCACCGCAAGCATGTGTCCTGCGAGGATTCCTTCCTCCATCGCCGCGGGATGCTGGCCGCGCAACGCCGTGGCCTTCTTCAGGAGGCGACGCAGGCCTTTCACCAGGCCAGCGCACAGCATGATGAAGAGTGCCAGTCCGGCGACCCCGAGTTCCACGCCGTATTGCACCCAGCTGCTGTGCGCCGCTCGTTCCGCTCCGTTGAGCATGCCGAAGTACGTGGAGTAATTGATGATCCCGTATCCCCACGGTCGCTTCAGCATCCAGACGATGCCCTGCCGCCAAAAGAACATTCGCCCTTCGTTCCCGGCGACGTTGTAATCGCTGGCCCCGAAATCCGCAAACCGGCCGCCAGCGCCGATTCCCGAGGCCATCATCAGGAACAACCCGACGCAACCCACGACCAGCGCGGCGCTCATCCATCGTCGCCATCCGCGAGAGCCGAGCGTGACGATGACCACTGCGACCGCGATGAATCCCAGTTCCGATCCGCGAGACTGGGTCGGCACCACGGCCGCCACCATCAATCCGGCAATTCCGGTCCAGAACACCCGTCGTCGGAAGCTTCCCACCGAGAGCCACAGCGCGAGTGGAAACGTGGTGGCGAGAATGGCGCCGAAATCATTGGGGTCCAGGGAAACGCCGACGGATCTCAGGCGTTTCAGTTCCGGTCGTACCTCCAGCACCTCCGGGGAAATCGGATCGCCTTCGTCGTTGTAGAACACCCCGTTCGGATCGTAGGTGTGCAGCACATCGACGCAGACCGCCGAGGTGCAGAGCACGTAGACGCTGACCGCGGTCCGGAGGTTCCGGCGATCGCGCAACATCGCGAGACAGGTGATGAAGATGCCCACCGAAACGATGTAGTGCTCCCGTACGAACTGGAGCGATTCGCTGGGCCAGATTCCGATCGGCGCCGTGATGATTGCGAGCCCCAGGAGCCCGCTGACGATCCGCAGCGATTTGGCGCGGTGCCAAATCACCTTCCAGGCGCTGGCAGGAATGGCAAAACCGAGGATCGCGAGGAACGTCAGCATCAGGATCATCGGCAGGTGCGGAATCGCCACCTCCTGGAACACCTCCGGTAACCGCACCACGGCGTACCCGAGGTAGAGCCCGACCAGCGGGGCGAATATCGCCTCAACGGGGCTGCCGACGAGCAGCGAGAAACCTCCCGACCGGGGTCGCTTGGGAGCGGCCTCTGCCGCTTGCCTGACGGCCGCGACAACGTCGGTTTCCAGGGGATTGTCGGCCCCGAGAGTGGTCATGCCTTCTCCGTCCGGCCGGGCGTTCCCAGCCGGTTCACCACTACCTGCAATTTCCCCGCCGCCGTGAGCGGAATCTCTGCTACCGGCTGAATTTCCAGCCGAACGGTAGTCCCGGCCACCGCCGCCACCTCACGCCGGAACCACGCCTCGTCGGCCGGCGTCCAGCCGGGAGCCACCAGCTTGACGACGATTGTATCCAGCCGCTCCTGGATCACCTGAAAACGTTGCACCGAGCCGAGTTCCTTGAGGATATGCGGGAAGAACTCGCCGGGCAGGACGTGTCCGTCGGGCGTGGTGACGATATCGAGCCGGCGACCCGTCACCTTGCTCAGGAGCGGGAGGCCTCGCCCACACGGGCACGGAGCACCGCTGGCGATGGCCCGATCGCCCGTGGCATAACGGACAAATGGCATGCCCAGGTTGGTCAGGTCGGTGACGACCACGTTGCCCTCGACGCCGGGTGCAACGGGCGCACCGGCGTCATCGACCAGTTCGACGTACAGGTTCTCCATCGTCAGGTGGAGCCCGCTATGCCGGTCGCATTCGGAGCCGATCAACATGAACTCGCGACATCCGTAGGTCTCGAACACCGGTGCCCGGAAGACCCGTTCGATGGTCGTGCGCTGAAAGTCGTGCAGCTTTTCGGCGCCCACGACCACGCTGCGAGGTACGGGCGGCGTGCATCCGCGCGACTCCAGCATCCTGGCGAACGCATAGATCGCGTTGGTGTAGGATACGATGACATGAGGGCGAGTCCGTACCAGCGAATCCAGGAATGCCGGCATCGTCGCTTCACTCAGGTCGAAACAGCTCACGGTGGTTCGCCGGTAAAGACGGTCGTAGAGCTTCGCCTTTTGCTTCCGCCACGGCGCCCAAGAGCTGGGCGCGACGCCCCACAGGTACCACTGGCGGGTGCCTGGGGCAGCCCCGGCCCAGTCGTAGCCTCTATGCCACGCCGCGATGCGCTGTTCGTCGCTGTCGGTGTCAAGGTCGAACTGCATCGGGACCCCGCTCGAGCCGCCAGTGGCCTTGGCGATCAAGCTTCCGCCCGGGCTGGTGGTGCGCATGGTGACGCGGTTGGCCCGGATGATGTCCTTTTCGATCATCGGCCACTGCCGAAAATCCTCGGGCTCATGCAGGTCTCGTGCGTCAAGACCAGCAGCGCGCCAGGCGGCGCCGTACCACGGTGAAGTGGCCTGCACCTGTTGCAGGAACCGGCGCAGGCGGTCGAACTGCGCCGCCTTGAGTTGTTCCAACGGGTGCCACTGGGAGGCGTCGAGTTCGCGCCAATGGCGGAACACCGATCGTCGGCGCAATCCGCCTTCGTAGAGCCGGATCAGCCCACGCCGGAACGTGATCCCCAGGTTGTCGCGCGGCGCGCGCTTCATTCGCGGCGAGTGGCGCTCGACCAATCCGAGGTAGAGAGTTTCGTACGCTGCGACCGCTCGATCCAGCGCGAAGTTGGCCAGCACGCGAGCCCGTCCCGCAGCGCCGAAGCGCGCCGCGCGCGGCGGATCACTCAGCAGTGTGATCAGCGCACGCGCCATTGCCACGGGATCTCGGGCGGGCACCAGAAACCCGGTCTCGCCGGGGATCACGACTTCACGATTGCCGCCGACATCGGTGGCGACAACCGGCAGCGCCGCCGCCATTGCCTCGAGGAGCGTCAACGCGATGCCTTCACTCACAGACGACAGGACGAACGCATCCGCGCCTGCCAGGAAGGGACGCACGTCCGCCTGCGAGCCGTGAAAGCGCACCGCGTCGCCCAGCCCGAGCTCAGCCGTGAGGTGTTCGAGCTCGTTACGCCGCTCGCCGTCGCCCACTATGTCGAGTCGAAAGGCCGGCTGGTGGTCAAGCACCAGTCGGCCCGCGCGCAGCAGCGTGGCCTGATCTTTTATCGCGTTCAATCGGGCGACGTGGACGACGCGCCAACCGGGCGAAGTCGGGGGGCTCGGTGTGAACGCGGTCGCATCGATTCCATTCCGGATCACCCGAATCCTGTCGGACGGCAGCCGGTCGACCAGGCGCGCCATATCCGCTGCGTCCTGTGACACCCCAACGACGGCATCGGTCATCCGTCCAACAATCCGATTCAAGTGCCTGCCTCTCCGAGTCAGCAATTGTCCGCGGCCGTGCTTGGTATGCACCAGGACGGGAATGTCGGTGACCAGGCGCGCCAAGGCACCGTAGAGGTGCGGCGTGGGGTTGTGCGTGTGGAGGATGGCCGGGCGGCGCGCGCGGAGGTAGCGACGCATCGCAGCGAGCGTCGCCAGTCCGCCACTGCTCTCGCGATCCAGGACATCAACTGGAATCCCTGCGGCCTCGAATCGGGGGGCCAATTCGCCGGCTCCCTGAAGACAAAGGACTCGGGGCGTGAACAGCGCCCGGTCGGCCCGCTCCGCCAGGGAAAGTATGACCATCTCCTGGCCGCCGATGGCGATCGAGAAGACGCAGTGAATCACATCCCACGGCGGTCCGGGCACCATCACGCCCGTCGTTGACAGCGGAAACCGACATAGGACCAGCGGCCGGGCACGTTCAGTCCGTGGGCCACTGCGCCCATCACCGACAGCACGACATCGCCTACGTTGTGCACGCGTCCGAAGGCCGGATCGTAGAAACCGTTCTCGCGCTCTACGCGAAAGCCGTAGCTAGACAGGAATGCCCGCACTTCGGTCCGAGTCTGGCCACCCCACGTACGACCCTGGACCGGCCGCCCGCGCCACCGGCGGGCCTGCATCCAGAGCGATTCCGGATTGGGCAGCATGATCACCAGCGTCCCGCCGGTGCGGAGCAGACGCCGGCACTCGGCCACATGTTGCTCCGCCGATGGCACGAACGGCAGCACCACGATCGAGAACACCGCGTCGAACGACTGGTCCTTGAAATCGGTTCGCTCCTCGCGGCAGAGCGAGAACTGCAACGGTGCATATTCGGCCCGGGCGAACTCGACGCGCGCCGCGTCCGCATCGACTCCGACGATCTCGTTGAATTGCGGAGCGAGCCGGGCGGTGATGTCGCCCCATCCTGACCCGTAGTCGAGGGCACGCCCACCCAGGCCCCGTGCGAGATCGAGCACCGTCGCGACGCGCCGCGCCTGGTGGCGGTCGCTCGCAGCCCCGCGACGGAAGTGAGCGGATGGAGGTTCCGGGGCGGTGATCAGGCGCTCCTCGTTATTCACTTCGCGGCACCGTCCGCGGCCAGATCCGTGAAGACCCGCTCGGATACGGCCGTCGGATCGCCGCGCAGGGCCGCGGGAAGGGCGGGTCGAAACAGCCGTACCATCACGCGCGACAGCAGGTCAGCAGCCTTGTGCGGCAGGTGGGAGAAACGTGCGAGAGAGAACACCCGCCGCCGGTACGCCCAGTTCTTCAGGAATTGCTCGTTGTAGAAGCGCCAGCCCCAGCGCTCCGCGAACAGGTCATGACTCGCATTCACCAGGCGGTCCGACCAGCGGAACGCGAAGAACCGGAGGTCTTCGAGCGTCGGGCGAGTGTGGATGTTGTCGAAGATCACCTCGGCCTGCGGCACGCACCAGATCGGGATGCCGAGCCGATGCAACTGGATTCCGATGTCGACGTGCTCGCGAACGACCATCGACGGGAAGTCGATCTGGCGCAGCACGGCCGTTTCAGCGAAGAAGGTATGGAGCTCGAAGAAATCGACCATCCAGGGACCGGGCGGAATGTCGCTCTTGGCAGCGCGGCGGAACGGCTTGTAGTCGAAGATGTATTCCTGCCCGTTCACGGTCACCTTGCGCAACTCGGAATGCGAGATGTGCACCCGGAGCGGCAGCCGGCGGCGGTCGATATCCAGCCCTTCCCGCTCGAAGGTGAGGGGGAGGATCACGCGCATTCCGGCCGTTTCCGCCTGGTGAAGCATGGCGGTAAGCCAGCCGGGCGTGACGAAGGTGTCGTTGTCGACCCAGCATGTGTACCGGGTTTCGATTCGCGCCAGATATGTTCGGAACGCATCCATCGGGATCATCCGTCCACACGGGACGATCTCGAACGGCATGCCCGCACACAGTTCACGCAGCGATTGAACCGTCCGGCGCGAATACCCGAGGTCGAGGAACGCCAGCCGGATCGGCTCGGACGTGTTCTCAATAATGGAGCGGGCGCACGCCTCGACACTGCTGAATCGATCGCGCGGGACGACGACAACGGTCACGGTCTCGGACACGGCAGCCTCTCCACTCAAATGGTAGCCAGACGACGCGACGCCTCGTTCCCGGTTCACGGAACCGCCGGTTTGGTGCCGGAGATCAGTTCCCGGTACAACGCTGCATGTCGCCGGGCACACTCTCCGGCGTCGTAGCACTGCATGGCTCGGCCCAGTCCGCGTTCACCGATCGCGTTCCGGAGCGCCGGATCCGAGATCATCCTCGCGATCGCAGACCCCAGAGCGTCGAGGTCCCCGGCCGGCGCCAGCAGCCCCGTTTGCTCATGCACGACCAGCTCGGGAACGCCGCCAACCGCAAGGGCGGCAACCGGCAATCCGCACGCCATTGCCTGAACCACTACCATCCCGAATGCTTCCGCTCGCGGTGCATGAATCAGCAGGTCGGCCGCCTGGATCCATGGCGTGACGTCAGCCTGGAACCCGACCCAGCTCACCCGTCCGGGAAGCAGCTGCTGACCGGTCGCATGCAGGAGCGCCACCCGATCGGCCGAGCCGGTCCCCAGCACCGCCAGGTGCCACGGCCGCCCGGCGAGAAGGGTATTCGCATGCGCCGCCGCAGTCAGGGCCTGATCGATTCCTTTTTCAATCCCGAAGTGCCCGATCGCCAGTGCCAATGGGACATCCGGGTCCAATCCGAGTCGTTCGCGGATCGCCCCGCGCTCGGACTGATTCGGCCGAAATCGGTCCAGATCAACGCCGATGGGGATCACCATCACCTTGTTTTTCTGGATCAACGTATTGTCAATAAAGTACTTACGCCGTTCAGCCGAGGCCGTGAGCACCCGTTGGATAAGCGGCAGCGTGGCGGCGTTTCTGATCCGGTTGCGACGCCCTTCCGTTTCGATTCCCAAGGTGCGGTGAAAAGTCATCACTGCCCGTAACGACGGAGAAAGGAACCGTAGCGCTGACGCAACATATTGACTAACGTGATCATGCGCATGCACCAGATCGACGCCGCGACGGATGCAGATGCGTCGCACCTGTTTCAGTTCGGCCCAGGTGGGTCGGGCGCGGATCGCCAAGCCGTCCACGTAGTCGGCCCGGTCTGCGAGTGTGGCGATCCCCGAGGCGGAATCGCGCAGTGCGACAACGCCGCATTCGATTCCCAACGGGCGGAGATGATCGACGAGGGTCATGATCGCGTCCCGCCGACCGCCCAAGGCGGCAGATAACGTCAGGTGGAGGATTTTCATCGGTCTGCAGGCCTTGGAGCAAGAATCGGTACACTCGGCCCGCGACTTGCTTTGGCGCTGGCAGGCTATTGTTTTCGCGATACCCGCCGGAATCGCCGTCGATGCAATCCCCGGGAACCACCTCGTCGCCCCTTGGAGTACCTGAATGGCTACCGCACCGACCGCTCCGCTGCTTTCCGGCCGTTCTCAGCTGCTCTTTCCCTCGATTGTCGGTGTACTCACGGTCGCGATCCTCTCGTCGATTGTTGACCTGGTGGTCAACGACCTGTCGTCCCAGGCGGTCGGACCGCAGTTCCGGTTTCAGGTGATGGGTCTGCTGTTCGCATCCGCGTCACAATTCGCCGTCCTGCTCGCGCTGATCGCCGCCGTCGGCGCCCTCGGAGGATATCGAACCGCGGTTCGAGGTGCAGCGCTCGCAGCGATCGGGTTCGGCGCGTTGCTGATCGTCCTCCTTCCGTTCTACGCGCTCGATTTTCTGCAGTCACGCCGCATGGTCAACCAGAACAATCTCAAGGGTTTCACCCTGGCCGGCGAGAAGACCGGCGCCTTCGCCGGATTGATCGCGCTGATGCTGCTCTGGGTGGGATGGCGCGCGTTGGCGGCCAGCCGTCGCACCGAGGAGAAGGTCGATCAGCGCGTGAAGGGTCGGGGGTTGGTGGTCGGGCAGGAGTAGCACCAGGCAGCCCAGCCACTCACGCCGGCGTCGCGCTGGCAGCGAGCCACGACTTCAGCGCCTGCGGTCGCCAGCCGAGGGCGGCGGCGCGAGCAGACGCCCACCGATGGCGAGAACCGGCAGACACCAACCGATAGCCAGTGTTCGACAGGCGCGGAAGGCCGCTTTCCGCGGCCAGCCGCGCCAGGGCCAGAATGGCCCCGCCGCTCGGAATGGCGAGCGCGCTACGGCCGCCGGATCCCAGCCGGCGAAGCAGTGCGACGCGGGTGACTGGAAGCGGATCGATGAGGTGAACGATCTCGCCGCTCTCCAGTCGAGCTGCCGCGCACAACAATCCCGACGCGACATCGGTGGCGTGCACGACCGGCAGCATTGCATCCCGCGGTCCGACCAGCAGGACAGCCGGGCCGATCGGGATCCCGATCGACGGCGGTATCGTGGCTTCCGACGACACGACCAGGCCCGGGCGGACGATAACGACGTCCTGCGTGGCCGCCGCCGCTCGTGCCATGGCCTCGGCTGACGATTTCGCGCGGGTATAGATGCCGCGTCGCTCGGGAAACGGCTCCAGTGGGGAGTGCTCGTCAATGGCGCTCGAGTCGGGCGTTGAGCGGGTATCGAGCACGACCAGCGAGCTGACGTACACCAGGCGCGCAGCGCGTGCGGCCTGGATGACGATCTGGGTACCCTCGACCAGTGAGCGTTCGACAAGGCTGGGCGCGCCCTGCAGCTGTCCGCCAACGTGGAACACCGTGTCCGCGTCGGCGACCAGCGCGGCCACGGCGCCCGGGTCGAGGAGGTCGCCGACGACCCATTGAACACCCGTTCGCGCCGGTTGCGTGCGGCGAGACAGCGCCCGCACCTCGCGACCGGCGCCGACCAGGGCGTCAACCAGTGGCGCCCCGAGCCTTCCGGTAGCGCCGGTCACCACCACTGGACGATTCACCGCGAGACCGGGGGCGGGTCGAAGGCCCGGCCGGCCAAGGCGTCTGCGACGATCTGGTCCACGCGGGTGAGGCGCGCCTGCCAGGTCATCGCTTCGGCTGCCGCTCGCATTGCGGCGGGACCGCCAAGGCGGTCCGGCGACGAGAGCGCATCCTGGATCGCGATCTCCCATTCATCGACGGTGGAGGCGATGCGCACCAGGTCGGCAAACTTCTCGATCTCCGGTGTGGGGACCGACACGATCGGCTTTTCCATTGCCAGGTATTCCCGCAGCTTGATCGGATTGGCGTGGTGTACCTGCTGAGTGAGCCGGTAGGGAATGATGCTCACATCGAATCGCCGGCCGTACTCCGGCAGCCGCTGGTACGGGCGTGCCCCCAGGAACAGGATGTTCCTCCGCACCGGGACCTGGGCGCTGGGAACCGCGAGCCGGCCGATCATGACGAAGGTCCACTCAGGGTGCCGATCGGCGAGTGCCTGCACCAGATCAAGATCGATCCAGTTTTCGATCAGGCCGAAGAATCCGATCACCGGGCCGGTGATCGACCGCAATTCCTCCGGCAACCGGCTTCCGGTTTCGGTGGCCTTCCTGAAGTGCGCGACGTCGACGCCGTGCGGAGAAAGGACGACGCGCTTCGCGATTGCCTGCTTGCGAGCGACCATCGTTTCCGACGTCACGAAGACCAGATCGGCGGCGCGGCTGAGTGCCTCGTCCATGGCGGAGATCGCGCGCGAATCAACATCGGGAAACGAGGCGTAGTCGTCGACGCAATATTGCACGGTCAGGTCTTCACCGAGCTGACCCGCCAGCACGCCGATGTGCGGCGAGAGGAACCACGAGACAATCTGTCCGCCGTTGCGGCGCACCCGTGCGACGACACGGCGAACCGACCGCAGCAGGATCCACCGGTTGAACGCAGCGACGTACGGGACCCGGTGAAACGGCAGTTGCAGCAGGGTTCGCACCTCGACCCGGGCAGACGGCCTTCGCGGCGGCCCGAACGCCGCCACGACCTTCCTCCCGATCCGGCCCATGTCCCGGCCGGTGGATCGCGGCGCGCGCATGCCCGGGCACTCGAAATACATCACCGGCGTTCGCTCCGCGAGCCACCGGGCGACGTGGTGCGCCGAGGTGCGATTCTCCGGATCCCAGTCGGTGCCGAAATACAGGTGCGTGACGGTCGGTGCGTCCGGGTTCGTCGGGGTTGCGCCGTTCATGCCGTGCCGAGCGCCCTGAATGGAAATGCGCACCCACCCAGTACCTGTGGCAGTGCGGCCGCTGTATGTGCGTTGGTATCGTGCAGGAGGACGATGTCGCCCGCTGAGAGCGGCTGCGTGGCAGCCCAGGAGCGCAGTGCCGATGCGTCCGTCGCCTGATAGTCCTTGGGATCGCGGTTCCACAGCACCAGCACATTTCCCTGCGCCCATGAGCCGAGCAGTTTGCGCGGCGTCAGCTTGCCGTGCGGCGGACGAAAGAGCCGGATGGGCCTTTGCAGGAGGTCCTCCAGGAACTCCCGGGTCCTCCGGTTTTCCGCCAGGAGAACCCGCGCCGGCGTGGTCGCCGGCTCGGAATGAGACCACGAATGATGGCCGACGGTGTGCCCCTCGGCGGCGATGCGCCGCACGATGTCCGGTTGCAGCTCCGCGCGCGCGCCGACGACGAAAAAAGTGGCGCGCGCACCGTGCAGGGCGAGGGCGTCGAGAACGCGTGGCGTCCACTCGGGATGCGGCCCGTCATCGAAGGTGAGTGCCACGGTACCGTTGCCCCGGGGCAGCGATGCAATCACGCGCGTCCGCGGAACCGCGGCGATCAGCATTGACCGCAGTACCTGACGAGCGGGGTTGGGCCGGAATGGCTCCGGTGGCGTCATGCCGCTTGCGCCACAAGCGCGTCGGCGAGTTGATGCGTGAGGGCCACCAGCGTGAGCCCGCTGTTTGCCACGCCCCCGCGGCAGAGCCGCGATGCATCGCACACCGAGATCTCCGGCCTACCCGCGACGGCGAACCCGCCCGTGGCGCTGCCGTCGGCGGGGGCGAGGAAGTCGCGCGCGGCCCCGGAATGGTGGGCCGCAGTCCGGTACTCCCACCAGTCCGGTGCGATCACGTTGCGGTCGGCAATCTGGCCGGCCATCTCGTCGAGGAACTGCCCGAGGCAGCGTTGATACGCCGAATGTTCATCGGGCGAGACCTTCCAGTCGAGAGCAGGAGGGCGCCCGGGTGACACCGTGATGCCTCGCGAGTCGGTGGAACGCTGCTCGCCAAGCATCAGGACGGAGTAGTAGTCCCCGCGAAATCCCGCCCTGGTCTTGAAAAGCAGTGCTTCGCGCAGCGCCTCGAAGTTGCCGAGGAGCTGGGCGATCTTCTTTGGAGAAAATGGATCATTTCGCAGGTCAGAGAGAACGTAGCGAGCTTCGCCGGTGATGGACTTGAGGCCAAGCGTCAGGGCCGGACGAAGGTAGAACACCGCCTTCAGTCCATCGGACTCGTAGACGAATCCGCTGCGCACGCTGCCGGACGGTGTGTCCCGGCAGGAGAGTTCACGCAGCGTGCTTTCGGGTCGCAGCCGGACCTTGGCAACGTACGCCATCGGATGATCATGATATCCGCCGAGGTGAGCGTCATTGACACCGAGAGAACTGGCGAGGAGGACCGGAGTAGCGAGGCCGCCGGCGCAGAGAATGTAATGATCCGCGTGAAGCTTGACCGGCCCGTTCTCCGTCTGCACCAGCGCGTGGGACGCGTTGCCGGCGGTGCCCGGTATCAACCGCTCGGCATGTCCGTACACGACGCTCACCGGGTCACCCGGATAGGCGCGCTGTGCGTGCTCCCACAGGTTCACGCGCGCCTGAGGCACCACCATGTGCGCCACGCGGCCGGGTGGGAGCGCGTGGACGTTGGCGTCGCGGATGGCGTCGCAGGCGGCGAGGTCGGGGTCCGGTAGGAAGAGTGACCATGCCCGACGATAAAACTGGGCGAAATGCCTGGGTTCAAGGCCGAGGTCGCGCAGCTCGTCGTCGGCCATCTCGATGAGGGCGTTGTGCCAGTAGTTCGATGTGCCACCGAGGCCCGCGGCGCGATTGATCGACGAGTTGATGCCGCCGTTGGCGCAGCTGATTTCGTGATAGAGCGGCCGCGGCTTTCGGGCCTGTTCCACCACCGTGATTTCGAAGCGGGTGCGCAGTCGGGCGGCCAGCACCGATCCGCACAATCCCGCTCCGACGATCACGATCCGCTGCCTGGTCATGCTGGTCTCCTGGCCGGGCGCGAGCGGTGCCGGCCACGGCCGGTGTCAGGGCCTGGGGAGGACCCGGTCCATGTCGGCAACGAGCGGTGAGACCAGGACTCGCGCGAGCCGGTCCGCGGTGGCGACATCGTTGCCCTGGATGGGGACGACGATGCGCACCAGCGCCTCTTCGGTACGCCCGTGCAAAGCGGCGTCGCGCAACAGGTCGAGTTTGACGCGGAATTCGTTATATGCCACCCGGCCGCGGCCCTGATACCAGTAATAGACCAGTGCTTCGTAGTTGTGTTTCGCCACCCGGTACCGGTTGACCGTGACGGCGCCGGTGGTCGTGGGGACGGTGACCGCGCTCGCCTCGACCGCCTCCCAACCGTCGCCGGGGAGGCAGTTTTTCGGCGAGTGGATACTCTTGCCTTGGCGCTGCTCGTCATAGTAACCGACGTACACGGAGAATAGTGGTGCGGCGACGGGTCCGTAATCGCGCACCACATAGGAGGTCATCCCGGCGACGCGACGTTCCTCCGTCGAGACCGTGTCATCCGTCGGGGTCAGTCCTTCGAGTCGGGTGCCCACGGTGGAGAGCTCTGCGCGCAACGGCATCGGACCCGCGCGGCGCGCCGCGAGCACGCCGTTCACCAGGCACCCGGCCGACAGGAGGATGGCGGGAATCCAGCGCGAACGGCTAGGCATGCGCCAGCTGCCTCCGGCCCACGCGCAACTCGACCAGCCGGATCACGGCCGTGACCGCGCCCAGCACCGCAAACGCCAACACGAACATGGCGAGTCCCTGGCGCTCGTGGGCGAGTCCGTTGGCGAGCCCCGGGTCGACGAAATACACGAGAAACGCGGTCAGGAAGATCCGCACTGCGTTGAGCAGAATCCCGATGGGTATCACCAGCGCCAGCAGCATGATGCGCGC
>Ga0070711_100000534_pt1 | contig 19805 bp, 16 predicted proteins | sample LARL53metaG_FD_65452 | JGI IMG/M metagenome (GOLD analysis project Ga0070711, IMG submission 65452) | Corn, switchgrass and miscanthus rhizosphere microbial communities from Kellogg Biological Station, Michigan, USA - LAR L5-3 metaG | ecosystem: Host-associated > Plants > Roots > Rhizosphere ... | reverse complement strand
CTACCACCTCGCCAGCACGACCAGCATCCCCAACAACTACGTCCCCTGCTCGTCCGGGGACGCCCATTTGACCTGGGACTTCGAGGGCGACCCAAGACCGCAAGGCGCGCAGTGCGACGCGGGGTCGTACGAGCACTGAGAGTGCTGTCGAAACTCCGCGGCAAGCCTGCCGTTCCGCGAAGCCGTCGGGCTTCCCCGAACGAGAAGTCGATCAGGGGGACGGCAGCGCGGCGGAGATCCGGCCTGCCGGAGATCGCGCCTCGTCAAACTCGGTCCTGCGTGTACCGAGCAGCGTGTCGAAGACTCCCGCCAGCTCTTTCGTCAGATTCCGCCTCTCGTAGTGCTCGATGACCGTCGCATCCGGTTGCGGCGCAACTCCACCGGAGTCTCGGAGCTCGATGTGCTTACGAATAATCTCCTTCATCGCCGCAATGTCGGCCGGCCGGCACAGCGAGGCGCTACCAGCCGCTTCCAGCAGATCCCTCGCGTCTCCATCGGGTACGGCAGCGAGGATGGGCCTCCCCGAGCCGAGGTATTCATAGGCCTTCCCGGGGACTAGTCCTGCCCGCGTACCGGGGGGGAGGTCGTGCATCGGGAGGAAGAGTAGGTCGGCGGAGAGGACGTACGAGACCGACGCCTCGTGCGAAACGTAACCGGTCAGTGTGACGAACGGATACCGCTCCGCTACGCGACGATCTCCCTCTGAGATCGTGCCCGCAAGAACGACCTCGATCCTTGAACCGAGCGAGGGTTCGGCGGCGATCAGTTCGTCGATCGCTTGGAGTAGGAAGACGTGCGAGCGTGTGAGCACGTCGATCTCGGGCACTGTTCCACCGAGAAGCTTTCGCCAGCGGCGCATCTCGCGGAGCCGGAGGCCCTGGTCCGTGTGAAGGTAACCGGTGTGGACGATGCGGAACTTCGTCTCGTCGCGCGGTGCGGCCTCCACCAGGTAGTCGGACGCGTCGAACCCGTTCGGAATCGAAGCGACAAGCCGGCCCGCGAGCTCAGGAAAGTGTTCGAGCAGCCGTACCTTCGCCTCCGGTGTGTTCATGACGATGGCGTCCGCGCTCGCGAGAAGCCGGCGCATCCGCCGGCGGTCGAACGCGCGGTGTGCTGCGCTCGGATAGAGCCATGTCTCATCGAGCGCCCACGGATCCTGAAGGTCAGCGACCCAGGGGACGCCCAGCTCCCCCGCGAGGCGCATCGCGGTCTCGGCGAGGTCGTACGGGACGACCGAGGCGTAGAGGAGCTCGATGTCCTGCGGTGCCGCGGCAATCCCGGTCTTGACCGCCGCCCCGTGCCACCACCGAGTCCAGTCGGACTTGATCAGCAGCCGCCGCTCGATCGCGGCTCGTCGCCCCTCGCTCACTTCGGGTTCGGGCCCCGGCGCACGTGAGATCAACGTCTTCTCGCCGACCTCGTCGAGCATGCTGCCGTCGTGCGGCGTCCAATGCCCTGACGGGCGTCCCGGCCCCGTCACGACCGTTGGCGCGTAGCCGAACGACGGGAGGTAGCGGGCGAACTTGGCGTTTCGTTGAACGCCGCCCCCGCCCACCGGTGGGAAGTGGTAAGCGAGGAAGAGGATCGGGATGCCCCTCGGTGCCATCGCGTCGATGGTAGTGGTGCTGAACGGGCTCGGCTGCTGGCCGAACGTGCAGATGAGTCACTTCTTGGCCGCATTCGGCGGCTCAATCAACTGCACTGGATATCTGCGGTCTACGTGCCGAATCAGCGGCGTCCACCCGCCTTCAACCTAGCCACTTGGTTAGCCGGAAGGCGCACCAACGCTGTTCGTACGGGCGTGGGCACGTCGAGCGTCCCTATCTAGCATCGAAGAAGTGGAGACGAAGGTCACCGTAGAGATCAGGGCCAGCGACGGTCTGATGTCGTTGACGTCACGCGAGTGGGAAGTGCTTGAACGCGCGGCCGAGGGCATGACAAACGCGGAGGTCGCCGGCGACCTGGGAGTGACTACACACGCTGTGAAGTTTCACCTGAGCTCGGTCTTCCGCAAGCTCAACGTCAAGAACAGGACCGAAGCAACATCGGCGTACTGGCGGCAAGCTGGTGAACGGGCGACACAGCCCTGAAACGGCAGTAATGGATCTCGGACTATTCGGACAGGTGTTGTGGCGCTCACGGCTCCTCGTTCTCGCTGGGTTCGTCGCCGCGTGTCTGCTGGCCGTGTTTGCATTGGCGCGACCCGAGATCGTCGACGGCCGCCCCACGCTCAGGTATCGCGCTCCCGTCGTCTATCAGAGCACGGTTCAGCTGCTCGTGACTAAGGAAGGATTCGGCGGGGCGCCGAGCACGGACCCCACGTACGCTGACCTCGCCGCCCTGTACTCCCAGCTGATCATGGGCAGCGACGAGTTACAGCGCGTTTTCGGGTCGCCGAAGCCGCCCTTGTACGAGAACGTCCTTGCCGCGCCGCTGCCGGCTCCCAACGGCCAACCTGGTTTCCTGCCGATCATCCAAATCACAGGTATCGGACCGTCGCCGACCAGGGCGAAGGCGATTGCCGATCGTGCGGCAACCACGTTCTCGAGGGCGCGCGTCACTGACGGTCGACACGTCGTCCTTGACCGTGTCGCGGGGCCGTTGAAGCCGACGGTCTATCTGCCGCGCAAGAAGAGCCGCGCGATCTTCGTCTTCGCCATTGTCTTGATGCTCACCATCGCGGCCGCCTTCCTGCGCGAGAACCGCCGCAAGCGCACGGCCGACGTCGAGGCCGAAGCGCCCACCCGGCACGTCGAGCCCGTCCGCCAGGAAGTCTCCAACCCGGATGCGGCTGGCAGGGATGCCGACGAGCCCTCCAGGCGTGTCAAGCGCGTGCGCCAACACCGCAACCGGCGCAGAGCCGGCGTCGAGGCCGAAGCGCCTAACCGGCACGTCGAGACCGTGCGCCAGAACGCTCACAACGGCAGCGCGGCTAGCGTGGAGGCCGAAGCGCCCAATGGGCGCGCCGAGCACATGGCCGCCGGTACGACCGACTCTGCCATAGCGCAAGACAAGTGAACGCGGCCCTCGCGGGTTCGCGGTGGTCGCGGTGGCCGCAAGTTCTGGTCACAGTGGCGTTTGCCCTGATCGCCTACGGCACGGTTGCGGGCACGCTGCAGATAGCCGCCGCCGTTGCTCTCCTGCTCCTTGCAGCCGCCACCGTCGGCTCCACAAGGCTGGCGCTCCAGTGGCCCGCGCTCGTCCTTGGCTTGCTCCTCGTGATCCTCTTCATTCCGATCCGGCGCTACGTCCTCCCGGGCGGAATGCCGTTCCAGCTGGAGCCCTACCGCCTCTACGTGATGCTGCTGGTTGGCGGTTGGCTTCTGTCGCTCCTCGTAGACAGCCGCGTTTCGACCAGGCGCACTGGCTTCGAAAGGCCGATCGTCTTCCTCGTGGCGGTGACGCTTGCGTCCGAGCTCGCAAACCCGACTCGTGTCGGATCGCTTGCGACGCCGGTTCTGAAATCGCTCTCCTTTTTTCTGAGCTTCGTCTTCGTCGTCTACGTCCTCGTCAGCGTTATTCGCAAGCATGCGGATGTCGAGCGAATGGTCCGCGTGCTCGTTTGCGGCGGCGCAATCATCTCGGTCGCGGCGGTTGTCGAGTGGCGGACGGGCTTCAACGTTTTCGGCCATCTCGACAAGTTCCTGCCCTTTCTGAAGTCGACCGGAAGCGTCGACCTCGCTCGTGGTGGTCATGACCGCGTCTTCGGCCCGGCGCAGCATCCGATCGCTCTTGGGGCCGCGCTCACGATGCTGGTTCCGCTTTCTGCCTATCTCGCGGCGACGACGCGCTCGCGGCTTTGGTACGTCATCGGAGGGCTGCTTGTCCTAGGCTCGCTAGCGACTCTCTCGAGGACGAGCGTCGTAATGCTAGTCGTCGTCCTCGTCTGCTCCCTCGTACTCCATCCCCGGGCGACGCGTCGGCTCTGGCCCCTCCTCCTCCCCCTTGCCGTTGCCACCCATTTCGTCATGCCCGGAACGCTTGGGACGTTCGGGGCCTACTTCCTGCCAAAAGGCGGCATCGTGCAGCAGCAGACGCAAGTGAATGTGCCCGTCGACAAAAGCAACCCCCTCTGGTGCAATTACGCGCCGCGGCTTGCACGGGTGAAGCCGATGCTTCACGAAGCCAGTAAGACACCGATCTTCGGTGAGGGTTTCGGAACGCGAATCACGGACGGGCCGACGGCGAACACCTGCGTTCTCGACGATCAGTGGCTCGGGACGCTGCTCGAGACCGGAGGAGCCGGTCTCTTCGCGTGGTGGTGGCTACTCATTGCCTTCGTCCGACGAACCTTCCGTGTTGCTCGCAGCGACGACTCGCATAGAGGCTGGCTCTTGGGGGCGCTCGGGACGTCCGTCGCTTCGCTCGCTGTAGGCACGTTCCTCTTCGACACGTTCTCGTTCATCCAGGTCACGTTCATCCTGTTCATCCTCCTCGCCCTTGGTGCAAGTCTGCTAATGGAAGACGCCGAAGAGGCAGTCGACCGGGAACCCTCGGATCCAGCGTCGGTCGCGCCGATCCCATGGCCGTCGGGCGCCCGGCCGGCCACGGAAGGGGTCCCGTCGGAATGAGACGCGGCTTTGTCGGCCCTCGCACCTGCCTTGAGGCGCCACGCTGACGGCGATCGCCACCTTGACGAAGCAAATGCCCCACTCGGCTCCGAGAGCTGTCAGGTTGATCATCCCGACGCGGACCTACTGGCTCGACGACTCGCTCGACTCCTCAACGAACCGCCTCGTCCTCCCCAGGAACGCCGACCTCGCGAAGCTCATTGACGGGAACCTCGTTCCCGCCGCAGGGACGTTCAGCCTTGTTTTCGCCGCTCGGAGGGAACGCGCGCGGTGATCGGGGTCGCGTGTGCACCGTCTGAACGTCTAGTGGTCCGGGAGTTTTTCGAGCTCTTCAAGACGCCATGGGCCTTCGATGACGGCGAGGCTGAGTACGAAGTCGTGATAGTGACCGCAGCTGCCGGTGACGTCCGGCGCGCCGCGGCGGTCACGGTGGCCGTCGGCTCGACGAGCATGCCGATTGACGAGCGCATCGGAGTGACCGTCGATGCGCGGCCGCCCTCCGGCCAGGTGATCGAGTACACAGATGCATCGGTTCCGCTTCTCGGGGCGGTGGCCACATTCAGCGGCTCGGCGGTCGCGGTTACTCGCCTTGCGGACGGAAGACCTGCCGCGGTCAAGGTCCACACGGCTGGTGGAACCTTCATCCGCTGCGGGTTCGACCTCTTCACAGAGGTCGAAAGGCTGCTGAGCGAGGGCCAGAACTCTCAGCACGGGAGCTCGCCCACGCTCGACGCTTACATCGAGCTCCTTCGAGGCTGGATCGTCAACGAAGTGGACGTGCTAGTCGAGATCCCTCCAGTTCGAGAGGGGCACCCATACGCCGTGTGCCTGACGCACGATGTCGATTTCCTCGCTCTTCGTACGCATCGGTGCGATCGAACGCTGCTCGGGTTCCTCTACCGGGCGACGATCGGCTCGCTCCGCGACGTAGTAACCGGCCGTGGGGACGTGCGCCGGCTCGCTCGCAATTGGCTGACTGTGGTATCGCTTCCACTCTTCTACCTCGGGGTGCGCCGTGACCCATGGCAGCCGTTTTCGTCGTACGTCGCCGCTGACGGTGCACGCTCGACGTTCTTCGTCATTCCATACCGCGGTCGCGGAGGAGAGGGTCTAGAGCCGAAGCAGGCACGTGCCCGACAGGTGTCGTACGACGTCGAGGACGTTGGCCAGGCGGTGCGGGAGCTGCATAGCGACGGCTACGAGATCGCCGTCCACGGCATCGACGCTTGGCGTAGCACCGCGTCCGGTCGCGCGGAGCTCCAGCGGTTCTCCTCCGTGAACACCCACGGTCTCGGCGTCCGGATGCACTGGCTGCTATCGGACGCCGAGAGCTACCGGCGCCTCGACGCAGCCGGCTACGACTACGACGCGACATGTGGGTACAACGACGCGATCGGCTTCAGAGCAGGAACCACGCAAGTCTTCAAGCCCTTGGACGCCGACCATCTGCTCGAGCTTCCCCTGCACATACAGGACACAGCCCTCTTCTTCCCTGGCCGCCTACACCTGTCAGAGCGCGAGGCCTGGGAAGCAACCGAAGAGGTGCGACGAAAGGCCCTCGGTGGTGGAGGCGTTCTCACTGTCTCTTGGCACGACCGGAGCCTCGCCCCCGAGCGTCTGTGGGATCGGTTCTACTCCCGGCTGCTCCGTGCCCTGCGTTCCGACGGAGCATGGTTCGGAACGGCAGGTGACGTAGTCGCATGGTTCCGACTGCGTCGTGGCGTCAAGCTCGACACCGTCGACATCGGACCATCGGCAGTAGTGGTGAACGTCTACTCCCCGGAGTCGAGCGCAGCCCGAGCGGGGTTCGTGATCCGTGTGCACACGGCCAACGGTGGCGAAACGAAGACGGTCGACGTCCCATGGCGCGGGGAGCAGCGTCTCGAAGTGCCGCTGGCATCCGCCGCCGAACTCGAGGCGCCGGTGAGATGAGCGCCCGCGTCCTCATGATCGTCTTGACGAACTATCCTGGCGACACCCGCGTCCGTCGGGAAGCCGAGGCGCTCGTTGCGACAGGAGCGGAGGTCGACGTGATCTGCCCTTGGACGCCGTCCCTCGGCAACCGGCGGACGCTTGCGGGCGTCCGTTTGTGTCCGACCGGCACTCTCGAGCAAGAAGGCGGCGAGCTCAGTCCAGTCGCCTACATCGTCCGAGACGTCGGATTCGTCGCACGTGCGGCAGTGCAGGCTCTGCGCCTCGCCCGACGACACCGGTACGACGTTGTCCAGGTCCACACGATGCCGGATTACCTCGTCGCTGCCGCGACCTTCCCCAAGCTCATGGGCGCGAGCGTCTTGCTCGACGTTCACGACCTCGTCCCTGAGCTCTACGCCGCGAAGTTCGACGTTGGGGAGGCGAGCCCGATGATCAGGCTCATGCGGTTCGTCGAGCGACTGTGCATCGGCTTCGCCGACCACGCACTTGCGGTCCACCAGCCGCACCTGGACGCCCTTGTCGGCCACGGCAACCCGGAAAACAAGTTTACCGTCGTGATGAACGCGCCCGACCCTAGTTTCTTTACGCGCCGCGCGGACGCGCCCTCGGCATCCGATCCGTTCGTACTGCTCTACCACGGCACGATCTCACGTCGACACGGCCTGGAAAATGCGATTCGTGCTGTGCAGCTCGCGCGAAAGTCCTACGACGACATCCGTCTCGAGATTGTCGGCGACGGCGACGACGTCGACCGACTCTTGGCGCTCGTTGAGGAGGAGGGCCTAAGCGACGTCGTCGAGATCCAGCGCGGCCTACGACCGATCGAAGACTTGAAGCCGATCCTGGAACGCGCCGCGGCAGGCATCGTCCCAATCGTCGACAACGCGTTCACCCGCTTCATGCTGCCGGTGAAGCTACTCGAGTACGTGGCGATTGGAATCCCCGTGATCTGCTCGTCGACACCGACGATTCGCGCCTATTTCGACGAGTCGATGGTGCTCTTCTTTCGCTCGGGAGACGAGAGGGACCTGGCGAGAAAAATCGTCGCTCTGCGGAGGGATGTTGCGTTACGCAGACAACTCGTCGAGAGCGCTGATTCGTTTCTGAAGCAGCATTCGTGGGAGCGCGAGCGGGATCGATACTGTGAGGTCATCGAGGCGCTCGCAGCCGCGCGGGGCTCGCGTTTTGGTAAACGGAGACGTCAATTGAGGGAGCGAACACTTGGCTGAAACGATCGCCATCATCGGACTGGGCGAGGTCGGTACCCCCTTGCTCGAGCTCGTCGGGCAATCAGGACTCAACGCGGTCGGAGTCGACGTCGCCCCCATCGACTTGCCAGCTCGAGGCACAGCCTCGGTCATGCACGTGTGCTACCCATTCGAGGTCGACGACTTCGTCGGAGAGACGGTGCGCTACTTCGACCTTCTTCGGCCAGCGCTCACGGTCATCGAGAGCACCGTGGCGGTCGGCACGACGCGAGCTATTCACGAGCGGACCGGCAGCGCAATCGTCCACAGCCCCATCCGCGGCAAGCACGCGCGGATGCTCAGCGAGCTGACGCACTACGACAAGTTCATCGGCCCGATTGATGCTGCTTCCAGCGCCGCGGCGAGCCGTCACTTCGAGGCGCTCGGCATGACGACGAGGCTGCTTTCGTCACCAGAGGCGAGCGAGTTGGCAAAGCTGACGGAGACGACTTACTTCGGCCTCCTCATCGCATGGGCGCAGGAGGTCGAGCGCTACTGCAACCGCGTCGGCGTCGACTACGACGAGGTCGTGGCGATCTACGAGGAAGTCGGCTATTTCCCGCCGGTCAAGTTCTTTCCAGGCGTCATCGGCGGCCACTGCGTGATGCCGAACATCGAGATCCTCAAGGAGATCGGCGACACGGCGCTCCTGCAGGCAGTCCGGTGGTCGAATGAGGAGAAGCTCGGCCGCCAAGCAGCCTCCGTCACGGAGGCCTAGACGCCTCGGACTTCGCGGCTGCGGAGCAACAGCGTACGTAGCCGTTGCTGCGACCGCAGGTAGTCGACGGCACTGCGGTCGGAGAGGCGGTCCTCCCGTCTCATCGCCGCCCGGGTGTACCCGGCCAACATCGCGAGCGCGGCCGGCTCGTGCCGCGCGCGGTAGAGAGCGCGAGCGAGGAGGTAAGACGGCCTGTACCCCATGAAAAAGGCGGCGTTCCCCTCGGTTGACCAGAAGCGAAGCCGCGCCCCGTCCCGCTCGCCCTCGGGTCGATGGTGGTGGTATTCCAGATCGTGTAACACGCCAGTCCGCCAGCCGCGGACGTTTGCCTTGAACTCGTCGATCGCATCCCACCCCATCCGTTCCTCGAGTGGGAGGACGTCGAGGAGACAGTCCCAGCGATAGGCGCGGGCCGGCCCCCAAACCACGCTCTGACGCGCCTGGTGCCGCGCAGCCCAGACGCCGTTCTGCTCGACGAACTCGGCGCCACTCGCCATTCCGAGCTTCGCGTCGCGGGCAAAGGCGACGAGCTGGCGCTCGAAGTAATCCGCGGCCATCGTTACATCCGCGTCGAGCTTGACGACCACGTCCGACGAGACGTCTAGTTCCGCAAAGCCGGCGTGGAAGGCGCGGACTACTCCTGCCCCTCGGACGGGCCGGCTCGTGCCCGTTTTTCTCACCATTCGGATCCAGCTGTGTCGCTGCGCCAGCGCCCTCCCGACCGACGCCGTGTCGTCGGTCGAACCGTTGTCTACGATCAGCCAGCGCAACGGGAGGACCGACTGACTGGCGAGACAGTCGGCGAGCTGCTGGAGATTTGCCGCTTCGTCGCGCGCCGGGGTGATCGCGACATAGGTGAGCCGGCCGCTCATCGACCGGCCATTGCGAACGCCGGCGCCGGCTGGGCCGAATCGAGGTACGTCTCCAGCCAGATCTCGAGAATCAGGATCGAGAGCAGGAGATGCACGCGGCCGTGATCGCCGGCCTCGTGGCGCCGAACGAGGCCCGCCACGACCGTCGGGTCGACGAACTCCGCATACCGTGGCTCTGGGGCGAGCAGGTAATCGCGTCCGAGTCCGGACAGCTGCTTCTCGAGCCATTGCGCCGAGGCGCCGCGGAAGAATCCCAGCTTCCGCTTGTCGACGATTAGGTCCGGTATGAGGCCGCGCGCGGCCTGCTTCAGTACGAACTTCGTCGTGAGCCCGTGTACCTTCAGCTGCGCGGGCAGGCGGGCGCAGAATTCGACGACCTCGTGGTCGAGGAACGGGACGCGGACCTCGAGCGAGTGCGCCATCGAGGTCCGATCGAAGTACTGCAGCATGTCGTCGACGAGCGCGAGCTGGGCGTCGACGCTGAGCGTGTCGAGTAGCGGATCTCCGGTTGCGTGAGGCAGTCGTGCCGTGACCGCGGCGTGCACGGCGGTGTCATCCGCCCCGGCGATGTCGCCGGCAAAAAGCGCACTCCGGAGCTCGTCGTCGACGAGGCCGCTCATCGCCAGCAGGCGCTCGGCGGGATCGCGTGCAGCCAGTGCCCGGCCTGCGCGCGCCACGTCGATGTCGCGGCCGGCCGTGAGGGATTCGATCGCCGAGCGGACCGGCTTCGGCAGCCGTCCGAGCATGCGGAGCACGGAGGCGACTTTGTGCTTTCGATACCCGCCGAGCAGCTCGTCCGCTCCCTGGCCCGACAGCGCGACCGTCACATGGCCGGCGGCGAGCTCGGAGAGCATGTAGAAGCCCAGCGCGGACAGGTCGCAGAGCGGCTCGTCAAGGTGCCAGACGAGTGTCGCCAGGTCTACGTTGCTCCCGGTCATCGACATCGTCAGCTCGTGGTGGTCGGCGCCGAAATGGTCGGCCACGAAGCGCGCGTCGGCGAGCTCGTTCTCGCGCTCGTCCTCCACGAATCCGACGGAGAACGTCTTTACCGGCTCGCTCATGTTGCGGGCCATCAACGCAACGATCAGGCTAGAGTCGAGTCCGCCGCTCAGCATCGCGCCCAGCGGTACGTCGCTCATGAGGCGTCGCTTGACCGATCGCTCCAGGACTTCCACGAGCCCGTCCGACCACTCTGAGAGCGGGCGCTGCTCGGGCCGGGATTCGGGGAACGTCCAGTACGCCTGGGAACGGACCTCGCCGTCCTCGATGACCAGCGCATGGCCGGGCATGAGCTTGGCAACGGCGGCGAACGGCGTCCGCGGTCCGGGCACAAAGCCCAGGGTCAGGTATAGCTCGATCGCGACGGGATCGAGCTCACGCGAAACGCGTCCGCTTGCCAGGAGCGCCTTCAACTCCGAACCGAACAACACAACGTCATCGACCCGGGCGTAGTAGAGGGGTTTGACGCCTAGGCGGTCACGCGCGAGCACTGCCCGCCGCCGCGCCGCGTCCCACACCACGACACCGAACTTTCCGAACAGGTGCTGCGGGAAGTCGGCCCCGTAGCGCTCGTACAGATGCGGTATCACCTCCGTGTCGCAATGCGTCGCGAAGTGATGACCGGCGCCGGCTAGTTCGGCCCGCAGCTCGAGGTGGTTGTAGAGCTCGCCGTTTTGTGCAGCCCAGACGCGACCGTCCTCGTTTGCGAGTGGCTGGTGGCCCGCCGCCACATCGACGATGCTAAGCCGGCGGGCCCCGATCGCGACGCCGGGGGCAGCGTGGATGCCGCGGTCGTCCGGTCCGCGATGTGTCATCGAGTCCGTCATCGCGTCGATCTCGAATTCCGCCGCGAGTTCACGCGGCGGACCGGAAAGCTGGATGACCCCGCAGATCCCGCACATTGTCAGGCCTCTAGAAGCTAGTGGCAGCCGGCGCCGGTAGCGACATCCGATGGGAGAGGAATAGCCGTCGACGCCACGGCAAACCTAGCCCATTGGGTAGGTCCTTTCGCGGTCACTTCGAGTCGGCGCGTTCCCGCGGATGCCGTGACTCAGACAAACGGGCTGCTGCCCGACGCCATTGACCTGAGGGTTCCTCCGATCACACGCAGCTCGTCAAGCCGCACTCGTCGTCCGCGCACGCCCCCGGGCCCGATAACGAGCCGCACCAGGGACTCGAGTGCAAGTCCGAGCGACTCGAGAAAGGCAACCGACCGAGTGCAGTGAACGTTCGCGTACAAGAGCCGGCTCTTGGTCAGCAGAATCCTGCGCGTCCCCACGGATGCTCCCGATCCGGCCCCGCCCTCGTGGCCGCAGACTATCGAGGGTTCGTACGCAACCTCGTATCCCGCCGCCCACAGACGCGCGCAGAGGTCCTTGTCCTCGCCGTAGACGAAGAAGCGCTCGTCGAAGCCGCCGACGGCCTCGAGCGCGGTTCGGTGGACGAGAAGGCACGCTCCCGTAACCCAGTCGACGGCATGTGGCTCGCCGTAGGCGACGGGATCACGGATCACCTCGTCGACCCAACTTGCATTTGGCCAGAGTCGATGGAGGAAGAGCGCGCGGGCGAACGTGGAGCGCAGGCGTGGGAACCGTCGGAGCGAGTAATCAAGGTCGCCGGAGGCCGTCACGAGCCGCGGGCCCAGAGCAGCGATGCTCGAGCGCTGCTCTGCGTGGTTCGCGAGCTCGCGGATGGCCGCCGGGGACATGCGCGCATCCGGATTGAGAAAGAGCACATACGGAGACGAAGTCGAACGCCAACCGACGTTACAGCCCGCTCCGAACCCGACGTTCGCCTTCAGGGGGAAGACCGAGATCGGGAGGTCGGCGATGGTCGCCAGTGACTCGTCATGCGAAGCGTTGTCGACCACGACGACGTTGAGGTCATCCGCGCCGGCCAGCGGCTCGACACACGACCGCAGCGCGGCCTGGCTGTTGAACGAAACGACGACGACGTCGACCGGTGGCATGGCATCACAATAGGATCGAAACGACCCGCCGGGGGAGTGGTCCTACCTTCGGCGTTGGGCCGGCGTGCGCTGATCTGCTCCAGCGTTCCACGGACCGGTGCGACGGTGACCATCGCGGTCGCGCAAGAGCTTGTAGTCGGCAGACGTTCGGTTCACGAGACCGTCGGCAACGGTCTTGTGGCGGATGAGGTGGTAGTCGCCCTGAGCGAGCTCGCTTCCGTTCACGTAGAGCCGGCTGATGTTCGAGACGGTCCGCGAGTTCCCGCCGTAGCGGTGGCGCTCCCAGACATTGGAGTCGTAAACGGCGCCCGAGAACCCGACTCTTCCCGTGGCACAGTCCGCGGTCGGATCGAGCCCGAAGAGGTTCCCGATCATCCGTACACCCGAAGTCGGCGTGCCCGAGGACGAGATGACTCCCTGCCCGTGCGCGAAGCTGTTGTAGCGGATCAGCGTGTTCGTCTGACTCCCGTCGTTCGACGAGAGGCGGATCGCGTTGCACTCGCGCGAATCGCCGTTCTCGTCAGAAGTCTGTCCGAACCAGTTGTTCTGAATGAGGACGCTCCTGGGAGTCTCGCGGTATTCGAGCTGGATGCCGGCCTCCATGCAGTTGTAGAACCGTGAATCCTCGACGACGACCGTCGTGACGTCGAGGATGAAGAGGCACTCGAAGTGCGAGTCCACGGTCCGCTTCGTGAAGTCGTGGAACGTGTCGTGCACCAGTCTCGCGGTCGTCGCGTAGCCGTCGTCCTGGGATGCGAAGATGAAGTTGTTGTCACAGGGCGTCTTGTGCGGGCTGTAGTCGTCGTTCTGGCAGCCTCCCATGCGGGAGTTCGAGAGAACGAAATGCGTTGCGTCGCTCACGACGCCGCCGCCCCCCGTGATGTGGTCGAGCGTCAGGTGATCGCCCTGAGACCCGCCGTTGCCGTAGACCTCGACGTCGCCCCGAATCCTGATTCCCCTGACCGTCAACCATGAGGGCGCACCGACGTCGGTGACGTCGTTGCCGAGTACGAGGGCCGTGCATTGGTTCGGCCTCGGGGTGCAGTCCGGGCTCCGAACGCTGACGGTTCCGCGGGATGGCCTGAGCAGAACTGCGGCGTTGGTGCAGGTCTTACGGCCGTCGTAGCCGATCCTCTGAGCCGGGTAGGAGCCGGGCTCGACCCCGATGATGTCTCCGCAGCGCGCGAGTTGGTATGCCCGCCCAAACGAGGCGCAGGGCGCTGGGTGCACACCCCGCGTGCAGCTCGAGTCCTTCCCAAACGTCGACACCGCCACCGCGATCTTCCGCACGACACTCGTCGGCGCCGCCTGCCCTACTGGCCTTCCACCGACATGCGCGGCTTTCGCTGAAACTCGGATATGGCTCCCGACGACCAGTCCTAGTAGGGCCAGGGGTTGGTGCGACCCGCGGATCGTGCGCTCCTGGACGGCGCCGGGAGCACCTGGCGTTGGCAGAAGGGTTACGGCGACGGCTAAGACAGCAAGCAACGCCGGCACGAGGTAGGGACGCCGGGAAAGTTCAGTGATCGGCGAAAAGGCTCCCCGAGCCTGTTCCGGCGCCGGTCTTGGGAGCCTCGCCGGGGGCCGGTGTGGCGGCAGTTGAGACAGAACCCCGAAATGTACTTGTCATCTGCGCTGACCAGCCGGTCGACTGTTCTGTTCGACAGCGTGAGGAACGCCACGGCGGCGCAGTGAGTAGGCGCCTCCTAGCCTGCGCGGGCGATCGGATCGACCGCCGAGAGGGCTCGACCATCGCCCTCGTCGGCGACTCGTTGAACGCTAGGGAGCGGCGGCTCCCGACGCCTTCCGAGCGGCAAGCCGAAAGACAGGACCTTCCACGAAATTTCTCGGTGGAAGAGGAACAGCATCCCCAGGTAGAGCGCAGTCGCTGCCGCGGCGGTCACAACCGTTGCGACGAGCGTGGGCTGGAGGGTGCGCGCAGCGATCCAGGCCGGAGTAGCTGCCGCGACCGCAATCGCCGTCGGCGCCAGAAGAGGACGCGTGAGACTGAGCCCAACGTGTCGCCGGACACCTTGCGTGATCGTCACGGTCAGAACGACTAATGACGCACCCATGCCGACACCCACGGCCGTCGCGCCAAGCAATGGGAGGAGCGGGAGCGAAACTGCGAACCAGGCGATCGTGCAATAGATGGAGCCGCGGAGAGGGACCTTGCCGTCGCCGATCGCCCAGAGATATCCGACCCCAGCGATCGAGACCGGCCCTACGAGCATCAGGCCGAGGCATGCAGGCGGGACTGCGCCGGCTGCTCCCGCCCAGTCTTTACCTAGGACAGAAGGGAAGAGCGCTGGGCTGCAAGCGGCCAGTGGGACGAGGACGACGCCGAGCGGTGGTGCGACCAACGCGACCGCGTCCTCAATGAGCGGTCTCGGGTCTTTGCCCAGAGCGAGCAGGCGGCTCATCGCTGGCAGCGACACGCGATAGAGCGAGGAAATGACCATGAGAGGCAGCTGCAAGGCGCGGAACGACATGCTCCAGAGCCCGAGCACAGGGAGCCCGCCCAGGGCTGCTGTGCACAAGTTGATGCCTTGATCCCGCACGCTGTCCACGAGCTCGGTCGCTTGGATCTTCAATCCGAGCCCACGAAGGCGGCGCGACCGTTCTCTGTCGAGGCGCGGTCGGAGGTGCCGGTCGGGGGACAACGCGACTAGGACGCCGGTGCCACTCACAGCTCTCCATACGACGGCTGTTGCGAGTCCCCAAACGCCCCACCCGGCGAGTACGGTCGCAATTTGCCAGCTCTGGAAGAGCACGATTTCAGCGACCTCGGCTGACACGAGCCGGCCGTACGCGAGGTCGCGCTCTAGCACGGTCTGGGCGGGAACTCGGAAAGCGGTGACAGGGATTGCCCAGGCCATGAGAGCGGTGAGTTCACCGACCCTGCCGAACGGCAGGGACACGACTGTCACCCCGAACGCGATCACGAGTCCGATGACTAGCTGTAGCCCGAGGGCGGTCTCGAGATCGGCTGCATCCGGCGGCTCCTGCCGTCGGATGAGGGCTCCTGTGAGACCCTGGTTGCCGCCAGCGAACACGAGCAGGGTCGTAAGCATGATCCCGAAGGCCACCTCGCCCAGCGCACCCGGGCTGAGATAGTGCGCGATCAGGATCGTCGAGGCGAGGCCGAGCACCTGGACGAGGACGCCCTTCCCGCCTAGGAGCATCGAGCCCGAAAACGCGCGCCGTCTGACGTCGCCCGCAGTCAGCTGCGTGGAGCGAGATGCCTCTGAATCGTGCTCGCCCGTCAACGCGACTTCGCTCCGCAGCCCATCAGGTGCGAGGCGAACATTCGGTGATGGCTCCGCTTCTTCATGACGTCGACGTCGACTACCTCGGTCAAGTAACCCCTCTCGGACGAGTAAAGGCAAAGCCACACATGCCGTCAACTGGCGATGCGGCCGGGCCGAAAACAAGGCCGCACTCGAAAGCGTCGCCGGCCAGCGCGCGTCCTGGCCGTCCGGCTAGGGAACCCCTCCTAGCGCATTCGCATGATCGTCGTGAGGCGCTTCGCCACGTATCTTCCACGCGACTATGGCTGCTGCGCGTGAGCTCCCCCTGGTGAGCGTTGTGACGCCGGTTTACAACGGCGCCCACTATCTCGAGGAGTGCATGGAGAGCGTGCTTGCTCAGACGTACACGCATTGGGAGTACACGGTCGTCGACAACGCGAGCACTGATGCGACGCCGGACATCGTCCAGCGCTTCGCCGCCCGGGACGAGCGCGTCCGGCACTTGAGGTTCGAGGACCTCGTGCCGGCCAACGTGAATCACAACAGAGCGTTTGAAGCGATTCGTGCCGAGAGCGAGTTCTGCAAGGTGGTCCAAGCCGATGACTGGCTCTACCCAGAATGTCTCGCGCGCATGGTTGCCGTCGCAAGATCGAGCGACAAGGTCAGCCTTGTCAGCGCGTATCGCCTTTGGGATGCCGAGGTCGACCTCGTCGGGATCCCGTACACGCGAGAGGTGGTCAGCGGACGGGACGTTCTCCGCCAAAGCCTGACCGGCGGTCCCTACGTGACTGGTGCACCCACGGCTCTCCTCTACCGAGCCAGCCTCGTCCGCGAACGCACGCCGTTCTACGAGGAGGACCTGGCGCATGCAGACACCGAGGCCGCCTATTGGATGCTGATGCGGGGAGACTTCGGGTACGTGCACCAGGTGTTGACGTTCGCCCGGAGGCAGGCCGGTGCGTGGATGGAATGGGCCAACCTCGTGAGCACCTTTGTGCCGGAGAATCTCCGGTTCCTGCTCCGTTACGGACCTGACGTCCTGACCGAGGAGGAGTATCGGAGCCGGCTGCGGCTGGAGCTTCGAAAATTTGCCTGGTTCCACTTGCGCCAGGTTCCGAAGCCGTCACGGCTGTCGCGAGAATTCATCGAAGTCCAGCGACACGAGGTCGACGCAATCCTCGAAGAATCCCATGGCGATGCTGAGGTGCGGGCGGTGATGCTGTTCATCCGAGCGCTGCTCCTTCGTGGCGGAAAGCGCCACGCAACGCTGTCGACTCTCCGCTGAGGTCAGTCTCTAGGCGGGCGGAACTCGCGATTACGTGTGGGTATGGGCCGGGATTGCGTCAGCAGCTCGTTCCGTACTGCCTACCATGCCGCCACCGAACAGCAGCTCGTATTGCTCCTCGAGTGCGTCTCTCGACTCTTCTACTCGCAGCCGAATCAGCGACCGTACGTCATCGGCGTGAGCCGACAACTCTTGGAACTGCGTGATTAGACCGTCCGTATCTATCTGACTCATGTCGGTCACATACTCGGACAGCCCCATCTGTTGCATGAGCGCCGAGCACTTTTCGTGAAACGCGATCGCCATGACTGGCTTGTGGAGGAGCATGCTCATGAGAATATTGTGGAATCGCGTGACGACCACTAGATCGGTCGTGTCCAGCTCAGCGAGCAGCTCGTCGACGTGGAGCGTGGGTCGATAGGCGATGCGGTCGCGGACGGTCGATCCGAAGGTTTCCGACAGCACACGTTTCAGGTCGTCGACGACTCCTGGGTCTGCATCGCCGAGCAAGAGCTTCACTTCGTGGCCTTGGTCGATCAACCAGTGGGCGAAGCCGGCCAGCGACTCGAGATATTGCACGTAGGTGTCCCCCAGCCGATTCGCAACGCTGTACCCGGGGGCGTACTCCATCAGGCCGAGACCGACGACAAGTCGATCCGTCTGGACGGGCCCAGTTGCCACCGCGGGGGACGGCAGGCCAAACACGAGATCGGGATAGATCTCGTCGCGCTCTCCTCGGGAGCCAAAGCGCTTGACAGCTTCGCGGCTCGGCCGATCCCGGAACGAGCGATAGTCGGCAAGCGCGAACGAGAACCTCAGAAGCATCCTGCCCCAGACAGTGCGCACCGGACCTGCGCCGACGCTGACGAACATGAGTTCACAGCGGCGCAACTTGGCCATGAGCGACCATTTGAACACCCCGTATGGCCCCCAACCGGAGAGACCGAACGAGTCGGTCAGGAAGCCGGTACCAGGAATGACGAACATGTCCGTATTCGCGACCGATCGCCACAACCGGACGTACTCCCGCGCTTCTTCGCTAAGCCCGATTGCAGCCATCCTCAACCGTCTGCTGAGCGGAACTCTCTTGTCCCAAATGCGGACGGAGCGAACGGTGTGTGGAATCGCCTCGAGCTTGTACCTTGCGGCGACATGTTCCGGGAAGCTGCAGACGCAACGAAGCTCGCAATTCGGAAGCAACTCTCGAAGGCGCGAGACGACCGCAAGGAGTGTGGCCTCGTTTCCGTGGTTTCCAGAACCGAAGTGGCCGAACAGGATGATGCTTGTTGGCTGTTCCTTCCTCATGCGCAGTCGGCTCGCCAGAGCGCAGAGGAACGTTAATGCAAGGCGCCTGGGTGGCCCATCGCCGTTCGATCAGGCCGCGACTAGTCAGCGAGCTAGTCCTTCAATTGGCCGAGGAACCGGCGTCAGCCGTCGTTCCGCTCACGAGCTCGTGAATGTTCTGGGAGCTCGTGATTGGTCTGGGCGGCCGGAGCCTGCCTGAACGGCTAGGTAGGCGGTCCGCTCGTCCGGTGATGGTCGCCGGGCGAGGACTTGCCTACCCTGGTGCGATGATGGTTCAAGCCTGTCAGGGACAGTCGGCGGCGGAGGCAGAGCCGTGCTAGGGGCCAACGTGTCGCGGGCGTTCTGGGGCGTCAACAGGCGAGCGTGGTGGCGGACTCCGGAAGGCATGCGCGACTCCAGGGCCGGTCTCGCCGTCGGGCGGTGGGTCCACAGGCAGGTGCTGCGGAGATCCAACCGCGAGATGTACGTCTACTCGGCCTTTCTTCGAAATCGCCCCACGCTCGAGTTGACGCGCCGACTGACGGCGGGGAAGGCGAAGGGCTCCACACTGAAGATCGCCGTACTCGGATGCAGCATCGGGGCGGAGGTCTACTCGATTCTCTGGGTCCTCCGCTCGGCGCGTGCAGACCTCGAAATCGTCGTTCAGGCGGTCGACGTGTCGCCGGAAGTCGTCGAGATCGCCAAGGAAGGCGTGTACGCCCCGGGCATGTCGGACGTCGTGGACCCCGGGATCTTCGACCGACTGACAGAGCGAGAGAAGCAGGAGATGTTCGACTGGGAGGGCGGACGGGCGCGCATCAAAGCGTGGCTCAGGGAAGGCATCGAATGGCGCGTCGACGACGCCTGCGACGTCGAGCTTCCCTCGCGAATCGGCAGCCACGACGTCGTCGTTGCGAACAACTTCCTCTGTCACATGGATCCCGCCAGCGCGGAGCGCGGTCTCCGTAACATCGCGCAGCTGGTCGACCCAGGGGGATACCTGCTGGTGACAGGGGTCGACTTGGACGTGCGGACGAAGGTTGCGCGCGATCTCGGGTGGGAGCCGATCGACGATCTGATCGAGGAGATCCACAATGCGGACCCCTCCCTGCGCAACCATTGGCCGTGGGACTGGGCGGGGCTCGAGCCGCTTGATCAACGCCGCGCCGACTGGCGGACGCGCTACGCGACTACGTTTCGGATCGGCACGGCGCACTCGTCCGGCTAACGACGAACTCTTGAGCCTCTGAGAGCATCCGCGCGTTTGCATCGCGTCGCTTCGGCGCCCCAAGGCAGCTGATACGGCCCTTTGCAGCGGAATGCGACCCGATGCAACCTGGCCCGATAGGCAGTTGCCGTAAGGGTGAACGCTAGTAGAAGATTAAAGATCTCGTCGGAGAGGTTTCGCTTGCCATGACCCGAGATCGCCATCGCGCATTCGGAAGAGCCCGTCCCCAGGGCCGCCGAGGCGTCCCGCGATTCGCGCTCCTCCTTCTCTGCGCCCTCCTCGTTCCACTCGTGGTCGCGCCGTCGAACGCGGCGACCGCGGGGGCCGGCGCGGATCAGTTCAACCGCGCGGACGGCGGTCTCGGTTCGGCCTGGACGGCGATCGCCGACGGTGGCCTCTCGATCAGTTCGAATGCCGTGGTCGGCACGAGCGGTCTGGCCGGCGAC
>Ga0070711_100000532_pt1 | contig 19811 bp, 14 predicted proteins | sample LARL53metaG_FD_65452 | JGI IMG/M metagenome (GOLD analysis project Ga0070711, IMG submission 65452) | Corn, switchgrass and miscanthus rhizosphere microbial communities from Kellogg Biological Station, Michigan, USA - LAR L5-3 metaG | ecosystem: Host-associated > Plants > Roots > Rhizosphere ... | reverse complement strand
ACCGGCGCTTTCGTAGTCACCGGGGTGAAGTCGAACGGCTTTACGACCATTCCTTCTCCGCCAGCGCCCGTGAGTTCCTCCCACCAGGCAGCGCCGCGTTCCACTCCACCCTTCTGCCCCAGCTCAACCACCTGATAGGGCGTCGCCAGCAGGAGCTTCGCATCGCAAGCACAGATCCTCGCCAGCGTTTCCATGTGCCACACCTGATCGCGGGCATTGTGCACCGCACCCTCACTCGCCAGCAGATGAAACGGCGCAAGCTTTACATCGTCCAGCGACCCCACTGTCCAGCAGTACCGTCGGTATGCATCCACGTACAGTTCGGCAGCCTCGGCTCGTTCTCGATAGCGTAGAAGCGTCGCCTCGAGATCCGTATTCTGTTTTGCTGCGCTTGCCAAGGCCTCAACCGCGGCTGCCAATCCGTGACGCGCCGCTGCGCCCGCCGGCGCATACTGGCGCTGCAACAATTCCTTCGCCTTCAACGACCATGGCATCACTTCGCAGTCGAGGCAGACCCAGTCTGTCTTCAACTCATCCCATAGGCCGGCCGCGCCGATCGCCGCCCGCACCCGTTCAAGGAACTGCCGCTCCAGTTCGAGGTCGGTGAAGAATCGACGCCCCGTGCGTGTGTAGCAAACGCCGGCTTCGCCCTCGAGCACTCCGAATCGCCGCCGGGCCGCATCCGCATCGCGGCAGGCCACCACCACCGCCCGCGACCCCATGTGCTTCTGCTCGCAAACAACTTTCGCGACGCCCTCGTGCTGGTAATACGCAAACGCTTCCTCTGGATGCTCAAGCAGTCCTTCGCGCTTGCTGGTCTCGCACGGAGACATGGTCGGCGGCAAATAGATCAGCCACTTTGGATTCACCGCGAACCGGCTCATCACCTCCAGCGCCGTGATCGCGTTTTCCTCGCGGATCGTGATGTTGCGCGCGAGCCGCGTGTGGATGATTCGCTTGCCCCGCACATCCTCGATGTCGAGTAATTCGTCGTGACGTTGCTGCGCCGTGAGAGCAGAGGACGCCGCAACTGCGGTTGCGGCTGCGCCAACCGGAAGCACACGCTTGGCCGGCTCGTAGTAGGTCCGCAGTGCCGGGACAGAAACGAGTTCTTTCTCCGGATAGCGCAGGGCCGTCAGCTTCCCACCGTACACACACCCGGTGTCGATATTGATGGTTCGATTCAGCCATTCTGGCTGCTCCACGGGCGTATGCCCGTACACGACCATCGCCTTGCCGCGATACTCCGCAGCCCAGTTGTAGCGGACGGGCAGCCCCCGCTCGTCGATCTCGCCAGTCGTTTCTCCGAAGAGGGCAAAGTCCCGCACCTTCGCCGATCCGCGCCCTTGCATTTCTTCTTTCATGCCGGCATGCGCTATCACGAGTTTGCCGTCATCGAGTACGTAATGGCTGACCATCTTGTTGATGAAATCGGCAGCGATCCTCGACAGGCCGTGCCAGTTTTTATCAGCCTCTTCAAACTGCTTCAGCGAATCGCCCAGCCCGTGCGTGATCTGCACATCCTTGCCCCAAATCGCGCGCATGAACTTGATGTCATGATTCCCGGGCACGCACAACGCGTCGTTGTCTTCCACCATGCGCTTCGCCAGAATCACTGTCTCAGGAATCTTCGGCCCGCGATCCACCAGGTCGCCGACGAACACGGCTTTCCGTCCCTGCGGATGCTTGTACCCTCCGCCAGAAGTGCGTTCGTAGCCGAGTTGAGTCAGCAAAGCAACCAGTTCGGCGTAGCACCCATGCACGTCGCCGATGATGTCGAATGGGCCATGCTCTTCTTTTCTGTTATTCCAGAGCGGCTGCCGCGTGATGGTGGTGTCCGCGACTTCCTCCGGCGACGACAGCACGAACACATGCCGGAAGCCTTCCCGCTCCAGCCCGCGAATCGACCTGCGCAGTTGCTGCGACTGGTTGCGTACCACGTGTGGCCCGAACTGACGGTCGGGCCGCGACTGGTTCCGCTCGTGGCACAACTTCTCCGGCATGTTGAGGACAATGGCGACCGGCAGCACGTGATACTCGCGCGCCAGCGCCACCAGTGGCTTGCGCGCTTCCATCTGCACGTTGGTCGCATCGACCACCGTCAGTCGGCCGGCCGCCAGTCGTTTGCGTGCGATGTAGTGCAGAAGCTCGAAGGCGTCGTTGGTCGCTGACTGATCGTTTTCGTTGTCCGAAACCAGCCCGCGGCAGAAATCCGAGGAGAGAATCTCTGTTGGCTTGAAGTGTTGACGAGCAAACGTAGACTTCCCGCATCCCGACGCACCCACCAGCGTGACCAGAGACAGTTCCGGAATCGTGATCTTCACCGCGAGAAGACTCCCATCTGCGTAGGCGCGCCCACTTGCGCATCCTCCTCCCCCACCGGGAGAAATCGCACGCCGTATCCGAAGCGTGAAGCGACACCCTGTGACCACTGGTGGAACTGGTCGCGAGTCCACTCGAACCGATGATCCTTATGGCGGAACTGTCCCGCGGCGAGCGTCCCGAATTTCACGTTGTACTCGGCATTCGGTGTGGTCACAATCACATGCTGCGGCCGCGCAGCCTCGAACAGCACTCGCTCGAACGCTGCCAGGCGCGGCGGATCCAGGTGCTCGATGACCTCCACGACGGTTGCCGCGTCATATCCAGCAAGGCGTTGGTCGCGATACACGAGCGACCCGTGAATCAGTTTCAGCCGCTCTTTCTTCTTGGCCGGCAGTCGTTCCAACCGCAGACGCTGCGCTGCCACTTCCAGGCTGCGATGCGAGACATCCATGCCAACAATTTCCTGAATAGACTTCTCGTCGAGTAACTCACGCAGAAGTTTGCCCTCGCCGCACCCGAGATCGAGCACGCGACGCGCCCCCACCGAGCGAAGGACATCGACCACGGCTTGCATGCGCCGCTGCCAGAGCCGGATCGGTTCCTCGATCTTCGTTTCTTCCGCGGCCTGCTCTGCCTGCGTCGCATCCGGATCGGGATTGTCTTCTTCCGCCAGACGGGCCAGCGCTTCGCGAGCCAGTTGGCGCTGCCGCGGCAAATACCGCTTCACAATCGCTTCTTTATGCGGATGCCCTGCTAACCATCCCTCGCCCTTCCGGAGCAACTTCTCAACTTCATCTTTGCCCACCCAGTAGTGCTTCTCGGCGTCGAGCACAGGAATCAGCACGTACAGGTGACGAAGCAGATCGCGCAGTACCACTTCGCCTTCGAGCGTCACGGTGTAGTAGGGGCCGTCGCCCCAGTCGGGAAATTTGTCGTCGAGCGGATAGCGCTCGGCATGCACTCGATAGCCGAGTGGCTCAAACAACTCGCGCAACAGCCCATCGCCGCCCCGGCAAGCGATCACGTGCAGCGTCGCTGTCAGCGGAAGTTTCTGCGACGCAAGCTCCTGCCGTCCCTTGCTGCGCCCGGTCATCGCCGTGCCCAGCGCCCGCCCGATCGCCACGCTGGTAAACGACGAAAGCACGTACGGGCGATCGTTCACGTACTGTTCCAGCGTCGCACCCTCGCCGCGCGCACCCTTGCCGCGAACCAGGCCCACCGGATCCACATCCAGCAGCAGCGCTGCCGTGCAGCGCTCTTCGGTAGCTTCGGGATAAAACAGGTGAGCCTTGCCGAACGAAAGCTCGAATGAATGCACGTTCGCAGGATTCTTGTGCAGGAGAAAGCCGAGATCGGTCGCCGGCCGGTGCGTGGTCGAGATCGTCAACAGCATCGGCAAATTATACGGGTGTGTGGCGCGGACACTCCTGTCCGCGGTCCGATCGCAGCACCAACCTCAGTTCACATCACTTCCCAACGTAACTGACGCGCCAGATCGAGTTCGACCCATCGTCACTTACTAGCAACGACCCATCGGGCGCCACCGCGACCCCCACCGGACGTCCCCAGACCTGCCCGTCAGGCAACACGAAGCCGGTCAGAAAATCCTGATAGTCCCCGGTCGCCTTGCCGCTCTGATGAAGCGGAACGCGAATCACTTCGTATCCCGTGCGCGCGGCTTTGTTCCAGGAACCATGCTGACCAGCGAAAATATCTCCCTGGTACTCCGCCGGAAACTGCTTGCCCTGGTAAAACGTAATGCCGAGCGACGCGTTGTGCGGCTGCAACAAAACATCCGGAACAATCGCCTTGTCTTTCAGTTCCGGATGCTTCCCTTTATGCCGCGGGTCCTGATTCGCCCCCATGTACCACCACGGCCAGCCGTAGAATCCACCTTCCTGCACGTGCGTGATGTAGTCGGGCACGAGGTTGTCACCAAGTTCGTCGCGTTCGTTCACCGAGCACCACAGCTCCCCCGTTTTCGGATCGACGGCCAACCCGCCGCCCGCGTTTCGGATTCCGTACGCATAGACGCGCATGTTCTTTCCATCGGGATCGAACGCAAGAATATCCGCGCGATTTTTCTCCTCGGGCGTGGTGTCCGGATCGTCGACATTCGAGCGCGAGCCCACGGCCACGAACATCGTCTTGCCATCCGACGAGAACTCAATCGAGCGCGTCCAATGTCCATCCGTCGGTAAGAGGACCAAACGCTCCGACTGGCCGCGCGCCGCCATGTCGCCGTTCTTGTAGGGATAGCGGACGACTTCGTTCTCGCACCCGATGTACACCCACTGCGGATCGGGGCCGGGCGGATAAAACGCGATCCCGTAAGGACGCTTCATCTTGGTCGCGAACACCTGCATCTGCTCCGACTTGCCGTCGCTGCCCATGCCGCGAAACACGCGAATGCGCCCCGCGTCGCTTTCCGCGAGAAAAATGTCGCCATTGGGCGCCGTGCGCAGCAGTCGCGGATTCTCCAGTCCTGCCGCATACAGGTCGACCTTGAACCCGGCCGGAGCCTTCGGCCATGCATCGCGGGGCCGCGCCACCACGTCGGGCCCGTTGTCACTCGACTTCGTCATGAAGGGCTTCGGAAGATCGCTCACCGAAATTCTTCGCTCCAGGCCTGGCGCTTCGTAACGGAAATCGGTAAACGGGGCATTGGGGGAGCGTAGGTTCAACGCCGCCGATTGCACCGGCGAGGCCGCCGCGCTGGCAGGAGCGCCCTTTTGCAGATAGTCGCTCTTCACATAGCTGACGATCTTCCAGCGCTGGTCGGCCGGCAGTTTTCTCCACGATGGCATTTCGCGCTTGGGATCTCCCTTGGTGATGAACCAGAACATTTCTCCCGGCGTGATCTTGCGGATATCCTCCGCGCGCAATGGCGGGATGTTGCCCGACCCGCGCCCGTTTTCGCCGTGACAACGCGCGCAGCGCAGGTGATAGAGCGGTTTGCCAGCTTCTGCACCTGCAACGTCTGCCTCGTAGGGATTCTTCATTTCCTTTGCCGAATCCGGCGCGCCGCGAAAATTCTTCGTCTGAGAAAAAGCCATCGAACTGCTCAAGAGGATTGCACCGGCTGCAACCAGCCACCCTGCTCGCATTTCGCTCTCCGTAAAAATCATCTTGGATTTGAAAACTCCCACAAAAGACCCGAACTTACACGCGGGCACTGTCGGCTACACGGTGAAGCTTTCGTAGTTCCTTTTGACAAAGAAAAGGCCCGACTGGATGCAAGAGAAACGAAGAAAGCCATCCTGACTGTTCGAGGAGAGAGTTTAGTAATCAGGGCGTGCCTTCAGGCGCGCCGTAAAAGGCGCTCCAAAAGAGGAGCGGCTTCAGCCGCCGTCCTACGCGATCAGCGCTTCTTCGCAAACGCCAGCCCGCGCTTCAATTCGGCCGTCAAATCACTTTCCGGCGTAGCGATGTGCACGGGCTTTTTCGACACGCGCGCCAGCCATTCGTTGATCTGATCGGGCGTGGTGGTCACGGATCGTCCCTCCCGAACCACCGGCATGCCCTCGGTCGCCCAGCGCTGCGCCACCGATACCGGCTCGCCCAAAAAACTTGCGATTTCCTTCCAGCCTTTGAGCACCTCAGGCTGACTTTTTATTGTCGAAGCGCTTGCCTTCTTCGCCATATTCCGCCTGCCCGCCACTCGCCTCGGTCAGTTCCAGAAAATCAGAGACATTCATCAGCCCGAGCATCAACCGAACGATCCCGGGCATCGCTCGCCGCTTGTCATCGCGGTAGAGATAAGGACTTGTCAGCTGCACGCTTTTCCCTTCGGTTTCGAGCACGCACCCGTTCTGCACGATCACGTTACGAACCCATTCCGACTCGCGTCCGTAGGTCAACGCGATCACGAAGTGCTGGCCTTGTCGAAAAATCAGGACCGGCGTGCGATGCACCCGCCGCGTCTTTCGCCCCACATGCACGATGACTCCCATCCCAGGCATGTAAAGCGCCAGCGGACCGAGGATCCGGTTCGTCACGTGCAGGTTGAAGCGCGCGAGCCACCGCGGAGCAGGCATGTGAATCTCTGCCCATGGGATGCAGCGGCTCGTCGCATCGCTCCTCAAATCTCAAGATATTTCACGGAGCGGACGGACCTTACATGTAGAACAGGCTTAGCCGCGGCAATCCGTACTTCTCCAGCAACCGCTTGTGAATATATTGCTTTAGCAGCTGATCGATCTGCGCACCCGGCATCTTGCTGCGATAGGGCGCCAGTTCCCGATCGGCCTGCGCGCGCACGTTCACCAGTTCTGCATCGGGCGTGGCCGCGAGTAGAGCTGCCAGCAGCTTTTCTTCCACGACCGTAAGCCTGCGCTCCACGTCTTCGAGCCGTGAGGTCGGCTTCGCGCTGATCTCTCCAGCCATGCCGCGCAGTGTCGCAGCTGTTTCCTTCGCCAGCGCTGCCGGAGAACTTGCGCCTTCGCCAGGCAACTTCGCCTGCTCCAAAAGTTCTGCGTTTTTGCGCAGGAAATTCACAATCTCTCTCGCATCGAATCCGCGAGCCGTGTCCGTCGGCGGACTCGCATCCCCACTGGCGCCCACTGCCGCTTCTTTCATATCCTCGGCCGCCGTCAGCACTTCCTGCGAGCAATAAGCCAGGCTGTTGACCCTGCGTGACTTCGACGGCCGCTGCTCGTAACGGTCGAAGGCCGCATCAATCCCGCGCAGAGCCGCTTCCAGTGGAATCCCCGCATTCTTCCAGGTTTCGATCAGAGCCCAGTCGAGTGTCGAGAGCAACAGGATTCCCCCGCGACGACGCTGGAAATGCTCTTCGATTTCCGTGAAGTAGTTAAAGTAGTTTTCCACGCGCTAGTGAGAGGAAGTGCGCTTGGCGCTGTTGGAGAGTTTGCTGCCGTCGGTTGCCTGTTTCGCAGCTTTGCTCTTCGCATCCGGGCGCCGCGACAGGTTGCGCTCGTAGATGATGCGCAGGCCTTCCAGGGTCAGATGATCGTCCACCGTTTTAATGTACTTCGACGCCGTCCCAATCATCGACCCGAGGCCGCCGGTCGCAATCACTTTCGTGTCCTTGCCCATTTCCGCGAGCAGTTCTTCGAGAATGCCATCGACCAGGCCTAGATATCCGTAGTACAACCCCGACTGGAGGCTGCCGACCGTGGTTGTGCCAAGTACGCGAGTGGGTTTGCGGATGTCGACCCGCGGCAAGCGCGCTGTGCGCTGAAACAACGCATCCGCGGAAATTCCGATCCCGGGGCAGATCACGCCGCCCATGTATTCGCCTTTGGCCGAAACGCAATCAAACGTCGTCGCCGTGCCGAAGTCGACCACCACGCAGGGGCCGCCGTATTTCTCAAAAGCGGCCACGCCGTTCACGATGCGATCCGCCCCAACTTCCGCCGGATTCTCGTACTGCACGGGCATTCCAGTCTTCACGCCCGGCTCTACAAACAACGGCTTCAGCTTGAAATATCGCTCGCACACTTGGCGCAGGGTGGAGTCGAGTGACGGGACCACCGACGAGATGATGATGCCGTGAATGCCTGAAGCGTCGAGATCGTCCATCGCAAACAGGCTGCGGAACAGCACGCCGTACTCGTCCACCGTGTGGTTCCAGATGGTCGAAACGCGCCACTGCGCCACTAGGCGCTCGTAGCGCGCTGCGTTCGTTGGCTCTTCGCCCACGTGGACTTTGGCCACACGCGCAAATACACCCAGCACGGTATTGGTGTTGCCTACATCTACGACAAGCAGCATAAAATCAGAAGTTACAGTGCGCGCACAATTCCGCTTAAGACCGTTCGAACCCCTTGCGCGGTACGCACCTGCAGGAATCCACGTGCATCCAGGCCCTCGGTCACACCTTCGAAGCCGCCGTTCTCCTCAATGCGCACTTTGCGTCCGCGCACAAACGACGAGGCCTCGCTGAACCGGCGCAAGATCGACTCGTGCGCGCCCGCCGTGTTCAGCAAATCGCGATACTCGCGGTCGAGCGATTTTAGCAAAGCCGCTGTGAGTTCCACCCGCGACCACTCCGAGCCTGTCGCCAGTAGAAGCGAGGTCGCAATTTCGCGCACATCGTCCGGAAACTTCTGCTGGTTCACGTTGATGCCGACGCCAATGACGACGTGTCGCACGCGCGTGGCCTCGGCGTTCATCTCCGTGAGAATGCCGCAGAACTTCTTGCCGTCGATGAGAACATCGTTCGGCCACTTCAGGTCAGGATTCAGGCCCGAATCGATGGAACGAATCGCCGAGTGTACCGCCAGCCCGGCGGCGAGTGAAAGCACGAGCGCGTCTGACGGCGGCAGGTTCGGCCTGAGGATCAACGAGCAGTAAATTCCTGCCGAGCGCGCCGAATGCCATTGATTTCCGCCGCGCCCCTTGCCCGCCGCCTGTTCTTCGGCGAGGAACACGCTGCCTTCCAGCGCGCCCGCCGCGGCCGCTTCCATCGCAGCCTCGTTGGTCGAGCCGATCTTGTAGTAGTGATTGATTTGCGAAAACAGTGTTCCCTTCACCAACGGCGCGATCACGTCCGCCAGAAGCAGGTCCGGCACCGAGCGCAGCCGGTAGCCGGTTGCGGGATGACCCTCGACCTCCACACCCAGGGAACGCAGTTGCTGGATGAGCCGCCACACTTCGGACCGCCCCGTGCCGATCTCTTCTCCAATCTTCGTGCCGCTGACCATCACCATGGCGTGGTCCATGAGCACGCGCACAATGCGGCCCAAGCGCACGTCGGTCTTTTGCGCAGTCTTCCCCGACGCCGGCCGCCGGGACCGAATTGGAGTTCGTTTGGTGATGGCCGGGATTATAGCTAGTCGCAGGTCGCCAGTCTCTAGGCGTCGGCAAAACCAGTTCGTCTTTTACGCAGAAAATTCGTCGGACTATCGGGTTCCGCGGGCAGGTTAAGGCCACGGACATCGCTGGACTGATCCCATTTGGACCCCGCTGAATGGGCGGGAAGGCCTGGAAGGGACGAATTTCACCTAAGTTCTTCAGTTTCTCTATATTAGCTAAATGATATTGTTAAACTTGTCCGTCGAGTTGGCCCTGAGACCCGAAAACAGGCCTAGCGACACGCCGCAAGATGCCCGTTGCTAGCCATTGGAGGGCCTACAAGCGACTTTTGGAGTTCGAATGAGGGTTAGGTTCATCCGGCACTCCAGAATGCGATCCTGAGTCATCCTGGCGCCGAACTAAGCTTTAAGGAAACGAGGTTCGATTTCAATCGCCAGCGGATAGCAGCCCGACTTCGATGTTGTTGCCCGAGATTGGCGACTGGCTAGGCCGGAACCATCCTCACATTCATATCCACCGCGGTGGCGAAGTGCGTCAGCGCGCCCACCGAGATGAAGTCGACGCCCGTCTCGGCGTAAGCGCGGACGTTCTCCAATTTGATGCCGCCCGCACACTCCACGGGGATTCTCTTCTCACGTTTCGAACAATACACCACAGCCGTGCGCACGTCTTCCACCGACATGCCGTCGAGCAGCAGCGCTTCGGCTCCGTGGGCCAGCGCCTGTTCCATTTCCGCGAGCGTGCGCACTTCGATCTCGATCGGCTGCGAACCTCGGCGATTGTGATGGGCGCGCTCGAGCGCCGGCACGATCCCGCCAGCCAGTGTGATGTGATTGTTCTTGATCAGCACGCCATCAGAAAGATCGAGCCGGTGATTCTGTCCGCCGCCGCAGCGCACGCCATACTTGTCGATGAGCCGCAGGCCGGGCACCGTCTTGCGCGTGTCGAGAATGCGAGCCTTGGTGCCACTGACCGCTTCCACAAATTGCCGCGTCAGGGTGGCGACGCCGCTCAAACGTTGTAGGAAATTGAGGATCACACGCTCGCAGGAAAGGATCACGCGCGCGTTGTGCCGGATGACGGCAATTGATTGGCCTGAGTGCAGGCGCACGCCATCAAAGATTTCCGGGTGGCTGATGACTTCGTAATGCGAAATGACGGCGCCATCGAGCGCCGCAAAAACATCGAGAATCGCAGGAATGGCGCCCACGCCCGCCAGAATGCAATCCTGCTTCGCGATGACGGTCGCTGTGGCTCGCTGGCTGGGCTCGACACAAGCGTAGCTGGTCGCGTCACGCGTGGCGCGGTCTTCGAGCAGTGCGTTCTCAAGAATGGCCGAGATGCGGCGGCTGTTCCAGTCCAAAGTCAGCTCTTAGTTTTCAGCTGTCAGCTCTCAGAGCTGCAGCTGGGTTTGTCCAACCGTGTCGATCCGGACGTGAATCGAGGTTCTAATTGCAGCCCAACTCACGCATCTTGCTCTTCGTTTTCTCGATCAGGCCTTGGTTCTCACGCTTCTGTCTGCGAAGACCTTCGACCACGCTGGCAGGCGCTTTCGCTAGGAAGCTCTGGTTGCCTAACTGGCGCTCCGCATTCGCGACATCCCTCTCGAGTTTTTCTAAGTCTTTTTTTAAACGCACGCACTCGGCCGCGACGTCGATCTTCTGCTCGTACATCAGGTGCACATCGAACCGTGCGGTGTGGCGTGCGCCGGCCAGCTTAGCGAGCGACGCCTCCACGAACGTAATTGATTCCACATTCGCCTGCCGGTCACTCAGAATCGCTCCGCGATTCTGCTCGATCAGCGAGCGTATTTCTGGTTCGAGCGCATAGATCTGAATTGGCGCCTTCACCTTGGGCTCGACTTTCATCTCGGCGCGCAAATTACGCACGCTCACGATCAGGTCTTGCAGTACGGCCATCTGCGTCTCGGACTGCAATTCGATCTGCTTCGGATTCGACGCCGGAAAGGCGGCTAGCGCGATGGACTTGAGCGGTGGCTTGCCGTCGTAGATCGCGTGCCAGATTTCTTCCGTGATGAACGGCATCACTGGATGCAGCAGCCGCAAGGACGCTTCAAACAGAGCCACGAGGTTGCCGCAGGCCACCTGGGCAGCACCTGTGTCGGCACCTTCTTCAAACATGAGCCGCGGCTTGATCAGTTCGATGTACCAGTCGCAGAACTCGCCCCAGAAGAAGTCGTAGATGCGGTTGGCGGCTTCGTGAAATCGAAATTCCTCGAGCGCTTCGTTCACATAGGCGGCGACGCCGTTGAAGCGCGAGAGAATCCAGCGGTCTTCGAGGGTCTCTGCCTTGAACCCTGCGACGCCTTGGCTACCGGCTTCCGCGGGCGAGGGTGCCCGCGCTACAACTTCACCTATGCGGTCCACATTCATGAACATGAAGCGGGCGGCGTTCCAGATCTTGTTGGCAAAATTGCGGTAGCCCTCGGTGCGGCTTGGATTGAACGCGATATCCGTTCCTGGCGCCGCCATTGCCGCGAGCGTGAAGCGCGTCGCGTCCGTGCCGTATTGCTCGATCACTTCGATCGGATCGAGCACGTTGCCCTTGGTCTTCGACATCTTCTGCCGCTCGGCATCGCGCACCAAGGCATGGATGTATACCTCTCTGAATGGAACGCTGTTCCGCAGCGCCTCTTCGTGGCTTGCGGTCTTCTCTCCGGGACTCTTGGGCTTCTCGGGCGGCATCATGAACCAGCAGCCCATCATGATCATGCGCGCCACCCAGAAGAACAGGATGTCGAAGCCCGTGATCAGCAGCGATGTTGGATAAAACACATCGAGATCGCGCGTCGCCTCAGGCCAGCCCAGCGTTGTGAACGGCAGCAGGGCCGACGAGAACCAGGTATCGAGCACATCGGTATCCTGCTCAAGCTTGGCGCCGCCGCACTTCGTGCACTTGGTCGGCGTCGCACGCGCCACCATCACTTCGCCGCAATCGCCGCAGCGCCATGCCGGAATGCGATGTCCCCACCACAGCTGGCGCGAGATGCACCAGTCGTGGATGTTGTACATCCAGTTCAGATAGATGGTCTTGTAGTTCTCGGGTGTGAAGCGGATGTAGCCCTTCTCCACCACCTCGATCGCGCGCTTGGCCAGTGGCTCGATTTTCACGAACCACTGCTCCGACAGCCGCGGCTCAACCACTGTGCCCGAGCGGTCGCACTTGCCGAGCGAGATCGTATAGTCCTTGATCGCGACCAGGAATCCCTGCGCCTCAAGATCCGCGAGCACGCGCTTGCGTGCGTCGAATCGATCGAGCCCCGCATATGGTCCAGCGTTCTGGTTCATTTGCGCGCGCTCATCCATCACATCGATCTGCGGCAGGTTGTGGCGCAGTCCGGCCTGGAAGTCGTTGGGGTCGTGCGCCGGCGTGACTTTCACGGCACCAGTGCCGAACTCGGGATTCGCGAGCTCGTCGAGGATGATCGGGATCTCCCGATTCATGAGCGGCAGCATCACCATCTTGCCGTGCAGATGCGTATAGCGCTCGTCCTTCGCATTCACCGCGATGGCGGTATCGCCCAGCATGGTCTCGGGCCGGGTGGTGACCACGGTGATGAATTCTTTCGAGCCCACTACCGGATACCGGATTTCGTAGAGCTTCCCAGCGACCTCCTCATGCTTGACCTCGAGGTCCGAGATCGCTGTACCGCAGTCCGGACACCAGTTCACAATGTACTTGCCGCGATAGATCAGCCCCTGCTCATGCAGGCGCACGAACACCTCGCGCACCGCGCGCGACAGGTTCTCATCCATCGTGAAGTATTCGCGCTCCCAGTCGACGGATGCGCCAAGGCGCTTCATCTGGTCGAGAATCGCTCCGCCATACTGCTTCCGCCAGCACCACACCCGCTCGATGAATGCCTCGCGGCCCAGGTCGCGGCGCGACTTGCCCTCGGTGCGCAGCTGCCGCTCCACCATCATCTGGGTCGCGATGCCGGCGTGGTCGGTCCCGGGCAGCCAAAGCGTGAGATCGCCGCGCATGCGATGCCACCGGACAATGATGTCCATTTCCGTCTGGTTGAGCATGTGCCCCATGTGCAGGCGCCCGGTCACATTGGGCGGAGGCAGTAGCAGGCTGAACATGTTCCGCGCATGACCGTCGGGCGGCGTAGAAGCATGGAACAGCTTCTCGTGCTTCCAGTACTCGGCCCAGCGCGACTCAATCGCGCCCGGTTCGTACGCTTTGGGCAATTCGTGAGGCATATTGTCCGTAGGCATAGGTCCAGTGGCCCGGAAACGGTCAAGCCGCTGGGTTGAAAGGCAATCTTTGATAGTACAAGGCGGTGGAAAAACGGGTCAAACTGACTAGGGGGATAGCTATACGCGACGGGAAAATTCCTACACCCCCGACCATGCACCACAGAACCGGCTTTGAAGTTAGGCCGGGACCACCCGTGCGTGGAGCGAGCGAGGGGCGAAGAGACAGCGCAAGCTTGCGCAAACGCCTGATAACTGCAATTGACTCGGCTAAACTTCCCGTCGGGCCATTATGATGGACCAAACGAATGAGAATGAGAACATTACTCGTGATGGTGCTTGCTGGTGTGGGTACGACACTAATCATCGGCGGGCTTGCCGGAAAGCATGAGCCCAAGACCATAGCGCTTAATAACGAGGATCACGCGGTGTTGCCCCAGCCTGAGGCCAGTGTGTTAAACCATGACGGCCACTTCACGTCGAAGGAGTTCGAGGCTAGCTGTGGGCCCGCACCGCGGCACAGGCAGGAGTCTCCTTCTGGTCAGGTGAACCTAAGGTTGATCTATCCAAAAGCAGGAGTCTCAGTGGTTTTATTGGATCGGCGGAAGGGTAGTCCGACTCCGGAGTATGACGGATTAGTGTTCGAGAACTGGCCTGTGACGCACGTGATAGATCCAAAAACAGCTCTGGGCATGTTGGGGTGCGGCCCTGTTGCCGCGAAGCCTGCCTCGACCCTGAGGGACAAGAATGGGTTCTTCACCGCGTATGAGCTGCAGTCGCGATGTGGAGTAGCGCCTTACCACAAGGATGAGAAACCGCACGGCGGCGAGCAAGGGGTTCCTACAGGAAGTTTGGTTTTGACTTATCCGGATCGGCGCGTATCGGTGCTTTTTTCGGATAGAAGAAAGGGATAGGAGAACCACCTGGATTTTGACAGCTTGACGTTCTTCTTGTTTCCGTGCAACCGAGTCATAGACGAACAGACAGCCTTATCCCTTCTGGGTTGCTCGTAACTGAACGAAACCATCGCAGCACGTTGAATTGAAACTCGGTCTCGCTGACCCAGTATCTTAGCCTCAGTCTGTTGCAAAATCTCCATTTCACCAATTGACTCCGGTTTTGGCGAACAAAAGGCGCAAAGTGGTGAGAACGCCTGTTAGCAACATTTGTGGTCACCCGGTGTGTACTTAGATCTCAGATGCCACCGAGTTTTATGTCTGAGATCACGTAGGCCTGCTGCTGGCAGTCGAAGCGAATTTCAACGTTGGCCCAGTCGGAAATTCCAATCGACAGATGCCCGTCATGACTCTCAATCCAACTCTGAGAGATGTGGATTTTCAACGTCGGGCCTCTATCGTGAATCGGATGAACCTCTAGGATCGAGAATCCCTTTTTCACTTTGTTGTATCTTCCAAGCAATAAGGCGTCGTCCAGATAGTCGAAGTGGAACTCATCGGATTGCGACGGCAGGTCATCCGTGATTTCCGGTTTTTTTCTTACGATCAAGTGGTGGTAGTCAGTACGTACTCTACTGCCGTTATCACCATCATCGATGTAACCCCATTGCTTCTGCATCTCGGCCACGCCAGCCACTAAAGCCATTGAGTAGAGGGTGTCTTTCGACTGCGCGGCTTCTTGCGAAAGTGCAGCACCACTCCGCAGTATGATGATGCAGATGACAGCCCACAGTCTGGTTGCGTGCAAGAAGCCTCCGATTTTGTAAGGTTTTGATTGTAGAGAGGTTCGACGCACAGTTGGCGAAAAATCCCCATTACACCCACAACAGAGGGCAATCAGTGTAGTCGCGTGATTCAATAACCACGCCACGCGTGGCGAGAGCGCGGTTCGGACACTCGAGGACTCGCCGGCGGCAATAGCAAAAGGATTGCCCGGCGAATGCCTTCGCCGGGCATATAAGGGTTTCTACGTTGCCAGTTTCACCCTACTGGCACTCGGACGGCAGAACGAACGACTGATGAACAACGACGATATTGCCCTTAACCTGGCCGGTCGCGCCCACGCCCACACCATAATGAGCGAAAGCATCCCAGACCAGGCATTCGCGGCCCGACCCGGAGTTGGCCACCGCTTGCAGAATCCCATCCCGCATCTGTTCGAAGGAAGGTCCTGCAGGCGTGAAGTTCATGCCGTCTACGATGTAATCGAGCAGAACATCTTTCGAGATTCCGTGGCTCTGGAACGTCTGAAACATCCGCCAGCCGATCGCACCGTAGATCTCGCCATCGCGGTGCACCTCGAACCCGGCATCACCAAAGCTGCCGTAGGTGCGCGGGTAGTTGGTGTAGGGGAAGGTGCGGATTCCGAGCGGATCATCGAAAGAGTACTCTCCGATCCGATCGTCTTCATTTTCGATGACGGCGAGCACATCGCTCATGCCTTCGCCAACGGCCCCCGACAGGGGTCCGGTCATCTTCCCGATCATGCGCCACGTGAGACCGTGACCGTACTCGTGCCACATGACGTCGGAGTCGATGTCGCCGTCGCGCTGAAGTGGCGGCGGGTCTGTAAGGCGAACCGTGCCGTTGGCAGGTAGACCTCCCCTGATCGTTAGTCCGTCAGTCCTGCTGATAAACACAGAAGGAATACTGATCGTGCTATCGGTTCCGCCCATGGTAAAGATCGAGTCGCCCTGGTTGTTGGCGACGATGGCCGCAACCGCGCCCGCAGTCTGCGCGTTCTTCACCTTTACGACGAAGGCGCACGTTCCGCGGTCAATGAGAGCGACTTTTCCGGTGAGACTATTGGCAGCGAGGGCCTGGCATGCATCAGTGGTGGGGGCAGTGCCGTCATTCACCAACACGATGTCTCCCGTGATGCCGGTGGGATCCAGGGCTGCTCCGAAGACTGCGCCCTGCGCGCGGTAGGTGCCTGCGGCGGTGCCACTGTTCACCACTACCTGATGGTCTCCCTTGCCAGTCCACAGATACATTTGCATACGGGGGCTGTGGCCATCGACGGGAGTGGCGAAATTTGCATTGTCTGTACCGGAGCCATCCTGTCCTTCCGCATTCACGGGGTCGCCGTCGCGGCCTCCTCTACCGAAATTGTTCTGTTGGAAATTGCCGGTGGCTTCGGTAAATCCGTGCTTGTAAAGAGTGTCATGAACGACATTGTTGAAATAAAACAGATTCTGGACGGCAACATTCTGGTTGTTGGCCGTCGTGGGAGACGTGGTCAAGTCCGCCACGCTGAGGAACTGGCCGTTATTGATGCGGTTCCCAAATGAGTCGGGATTGTTGTCCGCGTTCCGGTCTAGGTATGCATGAACGTTATTCCCCGAAATATTCACGCTACCCTGTGGGCCTCCGAAAATCCACCCAGAAGGAGACTCGAGACTGCCGATACCTGGTCCGTCCACGATTGTTTGCGGCGTGGCAGTTGGATTGTTGGGAAAGATGTTGTATTTGTCGGTGTTCGTCCGCAGCTCGATAGCTTGCACCTTTCCCGCCTGATCCACGAGAGTTTCATGCAGTAGATTGCTGCTTTTACTCCATGTCTCTACCAAGAAGCCGGACTTGAGAACCCCGCTCTTGGTAAGAAATGCCACGCGCTCCACCGTTGGAGAGGAGTAGAAGAAAGTTCCCTTGTCGAAACTAGTGACATTACCCTGTCGTCCGATCGCTGCAAGGCTCGTCCTCAGGCTTGGATAAAGAGCTGCCAGCGCCGCGCTTAAGGCTCGGGCCTCGGACGCTCTTGGGGACGCGAGGGTCGTGCTCTTGACGGCTGCAACATTCTCGATTAAGTGGACCACTTCTCCACGCCCATTAATGGCAGCTTTCACGTAAGCGCCTACCACCCGCAAACCAGCCACCTGCTGCTCCATCCGAACGTGGGTAAGGCCGGTAGCCGGATTCGAATGTTGTTCAACCGTGCGCAACGACGCCAGGGTCGATGCGTCCATGCCTTTGCTGCTCAAAAATTGGCCCACCACCGAGGCCGGTGCCGCTGTGGACGTGGCGGTGAGAGACCTGCCGGGTGCGGCCTTGTAAACATGGGCGCGGTTGCCATCAAATGGGACAGGCTCGTCCTGGGCGGAGGCTGCCACAGCCATAGCCAGGCTGAGTGCAGCGAATGCAACAATGAGAGTCCTTCGCATATTCATGTCTCCTCACATGTACGTCGTGATGGATCTATCAGTTGAATGAGAACGATCACCTACCTCTTCGACGGTCGACCGGCTGCGCATTTCCCGGGTGAGGCTGGAATGTCAGAATCGTCGTGAACACGAAGGTTGCACAGAAGGACATTTTGTCTGGTAGGTTCGTAACGCTGCCGAAATCAGGCGAAGTGGCCGTCCCTAGCGCTTTTCCGGGGAAGAGTATTTGCCGAGAGCAGGGACTTGTCAACCTAAAACAGTCGACTGAACATCAACCTCTGTCTTGTCCCAGCACGATTGTTGGTGGATAAGGGACGACCGAGTCGGCGAGGAGTCGTACCGGATCTCAATCATAGTCGGGTCGTCTGCCAACCGAACGCTATGCGATAGTTGACGTAATATCGCCATTACGCTCATTGACCCCGGTTCCGGCGAACAAACGGCGCAAGCTTGCGTAAACGCTGATTTCGCCAGTAATCTGGCCCATAGTCCTCTCTTCGTGGTAAACATCCAGCAGAAGCAGAGGGAACGACGATGCTGCGAAAATCGCTTTTGGTCGTAGTGGCTGTCGTCGTCAGCCATGGACTGACGGCCTTAGCCGCTTACATCTTGTACGCATATTCAGACCGACTGGGTGAACGGCAGATGTCGCTATTGGTTCAATTCGTAATCAATCCAACTATTGCAGTGCTAATTGGGACACTTGTCGGTTTTTTGAGCAGAGATCACCCAACCGCCACTTCAACCGTTGGTTTTGCGCCGTGGGTGATCATGCTTCTCGCGACTCCATACAAACCCAATTCTGGTTCAGGCTAGGCCAGTTGGCTCTGTCCGCTCGTTTACCTGCCTCTAGCGCCCATTGCTGCCTCCCTCGCTTGGCGTTACCGTACAGCGCGTCGAACAAATCAGGCCAATTGGCGTAACATCCCCATTGCACCAACGATGCCCATAGTAGACCGGCCAGAACCGAAGGTGCGGTCGCAGGCGGGGCGTGCGCAGATCATTGCGGATGCACTCGACATCTTGGCTGCTGCCGAGTGCAGGCAGGTCGATGAATAGCCGTGGGGGTAGTTGGAGACACTTATCAGCGGAAGAACCGCCAACCTCATTTTCTGCATTCGGCCCGACTGCAGCCGGGCCCTTCCCCAACCCGCTCAAATCCTGTACAATCTACGTTTTGCACACCTAGTCCTAAGAGATCTGGAGAGCAGTCCGATGGCACAAGTTTGTCAGATTTGCGGCAAGAAGCCGATGAGCGGCAACACGATCAGCCACGCGCATAACGTGAGCAAGCGGCGCTGGAACGTCAACCTGCGCCCCGTGCACGCCAAAGTCGGCGCGACCACCAAGCGCATGCGCGTCTGCACGTCCTGTCTGCGCAGCGGCAAAGTCGTCAAAGCTTAGAAACCGAAAACACACAGCACAAAGAGAAGCGCGGAGGGAGTTTCCCGCTCCGCGCCTTGGTGTGTTTAGTAGACCGCGTCAGCGTGCCGCGATGTTGGGGCCGCGTGCAGCCATGAGAAGCAAAGCTCTTCCTGGACGGTCCCTAATCCACGCGCAGCAGTTCAATATCAAACACCAGCGTCGCGTTCGGCGGGATAGCGCCCGGATAGCCGTCCTTCCCGTAGGCTAGATTCGGTGGGATGCGCAACTGCCGCTTGCCGCCGACTTTCATTCCCATAACCCCTTCTTCCCAACCAGCGATCACTTGATGCGCACCGATCCGGAACTGGAAGGGTTGGCCGCCGACGGAGCTGTCGAACTTCTTTCCGTTGGTCAGCCAGCCGGTGTAGTGCACGTGGACGGTGTTTCCCTTGTCGGCCATGCGGCCGGTGCCGACCTTGATGTCCCAGTACTGCAGGCCCGAGGATGTCTTCGTGCCATCCCCCGTCACCTTGGTGGGACCACCCGCAGCCGGCGCCTTCGCTTTGGTCTGCGCCAGCGCGAACGCCGCTACCAATATCACCACCAATAAAAGCAATCCATACTTCATCATTTGAATTTTCTCCCTAGATTCAAGCCAGCGCGATCACATCAATTTCAACCAGAACGTCTTTCGGCAGCCGAGCCACTTCCACGGTCGAGCGAGCAGGCGGTGCGCTGCTGAAGTAACTTCCATAAACTTCGTTCATCGCGGCGAAGTCGCCCATATTCTTGAGAAACACGGTGGAGCGCACCACCTTCTCCAGGCTCGTGCCCGCAGCTTTCAGAATGCCGGAAAGATTTTTGAGCACGCGATCCGTCTGAAACGCGACATCGCCCGAAACCAGCGTATTGGTGACAGGATCCAGGGCGATCTGTCCAGACACAAACACAAATCCATTGGCCCGAATGGCCTGTGAATAAGGCCCAATCGCCGCCGGGCCGTCTTT
>Ga0070711_100000524_pt1 | contig 19922 bp, 40 predicted proteins | sample LARL53metaG_FD_65452 | JGI IMG/M metagenome (GOLD analysis project Ga0070711, IMG submission 65452) | Corn, switchgrass and miscanthus rhizosphere microbial communities from Kellogg Biological Station, Michigan, USA - LAR L5-3 metaG | ecosystem: Host-associated > Plants > Roots > Rhizosphere ... | reverse complement strand
CAGAAGGCCGGTATCGTGCGGGACGAGCGAATATTGAAGCTCGGTTATTTCGGTCGCTCCGGCTTCGAGGGCGGGCTTGATTTCGTTCCGGATCGCGGGCGGAAGCGCGAGCAGGCGACGGCGAAGGCGTTCGCGATTTTTGATCTTAGGCATCGGCCACGCCAGCGACGGCCATCATCGTGATAAAATAGCGCTCGCGTTCCATGTCCTCGGCCGTTTTCAGCGCGTAATATTTGAATGGATGGCCGTCGCGCATTTCGACCGCTCGCCACGAGGGATCGATTGTCATCGTCGCGCTATCGTATCGAACCATGATTATTACCGGCTGCGTTCCGGTGAGTCGTTGTGCGATCACCGGCTCGCCGCCCTGAAGCGGTTGAATGCTCGCCCATCGCGTAAACTGCTCTTTCCAGTTCGCGAGCGAGCCTCCGGCCGGGTCGGATTGATCGGTTTCCTGCTTGTCGAAGCGTATACGAAATTTGAATTCGCCGAGGCTTTTCGGAGGTGCCATTACTGCACCTCGATGGTCGCTTGCTCGCCGTCGCGCTGAATTCCATCGCTGAAATTGGCAAGATATTCGAGAATGTATTTTGCGCCCGGAACGCCGCCGATCACCAATTGCTTGACGCTCAACCCATCTCCCGCGACTTGCGGGCCGCCACTCAACATCGCGTTAGGATTGTCATCCCGCACCTTCGAATAGGGGCTCGTTCGAATGGTCACTGTCGCCGTCGTGAACGTGACGCCTGCCGGGAAAAAGTCAGCGTCGGGAATCCATGAAATGATAATCTCCGCGCTTGCGAGCTTTGGATCGAGTTCGAACATTAAGCCTTATCCTTTAACGCTTGTCGGTATGATCCGCTTTCTCTTGCCCGTCACTATTACGCGAATCGGGGAGATTGTCGAAATGACGCGGTCGCGCTTCGAAGTATGGATGATATAGCGCGGATCGACCTCCGAATTTCCGACCGCGATATAAAAATCCGTTGCGTTGACCGCTTCGGTGACGCTTTCGGCGAACGACAAACCGGCCGATTCGACGTCGAGCGCGGCTGCGGCCTCTGCTTCAGCCGCGACCAGATCGGCTTGCGCGGATTGAGCAGAGAGAGCCGCCAGACTTTCCGATACCCTATCCGCCGAACTGACGAGCGCCGAGACAGTGTCGGAAATTGTTGCTGTTTCGCTAGCCGATCCCGGCAAACTTCCGGCCGATGACGGCGTATCGGAAGCGGCCGCATTTTCGCTGGCCGTCGATGGAAGAGTCGCGACCGATGACGGCGTATCCGCCGCCCCGGCGCTCTCGGAAATCGAAACGTTTACCGCTCCGGTCGTGTTTTGCGTGTCCGCCGCGGACGCCGATTCGGAATCGCTCGCAATGAGCGTTGCAACGGATGACGGAGAGTCGGTCGCCGTCGCGCCTTCGGCCGCGCTTGCTGCGAGAGTAGCAACGGATGAGGCGGCATCGGCCGCGCTTGCGCTCTCCGCTTCCGTCGCGCCGAATGTTGCAATGCTTGACGGTGTATCAACGGCGCTCGCGGATTCGCTATCGGAAACGACAAAATCGACGCGCGCGGATGGAGTATCGGTCGCCGATCCGCTTTCAGAAATACTTACGGCATAAATTGTGCCAGCCGATGGCTTTCCGGTGAGCCGGTTTGGAACGCGAAAAATCCCGTAAAGATTATTATACCGTTCGCGCACCTGAGAGGCAGAGAGAACGGTGCTATTATAAACGAGCAAAAAGTGAAGGGCGACGCCCTGTGCGGTATTGGAGCCCGTGTTGACATAAGTAAAAAGTTTGGGCTGATCGGTCGAAACGCTGGAAAGCGCGAGCGTAGTCGTCCCTGTCGTGACTCCGTTTTGATAGCCGATTAAATCGCGCGTGCCGGGGTAGAATGTAAAAACACAATGGCAGGTTTGCCCGACTGACAAGCCCGTCGCGATATTTCGGACATAAAAGCTTCCGGTATCCCAGAGAACGGCGCTAAGCGACGAGGTCGGAGAATCAAATTCAACGTCCCAAGAGCCGCCGCCATGAGCATTGTCAAAGATGCGGTCGAACTGAGCATTTGATCCAGTGATGGTAAAAAGCAATTCAACGGAGAATCCGACCAATCCGCCATTTATCGGAGCCCACCTATCAGAGTTCGTCCATTTCATTCCGCTATTTGATGCAGCGGCTTGAACGCCACGGCCGCCCGAAGCGATAGAGAGCTTTGGAATTGTCGAAATCGCGGTGCCTAGCTCGCCGCCTACGAGTTCGCGGTAGCCATTTTGATAATGAGCAGCTATGCCAGCGGTAACGAGTTTTCCGTAGCCGGTTTTGCGATTGAGACGAGCCGCCAACCTCGGCTGGCGCAGCTTCCTATCTGGAATGAATAAGGCCATGAGCCCTATCCGTTCAGATTCATGTCATAGAGGCGGTAATAGAGCGTGTTGCCGCTGCTCGCCGTTGTGACGCCCATTTGATTGACGAGCATCAATTCATAGTCACCGGGAGGCACGACAATTCCGATGCTTTGCGCGACCTTGGCGCTGCTTCCTGTCGTAACGACGAGCGTATCGACAAGCGTTTGCGCGGAGCGGTCCGCATAGGTTGAGCCGTCGCCAGCCTTCGGCAATAGGTGAAGTTCAAGATATGGCGTGCCGCTCGGATTGACCGAGCCGAGCATAAGCGAAACGTCCATCCAGAGAGCAAGATTTGTGCTGTTCGTAATCGCTGAGGATGCCGCCGTCGCGCTCCCGGTCGTGATTGAGTTGAGCGCCGTCGTCATCAAAGACGTATAGGCAGTGTCGACGTTATATTTTCCGACGTTCGCCATTTAGGTAAGGCCGCCCGCCGCTATCAGATCATTTTGAATGATCGGCCCGCCGAAACCGTGAGCCTGCCACCACGGCACAGTAGCGTTATCAAAGGTAGCCATGAGCGCTGATAGATTTGCGAGCGTCGTTGCCTTACCGCTGAAAATGGTTTGAATGACGGAGCGCCCCGTTGTCCCCGGAGAACAATCGACTTGGTTTGCGACAATGAGATTCAGCATAGAAAGCTGGACGGCCGTTAGCGCAGAAACGTCCGCCGCCACGCAAGCGTTGATGACTTGCGACATTGTCGGGAACGCTTTCAGCGGAGTTGCGACCGTCATTGCGTTAAGCTGTGTTAGCTTTTGCACGGTCGTGCCGGGATTGAGAGTCCCCCAGACCGTTTGCAGCCCTACAATATCGGCGGCCATAAATTCGCCTCTTACAGCGCCATCGAATAGCTAACGTTGACCGTATCACCGGAAATCACGGCTCGGTCGCCTCCGGTGAAGAGTCCGGCCGAGAGCAGCGTTCCGGAAGTATTATCGATGGTCGTAACTGCGCCGGTGAAAAAGACCATAAAGCAGCCTTTGATGGTCCCGGTCCCGGTGATCGCAAACGAGAGCGCCGCCGAGAGCGCCTTGCTTCCGGCCGAGGCCGATGACCATGCGGCGGTTTTGCGCGGCGAGGTATAGGTCGGCGCGTTCGCGTTTCCTGCCTCAAGCCAGCCGGAATGCGATGACATGGTATCGGCCGCTGAAATAGCCGAATAGCTGGTCGAGGAAATGAGCCCCATATATGGGCCGGTGACGGTGTAGGCCGAGCCCGCGAGGGCTTGGTCGAGCATGACATTTTTGCCGACCGTCATTACGGTATTTATGATTTCGTCGCGCCATTTGACTCGCCCGTCAGCGCCGACGCATTCGACTGTATAAACGCCCTCGGCCCGGAGCGAATCCGATAGGCCAGCGGCGAGGATCGCGGACGAACTGAGAAGCGCGGCCGCTTTCAGGCGATCAAGTGTCCCATCAATCATGGCTACTTTTTCCCCTCTTTCGCCAATGCGGCGCGAGCGTCGAGGACGGCTTGCGCGGCCTTATGAATGTCGGCCTCGTCGACGTTGGCGGCCTTGCGCTCGTCGACGGCTTTCTCGTGCGCGGCCATCGCGGCTTTCACCTTGTCGGGATTTCCATCCTGCAAGGCTTTCACGAGGTCGACGCGCGTATTTTCGAAATTGTGACGGGGCGATTCCAGCTTTTTCAAAGCGGCCTCGGCCGCTGCGAGATTTTCCTTAGCGCCCATGAATTTGCTCCCTTGGCCTTGGCTTTTCCGTCCGCTCGGCCGCGCCCGCGATGTACGCCGCCCCGAAGCATTCGGTCGTAACTAGCACGACCATTCCGCGCTTGAAAGCTATCGAGATGGTTCGCTTGCGCGCCGGGACGAAATCGAAATCCTTTACGAATCTAACCCAAGGCATCAGGCGGCCTTACCCCAAAGCGGCGTCATCCAAGGCCGCGGAAGCCCATGATAACAAATTATCGAAGCGCCATTCGGGATTCGGATGGTCGAGCCCGGCTCCGGCGAATGCGGATCGACGCCGAGGCGGCAATGCAGCTTGTACGAAACGACTCGGCCGGGAAATTTCTTTTGCCAAAGCTCGGGCTTGATCGGCGTATTTTCTAGGATGAAAGCCTGATCGCCCCATCGCGCCGAGGTCGAGAAATCGCGCATGAAGGGCTCCGGCGACAAGGCGAATTTCTGATAAATCGCCGATAGATCGCAATCCCAAGCCATCATGCCGGAGCCGACGCGATCAGGCCGCCAGAAGTTTTGCAGCATCGTGAAGCGATGGCCGACCGTCAAATCGTCAAGCGCGCCGCACGGAATCGTGTCGAGGTCGAAATAAACAGCCGGGCCGCCCCAATCTTTCCGAAATAGTTCGATCTTCGACCACCATCCCGGCCAGTTATGCCGCAGCGGAACGATGCTGAATTTGTCGTCGGCGACGCCAGCAAGATCGGTGAGGCAAAGAAACCGGAACGGGATCGAGAGATTCTCGCTAAGGCCGCGCCAAAGATGCTCGACATGCGATTTTTTGTAATCGCCGCCCGATCTGAGGACACAGAGAATCGTCAGCAATCGCTCGGCCTCCTAATCTTCGTCTTCTAGTTCAAGGTCATTGAAGCCAAGCGCCCTGCGTGCGTTGGCGTGTGCCGTTTCAAACCTTGCGACGCTCGGCCCCATCATAATCAGCCCACCGTCCGTCAAGTCCCAAGCGTGAGTGTACATCTCCGACAACTCGGTCAGCGCTCGTTCAAGTTCCACAATCCGCGCGCCCAACTCTCGCTGTGTTTTCACGTTAGCTCCTACGCATGACGCTCTTTGAGTTTGCGGAAAATAGCATTGACCTTGGCAACCTTGTTTACGGCAATGTTGCGCGCCTTCCGGCCCATAATCAGTTTCGGGATTTTCCGCCTTTTCGTGCCTGCTGCGCCATGACCGCTCCTCTAAGTCGCTTTCTCAAACATCTTCGCCAGATCGGCGGCAGCGTCATTGCGTCCAGCTTGGTAGGCGGCTTGGAGGACTTTCATCATCTCACAGTTCCTTGTGGTGCATGGTGAACGATCCGGGCTGCGAACCATTATACAGCCGAGAGTCATCGCATCGCAGGATGCGTAGGCGGACTTGAGCAGTTTTGCATCCACGGTCCGGCTCCTGTATCAGACTTTCTCGTTCGTGACTTTGGTGACGTGGAACTCGAACAGCAACACTCCGGTCTGCGCTTTCTCGCTTATGTCCTCATAGAGCAATCCGGCCTCGTATGCGCTTGCGCAACGAAGGATGATCCTGACCGAGTGGTCCGGCATCAATTCAAGTTCCAGCTTGCTCGCCTCGCACGGTATGCCGTTCGTTTTCACAAATGCTCCTCTAGATGATGTTCTCGTCTTGTGTCTTGCCGCAGACTGAACAAGTCCGCTTCTGACGCTCCTCAGTCGCGTCTCGCATCGGAGCGTTGGGTTGCCACACGAAGCCGCCGATCTTGCCGGTCCAAACATAGCGTTCCCACTTCGACCATTTGTGAAACAGATGCATCCCGGCTCCTCAGTTAAGCGTTCCCGCCTTCGACAACCCTTGCCGAGGCTTTGATTTTTGCCATGAGACGACTTGTGAAGTCGCCCTTCTCGATGTCGCGGTGCGTCTTGCCGGGGTTGTCGCGCTCGAACTCAGTGAATACATCCTCAATCATCTGCTGGCTGAACCCAATCTCGACGTGCGTCGGTTTCTTCATGGCGGCGTGGCTCCTCACAGTTTCTTTCTCGGCGCGAACACGACGTTCCAATATGGGCCATGTGGTTCGCCGTCTTCGATAGTCCAGACGCGGCGCAAATCGGTCGGGATCACGCCGAACGAACGAAGCCATGCGAGCGCGCGGAAACCCTCACTCGGTCCGCCGTGGAACGCGATGGTCGGCTCGGCATACGAATGCCCGTTCCCGCCTTGACATGATTCGTAGGTTTCAAAATCCCCGGCACACATCAGACGCATCGCATCGCGAATACCGGCGTCGCAACCCTTGAGCATCTTTTCAGCCCAAGGTTCCAGCTTCCAATCTTTCGGATGGACACCAATGCGCTCTTGCGGAAGTTTGCCGGGACGATTCACAAAGACGCTCCAGACCCCGTCTTTAGATTGGTCGGAAGATTGGTCGGAACTCCAGCCGCCACAAGTGCTTTCACAACGGATTCCATTATTGCGGCGGCAAGAGTGCTGTCCGTTTCCTTGTGACTATTCTCTGGGCTGCACCATCCTCTGGCAACGGCTTCCGAGACGACATTGCGTATATGCTGCATTCTTGTCTCCTCAATCATTCTCGCCGTCACCCAAACGCCCGGCACATCCAAAGTCGGAAACGGCGATTCCCCACAGAGCCGCGCATGACGCAAAAATTAGAAGCAAGCTCATAACCCTGACTCCTTGCGCATCGCTATATATCGCTTGCGGTCAGCACGATCTAGCGGACCATGCGCGTTCGACCATACGCTAAGCACGATCCAGAACGCGAACCAGCCGAGGAAGATTATCGCTGCACCGATGCTCATTGCGTGTCGCTCACCAGCCGGAAAAAGTTCGGTAAGTTCCTCATCGCGTAATAATGGAACTTGTAGAATCCGCCGGTGCCAGCCAGCACGAATCTGTTGTGCGGAATGCAGTCGATGTATTCCCAAGTCGATTGCAGAAGTTTCATGGGTTGCTCCTCACTCTCTCGTTATAGATAGTGGGCTGTTCAATTTCATTCTGACTTGACGGATGCCACACCACTCGCACCAGTCCGTCACGTCGCCTTCGATATGGCAGACCTTCATGTGATGCCAGTTGTGGCGATGAAGAAACCGCATGAGCGGACGGTAGGCCCAACTGTACCAAAGCCAGTATTTCATCGGCGCTCCGTCACTTGGGTTTCTTGAAACGCTTTTTGTATGCGAAGCGCGGACCGAACGCAGCGTATGCGCTTGATTGCGGCCAGTTCGTCATCGCAAAGAAAAGCGGAATCGTTTTGACGTTTGGATCATGCCAAGCGCGCTCGGCTTTTTCCTCCGGCCATTTCTTCGCTCGCTTCGATGCGACGCTCAACTCCGCAAGCTCGGAAGCGCGCCGCGATGAGAGCGGCCTATGTGATAGAGCGCGGTCCAGCATTTCAACGCAATGGTCGCGGCTGTTCTCGCCATGGTCTATGTCAAGGATCGTAGCTCCCCATGAATGAACAAGCTTGATCGCGGATTGCATTTGCTTTCGCGTTGAGCCGAAGGTGCGAAGTCCGTCCGGAACTGCAAGCCGCTCGCCTTTGCGAAGGTTGAATTTGCTTCCGGGTAGCTCACCGTCCGCCGCGCAATAGATAGTTCGGACACCGGCCGCTTTTAGGCGCGCGACTCCGGCGCGGTCCAAAGCGTAACCCCTAGCGATTCCATTAGCGGCGGTATTTGCGGCCATGTAAATCTTCTAGCCGCTACTAGAATTGTGGTCAATGGCGGATTATAAGACCTATCCGGGAGAGCCCGGAATCAATAGGAGACGCCGCAATGAAACGTCCACGCGATGACAAGGGCCATTTCGTCCCGCTCGACTGTCCAGACCCGAACTGCTCGGCGGGGCGCTTGGTCTACGAGCCGTCGCATTCTCACTTCGGCATGACGCCGATCTGGCGCTGTGATGGCCTTGTTGATCCGGGCGATCCGTCGAAGGAACTTGAGGCTTGCGGGTTCTCGCACATCGACGGCGACCCATACGATCCCACGATCAGAAATTGAGGCCGCGCTTAAGCCGGGCTCATCAAGAGATTTCTAACGTCCATCACCGACTCGACGCGATAGCGCGGAATTTCGTGTTGGACCGCGGCGCGCTCGTCCTCGCCGAGCGCCTCGACGATGAGCTTTGGATTGCAAAGGTCGATTGTCGCCATCGCGCCGCGCAGCACGGCAGGCTCGCCGCGCTCGACGTCGATCTTGATCGCGCAAACGTCGTCGAGGTGCATCGCGTCGACCGTGACGGATGCGACCGGCATTTTGTAACCTTTTTTCCGGACGAGGCTCGCGCCAGCGGTGAGCCCGCGCACCTTGTCGTTATATGTGAGGTCGAGCTTGCCGACCGTTTCGGAAACAACGCCCGCGACGATTTCGAATTTGACGTTATTCTGAATCGCGTTCATGCGAATCCGATTGAGGTTGAGCGGCATCGGCTCAAAGCACCAAACTTTGCAACCGAGCTTCGCGGCGGCAATCGCGAAGAGCCCGCTATAGCCGCCAATGTCGAGCGCTGTTTTGCCCTTCACGCACATATCAGCCCACGCGGCGAGGCTCTTCGGCTCGAATGGCTTTTTCTTTTCGCGGATATGGGCGACGATTCTGTCGTCGTGCGCGATGAGCCCGACCTTGACCGGCCCGACCTTGATCCATTCCATATCCATAAATCAGACCTTTGCGGAAAAGCGATGGCCGGTATAGCCGCCGTGATTTTGAATGCGATAGTCGCCGAACGGAAAGCGCGGCCGATATTTGTCGACGTAAAATCCGGCGCTCGTCGCCTCGCGCAATAGTTGATCGAAAAGCTGGATCAGATCGGCTCGCCAATGCAGCCGCGTTTTGCCGTCGAACCAATGCCTCCGGCCCTCGTTCGCGAGCCGCGGCACGGCGAAACGGAGATGAGGCTGCGCGCTCTCGTCGGAATAATGGATCAGCTTGATTTTTGAGTCGCGAATGTTCGCGAAGTCCTCGCCGTCGATCACGTTCCAAGCGCCGCGGAAGGGCTGGATGAGCTTCGAATTCCGAAAGCGCGCAATCATTTCTTGATGCGAGTTCGGCTTACGAAGCTCCGGCGCTGGCAAAATGTGAGGATAGATCGCTTCGCAATCAAAGAGGCTCACGCAAAAGCGCCACGAGTCCCGGCCGCCCTTCGCGATGATGCATTTGCCCTGCTCGAATGTTTGATGCCAAAGCTCGGCAACGTCGGCGCGAAAGATGACGTCGCTGTCCGTATAGATCGCCTTGCCCTGATAGCCGCAAAGCGACGGCACGGCCCAACGCAAGCCGGAGAACGGCGTCGACCAATTTTTCGTTTGCCATCCGCTCAAGCCATTCGAATAGAAAGGCGATGATGGATCGCGAGAGAGTTGCATCCAAACGATTTCGACGGGCTCGCTCGCATATTTCCGAAGCGTGTATTCGAGGACGGCTTGACTCTCCAAGTCGTCGCCGCTCGCGCAGCCGACAAAAACTCGGATCATCGGTAAACCTTAAGCTGGTTGACGAGATAATCGAACGTCGTCGGAATTTCGAACGGCGCTGCGCGGACGTCGGCCACGACCGGCAACGGATGCTCGTGCCAATGCCCGACGAGAAAAAGGACGGCCATCTCGACTTGCGGCGGCAAGATCAGTTCCGCGTCGTCGCCCGAGCCCGACGCTTCAAGGTTGTCGTCATAACCGGCGTCGAACGAGACGCGAACGGGCTGCGGCAAAAGCGAGAGAATCGGGAACGTAAAAGCGCGATTGAACGTGATATCCGCGCCCTCCGGCGTGCGTTGCCAAGAATAATTTACCGGATCGATGGTCTGCTCGACATCGTTCGCGTCGAGATATTTAACGGCCGTGACGTTGCGAACGGGACATGCCGGGATTTGCATCGTCGGCCAGCCGAGCCGGGTCTGCCCGTCAAATCGAACGTATCCGGTCGCGCCGAGGATCGCTTGCCCGTCGAAGCGCGCGAAGCCGAAGCCAGCGGGCCACCAATCGAGCCGGTATTCCCACGACGAGCGCCTCACGGTGATATGCGCCTGTTCTTCGACCGCGGCCGTGGCCGCGAGGATCAGATCGCTCAAGTCCTCGTCGAAGTCGTCGGTATCGATGCGAAGCCGTTTCTTGGCGCGCTCGACCGTGACGGGAGGGTTATCGCTGAGAGTGATTCTTTTTAGCATCCGATTGCGTCCTCAAATGTCACGCGCGGATAGTTTTTGAGCGCGGAAATTTTGGAGCAGTTGACGACGGGAATGCCGAGTGCCTCGAAAGTTTCCGAGGCTCCATCGATAGCGCGTCGCCAACGTTCGATGTTTTTCGCCATAGGGTTATTTTGCCCGTTCGGATGCGGCCCGTGCCAATGCATACCAAGATCGATCCGCATATCATAGCCGACGAGGACGATTTTCGACGGCAGGAACTGCGCCGCGAGGTTAAGCGCCTGAAATCCGCCGTTGCCGCCCCACCCGATCACGCCGGGCTCGGTGAGCAAGATATCGTCGCGGTCGCGCCTGCTCTCGACGCGCTTGATTTCGGGGAAATGGCGCGGCGTGTCGGCATCCTGAGAGATTTTCATCCCTTGGAAGCCGCGCGCGCCATTGTTGAATTTCCACCACGCGAAATCGCACGCATAAAGGACGTCGGCCCACGGCGCGAGCTTCCATGAGGTGTTTATCGTGATGATCCGCGCCTTGCCGCGCGCCGCCGACAGATCGACGTCGGCCGCGCTCGGGCCGCTGGCGACGATGATGCAAGGCTCTCCCCGCCAATCCGGCCACCACGCCGGAGCGGTTTCGTAAAGCGGCGAGGTCTTTTTGTCGGCCACCTCGACGAGCTTGTTTACCGCGCCTTGGTCGAATGTCGGGATCGCGAGCTTGCGCTGCTCCAAATCCTTCGCGCGCAAAAGCGAAACCTTCAGGATTTCCCCGGCCTCGACGATTTTGCCGCCGTCGCCCATATGCGGCCGCAAAACCCGAACGCGCATCGCCTGATCCCCGAACTTATGGAAAGGGGCGACCTCGCGGCCGCCCCGATCCCCTAGGCCCTGCAATCCTAGGAACTAGGTTGCCTTGGTGAACGAGCCGTAAATGAACCCCTCCGGACGGTACGTCGCAAGGGCCGTGCGCTCTTCGCCGCGAATCGAAACGAGATTCTTTTCGAAGTCGTCGGCGTTTTCGGTCGAGAGAACGACGTTTGCGTCCTCGCGGTCGAAAATCTGCGCCCCGCCTTGGAACGGCCCGGTCAGGAACTTCCCGACGAATGCCGTAATCTCGGTCGTCGCGATGGGAAGCCCCCACAGCGACGGCGTGAGATTGCGGCCGGGATCGCCGATGATGTACCGGCCGAGCGTGTCTTTGCGGAGTTCGATCTGCGCCCAATCGGTGTAATGCATCACGAGGCCGGTCGCCGGAATACGGGCAAGCTGCGATTGTAGGATCGCGAGCCGTACATCGTCGATTTCCGTCATCAAGGTAACGGTGAACTCGTGATGATACGCTGTCGCCTGCGGCACGAGGCCGTGAAGGTGAACGCCCGAGCCGTCGCCGAAGAGGAATTCCTGCTCTTCAGCAAAGCGCAAGCCGTAACGCAGTTCGACGTCGATCAGAGATTGCAACTGAGCAAAATCGTCGAGGATTTGCTTCGACGCTTTGAACATATGCGCAATCGTCGCGACCGGCGTAATTTTCGAGGTGAACGTAATATCGGAATAGGGCTTTGCGGTCCCTTCCGAAACGACCTTTGCCGCGTTCGTGAAGCCGGTTTGCTGCACCCAAAAAATAGCCGGCGAAGTCGTGCGGCCGGGCGAGAGCAGATCGCGGACGAACAGCCGTTGACGGAGGCGCTCCAAAACGCCCGGCAAAACTTGCGGCTGAACGACCGGAGCGGCCGTTGTTGGGATGAGCCCCGTCGAGGTCGTCGTTTGTTTGACCTCAACCGAGATGCGCCGACCTTGTGAAATCTTGTCGGCGAAGGCTTTCAAGCCCTCAAAGGCGACGACTTGCTCGCCGATGCTCTTCGCCTGTTCCGGCTCGGAGCCGCGACGAACGGCCATCTGCTCGACTTCGCGAAGCTGCTCTTCGACGATGGCGAGCTTTTTGGATTGTGCAACGTTGTCGGCGACGATTTTGTCGACCGTCTCTTTGGTGGAATTTGAAAGAGTCGCGACGCCGCGAATTTCCTTCAGGGCTTCCTCGGCCTGCTTCGCGATTGCTTCGCGATGCGAGTCGATCTTGCTCGAAACCTCTTTGACGAGGTCGTCGAGTTCTTTTTCAGCGAGAGGCATTTGGTTTTTCCAGTTCTAGCAATGAAAGACTCAGCCGGAGTCTCGCGGTGCCGCTCAACGCGGCGGGCTGCTCGGCAGCGCTCGGCTTGCCATCGTCGGCAGCGCTCGGCTTGCCGCACAATTGCTTAATGAGGTGGCGACGCTGCGAACGCGGAACGCCCGCGGCGGCCAGCCCCTTATCGATTTCGCGCATCGCGGCTTGCGGGCCGCTCACGAGTTCATTTTTCGCGGGCGGCGTTTCGTCCGCTGGCAAAAGCTCGTCGGCGAAACCCTTGTCGACGGCCTCACTTCCGCCGATCCAAGTCTCGTTTTCGAGCATCGTCCGGATCGCCTTTTGATCCATGCCCGTTCGTGTCGCGAAAATATCCGCGGTCACGGTGTCGAACGGATCGAGGCCGTCAGCGATGGCGCGCAGATCGGTCGCGTTTCCCATCGCCAAAACCCAAACGTTATGGATCATCAAAAATCCGGCGCGCGGAACTTGAATTTTGTCGCCCGCCATTGCGATCACGGCGGCGGCGCTGGCCGCGACGCCCATAACCTTCACGGTGACGTTGCGCGGATGATCGCGAAGCAAATTGTAGATTGCCAGCCCTTCGAAAAAATCGCCGCCCGGCGAATTGATCGCGACCGTCACGGCCCTTTTTCCGATGGTCTTAAGCTGATCGGCAATCGACTTTGCGGTCACGCCGCCGCCCATCCAATCCGCGCCGATAGAATCCATGATCGAAATCGTTTCGGGATCGGCGCTCGACTGTCGCGGGCTATCCTCCCAAATTTTCGAGGCGCGCGCGTTCAGCTCCCAATCGAGATTTTTCGCGCGCGATTGGATCGAGTTCAGCAACGCCATATCGATAGCGGGCAGCTTGCGGATGCTCATTTAAGCGCCTCCCTGTGGCGGCGTTGGCTTCGCCGGATTCGTCGGCGTGAGGTTTATCCCGGCCTTGTCGAGCGGCACGAGAGTCGAATTGATGTAGAGTTTTTCGCCGCCCGGCATCTTTGGAAGATTCTCTTTCGCTCGCGCTTCGTCCGGAGTCATCACCGCATTTTGGATCAATTTCGAGTATTGATCGGCGCGCGCGACGCTGTCGCCGCGCAGCAATCCCTCGACATTGAATTCCGCATATATCCCTTCGACTTCATCGCTCGTCGAAAGCAAGTCTTTCGAGATGCGCTGCTCAATTCGTTCGAGATATGGCAAAAGCGCGGTTTTGTAAAATCCGAGCGTGACTTGCTCGATGCCAGTTCCCCAAGCCGTGACGCCGTTCGCGTTGTGGCCGACCATGATCGGCGGCACGCCCATCCATCGGCAAACGTCCTCGATGTTGAACTGGCGCGAGGCGATCAGTTCGGCGTCGCGCGGCGAAATCGAGACGGTTTTGATATCGACGCCAGCCTCAAGCACGCCCCATTGTTTCGCGTTCGGGCCGGTAAAGGGCGAGATGAGATTTTTTTCGATTTGGTCGCGCTGCTCCGGCTTCAAAAGGCCCGGCGTCGTGAAAAAACCTTTCGCCCTCAGCCCCTTCGAATAAACCTCGGCGGCCGCTCGATCCGTGGCCTGAGAGAGCCCGAGCGTTTGGCGCGCGTAAGCGACCGGCGAAAGGCCCAAGCCGTCGCTGCAATCGCCGAAGCCGCGAACGTGAAAAATGCGCTCTTCCGGAACGATTATCTCCTTGCCATATCTCGAATATCGATATTCGAGCTTTCCGCTTTCCAAACGGCGAACAAAGGTGTCGTAAGGCATGTTTTCGAGCGACAGGATTCGCCCGTTGCTCATCACCTTTTCGGCGTAGCCGTTGCCGCCTGTGCAAAGCCCAAAAACCCGGCCCTCCCAAAATTCGAGCGCGGTCTGATCGGCGTTTGGGCTCTTCGCGAGCAGGCGATAAAGCGGATGATCGCGCCGCTCGACGCGCTCGCCGGTCGGGAGTCGCTGATAGAGCGAGAGCGGCAACGTCGCGACGACTTGCGAAATGAGTCGCGTGCAAGCCCACCACGCCGATAGCTTCAGCGCGGTTTGCGCGTTGACGTTTTCTCCGGCCCAAGACTCGATGCCCTGATAGAGCGGCGAGGACGGATCGCGAGCCGTGAAAATGCGGCCAATCCAGTTCGACCACCAATTCATTTCACGCCGTCACAACGTTAGAGAGGAAGTCGCCGATATCCACGATATCCGCCTTTCTGAGCCGCGCCTTGAGTCCACATACCATCGCGGTTGCAACTGCGCCATCAATGCGGAAGCGCGCCGCCTCTTTGTCGATCTTGCGATTCCCGGCCGGATCGAGCGTCGCGACCGCGTTCGCCATGTTCCAATTGAGAACGGGATTGTTTGGATGCTCAAGCTCGCGCGTGAGGACCGAGGATTCGAAGGCGTCGACGGCTGGCCCCATGTCTCGATAACCTTGCCCCCAAGGGATGAGCCGGAGCCCATCGCCGAGAATCTTGTCGGCTGCGCCCTCGTCAATCCATGCCTGCAAGCCGATATGATCGAACTCGCGAAGCAAATCTTTAATGCGCCAGCGGTCGTAAGCCAAGGCGAGGACGTCATAGTCGGCGCAAAGTTCGGCGATCTTTTTCGCGACGACGGCCGGGTCGATCACTTTGCCGGGCGAGGTGAGCAGCGCGCCCGACTTGGCCCATTCCTGATAGCGTTGATTGCCCGCGCCGAAATCGCGGTCGGAATGCTCTTTCAATTTCGCTTCCGGCTTCCACAGAAACGCCCGGAGCCGCGTGTCGCCGTTCCCCGCGCTCGCCATTGTCAGCGCCGTAAGGTCGGAAACCGACGACAGATCGAGTGCAAGATAAACTTCCTCGTTCACGGCGAAGAGCGCCGAGCCTGCGCACGCCGCCCATTCGATCCGTGAGATGAGCGAGCTTGTCGGCGCGACGCGCTGATTCAGGTAAAGGTTTCTGAATTTCGGCTCTTCCGATGGCATTCGCTGCGCCTTGCGCGCGAGAGCTTCGAAATCGCCGCGGTCGCGGAAGTCGCCGAGCGCCGGATTCGCCAGCGCCCAAACTTCCGGATCGAAAACGTCGGCGCAATCTTCCGGCACGGCGTAGAGATGGCAAACGATGGTCGGATCGAGGCCGGAGAGCCCGTCGTCGATCAGTTTCGAGAGGATATGCTGCGGATCATTGCTTTGCGTCGAGATGACGATCATCAACGGCTCGAAGCGCGCGCCCATCGACGTATCGAGGACGTCGTAAAGATCGGTCGACTTCGCTTGCGCAAGCTCGTCGTAAATTACGACGGTCGGATTGAAGCCGTGTTTCGTTCCGGCCTCGGAAGAGATGGCGCGATAAAAACTCCCGTTTCCGTAAGCGACGATGGTTTTTGTCGAGTCAATCACTTTCAGCATCGCGAGCAATTCCGGATCGGCGCGCACCATTTGCGCAGCGATGCGAAACACGATGGAAGCCTGATCGCGGTCGTTCGCGGCCGAGTAGATTTCGCCGTTATTGATCGACTCCGGGCCGATGAGATGGACGAGTGCGAGCGCGGCGATCAACGCCGTCTTTCCATTCTTGCGCGCGACGGAGAGGATCGCGCGGCGCACGACGCGACGGCCGCCTTCGTTTGGTCCGTAAACGTCATAAATGAATCGACGTTGCCACGGCCGGAGGCGAAACGGTTTGCCCGCGCCGAAGCCGCTCGGGACGACGAGTTTCTCGATGAACGCGATTACTTTGTCGGCGCGCTTGCTACCGCTAGGCGGTTTCGGTTTCGCGCCCGATGAGCCCGGCGAACTTGTTGGGCGCTCGTGGCGTTTCACTGTCAAGCCTCGCTCTCGCGCTTGGCGTCATGCCGAAATGCTCGGCGTATCTCATCATGTCATGCATTGCTTTGTGAGCGATGCCGACGAGCGGATTCGGCGCGAGGTTGCCCGCCGAATTTTCGACGATGATCCCGCCCATCGTTTTAGGATCAACGGCCATGTCGCGAATTCCGCGCTCGGCTTGCATCCATCGGCCGAACGCTTGGCAGTATGCGGCCAGCGCCGAGCGATCAATGCGCGAGAGCAGGCCGACGCGATAAAGCTCGTCGCAAACGCGCGCCCACTCGGTCTTTGCGTCGTCGTTTAGCTCGTCGGGCGGATCGGGAATCTCGCTAATCGGCTCCGGCTCATTCCCATGAATCGGCCGTTTGCCGGGATTGCCCTCGATCACTTTGAGCGCTGTCGGGCGCGGTTTCGGTCCCGGTTGCATCGAAAAAGTTCCTAATTCCTCTGCTCTTTCATGGTTCTAAAGGCTCCCTTGAGAATGTCTCAGGAATCGGCCATATTTGCCGTCAACATGGAGGAAATAACCGCAATGGCTAAGCAACGCAATTTTCGGCGCGGCCGTTCGACGTTTAACTGCATTTGTTGCCATCGCCTCACGCGCGAGGTCGATCAAGGCGGCACGGATTTGTGTCAGGAATGTTTCGAAATCTGCGGGCTCGACAATACCGTGAACGATAACAGTTACGACCCGACCGAATATCTTCCGGAAGCCGAAAGGCTGCTCGCGAAGATCGCCAAGCGCGGCGGCGACGTCGAGGCCGTCAAGCGTCAAAACTCTTTCCTTTGGAGGGCGAAATGAGTCAGCGCCAAGTCAGACTGATCGCTTATGTCCGCAACGATAATGGCACGGAGAGCATCGCGGAAATCGTTGAGCCCTATTTGAGCAAAGGCGGCGCACGACGCAACGGCTATCGGATGGTTCGGCAATCCGTGCGGCGCTGGAAGCGCATCATCGCGAACGTGAATCCTAACCTTTTAAGAATCGTTCGCGAAAATTTGGACGAGAAAGTGAGGCGGCCATGAGCGAATGGGCGAAAGATATCGCGGCCGGGCTAGGATGGATGCTCTTCACGATCAGCGCGCCGTTTGCGCTGGCCGCGATTTTGGCTTTGATCGCGAGGACGCCATGAAGCCGACGTTGGATCAGATTGCGAAGGCCGCGGGCGCTTTGATTCTGTCAGCGCCCGCGAAGCGCTCGAAATGGGCGAACAGTTGCCTCGTCGACAGGACGCTGCTCGATGAACTCACGGCTCTTGTCGAGGCGTGCGGATATGATCTGACGGTCGCGCGGAAGCGAATGGCTGAGATTGAACGCGAGCGCGCTTCGTCGTAAAATATCCAAACGGAACGCAGCGACCCTCTATCGTTTGCGAATCGACTTCCCGGCCGAGAAATTCTCGACCGGGATTTTTTGCGCGTCGCGACAGACTGTCGCACATTTCGCGCGATCATCATTGGACTCGATTTTCAAAATCGCAATTTCGAGTCGCGTCGTTTCGATGCGAGATGAAAAAAAATCGCGCTTGAGAATTCGTCAGCGCTTGAGCCGCAGCGGTTTCTCGTTCGCGCGTCGCGCAAATTTCAGAGTCGAAAAAATCGACATGCTAGACTCTTCCTGTCGCGTGAATGTTCGCGCGATGCCGGGCAACCGGCGCTCTTTGACATGATGGAGAATGCACATGGCCCAAACGGCCAAGGACTACCTTGCGCTTATTGCGCTCGGCGGCGGCTGCGGTACTTGGTATCGCGACGCGAGCGATGAAACGGCGATCTCTCGATGCGTCAAGATGGCGTATCAAGATGCTCGCTCGATCTTCAAGCTCGACGGCCAAACCGTCAGCGTGAACCTCTTCGACGTCTCAGGATGCGGCGAGGTTCATGTCAGCAATGACGGGGCTTGGATCGAGGACGGCGACGGAAAGCGGAAATGGCTGGACGTCGCACGAGTCGAGAAGAGAGTTTTCCCCGGCAAGCGCAAGGCTGCGTAACGAAGAGAGCCCGCCGACGCGCAAACGTCGACGGGCTCATTTCGACCAAAACAGGAGAATGCACATGGAACGTATAGTCGCGTTGAAAAAAATCGGCAAGCTGATCGGGAAAAATATGCGGTATCGCATCAACCCGAAAGCGCCGACGCCGGAAGAGAGAGCGGCCGCGAAGGCCGAGCTTGGACCGGCAATCGCTGAGCGCAATAAGCTCAGAGAGCAGCAAACGGCGAGATACAACGCCGTCCTAGAAGCCGACGAGGAATATCAGAAGATCAAGGCGGCTTTGAAGATCGCGGCCGACCGCGCCGACCAAATTTCTTGGACGTCGCGAACGTACAAGATCACGGTCGGCACAATTGTCGCCGGTCTGCTTTTCTCGGTGAAAGCCGAGGGTGATTCTTGGGAGGACATAATCGCCAAGCTGAGCCGAAAGGTTTCCGCGTCAGAATAGCGTCGCCTGAACTTGATCCCCGATGGCTTCGGTCGTCGGGGATTTTTCTTGCTCGGCGAGGCGGAAGCTATGCGGCCGGATATGCATCTCGATCCCGTCGCTCACGCGCGTCCATCGCGGCGGCCATGCCCCGAGCTTCAGCCATCGCCAAGCGCCGGGAATTTCAGCCGGGCCGTCCGGATATTCGAGCCGGAGGTGAACGGCCGTTCCATCCTTCGGCGCTTCGCGCATGGGCGAGTAGTTCACGACGGCAGAAACGACATGAAAAGCAGACCGGCAGGCGACGGCGCGACGTCATAAACTCGACGACCGCGCCAACCCTTCGTCGCATGATATGCCATCTCGTAATCGCGCGTTTCCTCAACAAAGATCACGCGCCGATTAGATGAGCCGCGCTTGCTAATCCGGCGCTCGCCTTTAGCCTCGGCGCGCTTCTCGTGCGGCTTTTTGCAAAAGTATCGGTTGCTCAAATTGACCTCCACTTGATCGAACGCCGACCGCTCGGCAGGATAGCCGTTTCCCCGCTATCGACCACAAGCCCGCGCTCAACAAGCTCAGCCCGCCGCGTCCGCGCGCCAGAGGGAGAGAGCTTAACGGTCAGCCGGGCGAAGATCGCTTCGTCAGTGATCGGCCCGGCCGCGACGATGACGTCGAGAATGGCTTGCTGCGATTCACGAATGCGCCGAACGCTGGCCGCGGCCTCGTGCGACGTCAACGGATCGGTCGACCGGGCGCGCGGCTCTTCGGGCGGCGGGTCGGGCCGCTGCGGATCGCGCCAGAATTCGGAGCAATGAAAGCCGGGCTCCGTCACCGTGCGCCGAACGCGGCAAAATCCGTTGAAGCCCCAAGCGTGGCAGATCGCACAAGTCATGCCGCCTTTGTGAGCCGACCTTTGCGCGCCGTCAAGGGCGGCTTACGGTTTGTCAAACAGATCGGCGACCGCAGCCGCCTTGCGCGCTCGCTCGGCCATCCCTCGGCGACGCTCCGGCGCGTCATAGGCGTTGTGGCATTTCTGGCACATGGCGACGAGGTTCGCGTCGTCGCAATTCTCCGGCGTGTGATCGAGGTGAGCGACCGTCAGCACGACGAGCGAGCGCGTCACCGGATGCGGCTCGCCGTGAACGGCGTCGCAGCGATCCTCGTCGTCGAATTGCGGCCGATTGTCGGCTCGGTGATCCCGGCCGCATTGCCCGGCGCACTCGCATCGGCCCTTGGCCCGGTCGAAACGGATGCGGCGGCTGATTTCGCGCCAGCTTGGCGGGTAGCGCTTCAGGTTTTCCGGCCGGATCGGCATTTTTGACCCCGTTTCGCTAATTTGCGGATTTTATGATTCGAC
>Ga0070711_100000523_pt1 | contig 19928 bp, 17 predicted proteins | sample LARL53metaG_FD_65452 | JGI IMG/M metagenome (GOLD analysis project Ga0070711, IMG submission 65452) | Corn, switchgrass and miscanthus rhizosphere microbial communities from Kellogg Biological Station, Michigan, USA - LAR L5-3 metaG | ecosystem: Host-associated > Plants > Roots > Rhizosphere ... | reverse complement strand
CCGGTACTCGTGTTGGTTGTGCTGGTACCGACGTCGCAGTAGGTATTACAATTGGTGGCGCACTGGTAGGGGTTGGCTGGCTTGGGATTGGTGTGGACGGCGCTACAGGAACATCTGTGGGCTGCCCAACAACAGGCGTGCTTGTAGCTGCTCCAGGAATTGACGGTGCTGTCGGCTGGTTAGGTACAGAAGTGTTAGTAGGTTGCCCTGGAGCGACAGGTACAGGTGTATTCGTTGGCGGGCTACCTGTGGACTGTATAGGGCCAGATGCGCTAACCGTCTGCGGCGTGGGAGCACCAACGTCTTCCGGCTCTGGTGCAGGCACAGGGGTAACCACGTCAACAACCCTATCCGGTTCCCTGGTTGGCTCCGCGGCAATGGGTTCTCCATCTTGATCTGGTATTTCCTGTTCTGGCTCTGGGGTAGGTACGATAACTACTGTAACCTGAGGCTTGGCTACTGGCTTGGGTGCCACAGGAATAGCAATCGTCGCCACCAGGAACGGCGTAGACGTAGGACCTGCTTGTTCTATTGGTGTTGGATTGGTTTCTACAGACACCACGTTATTGTCCTCGTCTACATCTACCGCCAGTACAACTGGAGTTGCTTCCTGTGTCGGTACACCCTCAGCCTGTACACCCTGTGCCGAAACTACAACATCACCCTGAGCATTGTGGCTCAACGTTACTTGCAGCGCTACTGGAGCTATCGGGGTCTCCGTTGGGCCGACCGTTGCCGTAGGAATAGGCGTAGGTGTCGGCGGCAGCGCATTTTCTATGCGGACAGCCGAGACGTTTACTACAATCAGGACAAGCGCAACACCCGCCCAACCGAAGGCAAACATCCACAGCCACGGCCCAAGTATCTCCAGTATGCGTCCCACGTTATTTTGCTAACCGCTCAGACCAGCCAACACATAGAAAGCTAGTCCGGCCCATCCCAATGCGTGACCATAGGAGCTTTCCCAGTTTGGTCGCCATGTCCAAGACGCAAGTGCAGCAAGCACGAGAAGTACGAGTGATACAACCTGTAGAATTTGATGTGTTGCCATTATGAAATGCCTCCCTCTTTTGGTGCAGATGGCACCAGATATGCCACGCCGAAACTGATGACTGTGATCAATGCACCCGCCACAACCACAGGCATAGTGATGTTGAATAGACTCAGTACCCAGATGACGATAGTCGTGACTGCTGCCCCTACTCCACCCGCTGTAACCTTGCGAATTGGAGCAGCTGATGGTGCATCAACAGAAGCTTCACTCATATACAAGCCTCCAACCCAAGATCATTAGCCAGTGCTCCAAAGCGACCAGAGTTCCACCAGCGATTGCCACAGCATTGTGTCCTAGAATGTGGGCTGATGATGCGGTGGCCCATCAAGTACCTGATGTCTGGGAACATCTTCAGGGCAACTTGACACACTTCAAGCGTACCCTGGTACTGAGCATCACTTACTGGCGTGCTACCAGAACCGTTGTCTTCGGTCTCAACCGTAACCGTCTGGTAGTTTGGGTTCTGGCTGTTCCCTACAATGCCCGTCCACTCGTTGCCAGACTCCAATATACCATTGGCCCAGGAGCCATCACGAAGATTCACGTACTGGTGTTTCTGGCCTCCCAGCCCTATACCAAAGTGAGAAGAGACTTGCGAAGCAGAGTTCTGGAACCAGTTGTCGCAAGAAGAGAGAGTTCCTGCCATTGTGTGAATCACAATAGCTACTACCCGCATGCCTGCTCTGCCGTTGTAGTGATTGGGACTATTGATGTACTGAATATTTGCTTCTGGCGGAATAGGCGGGGGCTTGTCTCGCGTATACAATGGGCTTCTGGAGGTAAGATGTCCGGTCCAGGTTGGGTTTAGCGCCAGTAGCCAACCTTCAACGGAATCTGCCCCGGACTCAGACGCCAACCACCTACCATCTTCCATCGCAGCCAAGGCGCGTGTGATAGCAGATTGTTGTTGGCTCAGAGTAGCCATTCGCCATTCCAGATCGTCGTTCATCAGTACAGTGGCTTCCTAGGATTGGTCTGGATATTGGGATCCAGAGCCTTGACCCAACCATCCACAGTGTCAGCCCCACCAGCCCAACGAGCCTCAAGTGCTGCTCGTATTGCATTGGTCTGGTAAGCCTGCTGCTGCTCAAGCTGATTTATCTTGGCTGCCATTTCCTCAGGGGTCATGGTTTACTCCGTTCATGCTATGTTGTTCCTTGGCTGTGATGAGGAGTTCGTTCTGTTCTTCCTTGAATTCGACACTGTAGTTCTCTGGCAATTTCTCACCAGCCTGGTCTGCTATCAAGAGAATCACATCACGCACGTTCTGCTCAGCAATCTTGGCTGCATTTATAGCAGCCTGCACTACCGAGTTTGCCTCATCGGAGTGCCCTATCAAGTAGGACAATCTCCTTGCCGTATGGTTGTTGAGTTGCAGTATTATCATGGCTCTCCTAGTGTGGATATGCGGGAGTTGGACAGAAGACCACCCACAGATTGCCATTCATACCCATACCCGTATTGCAGTTCATCTGCACAGCAATAACCGTCCCTGCACTGACAAGAACTGCACCACCAGCTCCATCATAGCCAGTGTGCCAGCCATAGTTTGTGGCTCCTGGAGCAGGGTTGTTGAAGTTCTGTTGCGTCCCGATACTACCGCCAAATCGGAAACGGATGAAACCGCCATAAGGCGAAGGTGCACCACCACCGAAGTAGCAGTGTATCATTCCAGCCCAATAGCCCGTTCTGTTGACGGTTATAGCTGCGATGTCTTGCCACTGTCCACCAGTACCTGAGCTACCTACACTGAGAGCAGTAGCTAGGATAGACAATTCGGCAGGCAAGACTCTGTTGTATGCAGCTTCCCAGGACTCGCCGTTTGACCACACACGATTAGGTCCCCAGGCACTATTAGCTCTAGCCTGCCAAGTGTCCCTCTGGTTGACCATGTCGTTGTAATAGCCGACGTAAGCGTTGTAATTCTGCTCCCAAGTAGCGCCGTTATTCCACTGGCGGCTTGGTCCCCAGTAGTAGTCTGCTTGTCCACGCCAGTATTGTGCAGACTGGCTCCAGAAGACAGCATTTACTCCCTGTCCAGGGTAGCTGAAAGAATACCCTTGCGGATCTCTAGCGTTTCGCCACTCACTACCCCATTGAGCATTCCACTGCTCAGCGGTACTAGAGTAGAACTGTCCGTTGCCCCAACCTGGTGGATGCTGTGCCCCCATTCCAGAGCTACTCTGGCCTCCACCAGTGTCGCGAGCATTGTTGTACTCTGCGACATACATTGGATACCACTGTCCAGCAGTGGTACTCCAAAGCTGTCCACTTACCCACCCTGTAGGATGCGGGCCAGTAGAAGTGTCCCTAGCATTGGCGTACTCTGTATTGTAGGAACCCTGCCATTGCGAAGACGTGGTAGACCAACGTTGTCCAGGGGCATACCCAGATGGAGGATGAGTACCTGTACTGTTGTCGTTAGCCTGTCCAACCCAATACCCTACTTGAGAGGCAGCGTATGTCATGCAGCCCTCCACTGGATACCATTGCTCTTGTAGCAGTAGGCATCGCCAGCTACGATGACACCGTTCTGGACAGCACCAGTAACCAGATTGGTAGACCCTCCAAACACTGTACTGCCGCCAGTAGCAGTTACCGTGATGGTACCAGCCTCAGCAGCAATTGTGATGGGTCTTTCTGTCAATGTTGGGTCTGGTAACACTACGCTCTGTGCAGATGCCAGATAACCGAAGAAGAACAGTTTGCCTGCCAACATCGTAGCAGTAACAGGTGTGACGTTGGACCTGAGAGTTGTGTTCTTGTACATGCTCTCAGGATCACTACCCGTACTAGGGTGCAAGTAGGCTAAGCACGTACCGCCAGATGGGTTCTCCAGAGCAATCCCAAACGCTGCCGAAGTACCAAGCGGGGTACCAGTGGCTATAACGTTGTTGTCCTGTGTGACGAGGTACTGAAGGCGTGTGATACCAGTGACTTTGGTACGCACAAAACCTTCCATCGCAACGCGGCCGACAGCACCAGCAGGTATCGTCTCTACAACAACACCAACCATCTCACCCCTGGCACCTGCGACTGGCATGATAAAACCTCGGTCCACAGCAGGATCGAGCATTACCACATCGCCACTTACCCGTTGAGCACCTGTATTGTTTACGAAGTCCTGGCTTAGCCCACCTGTGAGGGTGATAGTGGAGAAACTCCATCTGCCAGTGATTACTTCGTTGAAGTCAAAGAAGGTACTCCTATCGCTAAGGTTTGAGTTGAATCTGGTGGTGTCCCTAACACCCGCGTTTGGTGTAGGGTCATCATCGGTTACTTCCGGGAGTAGAAATCCGTGCCGAACGGTTGTTTGCATTGCTCACCTCACTCAAATCGGAGATCTGCCCAGGTCATATTACCAAGATCTGCCCACGTTCTGTCCGTCATGTTACTGGTATCACCATGCCACGTCACCTCGCTATATTCGAGGAAGTATCCCAGGTGAGATGGCTTGATACGCTTGATCATGAGATCGATGTTTGCCTGTACGTTGGGCGGAAATCCCTTGGGTTTGATGATGCGAATACTAAAACTATAACGCCTTAGATCAGTTGGCGGCAAGTCGAAGTACTCGATCACTGCAATCTCATCGGCGTAGTTGGCAATCTGTGAATGGATATATGCTGGCGTGGGTGTTGCTGTACCCTGCATTCTAGCGATGATGTTCGCCCTGCGTTGTTGTAGCGTAGCATCAGGATCAGCAGGCGAACTGAACATCTGTTCCCAGTACGTCATCGCAGCTTCGTTAGCTGTACGCGCAAACCAGGCAGAATGCATCGGCTCCAGTTGGATAGTGCTCGCTTGATCTCCAATAGCTCGGTATATTTCACTGTCGGACATGAAGCGAGTAAATCTGGCTAGCGGGTCGAATTCAAACCCAATAGCCATCAGGAACTGCTGCATGAAATCGTCTTCTTCCCAGTAAGTGGGCAGATTCTCCATTAGAATCTCGCCCCAACCGTAGAAATCCTTGTCGTTCATACAGCCGTAATCGTCCCCGAAACTGGTTTTTCTGTGCCTGTTAGTGTGACGTTTGCAGTGCTGAAGGTTGGCGCTCCAGCCCTACGGATACCGTAACCTGTTGAGTACATATCAAAGGTGTCGATACCATCACCACCAGCGATAGCTGCCTGTTGCACGCGGTAGAACATGACATGTCCATCTTCACCACCAACAGGCTGAGCATTGAGGAAAGTAGTGATTGCACTTCTCACTTGCTGTTGTACCGCCACAAGGTTGAAGCCATCCTTGACCGTCAGTGTAAACCTGGCCTCAATCAGTGCAGCCACAGCAGCTTCTACCGTGACATGTGCCCCGATTGGTCTACGGGTCTGGATGTAATCGTACACCTTGCCCACCGTAGCACTGTCAGGAATAGTATTGTCTGAGTTGACTATAACTACCTTGACTGTACCATAGCCAGCCCACTCTTCCAACACACTTACTGGACCCAAGCTAGTACCCGGAGTTTCGCGCGCCCAGATCTGATAGTCGGTATCATTACCACCAGCAGAACGTTGGCGAACCGTCAACAGGAACCTGCTCAGAAACAGTCTATCTGACTCTCTATCTACACCATCTCTAGCAGGTACGGGGTTGGCTACCCTGCTAACGAAAGAAACAGGTACAGCCAATCTGTTTATAGCACCTGCTAGAACATTGCCGTTTCTACCTGCTATTGCCGCCTGAACATGGACACCAGTGAAGATCTTGTAAGTAGACGTCAGGTCTGGTACGTTGCCAGCATCCCAATCCTCAACGTTCAAAGTCGTAGCGCTGTTGTTGATGATTCTACGCCACTGGTTGATGCCTTTGCCCAGAGTTATCAGGACATAATACCCTCGCCACAAGTCTGTTGCCCACGCCACAGTATTGTCCGTCAAGCTAGTGGTAGTGGCAGAAGTTACCAGACCTGCAATCGGATTGGCGAACTGTATGGGGGCAGTCTCAACACTATTGAAGATCAGAGGTCTGTCTGTGGTATTGGGGGTAGCTGTTGTACTGAAGGAAATGGTGCTGGGGATCACTGTGCCGACAGCAGCCGTAACTTCCATAACCGTCTGGGAGAAACTGGCTGTATTGCGCAGGACACCATGTTCTTCAGCACGTAGGTCCAGTAGTGACCCACCCATGAACTGCGCAAATCCCTGTGGAAACAGATCATCCAGACGCTTGTACAGTTTCTCAAACTCGGGGGCCTGCGCAGCGGTCATATCCCAAGGCACTTGTCCCTGGCGCTTGTCGTATGGTAGTCCGTTGGGTGCTATCCCAATCCGGTCCATGACGCGAGCTTGAATGATGTCTGTTGTGTTGTTAGTCTGGAAAGGGCGAACAGGGAGATTGACGCTAATCCGAAAGCCGTTCTCCAACTGCGCTACATCTTCGCCACCATTATCAACCACAACGGTATAGAAACCGATAGGGACAGTGTTGGCGGGAACAACCACACGGACCAAACTACTGGTCACTAGCTGGAAGTTTGCCAGTGGATACACTACTGGTGGATCTTCCGGGCTTAGCAAAGTGACTATGGACGTAGTAAGAAAACCAGTTCCTCCGATCTCCAGCGTTGTATCTACACCAACGGCGGACAGCGAAGGAGATACTGAGGAAATTGTTGTCACCGAATCGTCCTTGCGAAACTAAACTCTTGCTCGTGTCCAGAAATGGTAACTACACGGAAGGTCAGGTATAATTGGTCTCCAGCCACCTGTGTTACGAAGTTGTCGATGAAGCGAATCAAGTCTATGTTGCCAAGACACTCACGTACATAACGCTCAGCAACTGCCTGAATTGCTAGTTCACTCAAACCGCGCCCAATGATGACCCAGAAGTCGGAACCAAACTCCTTGTCGTAAGCATTGTACATCAGTCGTTCTGTAATCATCGACTTGACGATCAACTGCTCAAGAGTCATGGCAGGGTTTGCAAACACAAACTGGTTGCTGTCATTGAACACAAGCAGAGACCCGTCTGTGCTATCAAAGTTCAGCAATGGCGCTGTGCCCCATGTTGGTTCGGTAGAAGGGTCCCGGACGTCTACAGTGAACGCTGGATCCTCAAACCTGGGTACGGTTTGTATTGGCATCAGGTTACTTGTCCGTCAGCATTCAGTACGGTATCAATGAAATCCAACAGATTGCGATCCACCATGCCCCACGTCATGGCTTCCAACTTGGCCTTCAAGTGGTCGTAATCTGCATCCTCTAACTCGAGAACACCGTTGCTGGCATCGAGCTTGTCTAAGATGCGGATACCTTTGCGCATTTCTTCGATATCCACACCCTTTTCCTTGCTCAAGGGTTGGCGAATCAATGTGCGTATGATCTCACTATACGCAAGAGGTTCATCCGCTGTCTCAATTGTGCGCAGAGGAATCTGCTTCATGCCAGCCCTACTACACGCATCACGAACGTCAGGTCAATAGCATCCATTGCTGTTGTCAAACTATTGACCGCAGCCTTCAATGCATCTTCCTGGTCGCTAGTGAAATTGTACGGTGACACCTTCAGATCGGTAGCAGCAAAGAAACGCATATCTTGATCTAACGATACCTTTGCTGCAAGGAATGCACGCAGATGTTGCCCAATAACCGCATTGACCTCGTCAGGACTACGCGGATTTCCACCTACTGTAGTAGGAGGCTGCCCAGGCTGAGTAGGTATCACTGGGAAAGGGGGTAAAGTCATGCAGCTAGTTTCTCCTCTAATTCCTCAACACGTGTGTTGAGTGTTCGTACAGCATCCCACAACACCGCAACCAGAGAACCATAGTTGATTGACGATGGCCCTTCTTCATCACGCCCAACCGCATTGGGTACCACATGCGCCATATCTTCAGCTATGAAGCCCAGCGATGGTTTGTCGCTCAGAATCCCATATCCTTTGATCGCATAACGAATCGGAGTTACTCGCTTATCTAGCACGAGCTTTAGCCCATCTTTGATTGGCGTTATATCCGTCTTATATCTGCGCTTCGAAGTGCTGTGGAATCCACTCATATCGATGTATCCTGCCTGGTTACCACTGGCGGTACTTCGGAAATCCCAGACTCCATCGTAAACCCACCAAAGTATTTGGTTCCCAGTACGCAGGAGACGCACATTGCTGTCCTGCCAGCAGATGTATCCGCCCGCTGCTCCATACGAGCAAACGATGTTCATCGTGTTGGTCGTGCCAGCGAACAGGTTTGGCGCTCCAAAGCCCCAAGGTCCCGACATATTCATCGTGACATTGGAACCATCCCAGTTGAAGTAAACCTGCCTAGAGCCTTCCCAGTCCAAACGGTTCATCATTACCCGAGTAGTGTAGAGCCCTAGATCATATGGTACATAGACAGAACGCAAGTCACCACGCCACTGTATGTAGACATTACGCCCAGACTCCATATACAATGGTGAGTTAGCATACAGCGTGATACCGCCGTTTACGTACAGCTCACCACCTAGACTGTTGGACGAACCAATGTCCCAGTTGTTACTAATCAGCCTGCCAGAAACATACAGACTTGGCCCACGAATCTGATGTGTATGGCTGATACCAATGCCGTCATAGTTGATATAGATACCACCATTCGCCGCCAGTCCAACCCACCCCCAGGAAAGAAGGTTCATGTTTACAATCTGACAGATATTACTGCTGACATTAATGTAGTAGCTACCAGAACTTCCAATGTAATATGAGTTCGACCAAACACCCGCGTAGGCAGACACATAGCTACCAGCAATGACTTGACCAGCAACACTCAGATTGGCACCAGTATCAAGCACCATCCACTGTACGGTGTTATTCTGGTTCACCCAACGGAACTGACCACCTGTCGCAGCCCATTGCAACTGTTCGCCACCCCAGGTGATAAACGGCTGACCACCGTAGTACATGCTACCGGAGATGGAGAATCCATTGGTGTTGAATTCACCCATTGGACTGCTACCGATCCAGTTGTTTGAAGCTGCTGCATCAACATAAAACTTGATCGGCATAGCAGCATTGGCGAGACGCATCCAGTTGGCACCTGTTGTAGAGTACAAACCCAAGTCTGGTGTCGCAGGCTGGTTTGGACCCATCCAGATGATGCCACCATCTAACTGGAGCTTTCCTACCGCGTGCATGTTACCGCTTGAATCTACATTCCACCGCAACACCCACGGGAGCGTAGTACCGACCGCATTAGCAGGAGCGGTCTGGAGTGCAATACCAGATGCAGCAACATACATCATACTGGCAGGGTTAGCAACTACAATCGGCTTCCAGTTCGTTCCATCATAATAGGCATTAGAACTGAAGTTTACGTTTGCCCGAGTTGCTATCGAGATGTGTCGATCATCGGTCGCTCTGAACAACCATGCTGGTGCTGTACCAGTAGTCAATGAAATTGAATCTGCAGATGACCCGAAGTACAACTGCGGTGTGGTGATAGTATCGCCAACCGTGAAACTACCAGACACAGTAGCACCAACAGCAGTCAAGTTGCGCCCAACAGCGATGTCTCTTCCCAACAATAAGTCTCTTGGGCGAGCGCCAGTAGCACCTATGTCTACGGTATTATCAGGTGAAAATATCAGATTGCCCGTCATGGATTTAGTACCATCTTGACGGACGTACCTTGTATCTGCCTGCACATCCGTCAGATAAGTACCACCAGGACCACCAGAAATTACGGCGTAACGCGCATCGCCCTCTGCCGCCGTTAGATACACTGGATGTGGATCTGAAGCAGCTACGTGGGATGCATCGCCAGTTGAAGCTGCATGCAGAGGATCATACAATGTATCGCCAAGGGTTTGTGTTAGAAGTGGAGCCTCTGCACCACTGGTATCTTTTATATACAGCCGATGGTCACTCTTACCGTACAACCGCAAGAAACCAGCGTTAGGCGTGACTGGAGAGATAATTTCGCCTAGCTGTGTATAAGTACCAACGTTTACGTTCTGGTCTACTGTTAGCTGTGCTCCAGACAACCTGAGTCTTCCAGGCATCTCCCTGTACAGAGCCTCAGGATCTGTAACGCCCCACCTGTACGAACCGCCAGCAATGAAATCTACGTCGGACTGTATACTGCTATGTACAACCAGAGTATCAGTAGTGAGTGCACCAGTAACCGTCAATGGTCCAGTTAGTGTGCCACCAGACAAAGGCAAGTACCACGAGTCAGTCTCAGTTTTTGTGGTACCACTGATGATATTCTCGCTACCTGCGGAGTCAAGAGTATAGAAGTGGTGGTCTGACTTGGCATACAGCTTGATACTACCAGCAGGAGGAGCAGAAGGTGTAATTATCTCAGCCTGCTGGTAATAAGACGAAGCAAGAAGAGCACCAGGCAACGTCAGAGGAGCAGCAAGTTCAGTGCCATCCCAAGGGAAATCCTTGAGCATAGGGTTGGCGATTTGTTGCTTCGTCATGGTTGCACTGGATTGAATTGGTCTGTCGAAAGTTTGTACGCCACGTAATCCACGTCCGATTCGCCTTCTTCAACCTGTAGTTCAAATTCCGCTTGGTCCCATAATACCACAGGATAGTTGCCAACTAGTACAAAAGTAGATCCGTTCCAGAGAGTTAGAGAAATGTTGATCACTCTACCATTGCACGTAGATCTACCATTAGTTGTACCTCTAACAGCCTTCTTTGTCCTCAATGTACTGGCAATAGAAGACGACCCCCTAGAAGTACCCACCAGCACACGTTTCCTGAGCAACAGTGGCGTAGATATAATGGTAACACCGTCTGCTTCGCCCGTAAGAAAACGGTAACGCTGGATAATAGGTGCATTGGCACTTGCTACACCCGCAGCAGAGCCTATCAGCGGGCGCTCACGCTGTATCGTAGCCCCTGTTACCGCTACACCGCTACTGTTAGCAACAAGGGCTCGCTTCGCTTTCAAGACAGCACTAGCGGCACTGGTACCCACAGAGGCAGCAGTTATTTGGCGTTTACGCCCAATGAAACCAGATACAGTAGCAACACCATGGATCGTTACTGGCGGTATTGTGCTAGAACGGATTAGAACCTGAGCATCTGCTGTCGCAACACCTGTAGCATTGGCATACAGCGCTCTCTTAGCGATTATCTGCCCAGATACAGTAGACACACCAGCAGATACCACAACCAGGGATCTTCTTCTGGTTGGTTGTCCGACCTCAGCAGCTACACCGCTAGATGTACCAGTTAGCAAACGCTTGACAGAAGGCTGCCCTGCTTCCGTTGCCGCACCAGCAGAGAGACCAACTACGACACGACGTACAGTTAGCTGAGCACTAACTGTCGCTACACCCTTACCACCAGCCGTGTTGATACTAGGTAGCGTCTTAGATATCGTTGCCGTTACAGCCGCTTGCCCTACTGAAGCAACTACCAGAGAGCGCCTACGCGATGGTTGTCCTGCATCTGTAGCTGCACCTGTGGACGTACCAAACAAGCTAGGGCGCTTGACGATAGTGACACTAACTGTCGCAACACCAGCGCTCGTTGCTAGTATTCTACGGTAACGTGATGGATCTCCTACTTCAGTAGCAGTACCATTTGAAGTACCAGTAAGTAGTCTCTTAGCAGAAGGTTGTCCATTCTCAGTGGCAGCACCCGCGGACAAACCAACAATGTCTATCTTCGCAGCACCCTTGGTGAGTGGGGTAGGTGTGTTTAGTCCAGCAGTGTAGTGTGCAGAGATCTGTCCAGGTGACAATGCATAGTTATAGATAGCAATTTCATCAAGACTACCAAGGAAGAACTCACCACCAGTGCTAGGATCCTGGCAAGCTAAACCAAGATTGCCTGTATAGGTCGGGGTGAAGATACGCGTCTCGGCTTGACTAAAGACTATCTTACCATTGACATAATGTCGTACAAAAGCACCATCGTACGTAGCCGCAACATGAGCCCAGACGTTAGCAGCAGACAGATTCCCACCTTGAGGTGTGATAAACACCCCGCTAGGGAAAGGCCACAAGGAGCCAACCTGATTACCACTAAGGCGCATGAACCAACCATCGCCACCACCCAGGCGGATTATCTCCTGAGTACCACTGAGTGCTCCTGGGTTGACCCAGGCTTCCATCGACCAACCACCACCCCCCACAGGTCGCCAATCGGCATGTGCAGGAACAAGCACTGAACCACTTGCACCAGAAGTACCCGCGAAGAGAACAGACGGATCTGCATCTCCTGCAAGCGAGCTAGGTTGATTCAGTGTTACACCAGTGGATGCGTAAGTCCCAGTATGGCCTCTACCACTCGCATCAGCGGCTGTCAGTCCAGCAGTCTCACCAAGACGCCAGTAAGCAATCGGACTATCAGCCAAGACAGATTTGTTGTAGTTCCCACCTAAACTCTGTCCAACAGAGAATCCAATCAGACTCTTGTAGCTAACCCACGGGAACGGCTGAATATTGAGATTGTCCCACTTGCCAGTACCAGGACTAGCAACCGAAGTGGTCGTGGTCGTGGTCAGCGAAATCTTGGCATTGGCTAGATTTGTATATGCAATCGCACCAATGGGGTTTGGATAAGCTTGTATCCAACTTACTCCATCAATTGAGTAATCGAAGTAATAATTTGGATAGGTCGCATTAGCAAAACCATCAACAACAATACGTAATGCCCTGAGACCAGTAGGCCACGCGATACCGCCGAGGTTGCCACCACTTTGTAAAACAGTTAGATTCCCGTCAACCAGACCATATTCGTAATAGACAGCAGACCCAGACGCCTCTAGTTTCATCACCATCCTCACGCCACTTACCCGTGACGGAGTTTGGTTGACTTCAACAACAATGGTCTTCATCCGCATATCAAAATAGTTGGTTGCGATGACACCAGCGGATGAACCGGCAGTGCTGCTAGCTGGAGTCTGGTTTAGTGTCGCACCAGTGACATCTTGTGTAGCCGCTGATACAAGACTTGCACTCCATTTCGGATCAAGCGTTCCTGCATCAAAGTTGTCCGAAATAGCCGCAAGAGATATATTTCTCCTACGCGAAGAAGGTTGACCTACACACGTCGCCTGACCGTTCGACTGACCTATTAGAATAGTGTTTCTAAAGGTCGGCGGAGTTCCTGTAGCTACAAGTCGTGGTGCCCAACCATATCCGGGTGCTGTACCAATAAGACCTGGAGCTGGTCCCTCAACACCTACTGTACCCTCACTGTTATAAGTAGACGCAGTCAGGTTTAGTTGGCCTAGAACACCACCAGTAAGGTTCCTTGTGGCAGTCCAACCAAGTATGTATTGGATAGAACTTGGGATATGAAGAGTTCCATCCGAGTAAATACTTGGTTGAGTCCATCCAGGATATTGCTCAATCAGTGTTGATCCACTGGCTGTCTGGTCGGTAAAGACGATTGCGAATACTAACTGCGTCTTGTAACTGGTGTTAGGTCTAGCCTGAGCAAAGGTGCCACCAGGGCTAGCGCTATTCAGAAACCCAAATGGAGCAGCGGCTCCTGCAATCTCAAAGATGGCAAGACGCATGTAGCCATTGGTGCCGCCAGTGAAGAAATAACGAACAGAATTACCAACAACAGTAGGAGTTAGTGCCAAAATACCAGATCTATATTGGCGACCTCCAGGCGACACACTGGAGTTGACACCACCTCCAATGCTGCCAACGTTAGCACCATTTTTCCAGACCTGACCAGAACTAAGATTAGGTGTTCCAGTATTAGCATGTCCAGGAATAGGACCAGTTATCAACGCCGCAAATATTGAGTTACCTGGACTAGCTAGACTTGGGAACGTAGCAACAATTTCTGCACCGTCGTAAACTATCGCTTCAGCAAACTGAGCAATGTATATTGGTCGTGTTTGATCCGTTGCTCTTGCAAGCAATCCTGAAGCTGCTGAAAGACCTTGAGGTGGATAGGTAGCCGAAACCGTCAGGTACTTACTTACGTACTTTGCGATAGTTGCAGAAGCAACAGAGACACCAGGCGAAGTACCAGTAAGTGAACGACGTCTGGTCGGAGCAAGAGTAACAACCGAAGAAGATCCGTTGCTGGTACCTGTTAGATTCCTGTAGTTGGGCGGGATGTAGTTCAGGTAGTTCCAGGTTGCTATACCTGGAGACGCAACCGACGCATATGTCCCCGAAATGATATCAACAAATATTGCTGTCACAGCTATGGGGTTCGGGAACCGTGAGAACATCGTCCACGTCACGCGGTTGTTGGTCGAGTACATCCAATAACAGACGCCACCCGACTCATGCATCCGCAACCAGACCGGAGCAGTTGGCAAAGCTACCGAGTTCTGGGTAGTGTTCACACCAGCTACGTTGCGCCGAGCTACCATATTAGTGTCGATCTGCCCAAACTCGAGATAGTTGTTTGAGTCGATCTGACACTGGATGGTCTGGACGTTTCCTGCCGTCGCTGCAAGCCAGGTACGGAACTGGATCATGCAGTACGCGCCAGTCAGGTTATAGCTTGCAGCCGAAATCACTCCACCATAGCTACCAGCCGACTGACTAGCCAATGGTGCAACCTGGAGATACGTCGGCTGCATCGACTGGCCCACACCGAAGGATGTCCACAGACCAGTATTCAGCGAACCAGTATCAAAGCTGTCCGAGATACCAAGCGCAGTGGTCGGATCCGGTACTGCCATGAGCAGAAGGCCGACGCCAGTCTTGCGACTAGTATTACCACTGAGAGTGAATGACCAGGCTGTAGCAGTCGCGTTAGCGCCCATAGCTGCCGTCATGTGGTACAGCGCCATGCTAGCACTATTGCTAAGGTTCCCTGCGATGTCGCGAGTGACACCACCAGGCGCACTGCCGATGTTGGTCGTAGATCCCCAACCGAGCGCTATGATTTCGTAGTCACCGGCGACGTTGCCCGTTGACGTGGGAGCTCCGACTGCCAATGTGGTGTTATTCGTCGAGTTATTGGTGGCGACGGCGTTACCGTCTAGATATAGAGTCGCACCCGCTTGGAAATAGGAGTTGCACGCCCAGACACCGGCTCCAGCTGAATTGGTGAAATTCAGCGTCAGCGAAGCACTATACTGTGCGTAAAAGATTGATAACGATTGCGCGGAGCCTGATGACCAGGGTGAACCTGTCGCTTGTGTCCAGCCAGAGGGTGCGGCTGGACCTGTTGTCGCAACGTTCGAGACGAACACGAACAACAGGTCACCAACTGCTGTGCTAGTAGGCAGCGTGATCGTAAAGGCAGCGCCCGACGCCATGCTGCCGGCTGTCGGCGTACGACAGGCGATCGGCATTTAATCCTCGGTAATGGTCAGTGCGTTGGGAGCGAAGCGAGGGATGTCACCGACGTTCATTGTGGTGCTGGTGCAGTCACCCCAATACAGTTGGTTGCCAGCGCTGGACGCATCCATGATAGCCCAACCGACGACCGTGTAGGCACTACCCGTAACGGCAGGGAATGCAACTTCGGCGTTGTTTGCCATAGACGAAGCTGTCCTCGTCCAAGCTGCTGACGCTACTGCCTGTCGTGCATAGGAAGAACCTGAGACCTCAGTACCAGCGGCTGCATCGCTAGGTACCACCGTATAGAGGGCGACGTAAACCGTTGACAACGCGGTCAAGGCTGGCGTACCACCACCCTTGAAGAGATGGTCTAGGATGCGCTGTTCGAGGGCATCTGTCTTTGAACCGGCCATTAGTTCTCCTTAGGATATTGGTACAGGCGGTCCGCCTGGATCGAGTTTCGCCATGATATTCTGGATGTAGAGACGTAGCTCGTTATCAATTGCTGGTCCTTGTGCTGTTGCTGCTTGTGGTGGCGGTGGACCAGTTGGATCTAGCAACTGCATCATGTTCTGGACGTATATCCTGAGCTCTGTATCAGCACCAGCCAGCGTCGCAGCGCCATACGAGATTATAACACGTTCGGTGCCATTGAACGGCTCGCTAAAAGTCACTGTGTTGCCGTTGTTAGTCAGCGAGTAGTTACCATCGACGAACGACTGAACCACACCACCGCGAGACACAAATAGCAGTATGATAGCTGGAGTACTAAGATTAACAGAAGTAGCACCAGCAAGTGGAACAAATTCCTCGTGAGCACCAGTCGATGTTGCCCCTGGCGTACCCATTACGCCCTGTGGACCTGGATCCCCCTTAGGTCCAGGAGAACCAGCAGGTCCAGCGGGTCCAGCAACACCAGGCTGTCCCTGTGGCCCGGTCTTCCCATCGAACCCTTGTGGACCCATCAAGCCTTGCGGACCCCTAGGTCCTTCAGGGCCTTCGTTACCCCTTGGGCCTAGATCACCCTTGGGTCCTACATCGCCCTTGGGGCCAGCCAGACCAGTCGGTCCAGGATTACCTTGCGGGCCAGCAGGTCCAGCAGGCCCAGGCACGGTACTGTTAGCTCCGGGAGGGCCAGCAGCTCCGGCTGGACCTGCGGGACCAGCGGGTCCGGGAGGTCCGACTATAACGTCATCGGCTATTTCCGAATTGTTAACGAATACATTATCACCGTTGACGTTAGTAGTACCGCCAACAACATTAGTGATACCACCAACCAGATTAATCGTGACTTTTCCAGTAACAGGATCCTCTATAACTTCCAGACCAGCAAACTCACCACCAGCCCTGTCGTTGTTCAGGCCAAACCGAGCACGATAAATCTGTTCGTCAGTAGTTCTTGTCTTGAACAGGATAACCCACCGCCTCTTGGACAGTGGGGCCATGACAACTGTGTCACCTTTGGTTATGAACAGATCTTCTGGTATAAGCAAGTCACCCTTGGAATGGTCAAAGATCATCGGGCCACCCATGGAGGATTCACCATCCATAGATATCGTGATCTCTGGCAAAGCGCTCAGCACTACACCAGTTCTGAGGACAAGACCTGTGCCCGTAAGGGCATTCATCTTGTCCTCTTGATCAGCTATGTTACGCAGAAGCGTTAGAAACTTCTGCGGTCCATCCATAGTGGTCATTAGTTTGGTATCCTATTAAGCACGGTCTGTTTCCACTGAGGCCACTGTGGGCCAGGGCACTCTGTCTGGTAACCATCCTTATGGCCTTCAACTGTCAGTTTCCTACCAATCTTCTTCTGACAGTAGCCGATAGCGTTAGCCATACCAGTCATCTGTTCGTCATTGGGCGCTACGTTGCCAGCGTAACAGATACCGACGTAGGTCTGGTTCCTACCAGAACCTGCACTATGCCAGCACGCTACATCAAGATCCCAGGCCATAGACGTCTTACCATCTTGCTCAACAAAGAAGGTATATGCAAGACCTGGGAATGGAATAGGTGGACCAGGCTGTCCCCTAGCTGCTTCAGACGTCTGGTATTGAGCCACTTGGTAGACCGTTTGGCTAGGTGGACCAGCAGTGTAGTGCAGTGTCACACCAACGATACCAGCAACATCACGTTTATCGTAGTTACCCTCATGGTTTGTGGGTAGCTGGCCTATGACGTTGACTGGCTGCCAATCCGGCGAGGTCTTCTGCGCGCCACTACCAACGATAGCGCGTACATACTCCACTTTGGCATTGAACTCACCTTGTGGTGTACCAGCTCCAGCTCCGTTCCAGTTGGGATAGACGTGCCACTGGCGGAATCCTGCTTCGCCACCACCAGCGCCCTTCCATATACCATAAGCTGCTCTAGCGCTAGCAGGTGGAGATTTCAGGATGTCTGGGCCACCATACGTTCCCCAGTGTACCTGATTAATCTGCCACAGCGAAACGTCACCAGTAGCATTGACATGATCCATTGGGCAGTTGGCACATTCGTACAGACTAATGGCAACCATCTTGATTGCATCGTCATTAGTCTGTACAGGCGAGAAACCAGCAGCCACAGCCAATTGGTATCTGTCCAAAACACTAACCGAGCCAGCCAGGTTAGTCCACTCACGACCAGACGGTACAGCAGTCGTGCCAGGAGCTCCAGCAACAGTCGGACCAAGCAGACCACCATCAGAAGAAGCTTTGCCCTGCCGTCTAGCTGCGTAAGCCTCTGGCAGTGCGTCTTCAATGTTCACTGTAAGAGACATTGAAGCCTCTTGGTCGGATACTACGTGCGTGCCCGATTTGACGTAGTATTTACCTACCAGACCAGTGATCTCATCTCTAATGTGTACAGCATCTCCGGCACGTACTGTATTGATGTTGAAGGTGGTGATAGTCCCTGTGTTTTCAAACTTCACCAACTTCTTGTACAGCTTCATACCCTGTTGCTCAGCGTTAGATCTATCATTACCTAGATCGAGTGCTATCTCGCCAGGTGCTTGCAGATCAATAGACTCTGAGAACATGCCGTACTTGTTGATCTCTTTGTCGTTACCAGATTCAATGGTTTCTTGAGGTGGGTACTGGAAGATCAGACTAGGTGCTCCTGGAGCACCAGCACCACCACCCTCTAGCAGGTCATTAGCGCTACTGCCTGCGCTACCCTTGTAGACCCTGATAACGTTTGAATAGTTCTCCATGCTAAAGTTGTTCTGCGAGGAGAAGATGTTACCAGGGTTATTGTTCCATGAATCCGGCCCAGGCTCGAACATCCCACGCATGAAATTCCAGATTCCACTAGCTGGAGTACGCGCTACCAACTCGATCTTGCCAGCATTCTCCTGCAACAGGAACCGTGCATCAGCGTTGATATCTCTGGTATAGGACAACGCAGAGACCCACATATCCCATATGGTACGGTTCATGAACGGCTCGCGCTCTAGCTGCACACCAGTGTCCATGATGTTACCCAACGGTATACCGTAGTATGCAGCCGTGCGCGTGATGAACTGGCTAGCCGTCTCGTTCTCAAGCATAACAGAGTCTTTGTTACGCATGATATACCACATGACGTTGTAGCCAGTAGCTTGGAGAGTGCCACCTTCTTCGCTGCTCAAAGTAGTCTTGGAGATAAACACCCTCTTGAGCAGATCCCAAGTCATCTCCAAATTGCTACCCACAGGCTTGACACCATAGCCGTAGATCTTTATCCTGTCGCCAGGCTTGACCATAGTGGCTATATTCTGGGTGTGGGCAAAACTGACAGTGTAGTGCTCTGAAGGTTGGTCTAGATCGTAATCCCACTGAATCGAGGAAACAATTTCCGACAAATCCTGGCTAGTGCCAAGGTCAGCACTAACTACCACGACCTTGTATTCGCTTATCTTTAGGTCGTTGATGTTGGGTGTTTGCGTACTAAGTAGTGGCATTAGAACTTGGGCGGCATGCCCTTCCTTGGTGTCTCAGAAGGCGTATTCTTCGGCATACCAATTGTGTGATCGGTACCAGCCGCGCCAGTAGTTGTCGGACCAAGCTGCGCACCAGCCCCGACAGGACCAGTAGACAGTCCAGCCCCAACGGCTCCAGTTCCAGCAGCAGCGGCTCCAGCTACGGCTGTCGCAGCACCTTCCACAGCAGTAACGGCTTGATCGATGATGGTCGGCTTAGCTGCGGATACTGGCTTCTCGCTGTAGTACCTCACACCGCTACCAACCTTGAGGGGGCTAGTGTAGGGATCATAATGGTTGTCAGTAACCCACTGGTTTAGAGCCAGCAGGGTAGACATGTCGTTTGGTCCCTTACTGTTCACCCTACCCATTACCTGAGCAAGTGTCTCGCCAGGATGTCTGTACTCGTCAGGCAAATTCGGGTCGTTGGGATCTATGTAGCCAATACTTGGATCGACGTGCTGGAGATTTAGTGGCTCTTCTTCCACCAGTGTTGTCTCAATGTGGATCAGCGAATCCCTACCGCCAGTATGGTCGGCTGGTGGTGTGGTGGGAGGATCTGGCGCTACTGGCACTTCTTCGGTATTAGGATCAACGTTGTCTGGAATTTCAACACCACTGCCAGGATCTGCGGTAGCGCCAGGCTTACGAGGATCCTTAGGCCACCTATCTTTCTCCGAATCGGGGTTAGGCGACGTGGTGACGATTGGCGCACGGTACCT
>Ga0070711_100000521_pt1 | contig 19947 bp, 20 predicted proteins | sample LARL53metaG_FD_65452 | JGI IMG/M metagenome (GOLD analysis project Ga0070711, IMG submission 65452) | Corn, switchgrass and miscanthus rhizosphere microbial communities from Kellogg Biological Station, Michigan, USA - LAR L5-3 metaG | ecosystem: Host-associated > Plants > Roots > Rhizosphere ... | reverse complement strand
TGATCCTTGAACTCGGTTTTTATTTTAGGAGCGGCACTCACCGCAGCCTCAACCGATCCCAGGTCTTTACCATCGGCGTAGTCGAGCACGCGATAACTTCCCGGCTCCAACCCTCGCAATTCGATCTCGCCTTTCCACGCGGCCGCCGACGGAGCGAAGAACGCATAGTACATTTTTCCATCTTTCTCGATCGCATAGCCTTCAGGCGTGTCGTATCCGTAGACATACAGATTGCGGAACGTTCCCTTCGACAGCATTTTCTGGTTATAAATGCCGATCCATTTCTTCCAATGCTCTTCCTTGCTCTGCGTCAACATCACGGGCTTGAATTTTGGTCCTGGGTCGGGCCACACGAATTTCGTCCCGACTACTCCGCCCGTTCCGACGGTAGAAGCGAAGTCCTCACCGTGCTCCCGCCAGTTATTGCCAATACGGTCCATCGCGGAAAGCTCCACGTGATCTCCGTAAACCGCCGACTCCGGTCCCAACAGCGCCTTGTACATCTTGATGCGATGACGCACCTGGACGGCTCCCACCGGATCAGCCGTCACCGCCTGATCGATGAATGGCAGCCATGCGAGGGATGGCGGCGTGCCGCACGGACAGCTCTGTGTCACACTTTCGGGCTTAAGGGCGCGGCTGGTTTGAAATATCGTTTTGTAAACATCGGCCATCGCGTTGACCGAATCCTGCGGAGATTTGTGATGATGCGCCGGGTTGTAACACATTGGTACGCTGTAAATGTTGTCGAGCTTCGATCCGTCAAACCCCCATTCGCCAATGAATTTCTCCGTAAGCTTTTTGTAATAGGCCTGGACCTCGGGAACCGCAGGGCAAAGCGTTGCCAGGTCGCGGATCATGCGTGCGTGTTTTCCGTTCTTGTCGAGAATAAGCCACTCCGGATGCTCCTCCGCGACCTTTGAGAGGGCATACTTGTGCGACTCGTACTTCCCTTGTGCGTCTTCAACCCCCAAAGGCAACCACCACAGCTGCACGAGTATTCCCTGCTTGTGGAAATCGTCCGTCATCTTCTTAATAGAATCTCCGGGGAATGTATCGGACCGGGGATTCCAGTCACCATAGATATCGAACCAACGATCATCGAGTGTCGCCCACTTGATGCCTAACTCTTTCAACTTCGGAACCGTACCCAGCATTTGCGTGGGAGTGACATTGAATTCATATCCCCAACCGCACCAGCTGACGTTGTAAGCTGCGCTCGAAGGTTTCGGGATTTCCCATCCTTCCCTCTGCAGAACGCTTGACCACAAATGCAGTGGCTCGTAAAAATCTCCCGCATAGACTGCAATGAAGGTGCGAGGAGTGGAGTACGTCTCTCCAGGTTTGAGGACTGTGTCGGCGGCGATATCCACGACGGCGTCGACTCCGTCCGTTGCGACCTTGACCGGCAACGAAAGCGTCAGCGGGACTGTCTCCACGTGGCCGATTGCCTCGCCAACCGCGCCCGTCCAAAACGCTACCACTGGAATGCCGCCACCGTAGCCTCCTTTTATAGCCGCGCCCATGAGATTCGGCCGCGAGAAAGAGGACGTCAGCTTAGCCACATCGTCTTCTCCCCAGTCATAGCTCGCCCCCTGGAAGCTCCACATGTCATAGGGTTGCGACTTCCCGTCTGCGACCTTACCTCGGAAGCGGTGTGCCTGTTCGACTACATGATCGATCCGGGAATCTTGCGCGCCGTTGTTCTTATACTCCGCGCTGGAGAGGAGAATATTGGGAAAGTCGTCGTAAACTTCGAGCTGCAAAACGCGTTGAATTTTGGTTGATGCGTCTTGAGGGCTAGCGGGAATGTCCACTCGCTTACCGCGGCCTAATTTTCCGGAGTTGTCCAGGATTTTAGCTCGCGCGAAGTCCAGTGCAAACTGAATTTCTTTCCCCGCTTGAGCTAAAAAATCCCCGCTGCCGGAACGAGGCGCGTCCAGCGTGAGTCTTTGATCTCCCTTAAGTAGCGACGCTTGAATGTATCCGGAAGGCAGAATCTGAAATTCAGCGGAGCTGGTGGTAACGACGATCGGCCCACCGGGTCTTACGTCAATTTTGACTTGCGATGGCAGCGCTGCGGCAGGCTCTATTTTCGATGGGGGATCAGTGCAACCAGTGAGCAAAAGGCAGACTCCTGCCATCAGAAGTTTAGCGGTACGGATTATTTGGCAAGAGAAGCTATTCGAATTCCCAAATATCTGACTCACATTCGTCATTGCATTCCTCCCTGAGCCTGACCCTTAAACTGGCGAAAGACGCGCTCGGCGTTCAGGTGATAGATCTTTTCCAGCACGGTATCAGGCAATTCCAGACCGTAAATTTCCCAGCGTCCCTGTGCCGGATAGCCCCAGTAGTCGAAGGATTCATCTCCGGTTTCTAGCCAGCGGAAAATATTGCGATACATTGCCTCGTCCATCCCATTGTCAGTGCCGAACATCACCCTGTCCTGATATTTAAGAAATAGCTCGCGTGTCTGACGCGGTTGCCGCCCCAACTCTGCCTCGCGGGCCCCGAACTCAACCATCACATTCGGGTGGTCGTCGAGCATTCGCATAACCCAGGGCAGATTTTCTGGCCAGCCCATATGCAACGAAACAAAAAGCGTTTCTGAATGCCGGGCAAATACACGGTTGCGCGCCTCGAGCAACTGCTCGAAGGAAGGGAACTGCGGGCCGTAAAAACTCCAGTCGGGATGTTCAGTCAACTCCTCATACCGTTCATTGCGCCCGTCCGTAGGGTGAAAGAAAGCCTCAGGGTCTCCCGTGTGGATGAAAACTGGAATGCCCAATCGTCCGCATTCGCTCCAGACCGGATCGAGTCTGGGATCATCAATCGCGATCAGCTTCCCCGATTTATCGCGCACTCCCAGACCAAAATCCTTCAGCAGTTTCAAGCCGCGGGCGCCTCGACCGACAGCATCATCCAACTGTCGGACCATTTCGCCGCCAAAGTCCGGATCATCGATCTTGCTCCAATCCATTTGAGTGAAGACGACAAAACGTCCTGGATAGGGCTTCACCATCTCGTCGATCACATGCTGCAGCTTGTCTCCCCACATTCCGGTTAGGATCACCACGGTTTTTACGTTGGTCTTATCCATGATCTCGACAACCCGTGCGGGAGGCATATGTTCTTCGATTTTGGCAGCGTCATTGATGTGGTTGTGTACGTCGATGACATAAAACTTCGATCTGGAAATTTCGTGCGTGGGGACGTGCAACATGGAAACAGAGTGGAAATCCCTTAATAGAAGGGTCTTTTTTTGCTCGGCGTCGGCTGCCGATTTATATCCAATCTGGCCCGAGGGTGCGGATTGTCCAGCCGCCTGAGCCCAGACAGTCGAGCTAACTAGAAGAAACGTTGCGAATGCCACTCGAGAGCTCATGCATCCTCCAGTAGGACTCATTCACGTCGCAAACGCGCTGGCTTTAAAATGAAACCAAAAATAAGTAATCGTAACTATACAACAGGCGCCAGGGATTGGCGCGCCTTCATTCCGAATGAAGTTCATTCACTCCCAGAACGGACTGGTCGGGATTCCGCTATTGTCCTCGCTTACTGCGACTGTCCCGTTGTAAACAGTCGCCGCTGTGCAAAAGCCGCGCCAACCGTTAGTCTGTCTTTGGCATCTTGATAAAAGCGAATTTACTGACCTGAGGTGAGAAATGAGATCACGCAAGGAAAAAGTTCTTCTTAATCTACTACTAGGAACTGGCGTCTATTTGCTTGAGTCCATGCGCGGACGCATGGGTGGCACAGTCGACGATCTTCGTTCGAAAGCCAATGATTTTCGGTCAAGAGCTCAGGATACTTACGAAACTGCTTCCGACCGCGTTAGCCGGGCCGCCGATGTGATTCGGGGCGAAGATGGCAGCAACATCATGGGCACGGCTGGTGCCGCCCTTTTGGGTTTGGGTATCGGCGTCGGAATCGGTTTGCTGTTGGCACCTGCAAGCGGACAAGAAACCCGTAACCATCTGGCGGATAAGGCGCGAGACATCCGCGACCGCGTCTCATCGCGGGTAGGCGCCACTGGCACCTACGGGATGTAGCTGTTCTTCCCGGGACGAGCCTAGTCGATATGGGCGTGGGGAAGAAGGCGGGGAAGAAGAAGACAGAAAATTCTGGGACGGGTGTTTTGCCCGTCCATCGTTGATAAGCGCTTCTAAGGCCGGCGCTTGTAATGAATGGGCCAGACCACCGTCCATGTTTTGCCGCCGTCTTTCGATCCTTCCCAGCTCCAATCAAATTCGTCGTGAGTTATGTTTTTAAACACCATGCGTGACAGGCCCTTAGTACCGTCGGGGCGAGTGGCTTCGCGCGCCAGAATCATCTGTCCATCTTTTGATTCACCCACGAAATCCAGATAACCGCCTTGGTTGTCTATCCAGGTCTGTTTCCACTTCCCCGCAGTCACATCAAAGATCGAAACGCTCTTGCCACGTAGATGCATGGCGTCTTCGCCAGAGAAATTCTCTTCGACGATGCAGCCGTCGAGAATACGCCGGACACTATTCCTCCCATGCGCTGTTTCACCCGCGTTGTTACCCGGCCAGGTAAGGTCCCATTCGCCCACCCAGAAGTCCAGCTGCTTTTGCTCCGGCTCGAAACACGGCTTGGGTCGGCCCGCCGCAGGGGCGTTTTGGTCACCGGCGACGAGACAGCAAAGTGCCATCACAACCAGGACCACCCGCAGGTTATTTTTCGGTATCACGGTTCCTCCCGGTTTGTTCGGCATGCGAATGTCATTGCCATCAGACGGGACAGAGTCTCAAACGGTAGCAATCCCTGCAAAACCCCATCGTTTTGGAGCCGTGTGGTACACCTTTATCCTCGATTTCCCAAGCCGATGGCTCTGTTGTTGCTCAACTCGTACCAGGTCTTACTCCTTTTCGCCGCCGGAATAGTCGGCGGAGCCTTGAATGCGGTCGCGGGTGGCGGGAGTTTTGTTGCCTTTCCAGCCCTGCTAGTGACGGGCGTACCTCCAATTCCAGCCAACGCCACCAACACGCTCGCCCTCTGGACGGGTGTCACTGCCAGCGGAGGAGCGTATCGTAATCGCCTGGACGTTCCCCGCAGGGTATTGATACCCCTCTTGGTCGCGAGTTTCATCGGTGGAATGGCCGGCGCATTTCTGCTTCTCAAGACACCCGCTCATACTTTTATGCGAGTCCTGCCCTGGCTCATGCTGGGCGCTACCCTTCTTTTCGTGTTTGGAAAGCGGCTGGCAGGAAAGCGCGCCTCAAGCGTAGGACACGGTGCCACGTTTGCCGCGATCGCGGCCGCCTCGATTTTTGAGCTGATAGTTTCGGTTTACGGCGGCTACTTTGGAGGCGGCGTGGGCATCATCAATCTCGCCATGTTGGCTGCAGTCGGTATGACCGATATCCACGCCATGAACGCCTTGAAAAGCATTCTGGGGATGGCCATCAATGGCGTCGCCGTGCTGGTGTTCATTGCCGAAGGTGCAATCTATTGGCCACAAGGAGCCGTGATGGTCATGGGTGCTCTGATAGGCGGTTATTTCGGGGCTCACTATGCGCAAAAAGTGCCCCAGGCATGGGTACGGAAATTCGTAATCACGATGGGAGCGGGCATGACGGCGTACTTCTTCGCTAAAGCCTACTTATGAAGTCCGCGCTGGATCAAAATCCAGGTCCTTCGGGGGAAGCCTTCTCTAACGGAGCTCGCTCCCCCTGATGACAGCGATTAGGAAATTACTGCAACGGCCCGGAAGTGTGCTCGTGTACGATCATCCACTTGCCGCCTTGTTTCTCAAAAATTACCGTCCAGCGAAGCGTAGCCAACTCGTGTTTACCGGAGGTTGTGACCGCATCTTCTTTCACCGTCGCGCTGGACCACGTCAGGTTGCCGTCGGTGTGAATCTGAGCATCATCATTCACCGTCAGCTTAAGACTCTTGTAACCTTTCAGCAGCTCAGCCGACCCCCTCTGATACTCCGCCCAATTGCTGTATTTGACGGGGGCAATGTCGAAGAAATTGTAGTCACCCTGATCATAGTATGGGGCTACATTAGCGGGATCGCGAGAACTCCAGCCGGTCATAAGCTTCTGTAAAAATGCCTTGTCCGGCGCGCCGGATTCTGCGGACTTCTTCTTCGACTTGGCGGCAGCAGAGCTGGAAAGGCTGAGGGCTAGAACGCATACTAGAACCGTCAAAAGGCGCTTGTGCATTGCTTCTCCTCCAAATTCGGCGAGAGATTGTCGCACAAAGGTGACCAAACCACAAAGCGAAGCTGTAATAGCCACACTCCAGGGCACTCCCCGTTTGACGCTTTTCCACAGCACACGCTAAAATGGATGAGTTTGCCTGTAGTCGCGGCTCCGTTCTGGAGCCGTCCGCAATCGTTGCCGCAAAGCGTCGACGCGGAAGACAGCAAGCACAGCATCAGATTACCCGCAATCGCGCCAAGCCGCGACGGGCACAGGATTGTACGGAGGCATGAGTATGTACGCGGTCATCCGCGCCGGAGGTAAGCAGTACCGGGTGGCGCCCGGCGACGTGATTCGCCTGGAAAATCAAGGCGACGGTACCGACGGAAAGATTGAGTTCAACGACGTGCTGGCTTTTTCTGGCGACGCTGGCCAGATCGGCGTGCCGAAATCCCCAGCGCTCGTGACCGGCGAGGTTGTGGAACAAGGCCGTGGCGCAAAGATCCTGGTTTTTCATTACAAGCGCAAAAAGCAGTACAAAAAGCTCCGGGGGCATCGACAGGGTTATACCGCAGTGCGCATCACCGAGATCGCGGTGGATGGCCAGAAGTTCTCCGCGCCCGAACTTCTGAAAAAAGAACCCAAGCCAAAAAAGGCAAAGCCGGCCGACGCGGAGGAAACTTCCGCGGTCGAGGCCAAGGCAACTAAGTCCACAAGAAAGACGCCAGCAGCCAAAAAAGCGGCGCCAAAGAAGGCGGCTTCAAAAAAGAAAAAGTAGCGTCGGGCGTTCGCCGGCTGTCCGGCGAAAATTTTCCCGTCGCGACGGACCTGCGAAATCCGAAACTAGGAACTGGAAACCGGACTTGAGATATGGCACATAAAAAAGGTTTAGGAAGTTCACGCAACGGACGTGACTCAAACGCGCAGCGCTTGGGTTTCAAGGCTTTTGGCGGACAAGTAGTCCCAGGCGGCACCATCATCGTTCGACAGCGCGGAACCCGCGTGAAGCCCGGCCTCAACGTCGGCCGCGGCAAAGACGACACCCTTTTCGCCAAGATCAGCGGACGAATCAAGTTCCTCGACAAAGGATCGATGGGCAGGTTCGTTATGGTCGAACCGCTGGAAGCGAAGTAGCGTCACACCACGCGCGGACCGAGGTCCGGCTACAAGCCTCGCCTTCGGGCCGAGGCTTTTTTGTTTTAGCTGTCAGCTCTCAGTCGTCGCTTTTCAGCAAGGTTCCATTCATCGCGACGGCTGACCGAAGACCGAAAACAAGTGTTCATCGACGAAGCGAGAATCCGCGTTAAAGCCGGCGACGGTGGCAACGGATGTATGGCCTTCCGCAGGGAGAAGTTTGTTCCGCGGGGTGGGCCCTCCGGCGGCGACGGTGGCAAAGGCGGCGACGTGATCATGGAATCCAGTGAACGTCACAATACGCTGGTGCATTTCCGCTTCAATCCAGAATACAAAGCCCAACGCGGACGCCACGGCGAAGGATCGAACAAAACCGGACGCGAAGGAGAAGACGTCCTTCTAAAAGTTCCCGTGGGCACGATCCTGTATGACGATGAAACCGGAGAAAAGGTGCACGACTTCGCAAGGCCCGACGACCGCATCGTCATCGCCTGCGGGGGACGCGGTGGCCGCGGTAACGCCAGGTTTGCAACGTCGACCCACCAGGCGCCTCGCGAACACGAAGATGGGCGGCCGGGTGAAGATCGCGTATTTCGACTCGAACTCAAACTCCTGGCTGACGTCGGACTCGTCGGGTTTCCGAACGTAGGAAAATCCACGTTGATTTCCCGGATCTCAGCCGCTCGTCCCAAGATTGCCGATTATCCATTTACCACTCTTCAGCCCAACCTCGGCGTCGCCGTTGCAGGCCAACCCCCGGACGAGAAAAGCTTTGTAGTGGCCGACATTCCCGGTCTGATCGAAGGCGCGCACGCCGGCACCGGATTGGGCATTCAGTTTTTACGACACATCGAGCGCAATCACCTGTTAGTTCATCTGGTCGATGTCTCCGATGCCAGCGGCCGTCCAGATCCCGTAAAAGATGTCGAGGTTATCAATCATGAGCTTGCGAGTTTCGGTGCCGGCCTGGACCAGAAGCCGGTCATCATGGTGGCCTCTAAAATCGACGTGGCTGATAAAGATAAGCTCGCTAAGCTCAAACGCTATTGCAAGAAAAATGGCTTGGAGTTAGTCCCGATATCCGCTGTGACAGGCGAAGGGATCGAAGATTTGAAATACACCATCGCCGAAAAATTAGATGAAATTCGAGACGAGGAAGCCAGCAGGGATCAAGCCGTTAGCGGAAACTGACAACTACTCTCCGGCAACTGGTTTTGTATACAGGTTCAGCACCGCATCGTGCACCCTTTCGGAAAGCTCTTCCATATTTCTCAAGGTATAACCCGAAGTCGAAATCGGCCTTCCCACGCGCATTTCGAGCGGACGGCACTTGACGTGATAGGTATCCATGGGCAGTAGTTCGTAGGTGCCTACGAGAGCCACCGGTACAACATCCACCTGGGCCTTGATCGCGAGAAAAAATGCTCCTGGCAGAAACGGTTTAACTTCCCCATCTGGCGTACGCCCGCCTTCAGGGAAAATCACCAGAGGCATGCCGCCCTTCAAACCTTTCAGAGCGGATCGAATGCTGCCGATTGACGCTGCCGGGTTCTGCTGATCAACGCAGATCTGTCCTGAACGTCTCAGGTGCCAACCCACAATCGGATAAGCCAGCAGCTCTTTCTTGAAAGCGATGCGGAATTGGAATGGCAAATAAACATACAGCACTGGAATATCTAGAGCCGACGCATGATTTACGGCGTAGACAAGCGGTTTCGAGGTATCAATCTTGTCCAGACCTGTCACCCGTGTCGGTGAGCAAATGATCTTCATGATCAGCTGCGACCAAAAGCGGGCAAAGCCGTGCAGAATGCGGGCTTTCTCTCCCAACAGCGAAACAGGAATCGACACGATTCCGAGGACGACAGTAACCAACCAGATCAGCGGATCGAAGATAAAATAAGAACGCAGCCGGCTGAGCCATCCGTAGCGCCGAGACTCCGTGGCCTTCGCGGACGAGGGATGGCCGAGCGGAGCGGCATCTTCATGCCCTTCTGCTTTGTTATCAACCTCGTTAGTTGGCGTATTTACCGATGGCACGCTTATTTAGATGCGCACACCCAACAGTCGCATCGCCTCTCCTACAATGTATATCGAGCCAGTGATGACCACCACCGCGCCCGGTCGCGCCGAGGATTTCGCCATCGTCAACGCGTCCGCCATGTTATCGGCGTCTTCGATCTCGATCGAAACCCGCGACGCCGCTTCGCGAATCTCCGGCACTGTCGCTGAACGGGGATTGTCGGCCTGGGTCAGGATTACCCGGTCGGCGACCGGAAATAGAATCTCCGCCATTTCTCTAATAGCCTTGTCCCGCATCGCCCCGAAAACAAATGTGAGTGGTCGCTCGGCGTAGTTCGCCGATAGAGTCGACCGCAGAGCCCACGCCCCGGCGGGGTTGTGAGCTACATCGAAGACATATTCAGGCTTGCCATTTGCGGCGGGGATCACGTGGAACCGTCCTGGCCATCGCGTTTCCCGTATGCCTCGCTCAATCGAAGCTGCCGTGACCAGGAAGCCTTGTCGCGCAAGTTCTTCCGCAGCCGCAATCGCCAGCGCCACATTTCGCAGTTGGTGACGGCCAAGCAGTGGACTCTCGACCAGAATTTCCTTGCCCAGCACCTGCAACGGGTAGCGTGAAACCGCTGTCTCCAAGCCAGGCGTCACGTATGGCGCGCTGGCGGGACTGATTGGCGGCACATAAGGGACGGCGCTCACTGCGCGTGCGCCCAAATCCATGATCGTGCGACCGATTACGTCGTTTGCCTGCGGTTGCTGTGGCAGCGTGACCACAACCCCGTTTGGTCGAATGATTCCCGCTTTCTCGCCCGCGATTTCGGCTACCGTTTCGCCCAAAAATTTTTGATGATCCAGCGAAACATCCGTAATAACACTCACTAATGGTTCAATCACGTTGGTAGCATCCAGGCGCCCGCCCATACCGACCTCGATCACGGCGATGTCCACCTTTCGGCGTGCGAAATGCTCGAACGCAATCGCAGTCAGCATCTCAAAGAAACTAGGATGCCATGGCAACTCTCCCTCGCTTACCAAGCGTTCAGCGTGACGATCCACCAGGTCATGCAACAACGCGAATTCTTCATCGCTTATCTGCTGAAAGGCGCTCCTGTCCGTCGCGATTTGGACACGCTCGTTAATCCGCATCAGGTGAGGCGACGTGTAGAGCGCAGTTCGCAGCCCCGCGGCTCGCAAGATAGAAGCGAGCGTAGCCGCAGTCGAGCCTTTGCCATTGGTCCCTGCCACCAGCACACCCGGGAACCCTCGCTCAGGATGATCCAGCGCGCCCAGTAAGACTCGCATGTGAGCCAGATCGAACTTTTGCGATAGAGCCTGCGCCAGCTCGTGACCCAAAGCGTAAATGCGCGCGACGGCGGTTTCGTAGGAGGACATGATGAAAGTTTGTCAGTGTTCAATGGTTCCCAATAAGGGTAGCAGCTTCATCCTCAATCTTTCGATGCCATGCCATCGAAACGCTTGTCATTAAGGTCAAACAGGGGTGACTGCGATGCGACGGGAGAAACTGAATATTCGGGAACCGCCGCCACCGGTCTTATGATGCCTGAGGGCTAAGGGCCGAAACCTGCGGTTGCACGGCCATAAATTCAAGTGCCCGTGCAATATAAGACTTTAGCTGCTTGCGATGGACGACAGCGTCGAGCATGCCGTGTTCCAGCAAAAACTCGCTTCGCTGGAAGCCCTGCGGAAGTTTCTGCCGAATGGTCTGTTCTATGACCCGGGGCCCAGCAAATCCGATTAGAGCGCCAGGCTCCGCGATATTGAGATCGCCCAACATGGCAAAAGAGGCTGTCACCCCCCCTGTAGTTGGGTCGGTCAGCACCGAGATGAATGGGACCTTAGCTTCATCCAGCCGAGCCAACGCCGCTGAAATTTTGGCCAACTGCATCAAGCTGATTACGCCTTCCATCATGCGAGCTCCGCCGGAAGCGGAGACTATGACAATCGGAGCTTTGGTTTCGGTCGCTTGCTCGATGGCTCGGGTAATGCCCTCCCCCACCACCGCGCCCATGCTCCCGCCGATAAACCCGTATTCCATTGCACTCACGATTACGGTACGTCCGTTCAATTTACCGCGAGCATTAATCAACGCGTCATTGAGGCCGGTGTCAGCCCGCGCCTGTTTTAACCGGGCCGAGTAAGCCTTCAGGTCCACGAATTTCAACGGATCGGTAGAAGCGAGGCTTTCGTCGGAGACCTCATATTGATTGTCATCCAGAAGCTGGGCCAGACGTCCTCGCGCATCGATGCGAAAATGCCGGTCGCATTTAGGACAAACGTTGAGGTTTTCTTCGAGATCTTTTTTCCAGATAACCTGGCGGCAGGTGTCACACTTTACCCACAAGCCTTCGGTACGCACCTTGCGCTCCCCCGAGGTATCTAGTTCGCCAGCTTGTCGCTTAAACCAGGCCATAATAACGGTTAACTGTGTAGTTCAGTAATTCTGCAATTAAGCAAGCCGAGGCAGGTTTCGCTCAGTGACTCAACCGTCAGTATTCAATCCCTCTCTGCGCCATCACGCCTTTCTCATAGGCATGTTTGATCTGGCGCATCTCGGTTACGGTGTCCGCAAGTTCGACAATTGTCGGATGGGCGTTGCGCCCGGTCAAGATAATGTGCACCATTTCAGGTTTGCTTTTAAGAGTCTCCGCCACCCTGGCCGGATCAAGCATTCCGTAGCTAATCGCGTAATTAATCTCATCCAGAATCACCAGATCCCATGTGCCCGAAGTGATTGCCTGTTCTGCCTCGGCCCATGCTGCTTCCACCATCCGGATGTCTTCAGGATCGGGCTTTTCGGTCCCAACTTTTACGAAGCCGCGTCCCATTTGTTTCATCACGAACTTATCGCCAAACGCTTGAACCGCATCGAGTTCGCCATAGTGCCACGAGCCTTTTAAAAACTGCAACATCAGGACCCGCATACCCTGACCGACTGCCCGCAGTCCCGTCCCCATCGCAGCCGTGGTCTTGCCCTTACCCGGACCGGTATTCACGATGATGAGACCGCGTCGGATATCCGGCATAGCGGGCAAATCGCTTATTGCACGAAACTTTGATTGTACCTGTTATCCGAAGCGTAGAAAACGCGGGCCGCCATGCAGATCGCTAATGTATTGATGCTAAAGGATGAACCTAGGAAGAGAGAACTGCACACATCGGCGCGGAATCCCAGCGCCCTAAAAGGTCCCTGAAACGGTTTTTATGTGGAATAGACGAAGAATCGGGCTTACGGCATCTCGATGACGGAACGTAAGTCGACCTTCGTATCGGCGGGAGGCGCAGCGTTCTCGTCCCCTATCAACCGTATCGTAACCCGGAGAGCATCAACTTCTTTTTTTACTTTCACCATCTCTTGTTCTTTACTCTTGAGCACATCGAACGGATTCTTCATCGTATAAGTCCTTTATTGGGGAAGGGCTGGATTGCACCGCGGTGTTCTGGCGTCAACACAACTCTAGTCTTCCCATGCGTAGAACGGAACGTCACGAAGGTACACGCCTGATTTCCTAAAGATCGCTTCAGTGTCCCAGGTGGTAAGGATGACCTTTTAGAATGGTGAAGCTCCGGTAGAGTTGCTCCAGCAACACAACCCTGGCCAATTCGTGCGCCAGCGTCAGCTTGCCGAGCGACAGTACTAGCGTCGCGGCCTTGCGGGATTTCTCGGAAAATCCGTCGGCTGCCCCTACCGCGAATAAAAGGGGCAGGGAGTTGCGCTCTTGATAGTCAGCGATGAACTTCGCCAATTCCTCGGAAGAAAATTGTTGGCCACGCTGGTCGAGCAGCACAAGCGTATGTCTGCTGGGACGCGCATCTCGCTCGCATAATTTCAAAATGGAAAATTCATCTTTGAACGCGGTCCCTTCGACCTCAGCATAGCGCGACAAGCGCTTGAGGTACTCATCGGTCAGCGATTGGATGGCTGCTTCCCTCGTTTTGCCAATCCAGGCGATCTTGAGCTTCACAACCAAATTTAAGCACAGATGCCGATAATGCGTGGGGGCGGAAAAGGCGTGAGCCGCTGCGGGTTCGCCTTTAGACTTCGATCCATGTACTGGTCAGTCTGGATGCGGTTCACCGATAAATTCCTCAACCTGCCGTGACTCGTCACTTCGTTCCCGAAACAAACACTACCGACGCCCCGAACCTCACGCTGGCGCCATCAAAGTATTCACCAATGGCAGCAAGCACTTCGATATCAATGCGATTTTTCTCATGCTCCGAAACCCTCCCCATCATCGGAAGGAAAGGAGTGGCCGAAGCTTGCATCAATTCCCAAACCTCTTCCGGCTTTCCAGGCCAAGTCCAGGGCAGCGTCCTGGTTTCTTCCTCGACTTCTTGGAATGCTGAACTACGCAATATCGATGCAAGACTTCCACTTTGCGCAAACTTGAATGGATTCTGTGCCGCAGCCAGCAGCGGCCCACCGACGTGTTTATGCACCACACCCATGGTGGTCGACCAGAAAGGCTGCTCAAACGGTCCCCAAGCGACCAGGCACACGCGGGCGTTCGGTTTGAGTACGCGGTGCACTTCCCGGAAGGCCGTGTCGGGGTCAGCAAAAAACATCGCGCCGAAACGCGAGGTCACCAAATCAAAGTTTTGGTCGGGAAACGGAAGCGCGTGCGCGTCTCCCTGTCTTACGGAAAAGTTCTTAAGCCCTCGAATCTCAGCCCGTTTCGCTGCCACCTCAAGTAATTCGGCGCTCAGATCAAGAGCGGTCACGCTTCCGTCAGGCCCAACCCGTTCCGCCAGGGTAATCGACGGCTCACCCGTGCCGCTGGCCAAGTCCAGCACCTTCATGCCAGCTCTCGGACGCGCGTATTCAACCAGGGCGATCGTTACATCGCGTCCCATGGCGGCGTTCTTAGCCTTCCACTTCTCCGCAGCGTTTAGTTTGTAGGAGGAGCCCCAATCGAGGTTTGGATTTTCACAGGAATTCATTCGGCCGAAACTTCTACGCTCGCTTCTTTTTCAGCGCTCGGGCTGGAGCACGCCTGCGGGCGCGGCCATCCTCCACTAATTCCGACGGTTCTAGTCGTCGCGATGACTTCCACAGTCTCTCCAAGTCGTAAAACTTACGAGCCTTCTCTGAGAAGACGTGAACCACAAAGTCAAAGTAGTCCATCAGCACCCACTCCGCCTGCTTATACCCCTCAATCTGATGAGGCCATAAGCCCGCCTTCTTCAGGCGAAGTTCCACCTCGTCTGCAATGGCCTGTACCTGCCTCGGGTTACTGCCGCTGCACACCACGAAGTAATCGGTGAACGCTCCCGCGCTTTTTTCCAGTTCCAGGATGGTTATTTCTTCTGCCTTCTTCTCTACACAGGCTCTTATCGCTTCCGAGATTTGTGCTTTCGATTCGTTCTTCTTCATGCGGATCGGTTGTGCCTGTCCTCGGCCACATCCATTGTAGCCGACACCCTAGACTGCCGCCCGACCTGGGGGACGATCGAGACTGGTGACCGAATTTACAAATACAGTCCTTCCTTCTTGATATATTCCTCCACCCCGGCGTCGACGAACCTGCGCAACGGCTTCTTCGCCGCCACCGCCTGACGTATAGCCGTCGCTGAAACTGGCTGGTGCACACTGTCTAATAAATGGACAGTGACGCCGTTCAAGACCAGGTCGCCTTGGGCCGCCTGTTTGGCGAATGGCTGGCTGACTGCGGGTTTCGGACGCAGTTTCTCGGGGAGAGCGTTGGCCACGTCCGCCAGCGAATACCCGGGACGGCTCGCAACGATGAAATCACAGTCACGCAGAAGTGCCTCCGGCTCGTGCCATTTGGCGATGTCAGCGAAAGCATCAATGCCGATGAGAAAAAACAGGGAATCGATTTTCTTCAGGGATCGTTTTAGCTGCCGCACCGTGTCAATCGTGTAGTTTGCCTTCGCGGACGATTGCTCTGTCGCGCGGAGTTTTCCGCCCGCGGCCATGGGCAAAGTCTCTTCCGGCGCCTCGAGCAAGGAGGGTATGAACGCCTTCTCTCCCATCGTCGCCAGCACCACCATGGCATAGCGATGGAAATACGCCGACAGGGGCTGCTTTTGTTTATGAGGCGGAATATTGGCTGGAACAAAGTAGATTCGGCTCAGTTCGTATCTTTCTTTCGCGGCGCGTGCCAAAGCCAGATGCCCGTGATGTATCGGATCGAAACTTCCGCCAAAAAGACCGACATTCATGAGAATAATCCAAAGCACAGACTCAGGCAGCCAGTGTTCATTGGGTTTGACCTCAACACCAACTCCGTCGCAAAGGTTGCCTTGGTTTTCGAATTAATTTTCCGCACCTTAGAAAATTGGCCAGGACCGCATTGGACTCTCGTAACTCGCGCCGTTCCATTTAAGGAATTAAATTCTTCTTATGCGAACGAACCTCCCCCTTCTTCGCAAACGCTATATCCCTCCGGCTCGGGCTCCGATCCTCCGATACGGCGTTGCGGTTCTCAGCATCATTCTCGCTCTCATCCCAGCTTTACTGCTCGCTGATGTGGTCGAAAGCCGTCTCGTTGTTTTCGCCGTTGCCGTGATGGTCAGTGCGTGGTACGGCGGCTGGAAGCCGGGCCTCGTTGCCACCTCATTTGCCTTGACGGTAAGTGCTTACTTCTCGCTGGCTGGAGCGCGCGCGCCTTCCGACTATCACAAAGCCATCATACATCTCACTCTATTTGTGTTCGTCGCCGGCCTGATTTGCTTCTTCAATGCCGCACTGCGTTCGGCCCAAGAGGGCCTGCGCCGCTCCGAGATCAACTTCCGCTCGCTGGTCACGCACGCACCGTATGGCGTATGCCGCTGCGATTCCAATGGGATCCTTCTCGATGTGAATCCGGCCCTGGTCGCGATGTTGGGGCACGAATCCGGAGCGGAGCTGGTCGGCCAGAATCTCGCCAACCTTTATTCTGACTCCCAGCAATGGTTCAGCCTTGCGGACTTCCTCCGCGCCCTCCAGAAATTTCATGGCCTGGCCGCCGATTGGGTCCGTAAAGACGGGGCCGTGATTAACGTTCGCCTGTCTGGGCGCGCTTTTCGTGACGACGGCAACGCCATCTTCTTCGAGCTCTTCGCCGAGGATGTTACCGAACGCCGCGCTCTCGAGCAGCAACTTCGCCAGGCTCAAAAGATGGAAGCTATCGGCCGTCTCGCTGGCGGGGTCGCCCACGATTTCAACAACCTGCTTATGGTCATCTCGGGTTATTCCGAATTTCTGTTGGAGCGGATCGGACCTAACCCCACATTACGCGGACCAGCCCAGGAAATCGCCAAAGCCTCCGAACGCGCTACCGCTCTCACTCGCCAGCTCCTCGCCTTCAGCCGCAAACAGATGCTTGCGCCTAAGGTCGTCGACCTCAATAGCGTGGTGACCGAAAACCTGAAAATGCTGACCCGGCTCATTGGCGAAGATATCGACCTTGTCATGGTTCCCGGCTCCGATCTGGGCGCTGTTAAAGCAGACCCCGGCCAGATTGAGCAGGTTGTCATGAACCTTGCCGTCAATGCCCGTGATGCCATGCCCCACGGCGGCAAACTCACCATCGAGACTGCCAACGTTCATGTTGACACTACCTACTCCCGTTTTCACTCCCCGGTAGAGCCCGGCGACTACGTAATGCTCGCCATCAGCGATACTGGCATGGGCATGGACCTGGAAACCCAGACTCATATCTTCGAGCCCTTTTACACCACCAAAGGATTGAAAGGCACCGGCCTCGGGCTCTCGACGGTCTACGGCATTATCAAACAGAGCGAAGGCTACATCTGGGTTTACAGCGAGACCGGCAGAGGCACGACTTTCAAAATCTACCTGCCCCGCGTCGACGCCTCCTTGCAGCATGAGGCTCTCCAGCCCCCCGCTCTCGTAGAACAACCGCGCACCGGCACTGAAACCATCCTGCTTGTCGAGGACGAAGAAAATCTCCGACAACTGACCAAACAGTCCCTGGAGAGTCAGGGCTACAGCGTCATCGACGCTGCTGATGGCGCATCCGCCATGAAAGCTTCCCAGGAACACTCAGGCCCCATTCACCTGCTGCTGACGGACGTCATCATGCCGGGAATGAACGGGCGCGAACTGGCCAACCAGATCTCCCCGAGCCGGCCCGAAACCAAAGTACTTTACATGTCGGGCTACACGGAGAATCACATTGGCCACAACGGCACACTGGACCAAGGAATCAACCTACTCCAGAAGCCCTTTACCCTCCCCGCGCTTCAGGCCAAGGTGCGCGAGGCGCTTGATACCCCACCCCCAAAGGAGATTCAGATGTCTGCTCGCTTAGCTCAAACCGTTCCTATCGTTCGGACTCGTACGAAAATATCCTCCCCCTTCCGCGCAACTCGCTTTGATCTTCATTTGCCGCTGAAATACCGGCAAGTTGGAGAAAGAGGATGGCGTGAAGGCACAACGGAAAATATCAGTCGCTCGGGAATGCTGTTCCAGGCGGAAGAGACGATTGCTCCCAGTGCACAATTGGAAATCAATCTGGTATTACCCGCTGAAATCGCAGGCTTGGCCGCAGCGGAAGTAGTCTGCCGCGGGGAGGTTGTCCGTACCATCGATCCGCAATCGGGACAAGTAAGCCCAGTGCTGGCCGCAAAGATCCTGCAATACCATTTCCAGCACGGTTCCCGCATCTCAGAAGCCTGATCGATGACGGCGTGCAAGGGCGTCCGCCCCACACTGAGGGCGCGGGCGTCGCCCCCTGTGCACGAGAAAAAGCTCGCCTATGTCATCCGGAGAGAAGCGAAGGCCCTCTGCATCTCGCCCCGAGCTGTACCGGCCTCTGAGCACAGGTGAAGAGCATCGAAGTGAAGGGAATCCCGAAAGACAAGCAACCAGGGACTGCGCCGCAAGGCATGCCGGTACGGTTGACATAAAGTGGCCGTACAGAACCTCGGGCGAGAAGGTTCGGCACAATATACAACCGAAATGGGTGGTTGCAGGAGGATTTGAGTTCGAGCGGCGTAACAGGTATTGACACCCGCGATGCGACAGCTCAAGAAATAGCGCTCAGGACTCCGCCGACCGGAGTTACACAGCTTTCCATGCGATTCTCAAAGAATCCTTCGACACTGGCCAGAATCTCCATCCGGCTCTTGGATTCGTAGATCGCTCTGCGCAGTGCGGCCCCGCCCGCCACTCCATGGGTGAACCAGGAGGCAAACTGCTTCATTTTGCCCTCGGCCCCCGGCATCTCTTCTTCGATCAACATTTCAAAATAGGTGCGAATCATCTGGTACCGGTCGGCTTCGCTGGGCTCGCTGTAAGGTCTGGAAATGTAGGCTTCGGCGTGCTCGGACGGGGAGTCGATGATCCCTTCCCCTACCCGGTCTGTCGGGATGCAGTGCTGCTCAATCTGCCGAAAGATCCACGGGTTCGCAGGCGCCATCCGCCCGATCATCACCGCATCGCATCCTGTCTGGGCCACCATGGAGCAGGCATCCTGGGGGGTGCGGACGTCTCCGTTCCCGATGACTGGAATCTTCACTGCATCTTTGATGGCGGCAATCCACTCCCATCGGGCCTGACCGCTGTAGCCTTGTTCGCGGGTGCGAGCGTGCAAGGCAACGGCGCTCAGACCGCAGTCTTCCGCCATCTTCGCCAGCTCGACACAGACAATGTTGTCATCGCTCCATCCCGCCCGAAATTTCACCGTAAAGGGAATCCTGACCGCACCCCGCACTGCTTCAAATATCTTTCCAATGGCCGGTAAATCCCTGAGCAGCCCAGAACCGCCGTTGCACTTCACAACTTTCTTGGCTGGACAGCCAAGATTCAGATCGACCAGATCAAAGCCAAGGTCTTCCACAATCCGCGCTGCGTCCGCCATCACTTTGGGATCGCTTCCAAAGAGCTGGGCCGATATGGGATGTTCATCATCGTAGAAATGCAAGTAAAGCTTGGCTTTCTTGTCCTTGCCACGCAGAATGCCGTCGGCAGAGGTGAACTCAGTCATGATCAGCCCACATCCGCCAAGGTTTCGGATGAAGCGGCGGAACACCGTGTCGGTCACACCAGCCATGGGAGCTAACACGGTAGCCGGAGCGATACGCACGTCTCCAATCGTCACTGACGAAGGAACAGATTGGGGGACTCTTGCCCCTTCGCCCGCGGCTGGCGCCGAATTGTCCCAATATTTGCGCACGACCCTATTCTACCTGTCTCTAAAACAAAGCCCCCGCGAAATACGGGGGCTGTATAAGCTAATGATCTGGGAAATCCGCGACCAGCCTTACTTCTTGGCCGGCTCTGCCTTCGCATATTTCCGGCGGAAACGCTCCACCCGGCCGGCCGTATCGAGCAACTTCTGTTTGCCCGTAAAGAACGGATGGCACGCCGAGCAAATTTCCACGTGGATATCGCCCTTATGGGTAGAACGGGTCGTAAAACTGCTTCCACAAGCGCACATTACCCGGATTTCGTTGTACGCGGGATGAATAGCTGCCTTCATTGGGGTCTCCAAACTTGTTCGAGACATTAGATTCTAATGGATTCCCGCAGGATTCAGCAACTAAAGCCCTCGGTGTGTGCAGGGCGGCCCACAACAAAAAACGGCAGGACCGACCTCCTGCCGTTCATAACTTCGTAATTAAAACCTGG
>Ga0070711_100000515_pt1 | contig 20120 bp, 13 predicted proteins | sample LARL53metaG_FD_65452 | JGI IMG/M metagenome (GOLD analysis project Ga0070711, IMG submission 65452) | Corn, switchgrass and miscanthus rhizosphere microbial communities from Kellogg Biological Station, Michigan, USA - LAR L5-3 metaG | ecosystem: Host-associated > Plants > Roots > Rhizosphere ... | reverse complement strand
ATGGTACCGGTCGCGGCGATCCTGGTGGCCAGCATCCGCCTGCATTTCATCGACCGCGTGCTCAATGCGCAGACCACGGGACCGCTGCAGGTCCCGTGTGACGTTAGCGTGCACAAGGGCGACGAGCTCGGCTGGTTCGAGCATGGCTCGACCATCATCCTGCTCGCGCCCGGCCATTTCGAGTTTTGCGCTGGTGTTGCCGAGGGAACGCGGATCAAGGCAGGGCAGCCTCTGCTGCGCGATCCCGCTGTCCGGCAAGCCTGACAGGAGAGACGGGGGCCGTGCAATCTCGATTTTGCCGCGACGGCTCACTATAAAAGAAAGGTCGTTCGACGAATCGCAGACCGAAAATCCGGGATCTTTGATGGCGAGGGAGCCTGTTCTGGCGGCGGGTGGCATCGTGCTGCGGCGAGGGCCATCGCCGCGGATCGCGGTCGTGCGCCTGCGCAAGCGCGATGAATGGGTGCTGCCGAAGGGCAAGCTCGACAATGGCGAGACCGCGCGCGATGCCGCCGAGCGGGAGGTTCTGGAGGAGACCGGCCACGATGTCACCGTGCATGAATTTCTGGGAACGCTGGCCTATGAAACCGGCGGCCGGTCCAAGATCGTCCACTACTGGCGCATGGAAGCCGATGGCGAGCAGGCCTATGAGCTGATGCGCGATGTCAGGGCGGTGGACTGGCTGCCGCTCGATCTCGCGATCGGCCGGCTGTCGCGTGCCTATGAGCGCGCGTTCCTGACCCATGTCGGCCCGCATGCCCTGGAGAATGCCGCAGCGGCCGAGGCATCACGGCACGCCAAGGCGAAAGCGCCGGCGCCAAGGAAGCGCCGCCGCCCGGTGGCGCCGAAGCTGCCGCTGCCGGAGCCTGCCCCCGCATTGCCTCAGGCCGAGGTCGTGCCGCAGCCGTCTCCGGCCGACCTGGAGCAGCCTGCGCCCGATCTGCAGCCGCCCGCTCCGCGCCTTGACGGCGAGATTCTGGAGGTCGAGCAGCCGGCCGAGGAGATTGCAGCGGCGCTTCCGGCTCGATCGGACGAGGTTGAACCGGCGCAAGACGAGACGGCCGCGAACGAGGCTGCGGCCGCTGACGCCGAAGCCAACGCCGAGATCGCGGCGGAGCCATCCGCTGCCGAGAGCGAAGCGCGGCGGCCCAGCCTGGCGCAGAAGGTGCGGGCCTGGCTCGGCCGCGCGGCTTAGCGCGGCAATTCGTCCGCGACTGATCAGAAGCTTCCGCGATTCGCTCAGCTCCCCTTGCGGGGAGGGGTTGGGGGTCTCGGGACTCGGCTCGTCGTGTGGTACCCCCCTCCATCGCTTCGCTCACCGCGGCTCATCGCGCTTGTCCTTGGGCGGCCGCTTGCCGCGCACGGCTCCGGGCCGGCCCGGCTGAGCCTGGCGCTGTGCCCCCGGGCGCGGTGTCTGCGGTGCAACCTGCCGCGGCGACGGCGCACGCAGGTTCGGCTCTGGCGGCGTGCCGGGTTTGAGATTGTCGCCCTGCCGCGGTGGCTCACCCGGTCGCGGCGGCTCGCCCTGCCGTGGCGGTTCACCCGGACGTGGAGCTTCTCCCGGGCGCGACGGAGCCGCGGGCGCCGGCTTCGTGCCGGGTTTTTCGCCCTGCTGTGGAGGCTGGCCCGAACGTTGCGGCTGGCCCTGCCGTTGCGGCTGGCCATGTTTTCGCTGCTGGTTACGTCCGGGCGGCTGTGCGCCTGGCCGGTTCGGTTGCGGGAGGCTGTTTTGCCGCTGCGGCGTTTGCGGCGTGGGCTGACGCGGCGGATTATTGCGGTTCGGCGCCGCGTTCGGATTGGCGCGACGGATCGCGCGCTGCTCGGTCACGATCTGGCGGCCGACATTTTGCGCCGCATGGACTTGGCGCACAAAGCCCTGGTCACGCGCCACCTGCTCCGAGGAGATCCTCAGCGGCACGGCACTGACCCGGCCGCCCGGCGCGCCGGGTAGCCGGATGCTAAAACCGCTCGCGCCCTGCGTCAGCGCACCGAGCCGTGCGCCCAGGCGGTCGTTGACCTCGATGCGCCCGACATGGCCGTCCGGATCGGGATAGAGTTTTATGTTGACATTGTTGCCGCCGCTGGCCGCGCCGTCTTCCGGCACTTCGACGAGCCCGGTGGTGCCGCGAATGCCGAGCGTCGAGGTCGGCGTCGTGATCTTCATGTCGCCGGTCTTTGCCACCGCCGCGGCGACGAAGGCGACCGTGCCCTTCGCGACGTCGAAGATGCCGGCATTGTCCTTGCCGCCGTCCTCATAAACATAAGTGTCGATCGTGATCTTGGCGTTGGCCGACAGGTGGAAGGTGGTGCCGTCGTTGAAGGTGATGCCGAGCGCGGAATCGGCTGCGGTCTGCACGGCATCGTTCAGGAAGATGTCGTCCTTGAGCTTGAGCGCGATCGAATCCTTGTTGCGGATCACGGTCACGACCCCCGTCAGGGTGGCGACATTGCCGATCGGTTCGTCGGAGGCGGCAGGGGTCGGCGAGGGGGAGGGCGCGGGCACCGGCGTCGCCGGCTCGGCCTGTGCGGCCCTCATGAGGCCCGATACCGCCTGATCGATCCCGGCAGCTGGATCATCGCCAGTCGGAGCCGGCATTGCCGCCGCGCCGGAGAGGCCGTGGATCAACAGACCGAGCATCAACCAAAGCCGCTTCCGCGCCACAGCCATCGCCCCCCAAAGGCTCGATCAGGACGGACGGCAGTAAGGAAGCGGGACGCTGAACCCGGCGTGAATACCTGTATCAGGTCCGCCGTGCGGTATTCGTGATCCCGCCGCAGTGTCCACCTTTCCCCGCTGGGGAGAGGTGGACCATATCAGCAGGATCGCCAACCAAACGTCGTGCTCTAATCGCCCCAGCCCCAGTAGTTGCGCCAGCCGCTCTTCGGCGGCTTGTTGGCGTAGTTGACCGACGTGGTCCGCTCGGAAGGCTCCACCTTGAACACCGCCCTGCAGCCCTCGCTCAACTGGGCCTTCTTCTTCGCCATGCACGCCGTGATGCGGTCGACATCGGGAATTTCCGCGCTGCACAGACGCATCGCATCGCCGGTACAGCGCTGCGCCTGATCCTGCGTGTAGGCATGTGAAACCGACGTCAACGTCACCAACGCCAGCGACGTTGCAGCCAGCAACGCGCCGTTACTCTTGATCGATCGAAAGCAAGCCACCTGATGTCCCCCTGAAGCTGAAGCGCATGCGATCACCGCCCGCCGAAGCAGCGCCGCTCCACAGAAGGATAACGAAGCGTGGTTTGCAGTCATTTGCCGTGATGAGCGAAATTGAATCTTATCCACGGACATCTGGGTTCCACCGCGGCGGAACCGATGATGGAGGATCGACGCGCACGATGCGAAAGGCCCCGCATACCGTTGCGGGGCCTTCGGCGCACTGCGATCGACGATGTCAGCTCAGACGCTTCCAGGTCTGGCCGCCGCAGAACAGGCCACCGAATGCGCAGCCCTGCACCTTCAAGAGATTCGGTCCCTTCATCGCGATCGTGGAGTCGTAGTTGCCGCCGCCGTCCGGATCATGGATGCGACCGACCCATTTGCTGTCGGACGGCTTCATGTTGATCAGGATTTTTTCGCCGCTCTTCTCGGCATAGCCGCACAGATTGGCGCCGCACGGCTCGATGCGCACATTGCCCTTGTTCTCCTCGGTGGCCCACAGGCCGAGCGGCGTGGTCGGCGCGGACTGCGCCGCGGGAGGAGCGGCGGCAGGGCTGGCTGGCGCGGCGGCGGGGCCGGGCGCGGGCGGCGCGATGGATGCGCCGGCGGCGTCGGCGGAAGCAAGGTGATTCGTGGTCGGCATCGGCGCGGCGGGCGCGCTCGACGTCGTCGTTGGCGGCGCCGGCAGCGCGGGCTGCGCCGGACCGGCGGCCGGTATCGTCGTCTGCGGTACGGTGGCCTGAATGGTTGGCGCCGGAGCGGGAGCGGGTGCCGGTGCAGCCGAAGGACTGATCGCCGTCTCGTCCTCGTCATTGCGACCGGACGTCAGCCCGCCCAGATTGATGCCGCCGAGACCCGTGATCTTGAGGCACGACAGCGCGTCGCAGTGTTTCGGCGCTTCGATCCGGATCCGGTGTCCGTCGATGTCCAGCGAGATCGCCTGCCCGGCGTGGGCGGCGGTCGAGGCCAGCACGAGAGCAGCAGCGAAGGTGAGCGTTTTCATCAGAGCCTCCGGCGAGCGGGTTGTTGCAACTCGCCGAAAACCTTAAGGCGCCGCGGCCGCGGCTTCCGTGATGAAGGTCACAGGATTGCGGCGCGCGTCGAACGACGGCAACGGACCGCAGATCAATGGCAGGTGACCAACGTCACATGCAGAACGTCGGCGGCAGCCTAGTCTCGTCCGCGCGGGCAACCGAGTCGTTGCCCGCATATGGGCCTCGATTTCGCGCGCAGGCCGGCGACAGAAGGTATCAGAGGAAGATACCGACGGTAACCGCACGGCGTGAAAATCTCGCGAGCCGGGTTGTGATGGAACCAGAGACGCAGCTAATCTGTCCACGGGCTCGTCAAACCTTGTACTGGACTTTGATACTGGATGTAGGAATTGAACGTTGAGATTAGTGGCTCCGATGCGCGCCTCTTTTTTCTCCCTTTTGCTTTGCTGTTTTTTTCTTTCATTCGGACAGCCCGCTTGCGCGGATCGGCGCGTCGCGCTGGTGGTCGGCAATGGCGCCTACCAGAATGTCGCGCGGCTCACCAATCCCCCGAATGATGCGGCGGCAATTGCGGAGGCGCTGAGGGCTGCCGGGTTCGAGGCCGTCGAGCTCAGGCGGGATCTCAAGGCCAGCGAGATGCGCCGCGCGCTCCGCGACTTCGCCGACACCGCGCGCAGTGCCGACGTGGCGATCTTCTATTTCGCGGGCCACGGCGTCGAGATCGACGGGATCAACTATCTCATTCCGGTCGATGCCGTGCTCGAGCGCGACGTCGATGCCGCGGACGAGGCCATTGCGCTCGATCGCGCGCTCGGCGCCATCGAGCCTGCCCGCAAATTGCGGCTGGTGATCCTGGACGCCTGCCGTGACAATCCGTTTGCCAGGGTCATGAAGCGCTCCGTCGCCTCACGCGGCGTGGAGCGCGGACTGGCAAAGGTGGAGCCTACGACGCTCAACACGCTGGTGGCCTATGCGGCAAAGGCCGGCTCGACTGCCTCCGATGGCGAGGGCACCAACAGCCCTTTCACGACGGCGCTGGTTCGCTACCTGCCGCAACCGGGGCTCGATATCCGCAAGACCTTCGGGTTTACCCGCGACGAGGTTCTGAAAACCACCAACAACCGGCAGGAGCCCTTCATCTACGGCTCGCTGGGTGGCGAGGATTTCATCCTGGTCCCGGCGCCAGCGCAGGCAGATCCCGCGCGGGCGATCCGGCAGGATTATGAACTCGCCGAGCGGGTCGGCACGCTCGAGGCCTGGGACTCCTTCCTGTCGGCCTATCCGGAAGGTTTTTACGCCAAGCTCGCGCAGGCGCAACGCAACAAGCTGCTCGCCGAACAGGCCCGTTCTGCCGCAGCGGCAAAGGTCCGCGAGGCCGAGCGGGAACGCGCAAGGCTGGCGGCCGAAAGCGCGCGGGCCGATGCCGAGGCCAAAGCGACGACCGAAGCCAGGGCTGCGGAAGAAGCGCGCATCGCCGCTGAACAGAAGCAGGCGCTCGAGACGGCGAGGAAGGCGGACGCCGAACGTGCGGAAAGCAAGGCGGCCGAGGTCGCACGCCGTGCCGAGGACAGAAAGAAGACGCTGGACGACGCGAAAGCCGCGGATGCCGAGCGCGCCCGACTGGCGCAGCAGGTGAGGGCCGCGGAGCAGGCGCGCATGACAGCGGAAAATGCCAGAGCGGCCGCCGAAGCAGATGCAACGCGCGAACAGCTTGCACTGGAACGGGCAAGGGCGCTGGCGGACGCGAAAGTCGCGGAACTGACCCGGATCCAGGCCGATGTCCGCTCGAGGCTCGAGGAGGACGCGCGCCGCAGCAGTGCGCAGCAGGCGGTGGCGGACACGCAGAAGCCGGTCGGTCAGCTCGCCGCGCTCGCGCCAGCGGACGGTTCGGCGCCAGGCAGCAAGGACAATACGGCGCGGGCGCTTCAGATCGAATTGCAACGGGTCGGCTGCGGCCCTGCGACGATCAGCGAAAGGTGGGACGATCCGGCGCAAAAATCGCTCGCGCTGTTCAACAAGAATGCCGCCACGACGTTCGACACCAGCGTTGCCAGTGCCGATGCGCTGGATCGCCTTCGCGCGAGGAGCGGCCGCGTCTGTCCGCTGGTCTGCGAACGCGGCACCAAGGCCGATGGCGATAGTTGCGTGAAAATCGTCTGCAAGAACGGATATCAACTCGCCGACGACAACTCCTGTGAGCCGATCCCGCGAAGCACCAGGCGCAAGGAGACGCCTGCTGTCGCAACCGCGCCGCAGCCGAGGTCCTTGCCTGCCGAGACGTCGCGAGAGAGGCCGGCGGCGCTGCCGGGCGGGGCAACGGCGGCGGGCGGGATCAAGCGGGCCGATGAGGCCGCGAGCGGCGGGACCTACCGCAACTGCATGGGTCCGCGGCCGGGTTGCTACGAGCGGTCGATCCGGAACATGACGCCCGAGATGGCACGAATCTGGTGCAGTCGGAAACCCACCTGCTGAGGCATGGCACGCGCGAGATACCAGCAGCATGCGTTCAGGGCCATTCTGCTGGCGGCCTGTCTGTTCTGTTTCGGACTGCATCCCGCGCTGGCCGACAAGCGCGTGGCGCTCGTGATCGGTAATGCCACCTATCAGAACGTCCCGAAACTCGGCAATCCGCTCAACGACGCCGAACTGGTGGCCGACGGGCTGAAGAACGCCGGGTTCGACAGCGTCGAACTCAGGCGCGATCTGAAGGGCAACGCGATGCGCCGCGCCATCCGGGATTTTTCCGACGCGGCACGGGGCGCCGACGTGGCGATCATCTATTTCGCCGGCCATGGCATCGAGATCGACGGCGCCAACTATTTGATTCCGGTCGATGCGGTGCTGGAGCGCGACATCGACGTATTCGACGAGGCTGTCCCGCTCGATCGCCTGTTGACCGTCATCGACCCCGCCAGAAAACTTCGCCTGGTGATCCTCGATGCCTGCCGCGACAATCCGTTCATCAAGAGCATGCGGCGTACCATCTCGGCGCGCGGCGGCGGGGGACAGGGGCTGGCCAGGATCGAGCCGGGGAGTCCGAACACGCTCGTCGCGTTTGCGGCCAAGGCCGGCTCGACCGCCGAAGATGGCAATGGCAGGAACAGCCCGTTCACGGCCGCAATGGTCAAATATCTCACACGGCCGGGGCTGGACGTGCGCAGGGCCTTCGGATTCACGCGCGACGAGGTTCTGAAAGCGACGAACAACCGGCAGGAGCCGTTCATCTACGGCTCGCTGGGCGGCGAGGATTACCCGCTCGTTCCGGCCGCGACCAAGCCGGTGCCCGACACCGCGCAGGCGATCCGGCAGGACTACGAACTCGCCGAGCGCATTGGCACGGTCGAGGGGTGGGATTCCTTCCTCTCGACCTATCCTGACGGCTTCTATGCCAAGCTCGCGCAGGCGCAACGCAACAAGATCATCGCCGAGCAGGGCCGGCTCGCCGCGGTCGAGCAAAGCCGGCAGCTTGAAGAGGAGCGCGCCAGGCTTGCGGCCGAAGGCGCGCGGGCCGGTGCGCTGGCCAAGGCTGCCGCCGACGCCAAGGCCGCGGAGGAGGCTCGCATCGCTGCCGAGAAGCAGAAGGTGATCGAGGAAGCCAGAATCGCGGAGGCCGTGCGCGCGCAGGGCAAGGCGGCCGAACAGGCACGGCTCGCGGCCGAAAAGAAGAAAGAGGAGGACAGGGCAAAGGCGGCCGAGGCGGAACGGATGCGACAGGCGCAGGAAGCGAAACTGGCGGAGGAGGCGCGGCTCGCGGCGGAGAACGCCAAGGCCGCCGCCGAAGCCAAGGCCACGCTGGAGCGATTGGCGCAGGAGAGGGCCAGAGTGCTGGCCGAAGCCCAGGCGGCGGAAGCCGCGCGCGCCAAGGCTGAAGCCGAGGCCAGGGCCGAGGAGGCCAAGGCGCTCGCCGCGAAGGCGGCTGAAGCCGGCAAGCGAGCGGAGGCGGCAAAGCCCGAACCGACGGCTGCGGATCCCAATCAGCGTCCGATCGGCCCGCTCGCGGCGCTCACCCCGCCGGGCGAGAAGGGCGCGATCATGCCGAACGAGAATATCGTCCGCGCTCTGCAGAACGAATTGCACCGGGTCGGCTGCGGCTCTGGAGCGGTCAGTGAGACCTGGGACGAGCGTGCGCAGAACGCCCTGCATCAGTTCAACAAAAGTATCGGCACCAAGTTCGACGTCAATCTGGCGAGCGCGGATGCGCTGGAAGCGGTTCGCGCCAAATCAGGACGAATCTGTCCACTGATTTGTGCGCACGGCTTCAAGGCGGACGGCGATATCTGTGTCAAGATCGTCTGCAAGGACGGCTACGAGCTCAATGACGACAATGTCTGCGAACGCACAAGCCCCAAAAAACGCAGCCGCGAGCGGCCGGCTGTCGCAAGTCCCGAGCACAGCACACCGGCGCCCGGCCGCGTGCCCGCTCCCGCCGAGGCGGAAGGTCCGGCGAGCTCCAAGCGGACGGAGGCCCTCTACGCCCAGTGCAGACTGCAAGCCATGATGTCGGACACGGGCGGTGGCCGTCATCGTCGCCGCGGTCCCGGTTTCCTTGCGCTCGACGCGTGCGTTCGCAATGGCGGCAAGATGTGATCCGAGGACCGGCACGACTCCTCATCGCAACCCGGATCAGGACAAGGGGGATGGCGCCGTTTCCGATGCAGCAGGACTAGAACAGCCCGAGCACGATCGCGCCAACAAAGGCAAACGCGATATACGCGGCGACTGCGCTCAACCGATTTGTGAGAGTCATGGACTTCTCCGGGTCTGCGTCGCACTCCCCGCACTCAGAACACGCATATTAGCACTTGGCGGACACCGCAAAAAGACAGCCGCTCTGTCCGTCGTGCTTGCGCAATCGCGTCTTGCGCGGCGCACGTGGTTAAAGATTCGTGAAATCAATGTGTTGATCAGCCTTTAAGCAAAATCTTAAGCAAAACGAACGAACCTGCGCAGCATGACGCGCGGAGTTCGTTTGTATCTCGTCGGCTCCTTCGTCCTTGTCTCGCTTGCAGGTTGCGGTCGCGGCTTCTTCCAGGCCGAACGTGAACCCTGGCGCGCCGAGGCCGAGATCGCCTGCCTGAAATCCGGGGCGGTGAAAGAAGGCGCCGACATCGTCCGCATCTCGCCGATCACCGGACCGGGCGTTTGCGGCGCCGACTATCCGCTCAAGGTCGCAGCGCTCGGCGAAGGCTCCTCTGGCTTCGGCTTTGCCGATGAGGATCTGCGGCCGCCCGCAGACATCGGCAACCAGCCGCGCTGGCCAGTCCGGCCGGCGCCGCCGCCGACCTATCAGCCGCCGCCGCAATCTTATCCGCCGTCCCAGGGTTTTCAGGCGCCGAACTATCCGGATGCGCCGCCGCGTCCGCCGGCTTACGGGCAGGCGCCCTCCGCGCCAATCTCGCTGGCCGCGCCCGGCGTTCCGTCAGAGGAAGACGAGATCGATCTGCCGGACGAGGGGACGCCGGGATCCTCTCCGCCGCCGCGTCCGGCCGCGCCCTACGGCGCGCAAACCTATCCGCCGCGCGCGCCGTATGCCGCGCCGAACGCGCAGCGTCCCTTCGCGCCGTACAGCAGTGCGCCAGCTGCCTCGCCCAGCGACGGCCTGCCAGCGCTTGGACCGGCGCGCGGCGATCCGGTCGCGGCCGTCGGCCCGGTCGCGGTAAAACCCACCGCGACGCTGGCCTGTCCGATCGTCTCGATGCTCGATCGCTGGCTGGCGGATTCCGTGCAGCCGGCCGCGCAACGCTGGTTCGGCGCGCGCGTCGTCGAGATCAAGCAGATCTCCGCCTATTCCTGCCGCGGCATGAATGGCAATCCGAGCGCGCACATCTCGGAGCACGCGTTTGGAAACGCGCTCGATATCGCGGCCTTCACGCTCGCCGACGGACGGCGCATATCGGTGAAGGACGGCTGGCACGGCCTGCCCGAGGAGCAAGGTTTTCTTCGCGACGTGCAGGGGGCGGCGTGCGCGCGGTTCAACACGGTGCTGGCGCCGGGCTCCAACGCCTATCACTACGATCACATCCATGTCGACCTGATGCGCCGCGCCTCGGGCCGCATCATCTGCGAGCCGGCCGCGATCTCGGGCGAGCAGGTGGCTGCGCGTGCCCAGCAGCGCTTCGGCTACGGCCAGCGCGATCCCTCCGTCACCGGTTCGCTCGGCGGCGCCAAGGAAGCCTCGCATCGGCGCAAGAAGGGCGAGCGCGTCAACGAGGAAGACGAGTTCGAGGACGATTGATTGAAGTGTCGGGTGGGCAAAGCGAAGCGTGCCCACCCTCTCTTGCGCGAGCGTCATGTTTGAGACGCGGGCTTCGCAATCGCCCAGCCCACCCTACAATTCCGTCGTGTTACTTGATCAGCTCTGCGCCCACTTTGCAGATCGCCGCGTCCTGGTCGCCGGTGCCGCCGCTGCAGCCGATGGCGCCGATCAGCTTGCCGCCGTCGACCAGCGGAAAACCGCCCGGCGAGGCTACGAGGGTCGGATCGAGGGTGGCGACATAACTATGGCCTGCCTCGTAGACATTATAGAACAGCTGCGTCGGACGGCGGAAACGCGCCGCGGTGCGCGCCTTGCCTTGGGAGATACTGACCGAGGCAATCTGCGCGCCGTCCATCCGCAGGAAGTGCACCAGCTCACCGTTGGTGTCGACCACGGCGATGTTCATTTTCCAGTTGCGCTTCTTGGCCTCGGCTTCCGCTGCGGCGAGAACCTGCTTGGCCTTCTCCTCGCCGATCGACTGCCCATAGGGAATGTCGAATGGCATGGCATCGGGCGTGCCGCCGGCCGGCGCGTTGGCCGGAGGCGTGGCGGGTGCCGGCGTCGCCTGCTGCGCGAGCGCCGCGTGACCGACGCAGAGCGTGACGGCAAGGGTTGAGACGAAAGAGACAATACCTCGCATGCTGATCCTCCCGGTTGCATCGGTGTCGTTGCTCGCACCGATCGGCGCGGACTATTGCAGAGCGGCCGGTATTTCTCAATATGTGAGAGGCTGGCCGTCATTGTGGAATGAGCGAAAGCCGTCATTGCGAGGCGCGCAAGCGACGAAGCAATCCAGTCCGTCCTCGCGGTGAGATTGCTGGATTGCTGCGCGGAGCGTGTCATCCGGCCGCGCTTCGCGCGGACCGGGTGGCTCGCAATGACAGCGGCTATTTCGCCAGGCGCTCCAGGAGATCATTGACCAGGCCGATCAGGAGATCGAGCTTGTAGCCGGTCATCGGCAGCGGGCTCGCATCGGTGGTCGCGCGGCGCGCGGCCTCGAGCATCGTCTCCTCATTGGCCTCGGCGCCGAGCAGCAGGGCCTCGGAGGCCAAAAGACGTAGCGGCCGCGGCGCAATGCCGCCGGCCGCCAGGCGGACGAAGCGGAAGCGGCCGTCGGCGACGACAGCGCGGGCGCAGACTTCGACCAGCGGCCATTCGGCATGGCTGCGGCTGATCGCGCGCTTGTAGAGCGCGCATTCGCCGGCAACCGGCGCCGGCAAGACGATGCGCCGAATCATCTCGCCCTGCTGCAGCGCGTGATCCCGGCCGCCGTCACTGCCGTCGCCGAGCAGGTCGCCGACGGACAGGCCGTCCCTGCGGTCGGTGTCGATCGTGGTCGCCTCATAGGCCAAGAGCGCGACCGCCATCGAGGAGGGATGCGGCGCGATGCAGGGGCCGCTGTCGAAGGCGACGTGATAGAGATGGTTGCCGGTGCGGGCCGGGCAGTCGATGCCGCCCTTCTTCAGGCAGGCGATGTGCGGATTGCGGTAGTACCAGCAGCGCGAGCGCTGGGCGAGATTGCCCCCGAGCGTCGCCAGGTGCCGGATCTGCGGCGTTGCCAGCCCGCCCGCGGTCGCGGCAAGTCCCGGATAGGCCGCGGCAAGTCCGGTATCGCCGGCAATCGCCGCGATGGTCGTGAGTGCGCCGATGGTGGCCGCGCCATCATCGGAAAAGCTGATGCCGCTTTCGAGCTTGGAAGCGATGTCGATCACGGGACCCCTGGCGATGCCGCTGCGCAGCCGCTCCGACAGGTCGGTGGCGGCGGCACGGAATTCGGGGCTCGGCTCGGCTGAAGACGTGGTCATGCCGCGGTCCTCCGCAGCGCCGCCGCGAGCCGGTCGGGCCGGAACGGAATCTCCGTCAGCCGCACGCCGATCGCATTGTGGATCGCATTGGCGATCGCCGGCGAGGTCGGCACGGTTGCGACCTCACCGATGCCGACACTGCCGCCCGCCACGTGGTCGAAGCCGGCCTCGTCAAAATGCACGGCGATGCGCGGCGTGTCCGCGATGCCGGGGATACGATAGTCCTCCATGCTCGCGCTCAACACGTGGCCGGTCACCGGATCGGTCTCGCGCGCCTCATAGAGCGCATAACCGACGCCCTGGATCACGGCGCCGGCGGCCTGGCTGTGCGCGAGTGCCGGAGCCGCCACCTTGCCGATCGCAAGGCCGGTGTGCACCGAGAGCACGCGAACATGGCCGAGCCAGGTGTCGACTTCGACCTCCACCACCTGCACCGAGCTCGGCACGCCGGCGCCGACCACGATGTTGGAGAACCAGCGCAGCACGAGGCCGAAGATCGTGCCCATGATGCCGACCTCCTTGAACGGCGAGCGAATGCGCGGGTCTGACGGCGCCGCGTCCTTCGTCCGTTCCGCCGAGACGGCGAGGTCGGGAGAGGCTGCGATCATGTCGCGCCAAGGCGCATTCGAACCCTGCGGCGGTGACCGCTTGGCGTTCTTCACGATCGCGGCCTTCAGCTTGGTCACGGCCGCGAGCGTCGGCGGCACGATCGACGCGGTGACCCGGCTGCCGCCCGACGCTGGTCCCTCGGGAAGCGTCGACTCGCCGATCCGTACGTCGATGTCGTCGGGTTCGAGGCCGAATTCGCGCGCGACCGTGCTCGCGATCACCGTGCGGATGCCGGTGCCGATGTCCTGCACCGCGCTGCTTGCGATGATCCGCCCGCCCTTGACGGCGAGTTCGACCTGGGATCCCGGCTGCCAAAGATAGAGCCAGTAGCCGGTGGCGACGCCGACGCCCCGGCGGTAGCGGCCGTTCTGTGCCGCGACCGGCGTCCTGTCGCGCCAGACTTCGAGGCCGGCGGCCCAGTCGTAGAGCCGCTGCCGGTTCGGATCGGGGTCCCAGCGCTTGCGCAAGGCGATCGGATCGATCTTCAGCCGGTGCGCGGCCTCGTCGACGGCCTGCTCCAGCGCAAACGCCATCGGCGGCCCGCCGGGGCCGCGGAACGGCGCGCCGGGCGGCAGATTGCTGACGACGTCGAAGTCGGCAAGCTGCTTGGCCTCGGCCGGATAGATCAGGCGCGCCAGCGCCGCGATGGTCGAGTTGGTCGCCGCGCCAGTGTCGGCATGGGCGGTGAGCGACAGCGCCCTGAGGCGGCCTTGCGGGGAGACGAGCAGCGCGAGTTCGAGCTCGGCGGCCGGACGATAGCCGGTCACCGACAGCTCCTCATGGCGGTCGAAGGCCACCCGGACCGGCGCTTTTGCAGCGCGCGCGAGCTCTATCGCCACAATGGTTTCGACGCCGAGCGCAGCCTTGGAGCCGAACCCCCCGCCGACATGGTTGGCGATGACCCGCACCTTGTCGGACGCCAGCTTGTAGCGCTTGGCGATCAATTCGCCGAGGTGGTGCACGGCCTGGGTCGAGACATGAACGGTGAGGCGGTCGCCGTCGAAGCGCGCCACTGCGGCGTGCGGTTCGAGGCAGGCATGCGACTGCGTGCCGACGCGAAAAACAGCTTCGACCAGCAGCGGATCGCGCACCTTGCGGGCCCGCTCGATCCAGCCCTTCGCCTTCCTCGCCTGGTGCGAGAACACCGCGGTCGGGCCGCGCACATTGCCCTTCCAGGGGGCCGGCCCGCCGGCGCCCTCGGCGACATTGCCGGCCTGCTTGCGGCTGGTCTTGTCGAACACCGTGGGGGCATCGGGCTTTCGCGCGGCGTCCAATCCGATTGCGGCGGCCATCGGTTCACTGACGACACGGATTGCACTGATGGCCGCGAGCGCCGCCTTGCGGCTGGTCGCAGCCACCGCCGCAATCGGCGTGCCGACATAGCGCACCATGCGGTCCTGCGCCAAAAGCGAGGCGACCGCCGCGACGCCCTCGACGGCGCGCGCCGGCGCGAGGTCGAGCTCGGCAATCCTGCCATGCGCGATGTTGGCGCGCAGGATCACGCCTTCGAGCTGTCCGTCATGGCGGATGTCGACGGTGTAGCGCGCCGCCCCCGTCACCTTGGCGTGGGCTTCCATCCGCGGCGCCCGCACCTCCTTGCCGTCAAAGCGCCCGGCGCACGCATCTGCCACGGCGCGAAAAATGCCGTCATAGGCGCCGCAGCGGCACAGATGGCCGGACAGCGCCGCGCCGATCTCCTCGCGCGAGGGCGTCGCCGTGTCGTTCGCGGCGCGCCAGCGGTCATGGAACGCCGTGGCTTCAACGATGAAGCCCGGCGTGCAGAAGCCGCATTGCAGGCCGTCATGCGCCATGAAAGCCTTCTGAACCGGATGCAGCTCGGATTCGCCGATGCCCTCGACGGTCGTGACCGTCCGGCCGGCCGCGGCCTGCGCGGGCATCAGGCAGCTCGCCACCGGCACGCCGTCGAGCAGCACCGTGCAGGCGCCACAGACGCCCGATCCGCACACCAGCTTGGTCCCGGTCAGGCCAAGATCGTCGCGAATGACGTCGACCAGGAACGCATCGTCGTCGTCGGGTAGCGACGCGGGGCGGCCGTTGATCGTGATGCTGCTCATGTCCGGTCTCCAAAAGTCTCAAGCGCGGACCAGGAGATCGGCAAAAGATAGCGGAAATGTCAAACGACCGCGCGGCTCCGCGACGCGGCTATCGGGGCTTGACCCCATAGGCGGCGAGAAACATCCGCGTCGCACTGTCGACGATTTCAGCGGTGCGCTCGGCGGAAGGCGCGGGCGCCGCCTGAAACAGGAACGGCATGAAGGTCGGCCCCTGGCACAACTGCATGAATTGCAAGGCGGCCAGAGGGCAGTCTTCGATCGCGAGCTCGCCGAGCTCGGCGCGCGCTTCGAGATAGGCGGCGAGCTTGCTGATCGTGTGGGCGATCACGTTATTGTAAAAGCGCCGGCCGACCTCGGGCATCCGCTCGGCAATGGCCATCACGGTGCGCGAGGCTGATCCGCCGCCGGGCCGGCACAGGATCTGGACATAGGCACGGCCAAACTCGGTCAGGGTCTCGACGACCGGGCGCTCCGGATGGAAATTGTACAATTCCTTGCTGTATTCGGCGATTTCGGTCTCGACGATGGCCTCGAACAGCCCGCTTTTGTCGGGAAAATAAACGTAGAGAGTCCCCTTGGAGACGCCGGCCGCGCGGGCGATCTCGCCCATGCTGGCGCCGTCAAAGCCCAGGTCCATGAAGACCTTGTGAGCGCCATCCACGATCTGGCGGCGCTTCGAGCTGTCCTCGTCGCCCACCGCTCTCAGCGAGCCATGGTCCATCGCAACCATTGGTTTAGCTTCTCTGCAATCATTTTCAACCCGGGAAACCCAACGGAAGGACTCCCTTGGTCAAACTCCCGCATTGAACCTACCTTGACCGAACCGTTCGGTCAATGATAAATGCCATAGTGCGAAGCCGCAAAGGCCGGATCGGGCTTGTTGCTGCGAGGGGATTTGTTTCGGGGAAGCCGTATGGCCACAGTCAGAGATCAAGCCGCGCGCGTTCTGCGCGAGGAGCCGGGCGGAGTGGAGGGCGATACCGCCAGCGAGGCGTCCCGTGGGCTGGGGGAAACGCTCCGGGCCCATGTCCCCGACGAGACCAAGCGGCGTCCCGCCGAGCCCGCTCCCACCATCGACAAGCCTCCGCCGGCTGCCGTAGCCCCGGGGAAGCCCGGCAGGCGCCGCTTCGTCCTAATGGGAATCGGGCTCCTGCTGGCGCTCGCAGCCGCCGGTTACGGCGCCAATTACTGGCTGGTCGGACGTTTCTTCGTTGCCACGGATGACGCCTATGTCCGCGCCAACAACACCATGATGGGCGCGCGGGTGACGGGTCACATCACCGCGATCCTGCCGAGGGACAACGCCCTGGTCCATGCCGGCGACGTCCTGTTCAGGATCGATGACGGCGACTACCGGATTGCCGTGGACGCCGCGCGCACCAAGATCGCGACGCAGGAGGCCACGATCGCGCGGATCGGCCGTCAGGTCGACGCCCAGGCCAGCGCGGCCGGACAGGCCGCTGCCAATCTCGCCTCCGCCGAGGCCGGGCTGAAGCGTGCCGACCTCGACTATGACCGGCAGCAGATGCTGAGCGGCAAGGGTTTTGCCTCGCACGCCACGTTCGAGCAGTCCGAAGCCGCGCGCGATCAGGGTGCAGCCGGCGTGAAGGCTGCCAAGGCGGCCTATGACAATGCGCGCGACATGGTCGAAGTGACCAGGGCGCAGCAGGCCGAGGCCGAGGCGCAGCTCGCGGAGCTCAAGACACAGCTCGCCAAGGCCGAGCGCGATCTCGATTTCACGCAGGTCCGCGCGCCGGTCGACGGCATGTTCTCCAACCGTCTCGTCAACACCGGCGATTTCATCGCGGTCGGGCAGCGGCTCGGCAATGTGGTGCCGCTCGACGAGGTCTTCATCGACGCCAATTTCAAGGAAACCCAGCTCCGGCGCATCCGTCCGGGACAGCCGGTGACGATTTCGGTGGACGCCTATGGCCATCGCAAGTTCAAGGGCATCGTCGAGAGCATCTCGCCCGCCGCGGGCTCGGTGTTCACGCTGCTGCCGCCGGACAACGCCACCGGCAACTTCACCAAGATCGTGCAGCGGCTCGCGGTCCGGATTCGGGTGCCGGCGGACGTGGCGCGTGAAAGCCTGTTGCGCGCCGGCATGTCGGTCTATGCGACCGTCGACACCACCAAGGGCGCCGAGGACGCCGACGCCGAAACGGACCTCGATTCGCCAACCATGATTCACCCGCAATAGGTTTTTTGCGCGCCGGCCCTGCAACCGGCGCGCCTGCTTGACCCGAGCACGACATGGCGAATGCGACAACAGCACCGTCAGCGGCGATCGGCGCGCCCAGCGCGCCTGCCGAGCGCATCGCACCGCGCCGGCTGATCGCGTTCCTCATCATGGTGTTCGGGATGTTCATGTCGATCCTGGACATCCAGGTCGTCTCGGCCTCGCTCAGCGAGATTCAGGCGGGCCTGTCGGCGAGCTCGAGCGAGATCTCCTGGGTCCAGACCGCGTACCTGATCGCCGAGGTCATCGCGATTCCGCTCTCCGGCTTCCTGTCGCGGGCCCTCGGCACGCGGCTGCTGTTTGCGATCTCGGCGGCCGGATTCACCGTTGCGAGTTTTCTGTGCGGCTTTGCCTCGACCATCGAGGAGATGATCCTGTGGCGCGCGATCCAGGGATTTCTGGGCGCCGGCATGATCCCGACTGTGTTCGCCTCGGCCTATACGGTGTTTCCGCGCTCGAAATTCCACATCGTGACGCCGGTGATCGGGCTCGTTGCAACCTTGGCGCCGACGATCGGCCCGACTGTCGGCGGTTTCATCACCGATGCGATGTCGTGGCACTGGCTGTTCTTCATCAACATCATTCCGGGCATCATCATCACCATCGGCGTGCTGGCGCTGGTCGATTTCGACGAGCCGCATTTCGAGCTGCTCGATCATTTCGACTGGTGGGGCCTGTTGTTCATGGCGGGTTTCCTCGGTTCGCTGGAATATGTGCTGGAGGAGGGCCCGCAATATGAATGGCTGCAGGACACCTCGGTCGCGGTCTTTGCCTGCATCGGCTCGATCTCCGCGATCGCCTTCTTCTGGCGCGTGTTGACCGCCCGGGTGCCGATCGTCGATCTGCGCGCCTTCACCAACCGCAATTTCGCGATCGGCTGCATGCTGCAGTTCTGCATAGGCATCGGCCTGTACGGGCTGACCTACGTCTATCCGCGCTATCTCGCCGAGGTGCGCGGCTACAGCGCCCTGATGATCGGCGAGACCATGTTCGTGTCCGGCATCACCATGTTCCTGATGGCGCCCGTGGTCGGACGCATGCTGCAGCGCTTCGACCCGCGCTACATCATCATGTTCGGCCTCATCGTCTTTGCGCTCGGCTCCTACCAGATGACCTGGATCACCCGCGACTTCGATTTCTACGAGCTGCTGGTGCCGCAGATCCTGCGCGGCATCGGCATGATGTGCGCGATGGTGCCGACCAACAACATCGCGCTCGGCACGCTGGCGCCGGACCGGGTGAAGAACGCCTCCGGCCTGTTCAACCTGATGCGCAATCTCGGCGGCGCGCTCGGCCTCGCGATGATCAACGAAGTGCTCAATGACCGAACCGACCTGCACATCTCTCGTCTGCAGGAGCGGGTCAACTGGGGCAATGCCACGGCGGTCGAGACGCTGAACAACTTCACCCAGCGCCTGCAGGGCATGGGCGACGCGGCAATGATGGCGATGAAGCAGCTCTCGCAGATCGTGCACCGCCAGGCGGTCGTGATGGGCTATGGCGACGCCTTCTTCATGCTGACGCTGTTCTATGTCGGCCTCAGCCTGCTCGTCCTGCTGTTGAACAAGCCGACCGCAATGGCTGGCGGAGGCGGCGGCCACTAGGTCTGCCCCCATGGTGAGGAGCCGCGCCTCTGGCGCGGCGTCTCGAACCAAGAGAGCCCCGATGTGAAATTCCGGGCCTCATCCTTCGAGACGCGCATGAGAACGCGCTCCTCAGGACGCGGGGAGGGAGCCGATTGTGGCACCAATTCGACCTGCGGCCAGCGGCCTGCACGGTTGCAATGGCTCTCAAGTCAGGTTATATGCTACGCATTGTCGCATCGAACCGGGGAGATTTGCATGACTATCGCATTTTCGCAGATCGTGCGCCCGCGTCCGACGCTTTCGCTGGGCGCCGTATCCGGCAAATAGAAGCCGTCTTCGCCCGCTTCGATCGGGGCATTCCCCCCGATCCCCAAAGCTTCCCGTAAGTCACTGATTTTTCAAACGACGTCCGCTGTGCGTCCATCGCCAGGCGAGTCGTCCAGAATGGAGCCGGCCGGCGCGGCGAGCGCGGCCGGATGATGCCATGACCTTCGATATCAAGAAGCGGCCCGCTGCGATCCGCGTGGTGATGCCGTTCGTGTTCCGTCACTGGTTCAACCAGCCGCTGGCCACGCTCACCGTTGCCGGCGGACTGCTCGGCGCGACCGTGGCCGACCTGTTCATGCCGGTCTTCTCCGGCCATCTCGTCGACGCGCTGACCCGCGGGCCTGCGGATGCCGATGCGCGCCGTGCCGCGCTGATGGCGTTCGGTGCGATCGTCGCGCTCGGCCTGACCTCGATCGCGTTGCGCATGATCGGGCTGCAGGCGATCGTGCCGTTCACGCTGAGAATCATGTCCGACGTCGCGCGCGACGCCTTCATGCGGGTGCAGCGCTTTTCGACCGACTGGCACGCCAACTCGTTCGCCGGCTCGACGGTGCGCAAGATCACCCGCGGCATGTGGGCGCTCGATCTCTACAACGACACCATCCTGCTGGCGCTGCTGCCCTCGCTGATGGTGCTGCTCGGCTCGATGGTGCTGGTCGGGCTGCACTGGACCTCGCTGGGCCTCGTGATCGCGCTGGGCGCGCTGGTCTATGTGTCGATGACGGTCGCGCTGTCCGTGCGCTACATCGCGCCGGCGGCGCGCGTCTCCAACGCCTGGGACACCAGGGTCGGCGGCACGCTGGCCGACGCGCTGACCTGCAACGCGGTGATCAAGTCGTTCGGCGCGGAAGCGCGCGAGGATGTGCGGCTCGCCCGCGTCATCTCGCGCTGGCGCGCGCGGGTGAACCGGAGCTGGATGCGCTACAACGCGACCAACGCGGTGCAGCTGCTGGTGCTGCTGTGCCTACGCGGTTCGGTGATCGGCGGGGCGGTGCTGCTGTGGATCGCCGGGCGCGCTTCGCCGGGCGACGTCACCTATGTGCTGACCAGCTACTACATCATT
>Ga0070711_100000513_pt1 | contig 20150 bp, 11 predicted proteins | sample LARL53metaG_FD_65452 | JGI IMG/M metagenome (GOLD analysis project Ga0070711, IMG submission 65452) | Corn, switchgrass and miscanthus rhizosphere microbial communities from Kellogg Biological Station, Michigan, USA - LAR L5-3 metaG | ecosystem: Host-associated > Plants > Roots > Rhizosphere ... | reverse complement strand
TTCATCCTTCAACTGAGTGACAGTTTGGGTCAGATTCCTGTTCTCTTGGCGCAACCGGTCCACTCCCGTGCTTTGCTCCGCCGTCGCGGCGGCGGACTTGAACTGGTCCAGCTCCGCGCGCGCCTGCTGCGCGTCGTGCTGCGCCTCGCCCAATTTGACGAGCGCCGCGCTTTTTTGCTCATTGGCCCGGAACAAAAAAAACTCGCTGGCCAGCAGCGCCACGATGCACAGGCCCAGAAATACGTCTTTCAAATTCATGGCTGGCTTCTTTTCGCCCTTTCCAAGCCCGCCGTCAAACACGAAATGATCCGTCGCGCCAAAAAATCCAGGCCGCCGGTTCCGGTGGACGGCAGCCGACCGCCGCCTGCCGTTGCCGGCGCTTGACAATTGTAATCAATTCAGTTACTAATCATTTGTCTATGCGAACCAGTTGCCGCTTTGCCATGGCCGTTCACGTCCTGGCCGTCCTCGCTTACAAGGAGGGCGACCGCGTCACGTCCGCGCTCCTGGCCGGCAGTATCAACACCAACCCTGTCATCGTCCGCCGGCTCCTGCTGGCGTTGCAGAAAGCCAGGCTGGTGGAGACCCGCAAAGGAGCCGGTTCCGGCTCGCGCTTGAGCCGTTCGCCCCGCCGCATCAATCTTGCGGAGATTTACCGGTCGGTCGAGGCCGTCGAGGCCTTTGCCGCGCCCTCGCGCCGGCCCAACGCCGCCTGCCCGGTGGGCCACTGCATCAAGGCGACCCTGGAAAAGGTGTTCGCCTCGGCGCAAAACGCCCTGGAACGGGACCTCGAAAAAACCACGCTGGCGGACGTGATTGACGCGGTAAAGGCGTCCGGCGCCTGCGCCCGGAAAAAATCCATTTGACACCCTCTTTTTTTTGTGCAATTATGTAATCATAGTTGTTACATTAAATATGAACGAAAGGACAATATGAAGCCGGGCCGGGCGAATGACGGCCGGTGAAATGCAAACAGCCGTTTTGAAAAACAAGCAATGAACCATCAACAAAACCAAAACATGAACACAAACACGAAAAGACTTGCCGGCAAAGTCGCCGTCGTCACGGGCGCGTCCAAGGGGATCGGTGCCGCCATCGCCAGACATCTCGCCGCCGACGGCGCGGCGGTCGTCGTCAATTACGCCTCCAGCAAAGCGGGCGCGGACAAAGTCGTCGGCGAAATCACGGCGCAAGGTGGCAAAGCCGTTGCCGTCCAGGGCGACGTTTCAAAGAAGGCCGACGTTGACCATTTGTTCGCCGAAACGCGGAAAACCTTCGGCCAGCTCGACGTTCTCGTCAACAACGCGGGCGTCTATGAATTCCTCCCGCTCGAACAGATCACCGAGGAGCATTTTCACCGGCAGTTCAACACGAATGTTCTCGGCCTGATTCTCGCGACGCAGGAGGCGGCGAAACTATTCGGGGCCGACGGCGGCAGCGTCATCAACATCAGTTCGGTGGCCAGCACATTGGCGCCTCCGGGCGGCTCGGTCTACAGCGGCACCAAGGGAGCGGTGGATACCGTGACCAAATCGCTGGCCAAGGAACTGGGCGCGCGCAAAATCCGCGTCAACGCCATCAATCCGGGCATGATCGAAACGGAAGGCGTCCATGCCGCCGGCTTCATCGGCACCGATTTCCACAAAAATGCCGTGGCGCAAACTCCGCTGGGCCGCATCGGCCAGCCGCAGGACGTCGCCACAGTCGCGACATTTCTCGCTTCGGCGGATTCCGGCTGGATTACCGGCGAAACGTTCCACGTCGCGGGCGGCTTTCGCTGACCCAACGAACGGCAACAAACCAGTCAACAATCAAACAACCAAGGAATGAAAAATGAAACCGACGATTGAAATCAATGAATCGAATTTCGACAGCGAAGTTCTGCAATCCCATCAACCCATTCTCGTGGACTTCTGGGCCGAGTGGTGCGGGCCGTGCAAAATGCTCGCACCCGCGCTCGACGAAATCGCCGCGGAACAGGCCGGCCAGTTGAAGGTCACCAAGGTGAATGTGGACGCCAATCCGGTGCTCGCCGCGCGCTTCGGCATCCAGTCCATCCCAACGCTGCTCTATTTCGCGGGCGGCGAAGTGCGCGACAAGACCATCGGTGTGACCGGCAAGCGGGCGATTCTTTCCAAACTGGAAAAACTCGCCGCGCCGGCTTGCGGAGAAATTTAACCAAGTTGTAACGCCGGAAAAATCGGCTCGCGACAAAAATTAAGGACACAAATGAAAAACATGATTGCGCCTCGGAAAAATACGGACAGATTCCGGTCCTCGCGCCCGCGGCTGGCGGCGCCACGCTGGCAGCAACGCCTTCGTGTGCCGGCGATGCCGTCGGTCCGCGGGAATGCGGACACGCAACCTGAAACATTGTCCGCCACAGCCGAAGTCGTTTCAGCGGAGCCGCCGCACAGCGACAGCCTGACGCTCTATCTCCGCGAGATTGGACAGGTAAAATTGCTGACGCCGGCGGAGGAAATTGCGCTCGCCAAAAAAATCAAGCGAGGGGACAAAAAGGCGCGCGAGCAAATGATCACGGCCAATCTGCGGCTGGTGGTGAAAATCGCCCGCGATTATCAGGGGCTTGGGCTTCCGCTGCTGGACCTCATCAACGAGGGCAACATCGGATTGATGAAAGGCGTGCAACGATTCGACCCCGGCAAGGGCGCGAAACTTTCGAGCTACGCGGCATGGTGGATCAAGCAGGCCATCCGGCGGGCGCTGTCAAACCAGTCCAAGACCATCCGCCTGCCGGTCCACGTCGTGGACAAGCTGGCGCATATCCGCAAGGCCGAAGTGAAGTTGCACGAGACGCTAGACCGGGAACCCACCGACGAAGAGGTCGCGGATGACATCGGGCTGGATGCGCGCCGTGTTCGACGCTATCGCGAAGTGTCGCGCGCCCCGGTGTCGCTCGATTCGCCCATCGGCCATGAGGATTCGACCCCGATTTCGGAAGTTGTCGCGGATGCAAATGCCGCCGCGCCATTCGACCAGATCATTGGGGACAACGACAACGAACTGGTTCAGGAAGTGCTGGCCACGCTGGACGCCCGCGAGAGCAGGATACTGGCAATGCGCTTCGGGCTGGACGACCGGAAGCCAAAGACATTGGAGGAAATAGCGGAACGTTTCGGCGTCACACGAGAGCGCATCCGGCAGATTCAAGAGCAGGCATTGCAGAAAATGCGCGTGAAAATTGAGGAGCGTGATTATCAGTCCGCTGCGCTGGCGGTTTGATGGCTGCCTTTTCAAGCAATGTCATCGCGAATTCCGCTTCACTTGAAAGTTGTGCTATAATGCCGTGTGAAAAATATAATGTCAGTCCAGTCAGACCGTGAACACCCGGACGCAAGACAACGCGTGACGGAAGTGCGCAAGGCACTGCTCGGCTTGCACAAGGCGTTGCTGGAATCCGAACGCGCCAGTTATGAACGGGTTTTTGGCAAAATCGGTTCTTCGTATCAGTTCCTGCAACTGGTCACGACGGATCCGTGGTTCGCGTGGCTGCGCCCGGTGACACAACTCATCGTCGTGATGGATGAGTTGCTGGAAGCGGAGGAGCCATTGACGGCAGCCGGGGTGGAGACGCTGGTGGGTCAGGTCAAAGCGCTGCTCGTCCCGACGGTGGACGGCGAGGGATTTTCCAAGCATTACGACGAAGCACTGCAACGGGATCCGGACGTGGTGTTCGCCCATGCAGTCACCGCCAAATTATACACCCATGAATGCAAGCGTTTATTTGCATCTGTGGGCAATTAGCAAGCGAAAATACTGGTCGGGCTGTGTCGCTCATTTGTCTGTGTCGGGCAAAATGCGTCCTGCCGGTCAAGCACACGCAACAGATCATTTGTGGCACACGGCGAACCATTCGCAATAAATAAACAAAAAGGCGGCCCGTTGCCGGGCCGCCTTTTTCACAAATGTTCCCGCCAAGCCGCTAATCGTCCCGGAGTTCCTCCAGAGCGACAATCAGTTCAGGCAGCAAAATGCCTTTTGAAAACATCGCCGTGATTTCCGCTGGCAATGGCTGGCGGGTGCCGGCCGTTTTATTCCGCAAGTTCCGGATTTGCTCCGCCAAAATATCCGCCTCGTTGTGGGCGACCCGGATGGACGGATGTTCATCGCCGAGGCGGTCCAGAATTTCCGTGACATGACTGGGCTTGGGGCCGATGTAAATAACCGGCGCACTCACGGCCAATATGTTGTAAATCTTGCACGGATGTCCCAGCGCGCGGGAAAGCTGAACGAACAGGTGGATGACCTCCACCTCCACCGGATTCAAGGGTGCCGCACCCGCGGGCCGGTCTTCAATCGAATTCCGCTTCACGGGCGCGAGTATGGCAGTTCTGACGAATAGTTCAATAAAAATTGAATAATAAATGAGCGGCCCGTCCCTGCTGCGGCTGGCATCGGACGATGCGTATGCCGGCCCTTTCGCTCATAACGATTCCATTGCCGCCAAGGCATTGAATTCAGCGTGAATATCCGCGTAATGGGCGTTCAAAAACCTGGCCACGGCAGGATTGTTCAAGAGCTTTCGGACATAGGCCCGGGCCAGGGTCAGATTCAGCATATTTTCGCCGCAGCCGGACTCAACCCGAAAACGGGAATTGTGGAGCGCACCCGCCGCGCGTCCAGCACCTTGCGCGTGGGACAGCTCAGAACGTTCGGAACTTTTATGTGCGTTCGAGGTTCGCTGCTACTTATCCCAACCGTCATTGGAAAGCGCCAATAATTGCGCTTGGAACAGCAGGTCAGTTAAACGGACTTTCTTTTGCACCTTTTTTGTATCAATGGAACGGCAGGCGAGAGCTTTGCCTTATTCAATTGTGCGCTATTGATGGTGCGCGCGGCGGGGGTCGAACCCACAACCTTCAGCTTCGGAGGCTGACGCTCTATCCAATTGAGCTACGCGCGCAATTTTTTGAATCCGATGATTTGAAAGCCAACCAGTGACGCAATGCCATGCTGGCTCAAACCATCGGGAACATACTATGCCCTGTTCCAGCGCGGGCAAGCAAATCCGGCGGCGTGAAGTTTTCATATTATCTTGACCGCGCTGGGAATGAGGTCTAGGTTGGTATAACCCTCATTGGTCCGCTTGTATTCCAGCGAGGTTCCGCTTCGTATTATGAGAACATTGGTTGTCCGCTTCTGGGGTTTGACATTTTTGATGGCAGGAGTCGCGCAGACTCTTGCGGCAAATGTCTTAATCAACGAAATCATGTATCTTCCGGCGTCGGGAAATCTCGGCGAAAGTTATGTGGAGCTTTTCAATCCCGGCCCGGGCGCGGCTAATTTGTCTGGCTGGCGCTTCACCAAAGGTTTTGATTACGTTTTCCCGACGAACACTGCCATCGCGCCCGGCGCTTATCTTGTCGTCGCGGCGGATGCGACGGCTTTTGCCGCGAGATATCCGGGCGTCACGAATTTCGTCGCGGGCTGGACGGCGCCGATGTCCACGCGCGTGCAACTCTCGGACACCGGCGGCGCAACCGTCAGCGACGTGAATTTTGCGAGCGACGGTGATTGGGCGGCGCGCACGTTAACGACGAATTATCCCGCGGCTTACGGAGTGTTGTCCTGGGAATGGTTTGCGCCGCACAACGGGCTGGGCAGTTCTCTGGAATTGATGAATCCAAATCTGCCCAACAGCTACGCGCTGAATTGGAATTCGAGCGCGACGATGAACGGAACTCCGGGCCAGCCAAATTCCATCGCGCAAACCAACATCGCTCCGATCATCACCGGCGTTACGCACTCGCCCGCGATTCCAAAACCAACGGACGTGGTCACGATCAGCGCGCGCATTGTTGACGAGCGCACGAATGGATTGTCCGTGACGGTTTTTTATCGCAACGCGAGCACGGCCACGCCGCCGGCGTTCAGCAGTCTGCCGATGGCCGACGACGGCGCGCACAACGACGGTTTGGCCGGCGACGGAATTTACGCGGCGATTTTGCCGGCGCAACCGGACAACACGGTCGTTGAATTTTATCTTCAGGCGGCGGATTTGGAAGGTCATGTGCGCACGTATCCGAACGTGATTCCTCCGACGAACTCGTTGCGCACGGCGAACCTGCTGTATCAAGTGGACGACACGGTTCACAACGGTTTGCAGCCGGTTTATCGGATGGTGATGACGGAAATCGAACGCCAGATGATTTATTCAATCAGCCGCGGCTGCCCGACAAGCGACAGCGACGCGAACATGAATGCGACGTTCATTTCGGTTGATGGCGTGGTCAGCGGAGGCACGACGACCCAATTGCGTTACAACTGCGACGTCCGCAATCGCGGGCACGGCACGCGCACGTCCAATCCGAACAACTATCACGTCAACATTCCCAGTGACCGGAAATGGAAAGGAGTTTCGGGCATCAATCTGAATTCGCAGTATGCCTTCAGCCAGGTGCTCGGCAGCGCCGTGTATCGCCGGCTGGAAATTCCGACACCGGAATCGCGCGCCGTGCAGTTGGAGGTCAATGGCACGAATTTGATGAGCCTGCCCGGTTTGCCGGATAATAATTCCTTCGGCTCCTACGCCGCCAACGAGCAATACAACGGCGACTTTGTGCAGCGCGCGTTTCCGCTGGATGCGCCGGGAAATTCCTATCGCGGCATCCGGCAGCAGGCATTGTGCGATTCGACTTTCGCGAACAACGTCGCCGACCTCACCTGGCACGGCGCGAACTTTGCGAACCCGATTTACACGAACACCTATTTCAAACAAAACAACTACGCTCAAAATGACTGGAGCGATTTGATTGATCTGATCGCGGTGTTGAATTCCACCAACGGCTATGCCGCGTCAAATTATGTCGCTGACATTTCGCGCCGCATCAACGTGAGCGAATGGATGCAATACATGGCCGCCAACACCTTGCTCGACAACGACGAAACCTGTCTGGCCAACGGCGTCGGCGACGATTTCGCGCTGTATCGCGGCACGAACGACACGCGGTTTCTGGCGTTGCCGTATGACCAGGACACGCTGATGGGCCGCGGGCTGACGCCGATTCCGCCGTATCACAGCATCTGGCGCATGACGGCTCTGCCGGTGATGGACAAATTTGTGAAAACGCCGGAATTCGCGCCGATCTATTTTCGCTGGCTGCTGACTGACGCGACGAACACGTTTGCAGCGGCGAACATGAATCCGCTGCTGGACCAATTGTTCCAGGGTTATTTGCCGCAAACGGCAATTGACAACATGAAAGCCTTCAACGCGGCAGAAGTGAATTGGGTGCTGTCGCAGGTTCCGCTGACGCTGACCGTTTCCAACAGTCTCGCCGTGCAAAGTGGTTATCCACACACGACCAGTTCGTCCGTCAATCTTACGGGCCGGGCCGATGCGGTGAACACTCGCAGTGTGCTGGTCAACGGCGCGCCGGCAATTTGGACCGCATGGCAGGCAACTTGGACGGCCAATAATCTTGCGCTGAATCCGGGCATCAATCGTTTTCTGATTCAATCGCTGGACACCAACGGAAAGGAACTGGCGGAAACAAATGTGGACATCTGGTATGACACGGCCGTGCAAACCGAAGCCGGCACGATTTCGTCAGACACAACTTGGACGACAGCGGGCGGACCTTACAGCATCACCAACAGCCTGACGATTGCCAACGGCGCGACGCTGACGATTCAAGCGGGCGCGACGGTTTATCTTGGCTCCGGCATCAATTTGATTGTGGCCAACGGCGGCCGATTGCTCGCTGTCGGAACCACCAACGCACCGATTCGATTTACCGTCGTGCCCGGTTCGGGCGTGAGTTGGGGCGGAATCACCATCAACGGCGCGGTCGGTTCGCCGGAAACGCGCTTCGCTTACACAACGTTCGAGGGCAACGGCAGCACGTGCATTGAAGTTGCCGGCGGCACGCTCGATTTGGAGAATTCCACGTTCCTCACCACGACGCACCAATACGTTTCGCTCGACAGCAGTTCATTCCTCATCAGCGGCTGCTATTTTCCGACGACCACCGCGGCGTTTGAATTGTTGCACGGCACCGGCGGCATCAAGTCCGGCGGCCGCGGTATCGTGCGCGATTCGTTCTTCGGCTCGACCACTGGTTACAACGACATCATGGATTTCACCGGCGGCAATCGCGATCTCGGCCAGCCCATCGTGCAGTATTACAACAACGTCTTCGTCGGCGCGAGCGACGACATGTTGGACCTCGACGGCACGGACGCATGGATCGAGCACAACATTTTTCTCCACAGCCATCGCAACGGTTCGCCGGACAGTTCGAGCGCCATATCCGGCGGTAACTACGACTTCGGCAGCGGCTCCGGCGGCGTGCAGACTTCGGAAATCACGGCCATCGGAAATCTTTTTTTCGATTGCGACAACGCCGCAAACGCCAAGGAAGGAAATTTCTTCACGTTGTTTAACAACACCATCGTGCATACCACCAAAACCGGCGGCGAAGATTTTGCCTCCGGCGTGGTGGTGGTCCGCGACACCACGCCGTCGCTCACGGCGTTTGGCCGCGGCTTTTATCTCGAAGGCAATGTCATTTTGGACGCCGAGCAGTTGGTGCGGAATTACGATCCGGCGCAGACCACCGTCACATTCAGCAACAACATTCTGCCTTTCGCGTGGACCGGACCGGGTGGCTCAAACCTCATCGCCGATCCGCTGCTGAAGCATGTGCCGCAAGTTTCCGAAACCTATTTTCCAACGTGGAATCAAGCGCAGGTGATGTGGAACTGGTTCAGTTTGTTGCCCGGCTCGCCGGCAATCGGCACCGGTCCGAACGGTCGCGACAAAGGCGGCGTGATTCCGATTGGCGCTTCCATTTCCGGCGAACCCATCGGCACGAACAACCAGACGACGGCGACCTTGAACGTGGGAATTGTCCGGTCAGGTTCAGGAATTCCCGCCGCCGGTTTCCCGAACGGCTCCGGCTACACGCATTACAAATGGACGTTGGATTCCGGAAGCTGGAGCGCGGAAACGCCGGCGGCCACGCCGATCACGCTGACCGGTTTGTCCAGCGGGCCGCATTCCGTCAGCGTCATCGGCAAGCGCGATTCCGGTTGGTATCAGGATGACCCGGCGTTTGGAACGAACGCGATTGTCACCGTGTCACGCACCTGGGTTGTGGACACCAGCTATGTCCCGCCGTCGCGTCCGACGATCCGGCTGAATGAAATTCTCGCCTTGAATTCCACGACGCTGACAAATTCCGGCACGACACCGGACTTGGTTGAGCTTTTCAACTGCGGCAACGCGCCGGTGAATCTGGCCGGCATGGGACTGACCACAAGCGCAACGACGCCTTACAAATTTATTTTTACCAACGGCACGCCACTGCTGGCGCCGGGACAATTCCTCGTTCTGTTCGCCGATTCCCAAGCGGCGCCGGGCACGCATCTGGGATTCGCGCTCAACGCCAATGGCGACGCTCTTGATCTTTTCGACGCCGCGACCAACGGCGGCGCGCTGCTCGATTCGGTCAAATTTGGAATTCAAATTCACGATTTGTCAATCGGTCGCGGCGTGGACGGAACGTGGGCGCTGTGCCAGCCGACTTTTGGCAGCAATAACATTGTCCTGCCGATGGCGGATTCGCATGGATTGAAAATCAACGAGTGGCTGGCGGATGAATTGTTTCTGGCGAATAACGATTTCATCGAATTGTTCAATCCCGCAACGCGGCCGGTCGCACTCGGCGGCTGTTACCTTTCCAACGCCGAAGGCGCGCCCGGACTGAATTCGATTCCCTCGCTAAGTTTCATTCCAGCCAGCGGCTACCAATCTTTTGTCGCCGACGGCAACACGTCGCAAGGTGCGAACCATTTGAATTTTTCGCTCGATCCGAATTCCGGCGTCATCATTCTTTCCGATCCCGCGCTCGCGCCAATTGACGTGATTACTTACGGCCCGCAAATCACGGACGTTTCGCAGGGACGCAGCCCGAGCGGCAGCGACACGTTTGCCAATTTTGCGCAGCCGACCGCCGGCGGGCCGAATCCGGCGCCAGTCATTCCCGGCTCAATAACGAACATCACCGCCACCGTGGTCAATTTGCTGGACATCACGAACGCGTGGCGCTGGGACAATTCCGGCACCGACCGCGGCACGACGTGGTATCCGGCGGCCTTCAGCGATTCAGCGTGGTCCAACGGCGCGGCTTTGTTCGGCTACGAAACCACGCCGGCGGAATATCCGTTTCCGTTCCGCACGACGATTCCTGCGCCGAACCAAACCGGCGGGCACATCACCGTCTATTACCGCACGCATTTCAATTGGAGCGGCAGTCTGACGAATTTCAACTTGGTCTCGACCAACTACGTTGACGACGGCGCAGTGTTTTATCTCAACGGCGTCAAAATTGGTTCCATCCGAATGCCGGCCAGCTTCACTTACAGCACGCTCGCAACCAATCTCGCCAACGAGGGCGTGCCGGACATTCTCGTTTTGCCATCGGCCAATCTGCACGCCGGCGACGACGTTATGGCCGTGGAAGTGCATCAATCTGGCAGCGGCAGTTCCGACGACGTGTTCGGAATGCAATTGAATGCCGTTCAACTTACGACCAACGTGATCACCACCTCGGTGACGGGCGTGCCGGTGGTGTTCAATGAAATTCTCGCGGCGAATCGCACGTTCACCAACTCCGCCGGCGCGACGCCGGATTGGATCGAATTGTTCAATCCGTCCACCAACGCCGTCAATCTCGCGGACGTGAGCGTGAGCAACGATCCGAACAATCCGCGAAAATTTGTTTTCGCGCCGAACACGCTCATTCCAGCCAATGGTTTCCTGCTGATTTATTGCGACGACAAATCGCCGGTCGCCACCAACAACACCGGTTTTGCCATCAGCGCCAGCGGCGACAGTTTGTATCTTTTCAACAGCCTCACCAACGGCGGCGGACTGCTGGACTCGGTGGCTTTTGGCCTTCAGGTCTCCGATTTTTCCATTGGCCGGATTCCTGACGGCACGGGCACCTGGGCGCTGAACGTGCCCACGCCGAATACGTTCAACACCGCCGCCACGCTCGACACCGCCGCAGGACTCAAAATCAACGAATGGATGGCAGCCAATACGAACGGCCCTGATTGGTTTGAATTGTGCAACCTCGGCGATCATCCCGTTTCATTAAGCGGACTGTTTTTCACCAAGGACCTGAACACGCCCACGATGTCGCCCGTCGCGCCGCTGTCGTTCATTGGCATCAAGGTGAACGGTTTCATTCAATTCATCGCCGACAAAAATCCCGGCGCGGACCACGTTAATTTCAAATTGAGCAAATCCGGAATTTCCATTGGCTTGTTCAGCGCGGCTACGCTGGTGGACGCCATCACGTTCGGCGCGCAAACCAGCGGCATTTCGCAAGGCCGTTTCCCGGATGGTTCCACAAACATTGCCAGCTTCTCGAATCCTACTCCCGCGGCCAGCAATTTTCTGCCCGTGCCCGGTGTGGTCGTAAACGAAGTGCTCACCCGCGCGCTGTCGCCGCTCGAAGACGCGGTGGAATTTTACAACAACTCGGACACAACGTTGAATATCGGCGGCTGGTTCATCAGCAACTCGCAGGACGACTTCAAGAAATACCGCATCCCCGACAACACGCTGCTGCCGGCGCACGGCTTCCGCGTGTTTTACCAATACCAATTCGCATTTGCGTTCGATTCGGCGCACGGTGACAATGTCTATTTGTCGCAAGCCGACGGGTCGGGAAATTTGACCGGCTATCGCGCCGGCGCGTCCTTCGGCGCGGCGGCTGCAAATGTTTCGTTTGGCAATTACGTCAACAGCATTGGCGCGTCCGATCTGGTTGCAATGAGCCGGCCGACGTTTGGCGCGGAAAATCCCGAAACGTCCGACCAATTCCGCGGCGGTCCCGGCGCGACCAATTCCTATCCGCTGGTCGGGCCGGTGGTGTTCAGCGAAATCATGTTCCAGCCGCCCAGTCCCGACGGCATCGAGGACAACATCCAGGACGAATTCCTCGAACTGGAAAATATCGCCGATTTGAGCGTCAACCTGTTCGACGCGAACGCGCCGACGAACACGTGGGAAATTTCGAGTGGAGTGGATTTTGTTTTCCCGCCAGGCGTCACACTGCCCGCCGGCGGACATTTGCTGGTCGTCAGTTTTGATCCGCAACTGGATTCGGCCGCGCTGGCGGAATTTCGCAGCCGTTACAACGTCAGCAACAGCGTTCCGATTTTCGGACCTTACTCCGGGCATTTGTCGAACAACGGCGAAAGCATCTCGCTCTATGAACCCGATTCGCCGGTGAACGGCTTTGTGCCGTCCGTGCTGGTGGAGAAAATCAGTTATTCGCCCGCCGCGCCGTGGCCGGCGGGAGCAGGCGGAACGGGTTCGTCGCTGCAACGGCTCGCGCCCGGCGGCTACGGAAACGATCCAGCCAATTGGCTTGTCGCCGCGCCCACCGCCGGCCAGACCAATGTCGCCAACGCCTTCGATCTCAACGGCGACGGCCTACCCGATGCGTGGCAGTTGCAAAACTTCGGCTCCACCGGAAATCCGCAAGGCACGCCCGCCGCCGATCCCGACCACGACGGATTCAACAACTCGCAGGAATTTATCGCCGGCACCGACCCGCTGAATGGCACCAGTTTCCTGAAACTCAATTCGGGGGCAGTTGCCGGCAGCGCCCTTTCGCTCAAATTTATCGCCGTTGCCGGGAAAACTTACAGCGTGCTCTGGACCGACAACTTGAAGAATTCAAACTGGCTCAAGCTCGCCGACGTGCCGGCACAAACAACCTCCGGCGAGGTCTCCGTCACCGATGCCGCGATGAATTCCAGCGCAGCGAGATATTACCGTCTGGTGACGCCGCAAGTTCCCTGAATTCACTTGCCGCCGGACAATTTTTTTCCGGACGTCATCCGGCTCGACTCAACCCGGACGCGCGGGACGTCGCTCAAGCCGCGACAGGGTGTCCAGGCAGGTTTTTGCTTCGCGCGTCAGCGTTTCCCGTTCCACGTCGCTCAAGCCGCGCGGGTCAAAACGATAGGCGTAGTGCAGCCGCAGCAATTCCCGTAGCGGCGTCCGCAAATCGGCCAGGGCCGGATCGTCCAGCGCGCGCGACAGCCAGCTGGAAAGCGGCTCGCTCGGCTGGCGCGCCACGCCGCGCGCGGCCAGCTTGCGTTCGAGCTGGTAGAATTCCGAGTCAAGCCCCGGCCAGAAAATCGCGGCGGCGGTTTTCCCGGCGTTCGGCTGCGACCGCCGCCGGCGCCCGCGCCGGAAGATGATTTGAGCCAGCAGCGCCGCCAGCACGGGAATCAGCGCCCAGAGAATGTATTCGCGCAGGTTGCTTTGTCCCCAGCGGAATTTTGAAATCTGGAACCCGGCCCAGGACCACAAATCCGAAAACCGTTGCATGAACGACGCGCGTTTGCCCTCGATGCCAATCCACGAGCCGGGCGTGGTGTCGAAATCCTCCCAGGTTTTGGTCCGCCTGTTCCACACGAGGCACCACGCGTGCGCGTCGCGTTCGCGGACGACGTAGCCGTGATGCGAGGGTTCGTGGACGGCGTAACCGACGGCGTAGCGCGCGGGGATTCCCATCTCGCGCAGCAGCAGCACGGTGGCGGTGGCGAAGTATTCGCAATGGCCGCTCCGGCTGGTCAGCAGAAAACGGGTCAGCGGCGTCTCGTTCGTCGTCGCCAGCTTGTCCGGCCCCTGCCAGAGGCTGTAGGTGAATTTGCCGGCGAAAAAATTCTGGACGGCCAGCAGCTTTTGATCCTCGTTCGCGCCGGCAATTTTCATTTCCGAAATGACCGCATCCAGCGCGGCGATTTCATTGGTTGGAACGAGGTAATCCAGATTGGTGGCCGTCGCGTTTTCGTCCGGCGCGGCATCAATCGTCGCGCCCGGTCCGTAGAGCGCGTCGAAAATCACGAGTCCCGGACCTTCCGCCAGCACCGCGCCTTCGCTGTTCCGGTGGAGGACGTAGGCATTGAGATTTTCGAGCCGCCCGCTGCCGGACGGCAGTGGCAGCAGCGCTTTTCCGCCGTAAAGATAGCAGCCGATGTTGACAGACGCCGTGTTGGTTTTTCCTGGAATCAGTATCCACGTCGTCTGGTTGGTCTGGGGCGGAATGGAGTTATTTTCCATTTCACTGCGCGGGCTGCCCGCAAACCAGCTTTGTTTTTGGGAAATATAGGTGCGATAGCTGGCCTCGCGCAGATAAACCGGCGGCGGCTCGCCGTTTTTTGTCCGGAGACGGATGACAATCTGGCCGGACAATTTTAATTCCCCGATCTGGCCGATGGCGGTCGTGCTTTGCATCGGGTCGGTCCATTGCCGCATCAAACGGGCAAGCAAATTGGTGAGATAACCGCCGTTGAATTGCTGCAACTCGCCAATGCCGAACTGCCCCAGATAACCGATGGCCAGCACCCCCGCCAGCGCCAGCGCCCAGACACGAATGCCGGCGCGGCGCGAGCGGAACCGCCACAACGCCCAGAAAATCAAGACGCATTGGCCCCAAAAAAACGAGTAGCCGCCGGCGTTGGTGTGGATGCCGGCGGAAAAAAGACACACGATGAAATACGGATAGGTGACATTCACACCGCGCCCGGCCGGGGCGTCGCCGCGTTTCTGGTCCTGCCGCGAGCGCCAGCGCGAGATGATGGAAATCGCCGTCAGCGGGATTTTTTCGCGCGTGCTGAACGTCTGCGCCGCGACGAACAAAAACAGGAAGATTGGCAGCCATTGGAAAAACGTGGTGGAGGTTTTCAGGGTGGAGACGGCCATGGCGAAGCCCACCTTGTTGGGCGCGCCGTGAAAGCCACCGCCGGCCTCCTGGCTCGCCGCGAAAACGTAAAGCGTGGCCGCGAACGCGAACAGCGTGCAAAATGTCAGGATGCGCCGGAAATCCGCGTCCGAAAAATCCCAGCGCACCTTGACCAGCCGGGCGCTTTCGAGAACGATCCCCAGCGCCGCGCCAATCCAGGGCAATCCCGATTCCCAGCCCCAAAATGCCAGCGCGGCCAAAAGCAGAAGCGGCGGCGTTTTCATAATTGGGGAAACGTCCGTCTTCATTGCAATCCCGCCAGTTGTTCCGCAATTTTCCCGATTTCCAGGACGTGAAAACGCCCCGGCTCATCGCGCATCGGCCCGGCGTCCGGTTTAATGCCGCCGGGCCGCACGACGACCAGCACGAGCAGCGGAATGTCGAGCGCGCGCAATTTTTCCACAAACTTCTTCCTCGCGTCGTCCCAGCGCTGCAACACGCAGATGCAGCCGCTCACGGCGGAAACGTGGTTGAGCACGAGCTGTTCGAGTGTTTCAAATGTTTTGTCGGCGCAATTCGTCACCGAGGCGAGGATTTCCAGCATCTGGTCCACGTGCGCGAGGCCGCGGCCGGCGGTGAAGCAGTAGGACTGGTTGCCGACAAAGAGCAGATCGAGCAGCGATTCCTGCGTCAGCACCACGCAGGCGAACGACGCGGCGACGGAAACGGCCTCCTCCAAAATTTCGCTGTGCGGTTCGTCCGTGAACGTATCCAGCACCAGCGCGTGCCGCACAAAAAATTCGTCCTCGAATTCCTTCACGATGGGTTTGCCCGTCTTGGCCCAGCTCCGCCAGTGGATGTGCCGCATCGGGTCACCGTGGCGGTATTCGCGCAGCGCGACGAATTCCTCGCTGCGCCCCACGTTCGCCGCCAGCGCCACGCCGCCCTCCTGGTATTTCATCGTGCCGGGCAGCGCGACGGGCGGCAGCCAATGGCGTTTCGGCAAAATCAAAACCGTCTGCGCCGCCGGCGTTCTCGCAAACGAACGGAACAGCCCCAGCGGATCGGGCCGCGCCAGCGTCACGCCGCTGAACCGCAAAATCCCGCGTCGCAACGGCGTCAGCTCGGCGCGCACCTCCGCTTCGCCGCCCGGCAGCAGCGGCGGGACTTCCGCCTCCTTGACATTCACGCGCCGGAACGGACGGGCGCGCCGCCGTTCGCTGACGCGGAATGGGCGGACGCGGCGGCTCTCGGCCATCTCCACCGCCAGCCATTCCTGAAACGGTGGGCGCGGATCATCAAGGTCTTCGAGCAGCGTCAGGCCGGTCTGGGTCTGCGCCGTCAGATTTTTAACCAGCACCTGGTATTGAAGCGGCTGGCCGGCGGTGCCGAAACGCGGCAGGGAGCGCGTCGCTGAAAATTTGCCGCGAAAGAAACGGCTGGAGCCGAAGGACAGAACCAGAACCGCCAGCAGCAGGGCAAACGTTTGATAGGTGACGGTGTTCTCGATGTCCGTTCCCACCGCGCCGGCGACGATGAATCCGCCGGCCACGCACAATCCGGCCAGCGTGAACCGCCGCCGCGCCCAATACCACGTCGCCGAAAAGGCGCGGTAAAACCGGTAGAACAGTTTGAATATCGGCTTCACGCCGGCACTCGCAATTTTTTGACAATTTCCTCGACCACGCCGCGCGCCGTCAGGCCCGAAAAGCGCGCCTGCGGCTCCAGCATCAGCCGGTGCGCAATGACCGGCACGGCGAGCGACTGGATTTGTTCCGGCGTGACAAAATCCGCGCCGTCAAACAACGCCAGCGCCTGCGCGGTCTTCATCAGCGCGATGGATGCGCGCGGGCTTGCGCCGAGCTGAACACCGCTCGCCGTCCGCGTCGCGGAAACCAGGTCAACGGCGTAGCGTTTCAGTTCGTCGCTGATGCGCACGTCCTCCACCGCGCGTTTGAGCGCAATCACATCCGCGAGCGTGGCGACAGGTTTCAATTCGTCGAGCGGATGGTTGTGCTGCTGCGCCGTGAGGATGGCCACTTCCTCCTCCGGCTGGACGTAGCCGAGCGTGAATTGCATGGCGAACCGGTCCATTTGCGCTTCCGGCAGCGGATAGGTGCCGCGAAATTCGACCGGATTTTGCGTGGCGATGACAAAAAACAATTCCGACAGGTTCCGGCGCTCGCCCTCGACGCTCACCTGCGCCTCGCCCATGGCCTCCAGCAGCGCCGATTGCGTGCGCGGCGAGGCGCGGTTGATTTCATCGGCGAGCAAAATGTTCGTGAAGACCGGGCCTTCGTGAAAATGGAACTGCTGGTCGCGCTGGCTGAAAATCGAGACGCCGAGGATGTCCGACGGCAGCAAATCCGGCGTGAACTGGAGGCGCTTGAATTGCGCGTCAATCGAGCGGGCGAGCGCCTTGGCCAGCGTCGTCTTGCCCGTGCCTGGAAAATCATCCAGCAGCACGTGGCCGCCGCCGGCGAGCGCCGCGAGCAACTGCCGCGTCGGCCCGGTCTGGCCGCGCATGATTTTGGCGATGTTGTCCGCGATTTTCCGGCAGGTTTCCCGCGCGGCTTCAAGATGGGTCGGTGTCATGGCAGGTGTTGGAAATTAAAACAACGAGAACGTGAAATGGTTTCCGCATCTTTTCACGGGCTGTGAAAATGTTCACGCCCGCGAGCCTAACAAACCGCGCCTGCCACCGCGAATAAATTCACGGAGCGCCGCGCCACTGCCGCCTTGAAAATCACAGGGCCTCAATTCCAGGTCAGCACCAGCAGCGAGACTCCCTGCCGGGGCAGGGGGAAATTCAAATCCAGCTTTCCATCTTTCACGCGGAGATTTTTCGCCGGCTCAAGCTCCGCGAGCTGCCCGGCCTTTTCCACTTGCGCGTATTGCGGGCCGACCAGCGGCAGCGGCGAGCCCATTTTCTGCCACGTCTGGTAGGAATCGCTGTGGTCGGCGTCAACGCGGTAATGCGTCAGCGTCACCGCGCCGTTCGCAACGGGCAGATTGTCCAGCGCGAGTTGCACGTTCGCGTCCGGGCCGGGCAGGTCGTCGTCGTGGTAATGCCAGACGAGGACGGCGAGTTTGTTTTTGTCGAGGCTGGCCAGGGCGGAAACGTCGGGGGCGCCGCGCACGTTGTGGAGCCGGATCGCGTCGGCATCGAGGCCGGCGCTGCTTTGCACGGCAAGGCGCTGGCCGCTCATCTTGGCGAACATGCGGAACACGTTCAGCACCGGCAGGTCAATGCCGTCGCCGGCGAGCGCGCGGAAGCCGGCGAAGGGCGGCTGGTCTTCAAATTCAAACGCCCACGTCAGCGCGCCTTCCAGGTTCACGCCGTATTTTTGGGCGATTTCAAACTCGCGCGGGAAGCTGGCGGCGGTGTAGCTGGAATACATTGTGCCGTTGCGATAACCGTCCTGCGCGCCGGTGCAGGCGGCGCAGCCTTCCGGATCGGATTCGCCGATGATGAGCGGGAGGTTTTTGTATTCGGGAAACGAGGCGACCACGGCGCAGGCGTCGTCTATGTTGCGGAATTGCGCGCCCATGCCCATGCGGACAAAGCCGTTGGTGGTGAACGCCGGCGAGCCTTTGGCGTGGAAGGAAATGAAATCCAGCGGCGTGCCGATCTTGCCGGTGGCGTAATTCGTGCCGCGGGCGCAGTGTTCGAGAAATTCGCGCAGGAAAGGTCCGCCCGGCCCGCCCGCCGTCTCCGGCCCGCCGACGCGCGCCGTCGGCAGCGCGCGCCGCACGCCGTCCACAGCGTAGTCGTGGAGCTTGAAAAAGTCCTCGCGCGAGCCGTGCCAGTAGCTGATGTTCGGCTCGTTCCAGACCTCCCAATACCATTTGTTGACCTCGGCCGCGCCGTATTTCGCCACGCAATGTTTGGTCCATTCATAAACCAGTTCGCCCCATTTCGCATAGTCCTTGGGCGGATATGACTGGCCAGCGGCGACCGGCGCGGTGCGGTTGACCGGCGGATTGTGCGGATAATTTTGCGGATGTGTCGAGAGCGCCTCGGGCATGAACCCGATTTCCACATACGGCTTGACGCCGCGCTCGAGGTAGGTGTCGAAAATCTTGTCGTTGATGGTCCAGTCATAAACCGGCGTGCCGTTGGTGTCTTCCTTGTAGGCGCTGGACGAACTCCATTTCAACGCATACGCGCCGTCGCCGCTGGTGAGCAGATGGTGGGCGCGGAAATAGACCTGCGATCCGCCGAGCTGGCCGAGTTCGGACAACAATTTCTTTCCATCCTTCATGTAGGCGTAATCCGCCTCGTCCGCGCCGAAGAAACGCCAGGTGGGCGTCAGCTCGCCGACCGGCTTGGCCGCGTCCACGGAGATGGTCACGGGAAACGGCGTGTCCGCCGCGGGCGCATTGGTGGTTGAACCGGCAAAAATTGCGGGCGCGATGGCGAGCGCCACAAACAGGCTGGCGAGTTGAAAATGTCGTTTCATTTTGGTTTGATGGAATGGATTTAACCAGCGATGTCTGCCTGCGACCATTGGCCGTCAATGAGCCGCCACATTTTCCCGTTCGGGTTCTTGTTCCGCAACGCGGCGGGCAGGCGATTCGGGCGCACGTTGTCAAAACACTGGAGCATCCCAAAGCGCCGCAACGACGCGGGAATTCCGACGGCGGTGAAGCCCGGATGCCCCGTTGACGGGAACGGCCCGCCGTGATTCATCGCCGGGGAAACCGCCACGCCCGTCGGCATTTTGTCGTTGAGCAGACGCCCGACGCGGTCGCGCAGCAACGGCGCGAGCTGGTCGTAAAGCGGATCGTCGGAACCGTGCGTGTCCGAATAAACACAGCCGGTCAGGTTGCCTTCAAGATGGGTGAGGATTTCCGCCGCCTGCGCGGCGTCCCGCACCACCACCATGAGCGACGCATTGCCGAACGCCTCCGTCTGCAATTTCTCCGGCGCGGCCAGAAATTTCTCGCCGCTCACGCGCAGCAGCGTGTTCGCAAACCGGTAACCCGGCGCGGGCAGCGGCGAACCTCCGCAGACCAGTTCCGCACCCGCCGCGCGCAGCGTCTTCACGCTTTCATCCAGCGAGCGTTGCACGCTGGCGGATAGCAGCGGCGTCGGCGGCGTGGTTTCGAGCTTTTGTTTCGCGGCGGCGATGAATTGTTCCGCCGCGTTGCCGGCCAGTAGCAGGACCAGACTCGGGCTGGTGCAAAACTGCCCGGTGCCCATCAGGCAACTGCCGGTGAATTCCTCGACCAACTTTGTGCCGCGTTCGGCCAGCGCGCCGGGCAGAATCAACACGGGGTTCACGCTGGAAAGTTCGGCATAGAACGGTTTGCCCGCCCGATCTGCCGCCGCCTTGAGCTTCAAGCCAGCGCTGCGGCTGCCGGTGTAGGCCAGCGAGCCGGTGCGCGGGTCGGCGGCCAGACGCTCGCCGT
>Ga0070711_100000512_pt1 | contig 20157 bp, 19 predicted proteins | sample LARL53metaG_FD_65452 | JGI IMG/M metagenome (GOLD analysis project Ga0070711, IMG submission 65452) | Corn, switchgrass and miscanthus rhizosphere microbial communities from Kellogg Biological Station, Michigan, USA - LAR L5-3 metaG | ecosystem: Host-associated > Plants > Roots > Rhizosphere ... | reverse complement strand
TCGATTTTTTTAAGGACGGCGAGTTGTTTGGATTTTACCTGCAAATCGCCCCGGGCCATTTCATCGAGGTTTTCAAGGCCGGTCCGGCGGCGGAAATCCGCGCCCCGCGGATTCATCATTTCTGCCTCGAAGTGGACGACATTGACGCGCTGCGCGAATCGCTGGTCAAACACGGCGTGGAGGTGACGCCGAAAAAACTGGGTTGCGACCGGTCCTGGCAATGCTGGTGCAAGGATCCGGACGGCACGGACGTGGAGTTCCAGCAATACACGCTGGAGAGTTCGCAGTTCACGCGGAAGAATTGCATCGTGGACTGGTGAGGGTTGAAATGAATTTTCCGCGCGCAAAAATTTTTCATTCCGCCTGTTGCTTTCCGCGCGCGGCGTTTTATAGTTCGCTTCGCTTGAAGTCACCGAAATGAACCATGCAACCGACGCGGGCCCGCCGTGGAGCATTGATGCGGCGCGCACGCTTTACAACATCCATCGCTGGGGCGCGAAGTATTTCGACATCAACGACGCCGGACACGTCGTGGCGCGGCCGTTGCAGGACGCCGGCGCGACGGTGGACATCACAGACGTAATCGAGGAGGCGAAAGGGCGCGGGCTGAAATTTCCGCTGCTCATCCGTTTTCAGGACATTTTGCGGCATCGCGTCGAGGCGCTCAACCTCGCCTTCCGTGGTGCCATCACGGAATACAATTACCAGGGCAAATACCGCGGCGTGTTTCCGGTCAAGGTGAACCAGCTCCGCGAAGTGGTGGAAGAAATTCTGGACGCGGGCAAACCTTACGATTTCGGCCTGGAAGTCGGTAGCAAGCCGGAATTATTTGCCGGCCTCGCGATGCAGAACCAGATGGGCTGCCTCATCATTTGCAACGGATACAAAGACGCGGAATTCATCAAGATGGCCATGCTCGGCATCAAGCTCGGCAAAAAGGTCATCATGGTGGTGGAAAAATTGGAGGAGCTGCGCCAGATTGTTTCGATTTCAAAACAACTCGGCGTCGAGCCGCTGCTCGGCATCCGGGCGCGGCTGTTGAGCAAGGGCGCGGGACGTTGGGCCGAGAGCGGCGGCGAAAACGCGAAGTTCGGATTGAGCACGGCGGATTTGCTGGCGGCGGCGGAATTGCTCAAGGCGGAAAATCTCGGTCACTGCCTCAAGCTGCTGCATTTCCACATTGGCTCGCAGGTGCCGGACATCCTCACCGTAAAAAAAGCGGTGCAGGAGGCGGCGCGGCTTTACGCCAAGCTCTACAAGATGGATTTCAAGATCGAGTTTCTTGACGTCGGCGGCGGCTTGGGCGTGGATTACGATGGCAGCCGGTCGGCGTTCGACAGTTCGACGAATTACTCGCTGCAGGAATACACCAACGACATCGTTTATTACGTCGCTGACGTGTGCAACGCGGAAAACGTGCCGCACCCGGACCTCATCAGCGAAAGCGGCCGCGCCCTGGTCGCGCATCACAGCGTGCTGATCGTCGAGGTGTTTGGCTCAATTGAAAAAATCCGGCCCGGCGAATTTTTGAAATACGGCGACAAGGAACATCCGCTTGTGCGTGAACTGCTCGACGTCAAAAAAAACCTCGGCAAGTTGAACAAGCTCGAAGCCTACCACGACGCGCTTGAACGCCGCGACGACGCGCAGCACATGTTCACGCTCGGCATGATGGATCTGCCGGAGAAGGCGAAGATCGAGGATTTGTATTGGCAGATCAGCCGCGAAGTGGTGGAGAGTTACAAAGGCCAGCCCTACGCGCCGGAGGAAATCCGCAAGCTCGAAGACAGCCTCGGCGACCAGTATCTCTGCAATTTTTCAGTGTTCCAATCCCTGCTGGATCATTGGGCGCTGGACCAGTTGTTTCCCATCATGCCGATCGCGCGCCTGAACGAGCGCCCGACACACGAGGCCACGCTTGTGGACATCACTTGCGATTCCGACGGGCAGGTCAACAAGTTCATTGATTTCCGCGACGTGCGCGACACGCTGCCGCTCCACAAATTGAACACGAACGGCAACGGCCAGTTGGAGCCTTACCATCTCGGCTTTTTCCTGATGGGTGCTTATCAGGACATCATGGGCGACCTGCACAACCTGTTCGGCCGCGTCAACGAGGTCCACGTGTTCCTCGAGCCGGACGAACCCGCCGGTTATTACATCGAGGAAATCATCGAAGGCGCGACCATCGTGCAATCGCTCGCCGCCGTGCAATACGACGAAAACGAATTGAAGCGCCAGATGAAGGCACAGATGGACGAGGCGATCAAATCCGACCGCATGAAGCCGAGCGAAGCGATGCGCTTGCTGGATGATTACGAGCGTGGTTTGAAGGCTTACACCTATTTGAGCTTTTGAACGCGAGGATGGAAGATGGAGGATAGAGAATGGAAACTCATCCGCTTGCAAATGCCATCTTCAATCTTCTATCCTCCATCATCGCTTTTCATGAATGACCCTGCGCCAGCCAACCCCGAACTGCTCCGCTCGCTCGGACGGCTTGCCCGTGGTTTGTCCGCGCTGTTTTGGGGGCTGCCCGCGTCGCTGGTCGTTTGCGCGGAAACCGCCCGGGCCGACTGGCTCAAGCCGTGGTTCTTCATGCCCGCGCTCGTCGCGACGGCGCTGCCGCTTTACGGCCTCTGGCTGATGGGCGATTTCCAAAAACAGGAGCGCCCCTGGCGCAACGCGCTCGACCGCGCGCTACTCCTTGGCCTCGTAAATTTCGGTCTCTGCCCGTTTCTTTACTGGCACAACCAAATGCCCGCCCAGCCGTTTTTCAACGCCGCGATTTTTGTGCTCACGCTGTCAATTATCCTGTTTTTGTTCAACTTGAACGTGGTCATCAAGCAGCTCGGCGCGATGCTGCCGGACGAAACGCTCCGGCACGAGACGCGGCAGTTCACCGCGCTCAACCGCGGGCTGCTGGCCGCGCTTTTGTTTTTCGGCGTCGCGTATGTGGTGCTGCTGCAAGACCCGCGCCTGCCCGTCGCCCTCGGCGCGCTGTTCGGCTGGCTCCAGGATTTCGGCTTCTGGGGGCTGACCGTCTTTGCGCTGCTGCCGCTGGCCATGACCATGGCGCTCATCTGGAAAACCAAGGAAACCATCCTCGACAGCGTTTTCAGCGCGAAGTAAGAAGAAAACACACGCAAGGGAATTGCGGGCCGGGCGCGGAGCTTCGGAAGATTGTGGCATACCAGTCGAGCCTGACCGCTTGGAAAGATCGAAAAAATGCCTAGAAATCGCCCGCAAAACTCGCCCAAAAAGTATGCCGTCAATCTGCGCAGCGTCAAACAGCCGGGGCGAGGTCGTGATCGTGGCGGATTATAAATCTTTGAAAGAAAACAGATTCTTCGAGCCTTCTGGGTTCTTAACCAGTTTGTTGGATTTATTGGAAGGAACCTGATAATAGGCAGCAGCCATTTTCCCCTTGCCATCGGTGGCGGGCGGAAAATATACAATCCTGACCCGAATAAATTCCCCATTGGGAATTGCCTGCACAATGCCCCAACCGTCATAAATGCGACCGTCTTCCGATTTTATAAAGATATCCGCGCGCTTTTCATTTAAGTCTTCAACTCTGAACCTTTTGTCAGCCCAATCAAAAGGGTCAACAAACGGCTTTAGTTCACCGCCTACCGTATTTAGAGAAAAATCGTATTTAGAACCGGCTGGGTTTTTTGTGATTTTATCAAGGCAATCGCATGGGATGGAAACGGCTATCGCAACATGGCGACCATTCGGACCATTTTCGATATAATTAAAAATGATTCTTGCCCTCACAAATCCTTGATCGTTTTGGATAGCATCAAATGTCCCTTCACCTTCCATAATTCCAGAATCAACAATTCCAGAATTTTCAACCGTCACGCGGGCATGAACTTTTTTTCCCTTTAATTCGGCGGCGGTGTATTTGCATTTTGCGAAGTCGTAATTCATATTTTTGGGGTGCTACAAATGAAGCAGTCAAACCGTTTTTGAAAATCAAACGCCCATAAGCAGCATGTTTTGGAGCCTGTCTAGTTTCATGATTGTCATTTTGCTGCTGGAAAAAATTCTGTCCAATACGAATTCAACCCGGAGGCCAGGCCAGGTGCCGTCCGCCGAGGATGTGGCAGTGCAAATGCGGCACGGTTTCGCCTCCGTCCGGGCCGTTGTTGATCACCAGCCGGTAGCCGCCTTTCAAATCCAGTTTCTTCGCAATCTCGGTGGCTTTGAGCAGCAGATGGCCGAGCAGCTTGTGGTCGTCCGGCGTGGCCTCGGCGATGCGCGGCACGCACTTTTTCGGGAAAATCAAAATATGCACCGGCGCCTGCGGGGCGATGTCGCGGATGGCGAGGACCAAATCGTCCTCATAAACGATGTTCGCCGGGATTTCGCGCGCGGCGATTTTCTCGAAAAGGGTTTTGTTCATAACATTTCAAGGTAGGGTCGGCGCGCTACGCCGACCGGACGCCGCAGCGCGGCGTCCCTACCAAAATCATTCCACCACCAAGGCGCACTCGTTTTGCTCCGGCTCGGCGGTGAGGCAGCCGCGCAGATATTCGACAATCTGGTCCTGCAATTTTTCGCAGCGATGGCTCCAGCGGCGCGCTCCGGCAAGTTGTTTGACGCAGACGCGCAGTCCGCGGAAGCGCACGACGCGCGGCGATTGCCGGAGCTGTGTGCGGAGTTCGTTGCGCAGGCGCGGGAAAAAGAACAGTTCCAGGCTGTCGGCGGATTCGCGCGCGAGCCGGCCGAGGTCGGTCGCGCCGGTGTCCGGCGGGCGCGATTCGATGCCGCCGGCGTGGATGACAAAGCCGAGTCCGCGCAGGACTTTTTCCAGCGCCACGGCGAATTCGCCCACGGTGACGGTCTCGCGTTCCAGTTCGGTCCTGAAATAATGAAAGACGGACGCGGCGGCGTGGTGAAGCACTTCGGGTTCGAGCAATCCGCAGGAGCTGCCGCTGATTTCGAAGCTGATCATTTCCGCCGAGCAGGGAACGCTTTCGCCGTTGGCGAGCTGGAAGAGGAGGCAGTCGGATTGCAGCGCGATCATTTGGCGGCCTCCAGTTTTTTGACCTCCTGCACAAAATCGGTGGCTTCCTGGAACCGGCGATAGACGCTGGCGAACCGGACGTAGGCGACGTCATCCAATTCGCGCAGGCCGTCCATGACCATTTTGCCGATGAATTCGCCGGGGACTTCGCTCTCGAATTTCTCCGTCACTGCGGCGACGATGTGGTCCACCAAATCGTCCATCGCCTTCGGGCTGATGGGCCGTTTCTGGCAGGCCTTTTTGATGCCGGACAAAAGTTTCTCGCGGGAAAATTCCTCACGCCGCCCGTCGCGCTTGAGCACCATCAAACCCTCGTGCTCCAGTTCCTCGTAAGTGGTGAAGCGGTGGCCGCATTTTTCACATTCGCGGCGGCGGCGGATGGTCGCGCCTTCACGCGAGGCGCGCGAATCAATCACCTTGTCGTCCTGACAGCCGCACTTTGGGCAACGCATAAATCCACAGCTAATTGTGGTTGCCAATTTTTAACATACAAAGGTTTGGGGTGTCAAGGGGCGGTTATTCACAGAAAACGGCCTGGCAAATCCGGTTCAAGCTGATTTTGGCGAAAACGGCTCTTGCCTTCGCATGATTTTCGGTTAGAGTTTGCGGCTCGCGTTCTGGAAAACCGAGCGCATTTATTTAATTTTATGGCAACAGCAAACGACCTTCGCCGCGGCATGGCGATCAATTACAACGGCGACATCACCGTCGTCCTCGACATGCAACACCGCACGCCGGGCAACCTGCGCGCGTTTGTGCAGGCGACGCTCCGCAGCATCAAGACAGGAAAATCCTCCGACGTGCGCTTCAGTTCCACCGAGCGCATCGAGCCGGTGCCGATGATCACAAAGAAAATGGAGTTCAGTTACATGGACGGCGAGGATTTTGTGTTCACCGACCCGGAGAACTACGAAACGGTCACGCTCGCGGCGGAACTGATCGGCGACGCGAAAAATTATCTCGTTGAGAATGCCGCCGTCACCGTGACCTTCGTCGAGGACAAGGCGGTGAGCGTGGAATTGCCGTCGAGCGTCATCCTGACCGTGACGGACGCGCCGGAAGGCATTCGCGGCGACTCGGCCAACAACGTGCAGAAGGCAGTCATCGTCGAGACCGGCATCACCGTGCAGGCGCCGCTGTTCATCAAGACCGGCGAGAAGATCAAGGTGGACACGCGCACCGGCAAATACATGGAGCGGGCGTAAATTGATTTCAATTTTCAAATCTCAAATTTGAAATTCCCCCGGCCCGCCGCGCGCGGGCCTTTCATTTTTTTGACGGAATTGCTTTGCAACGGCGCGGGCTTGGGTTATTTCTGGATTAAAGCTCATGTCAGGACAGCTTAAGGGAGAAAAAGTATATCGCGGCATCGCCGTTTCCTCCGGCGTCTGCCGCGGGAAGATACTTGTCCTGCACCGCACCCGGCACGTCATCACGCGGCGCGAGCTGCCGGAACCGGAGATCGCGGGGGAAGTCAGCCGTTTCGAGCAGTCGCTCGTCAAAACCCGCCAGCAGCTTGTCGAAGTGCAGCGACGCGTTGTCGCCAGCATGAGCGCGGCGGAGGCGGACATTTTTGACGCGCACCTGTTGATGCTCGAAGACCGCGTGCTTATTGAGGAGGTCATCCGGTTCATCCGCGAGCAAAAGGTCAACGCCGATTTCGCCTTTCATTCCGTGTCCGAGCGTTACGTCGCCGCGCTGGCGGACGTGCAGGACGAGTATCTGCGCGAACGCGCCACCGATTTGCGCGACCTCGCCGGCCGCGTGCTCGACAATCTGCTCGAGGTCAAGGATGCCTTCAACCTGCGCCACATCAAGGAGCCGTGCATCCTGGTTGCGCACGATTTGAACCCGTCCACTACGGCGCAACTGGACAAAAAATTCGTGCTCGGTTTCGCCACCGACGTCGGCGGCAAGACCTCGCACACGGCCATCATGGCGCGGTCGCTGGACATTCCCGCCGTCGTCGGCCTGCAAGACGTCAGCGAGGAATTGCAGAGCGGCGATTACGCGCTGCTCGACGGCTACAACGGCACCGTCATCGTCAACCCCACCGACCAGACGCTGTTTGAATACGGCCAGTTGGCGAAAATCAAGGCGTCGCTCGGTGAGAAGCTGCGCGAAATCCAGCGCCAGCCCGCCGTCACGCTCGACGGCAAGACCATCCATCTTTCGGCGAACATCGAGGACCAGACCGACATCGAGTCCGTCATCGCCCACGGCGCGGAAGGCGTCGGATTGTTCCGCACGGAATTTCTGTTCATCAACCGCGACAGCCTGCCCGGCGAGGAGGACCAATACAAAGTCTATCGCGAGGTGGCCGCCGCGCTGAAGCCGGCGCCGGTCATCATCCGCACGCTCGATCTCGGCGGCGACAAGTTCGCGTCGCATTTGCAGATTGCCCGCGAGGTCAATCCGTTTCTCGGCTGGCGCGCCATCCGCTTCTGCCTCGCGCAGCCCGAATTGTTCCGCGCCCAGATCCGCGCCATCCTCCGCGCCAGCGCCGAGGGCAACGTGAAAATGATGTATCCGATGATTTCCGGCCTCGAGGAATTGAAGCAGGCCAATGCGCTCGTCGAAAAATGCAAGGCCGAATTGCGCGCGGAAAAAATCGCATTCGACGAAAATCTGGAAATCGGCGCGATGATTGAAATTCCGTCCGCCGCGCTCGTCGCCGACGCGCTGGCCAAGCGCGTGAAATTTTTCAGCATCGGCTCAAACGATTTGATTCAATACACGCTGGCCGCCGACCGCACGAACGAGAAGGTTTCGCACCTTTACGAGCCGACGCATCCGGCCATCCTGCGCCTCATCAAGCTCACCGTGGACGCGGCGCACGCAAACGGCATCTGGGCCGGCGTCTGCGGCGAGGTCGCCGGCGACCCCGTGCTCGCGCCGTTGCTCATCGGCTTGGGCGTGGACGAATTGAGCGCCGCGCCGCCGGTGATTGACGAGGTGAAGTATATCATCCGCCGCATCAAATTGAGCGAGGCGCAGGCGCTGGCCGCGTTCGCGCTGCAATGCGAATCGCCGACGGAGATTTTCGCGCGCTGCCTTGACCTTGCCCGCGCCTCCGCGCCCAGCCTGTTCGAGAACAAGGCGGCTGGCGCGAGTTGAACCTCACTTCGCCGTCACGACGACATAATTCTTTTTGCCTTTGCGGAGGAGGACGTGTTTGCCGAAGAGCAAATCGCTGAAAGTCACCGTGCGCGTGGCGCTGGTTTCACGGACATTGTTGATGTTCACGCCGCCGCCTTCGATGTCTTTTCGCGCCTGGCCTTTGGACGGACACAATCCGGCGTGAACCAGAAGTTCCACCAATGGAATTCCAGCGCCGCCGAGTTTTGATTTCTCAATTTCCTTCGTGGGAACTTCGTCAATAATGCAACTAAATACTTCAAGTGGAGTGTTTTCAATTTCCACCATTTCGCCAAAAAGGAGTTTGCTTGCTTGCTCGGCTGCAAAGGTAGCTGATTTTCCGTGAATCGAATCCGTTACTGCCTTTGCGAGCGCCTTGTGCGCGGCGCGCGCGCCGGGATTTTCCGCGTGCTGCTTTTCCAGCGACTCGATTTCGTCCTGTGGCAAAAACGTGAAGTATTTCAGGTAACGAATCACGTCGCGGTCGTCGGTGTTGATCCAGAATTGGTAGAAGCGATAAACGCTTGTGCGTTTCGGATCGAGCCAGATGGCGCCGGCCTCGGTCTTGCCGAATTTCGTGCCGTCGGCGTTCGTGATGAGCGGCAGCGTGAGACCGAAAACGGATTTGCCCAGTTTCTTCCGGCACAAATCAATCCCGGCGGTGATGTTGCCCCACTGGTCGCTTCCGCCAATCTGCAATTCGCAATTGTGGTCGCGGCACAGCACCATGAAATCAAACGCCTGAAGCAGCATGTAGCTGAACTCGGTGTAGCTGATGCCGGTCTCGCGGTCTTCCATGCGGGCGCGGACGGATTCCTTGGCGACCATCTGGTTGACGGAAAAATGCTTCCCAATGTCGCGCAGGAAATCAAGGAACGAAATGTCTTTTGTCCAACTGGCGTTGTCCACCAGCCGAGCTGGGTTTTGTTTCGTTTCAAAATCAAGCAGCTTCGCCAGTTGCACTTCCACGCTGGCAATGTTGCGCTCTAGAATTTCCTTCGTGAGTAACTGCCGCTCCTGCGTCTTGCCGCTCGGATCGCCAATCGAACCGGTCGCGCCGCCAGCCACGGCAATCGGATGATGACCGAGCAATTGAAACCGGCGCAGCGCGAGCAATGGCACGAGATTGCCGACGTGCAGGCTGTCGGCGGTCGGATCGAAGCCGCAGTAAAGCGTGATGGGCTCGGCGAGTTTCTTTTCCAGTTCCGCCGCGTCGGTGCAATCGGCGATGAGGCCGCGCCATTTGAGTTCTTCCAGAATGCTCACGCGGGCAGTTTAGATTGCCAATTGCCAATTGCCAATTGCCGATTGTCACTGGTGGGACGCTCGCCCTACCGGCCGCAATTACAACTTTGGACTTTGGACTTTGGGCTTTGGACTTTAATCTTCGCTCGTGTCAAAAATGTTGAAAGCCTCCGGCGCGATGGCCGCCGCGACGATGTCCAGCCGCATCCTCGGCATGATGCGCGAAATCGTCTATGCGCAGTTCATGGGCGACACCTGGGTGGCCGGCGTTTTCAAGTTCGCGTTTCAAATCCCGAATCTGTTCCGGCGGCTGCTCGGTGAAGGAGCGTTGACGGCGGCGTTCATCCCGGTTTTCAAGGAAAAGGAAAAACTGCACGGCGAAACTGAAATGTGGCGCGCGGCGAACGCCGTCATTTCCGGCCTTATCATCGCGGCGTCGGCCATCATCGGATTGGTGATGCTGGGAATTTCCGTCGCGCTGGCGGCGCATGAATTTTCGCAGCGCACCGAACTGATTCTGCAACTGCTGCGCGTGATGTTTCCCTACATGCTGCTGGTATGCCTGGCGGCGGCGTTCATGGGCATGCTCAACGCCCGCGGCCATTTCTTCATCCCGGCGATGGGCGCGGCGGCGCTGAACGTGGTGATGATTGCCTCGGTGCTGTGGCTCGCGCCGCTGTTTGGAACGGATTTGCCGAAAGACGAGCGGCTGCCGAGACAGATTTTTGCGCTGGCCTACGGCGTGCTCGCGGCGGGCGTGGCGCAGGCGTCGTTTCAACTGCCGAGTTTGTGGCGCGACGGTTTCCGCTACCGCTGGGTTTCGCCCTGGGGCAATGACACGGTGCGGCTCGTCGTGACGCGGATGATTCCGGGCACGATCGGCGTGGCGGCGTTTCAAATCAACGTGACGGTGGTGCAGTTTCTGGCCGTCTCCATCAATCCGCAAATCAACGCCTCGTTTGACTACGCCGTGCGGCTCATGGAGCTGCCGCAGGGCATGTTTGGCATTTCGCTGGCGACGTATCTGCTCACGGCGTTGAGCGCGCTGGCGGTGGACAAAAATTATCCCGAATTCCGCGCGACGCTGCGGCACGGACTGGCGACGCTGCTGTTCGCCAATCTCATCGCGGCGGTTCTGCTCGTCGTTCTGGCCGGGCCGATCATCCGCCTGTTGTTCGAGCACGGCGACAAATTCACCGCCGCCTCGACCGGGCGGGCGACGCTGGCGCTGCAGTGTCTCGCGCCGGGACTGATCGCCTTTTCGGCGGTGAACATCTTGGCGCGCGCGTTTTTTGCGCTGGGCGACACGAAGACGCCGATGAAAATCAGCATTGTTTGCCTGACATTGAATTTGATTTTGTCCGCCTTGCTCATCGGGCCTTTGAAACAAGGCGGGCTTGGCCTGGCGAACACACTGACTTCGATTTGCAACGGCGGGTTGCTGCTGTTCGCGCTGCGGAAGAAATTGGGCAAGTTGGAAATGGAATCGCTGCGCGGAACCATAATGCCGCTGGCCGTCTGCGGCGCGGTGGCCGCGGCTATCGCGTGGTTCGGATTGCAATTTTGGGAAAGCAAAATCGGCCATGCAACCATCGCGCTGAAAATCGGCGCGGTGTTTGTGCCGGCGGGGATCGCCGGTCTGGCTTATTGGCTGGCGGCGATGGCGTTCAAAATTCCGGCGGCGCGGGAAATGACGGAGTTTGCGCTGGCGAAATTTGCCAAAAAGTGAACAGAAGAAAATGAAGGAAACGGAGACATTTCGATTCACCGCCGCAGAAGTTCTTTGTTTGCTTCGTTTCCTTCTGTTCAAATTTCAACCACTGCCGTCCAGCAGTTTGGGCCAAACTGTGATTTGAATTTTTCCACCAGCGATTCGGCGGACGGAACATTTTCGACGATGGCGAACGTCGTCGAGCCGCTGCCGGACATGAGCGCGGCCAGCGCGCCGTTTTCGCGGAGAAATTCCTGATAAAGCGCGAGCACGGGAAATTTGTCGAACGCCGGCGCTTCGAGCGAATTGTAAAAGGCGTCGGCGACGCCAGGCCAATTGTTCACCTGCAATTTCGAAATCAAATCTTTCGCGCGGTCTGGCTTGCCATTCAAGGCTCCAGGAAACCGCGCGAGATTCTGGTAGGCCCACGGCGTCGAGATGCCGAAGCCGGGATGAATCAGCAGCAGCGCCTTGCCGTTCAATGCCGGAAAATTTTCGAGCGACTGGATTTTCTCGCCCCGTCCGGTGGCCAGCGCCGGTTTGTTCTGGAGGAAAAACGGAATGTCCGAGCCGAGCGCCGCGGCGAGTTCGCGCAGTTTCGCGCCGGAAAGGGGCTGGTCAAACAATTCGTTGAGCGCCAGCAGCGTCGTTGCGGCGTTGCCGCTGCCGCCGCCAAGCCCGGCGGCCAGCGGGATTTTTTTCTCAAGCCGGATTTTCACGCCGCCGGAAATATTTGCCGCTTTCAGGAATTGTTCCGCCGCGCGATGCGCCAGATTTTTCGAGTCCACCGGCAATTCAGGATGACTGCACGAGAGTTGCAGGCTGGCTCCGCCGCGCTCGAAGGTCAATTCATCGCAGAGGTTCACCGGCTGCATGACGGTTTCAAGCTCGTGAAAACCGTCGGCGCGCTTGCCGAGGATGTTCAGCAGCAGGTTGACCTTGCAGGGCGATTTTTTTTCAAGGCGCATGACGGAGTATTTTTAACCACGAAACACACGAAATGACACGAAAACTTTTTTTGCGGCGGCAACAAAAAACGCGCCGGCAAAACAGCCGGCGCGTTGGTGAAAGTTTCGGTTCAATTGTCGAACACGCGGAACCGGCTGCCGGGGATGAACGGCGCGACGTCGCCGCCGCTGAAGCCCATGTAGGTGTCAGTGTCGAACAGGCCTTCCGAGATGCGGCCCGGCTTGTAGCTTTCGGGGAAAACGGGGCCGGGCTTGACATAGCTGGTGAACACCGGCTGGTAGGGCGGCAGCGGGAAGGTGACCACTTCAAACGCGCCCACCGCCGTGCGCGCCACCGTGTGATTCAAACCGCGCACCACGCCGACGGTATAGCCGGCGCTCGTCGAATCGAATACGGCGGTCTGCTCGACGGAGCGGCGTATTTCGCCCATGCGGACGAGTTCAAAACTGTCGCTCATGCCGCGGCCGAGCTTGGCTTCCGGCCCCGCGCAACCGGAGGTGAACACCGCGGCCAGCGCGCTGATCGCGAGAAAAGGAATGACGTTTCGCATACGTTTGTTAGTTGACGAGCAAACTTTACGCCGAATTGGTTACTTGTAAAGCGCGATTTATCGGCGACGGGCGCCTCAATGCCAGTGCTGGTGCAGCCACGGCCAGCCGTATTTCCAGCCGGCGCACGCCGCGCCGATGATCAGCAGCGCGACCAGCAACGCAAACAGCAATTTCCACCGCGCCTTCGCCCGGTCCGGCTGGTCCCAATACCATGCAATCCAGACGGTCAATTCATAAAGCGCCTGCAGCGGCACGAACATGACGAGCTGCGTGATCGGCTCCGGCGTCGTCAACACTGCGCCGAGAATCAGGTTGATGACAATCATGTAGCGGCGCGCCTTCGACAGCATGGCGTAATCCAGGATGCCGATTTTCACGAGCGTCAAAATCACGACGGGCAGCTCGAAGCCCAGTCCCATGCCGAGCATGAATTTGCAGACGAAGCTGATGTAATCTTCCGCCCTCCATTGCGCCGCGCCCATGCCCAGCCAGCTCGAATACATCTGCGCCGCGGCCAGTGCCACCGGCATCAGCGCGAAATAACAGAACGCCACGCCGGTGAGAAAAAGCCCGACGCCGATGGCCAGCCCGCGGTAAACATAACGGCGCTCGCGGATTTTCAGCGCGGGGAAAACGAATGACGCAACGAAATAAAAAATGAACGGCGACGCCAGCACCATGCCGCCATAAAGTGCCACCTGGAACGCCACGATAAATCCGCCCGCCGGACTCAAATTGATCAGTTCGATGTTCATCCGTTGCGCCTCGGCGATGGCGGCGGGATTGTCCGTGACGCGCCAGCCGAGCACCTGGTTGGTGCCGAGCGTGAGCGGCTCGACGGTGACGGCGACGAAACGGTTCGTGCCGAGGTTGAGCGATTGCTGCTGTTCAGGCGTGAGCGAGAAATTGCCGAGACGATTTGTGCCGAAGCTGACGACGGCGATTTGGTTCGTGCCGGAATATCCGATGGGCGCGTGCTTCAGCGGCCACTTGATGATTTGCACGACGTAGTTGGCGGCGAAAAGGCAAACCAGCATTCCCAGGAAAAGCGCTACGACGCCCTTGATGAGCATCCAGCGGAAATCTTCGAGGTGTTCGAGGAATGATTTTACCGGCCCGCCTTCCGGCGAATCCTCGGGGCGATCCGGTTCTTGCGCTGCCATGCCGGGAAATTCCGGCCGTCAGGCCTTGGGCGGAGGAGTGGATTGCGCCGCCGGGATGTCGGCGCGTGAAGGCGCGGGCGGTGCGGGTGCGGTGGTCTTGGCCGCTGTCTCGGTCTGCGCGTTCTGGATTTCGTCCGTCACCTCGCGCGTCGCCTTCTTGAATTCCTTGATGCCCGTGCCGAGTCCCTTCGCCAGCTCGGGAATCTTCTTGGCACCGAACAAAAGCAGGATGGCAATGACCACAATCACCATTTCCCAACCACCCAAACCCATCAATGCAAACATGGCATTCATAAATTTTTGTCGAACTGTGGATAGCTTACGCCCGCTCCGGGGAATAGTAAAGCCCCAAAAACAAAGGCCGCGATTGCTCGCGGCCCTTGCAATTTCAAGCGGAACAGGATTACGAGCCGCCCATGTTTCCCGGCGACGTGGAACCCGGTTTCGGATGGAGCAGCACGAAATCGTCGCGGCGGTTTTTCTGCCACGCGGCATCGTCGTGGCCGGTGTCAGCCGGCTTGTCCTTGCCGTAGGAGCGGGTGAAGACGCGCATCGGGTCCACGCCCAGTTTGGCCAGCGCCTCGCGGGCCGACAGCGCGCGGCGTTCGCCGAGCGCGCGGTTGTATTCCTCCGTGCCGCGCTCGTCGCAATTGCCCTCGACGAGCAGCTTCGTGTTCGGATCGCCGGCCATCGCCTGCGCCACGGATTGCAGGCTGGCCTGTTCGCCCTTGCGGATGACGGAGCTGTCGTAGGCGAAATGAATTGTGTAAGCCGCCATCGCCGCGCGGTCTTGAATCATGTTCTGATACAAATCCTGACCTCCCTGCGGAATGCCGGTTCCATTTGGATTCTCGCTAGGATTGAAAGTGGGACCTGGATTGATTGTGGTCGGATTCTGATCCGTTGGCGGCGGCGGCGTCATCCCGCGTGGCAATGGCGTCATCCCGACAACTTTGTGTTTGCAGCCCGTGGCGGCCAATCCGACTGCCAGCACGAACGCGAGTGAATAAACAAATGTCGTTTTCATATTTTTTCCTTCAGGTTAAATGTGGTTAAATGTTTGTTACAAATTCAAATCTTTCCGCCAAGCGGGTTCAGAATCGCTTCCCGCGATCCGGCCAATATCCTTGACTTGTTTCGTGAAAACGTCAAGCACGGACAGCGTTTGCGAGTAGCCGGCCGAATGGCTGAAAATCAGCGTCCGCGAGTTGGGCGACCATGACGGGCCTTGGCCGCGCGCCAGCACCATCGGGTCCGTGCCACCGTCCGCCGGCACCACGCAAATGTCGAACTCGCCCGTCTGCGAGGTGAACGCGATCCACTTGCCGTCCGGCGACCAGTCGGGCTCCGTCGGATTCGGCGCACCGGTGGTGCGAATCACCTGGACCGCCCCGCCGCCCGCCGGCACCTTGGCGAGCAGCCGCCTCCCGCCGATTTTTGTCGCGAAACAAATCCATTGTCCGTCCGGCGACCAGCACGGCGACGAGTCCTCGACGCCGGTCGTAAGCCGTTTCAAATTCGAGGCTGCAAAGTTGGTGACATAAACATCCGGCTGACCGTCCTTGCTTAAAATCATCGCCAACTTTGAGCCGTCCGGCGAGGCTGCCGGGCTGAAGTTCGAGCCACCGTAAGCCGCGACCACCCGGCGCTGGCCGGTCGAGAGGTCGCTGAAAAAGATGTCCGGGTTTTCCAGCTTGTAGGAATTGTAATAAAGCGCCAGCCGGCCCGGCGCCCACGACGGCTTGGAAACAATCGCATTGTCGCGCGTCACGGGCTGCGCGCCGTGGCCGTCGAAATCGGAGGCGTAAATCTCACCGGTGCCGTCGGGCCGCTGGGCCTTGAACGCGATTTTCGTCAGCCCGATGCCTTTTTTGCCGGTGACGGCGAAAACGATGTCGTCCGCGAACGCGTGCGCCTGCCGCCGCTGGGTGGTGCCGGTGTAGCTCCGCGAAAGGAGCGTGCTTTTCGCAAATTTGGCCGCGACGCGCCCGACGACGTTGCCGTCGTTGCTGCCGCTGATTTGATATTGCGCGACGTCCGGGCTGACGAACGAAAAGCCCTGGACGTAAAGGTCAAACTTCAAGACCTCGGCGACCTCGCCGCTGAAACCGTCGAGCGAGACGGGGATGGGCTTGGTGTTGCCGAGAATGTCGTTGGTCTTTTGGACTTTGATGATGTCCGAATCTTGCGCGCTGCAAATTCCGGCGAAAGCGGTAACAACGAAAATGGACAGGCAGCTTTTCAAGAAGTTCATGCGATTATTTTTCATTCGAGGGACCGTTTGGTTTTGAGATTGAAATCAATGGTGAATTCCTGTTCCGACTTTGACTGGTCCGGCAGCGGATCCACCGAGGGAACCCGGTTCAAGGCGCGCCGCACGGACTCATCCACTTTTGCGTCGCCGGACGGCGTGACAATGCGCGAGGTGACAACCGTGCCATCCCTGGCGACGGTGATTTTGACGATGGCGTCCGCCTCGTCGTTCGCGGCGCCTTCCGGCGTCACCCAGGCGTTGTAATAAATCGTCGCCAGCGCGTCCTTATAACTGGAGTAAGCCACGCTGCTCTCGCCGGGCACGTCAACCACGGGACCGGGTTTCAGCTTCGTCTGCAAATTCTTGATCGCGCTGGCGATGGCCCGCGAGTTGTCCGGCTTGGAATTCGCCGGGGAATTTTTTGGCGCGGTGCGCGCCACGAGCTGGGTGTTGATTTGGATTTGGTGCGGTTTGGATTCGGGTTTTTCCGGGGCCGGCTTGACCGGCGCGGGTTTCGGATCGGGTGTGAAAAGATTTTTCAGCCGTTCCGGCAGCGTTGGCGTCTCAACGGGTTTTGGCGCAGGCGGCGGTGGAGTTTGCACTGCCGGCGCGGGCGGGGCTGGAACGGGTGGTGGCAGCGTGACCGGTGGCGCGGGCGGCGGTGGCGTGGCCTCGCGAACGCCGCTGCTAAGCTTCGCATCAATCACGTTGGGTGAAATGTAATCGAGCACCTGCGTGTTGTCGGGCTTGGACTGCGGATTGAAAAACGCCGAGCCGAAAACCAAAAGTAGCAGCAGCAGCAGGTGAATTCCCGCCGTGGCGATGGCGCATTTTTTTTGGAGCCGGTTCATTTGGGCGTCGGGTCGGTGCGAATTGAATAGCGCGTGATGCCGTTCTTGTTGCAACCGTCTAGCAATTGCGCGGTCAAGTCCAGAGGGCTGTCCTTGTCGCCGCGAATATAAACCACCAGATTCGGATTCGAGCGCGAATCGCGCGAGAGCTGGGCAAGGATCTGCGGCAGGGCCATCCGTTTCCGGTCGAGCGCGTAGTAGCCCGTGTTGGAGATTTCCACGGTGCGGATGTCCGACTTGTCCAAGTGCTTTTCCGGCTGGCCGCCGCGCGGCAGTTTCAAATTGATGCTCTGCTCCAGCAGCGGCGTGGTGATGACGAAGATGATGAGCAGCACGAACGCGAGGTCCAGCAGCGGTGTGATGTTGATTTCACTCACCGTCACCAGATGACTGCGTTGTGAAAACCGTCGCATAATTTTATTTAGCCACAGATTGACACAGATGAAACACAGATTTTTCCCTGCAGGACAAATCGGCGTCCGTTTTTGATTTGTGTTTCATCTGTGTTCATCTGTGGCTTCATTCCTCCGCCAAAAATTCCGTTTCCATCCGTGAAACGAGTTCCTGCGCGAAATTGTCCAATTCGACCGTGAACGCGCGCAAATTATGCACGAGCCAATTATAGGCGAACATCGAGGGAATGGCCACCAGCAGGCCGGCGACGGTGGTGCTCAACGCGGCGGAAACACCCGGCGCCATCGCCGCCATCGTGGCCGCGCCCTGTTGCGCGATGCCGGCGAACGTGCTCATCACGCCCCAGACCGTGCCGAGGAGGCCCATGAACGGCGCGCCGCTCGCCGCGATGGACAGCAGGATGAGTCCGGACTCCAGCTTCAGCGATTCCTGCGCGACGGTGTTTTCCAGCGCGCGTTTGACGTGCTCCATGTTTTTGAGACTGACATTTTGTTTGGCGCGTTCACCGGTCGGCCCGCGCAACCGGGCATCCAACTGCACACAGCCGGTTTGATACACCTCGTAAAGCGGACAGCCCTCGACGTGCAGCTTGCGGTCGAAGATGTCGAGCACTTTTTTTTGCGAGCGGAATTCCTCGTTGAAATAATAATTCAGCTTGCGCGCGCGGCGCATCTGGATGGCCTTGGAAATCATCACCGACCAGACCACGATGGAAAAAATGAGGAGAAAGACGATGATCGCTTTGGCTTCAAGCGTCGCCTTATCCCAAATATAAAGGGTGTCCGCCTGATTGGAAGCGGCCCCCACGACAATAAACGACAATACGTTCATCATACCGACAATTCACCTGGTCGTGAGGAACCGAGTTTGCGGCCAAGCGGCGGACCGTCGAGTGATTTTCCGCCGTGCCAATACTTAACCCTTCCGCAAAGTTTGTGCAACGACTTTTTTTCCTGAAAATCGCGCTTTGTCTCCGGGCTAAAATCCAATATCAAGGAGCCGGTGTTGAGACCCCGTTTCATCGCGTTGCTGCTTTTGCTGGGCACGCTGGCAGTTTATCTGCCGGCGGCGCATCACGGTTTCAGTTGTTATGACGATGGCGATTACGTCAGTGGAAATCCCGAGGTCAAAAACGGCCTGACGTGGGCCGGCATCAAATGGGCGTTCACAACGTGGCACGCGGCCAACTGGCATCCGCTCACCTGGATTTCGCACATGGCGGACTGCCAGCTCTTCGGCCTCGACGCCGGGATGCACCACAGCGTCAACGTGCTGTTCCACGCGGCCAATTCCATTTTGCTGCTGCTGCTCCTGTTGCGCTGGACGAATGCCCGCTGGCCCAGCGCCTTCGCCGCCGCGCTGTTCGCCTGGCACCCGCTGCACGTCGAATCCGTCGCGTGGATCTCCGAACGCAAGGACGTGTTGAGCACTTTCTTCGCCCTGCTGACGCTGCTGGCTTACACGAAAGCGGTGACAGGTGACGAGTGGCGCGTGACGCGAAAAACCAGTTTCCCGTCACCCGTCACCCGTCACTCGTCACGTTTCTACTGGCTCGCGCTGCTTTTCTTCGCGCTGGGGTTGATGGCCAAACCGATGCTGGTAACGCTGCCGTTTGTGATGCTGCTGCTGGATTACTGGCCGCTGAATCGAATTCAGGATTCGGAATTCGGAATTCGGAATTTTATCAAGTTGCTTTCGGAAAAATGGCCGTTCTTCGCGATGTCGGCAGCTTCGTGCGTCATCACTTTCATGGCCCAGCATCACGCCGGCGCGGTGGCGTCGCTGACGAACGTTTCGATTCATTACCGCCTGGAAAATGTGCCGGTGGCTTACGCCCGCTATCTGCTGAAACTGTTCTGGCCGTCAACGCTGGCCATTTATTATCCCATGTCCGCAATTCCCCGGCTGGCCGTCGCCGGCGCGCTGGTCGTTTTGATTTTCATTTCGGCCGCCGTTTGGTTTGCACGCAAGCGGGGTCCGTATTGGCTCGTCGGCTGGCTGTGGTTTTTGGGGACGCTGCTGCCGGTCATCGGCCTTGTGCAGGTCGGCGCGACGGCGATGGCGGATCGTTACGCTTATTTTCCATCCATCGGCCTTTTTTTGGCCGTCGCGCTCGGCGTGCGCGATGGGATGGAATGGTTTCATTGGCCTCGAAAGGCCGTCGCGGCGGCGGCTGCCATTGTGCTGGCGCTGTGCCTGGTCCTCACGGCAAGGCAGTTACGCTATTGGGCCGATGACGAAGCCCTGTTCTCCCATGCCGTTGCCGTCACTAGGGACAACGGAGTCGCGCATCTCAATCTGGGCTACGCGCTGGACAAGGAAGGACGCAAGGACGAGGCGATGAAGGAATATCGCATCGCGGTGGAATTGGAACCGGACGTCGCCGAGCCGCACAACAATCTTGCCAACCTGCTCGATGACGCCGGCCATACGGATGAAGCGATCGCCGAATTCCAGAAGGCGCTGCGGATAGATCCCCGCTTCGTGGCCGCGCACAACAATCTTGGCACGCTCATGGTTGAGCTGGGCCGGTTTGACGAGGCAATGAAGGAATATACCGAGGCGGCGCAAATAACCCCGACCGACTGGCACCCGCCTTACTTGATTGGGAAGGTGCTGCTCAAGCAGGGCCGCGACACGGAAGCCATTTCGTATTTCCGCCAGGCGGTGAAACTGGACCCGGACAATCCCCAGGTGCTGGTCTATCTCGCGCAAGTGCTGGCCTCGGACAAAAATCCGCTGGTTCGCGACGGCAATACCGCGCTGGCGATGGCGGCAAGGGCGAACGACCTCACCGGCGGCAATCAACCGGTTATGATTGATGCG
>Ga0070711_100000506_pt1 | contig 20277 bp, 22 predicted proteins | sample LARL53metaG_FD_65452 | JGI IMG/M metagenome (GOLD analysis project Ga0070711, IMG submission 65452) | Corn, switchgrass and miscanthus rhizosphere microbial communities from Kellogg Biological Station, Michigan, USA - LAR L5-3 metaG | ecosystem: Host-associated > Plants > Roots > Rhizosphere ... | reverse complement strand
GCAGTTCTCGCTGAACCGGCCGGGAGGCGCGAACGGGCTCGGCGGCTGCGGGCAGGACGGGCCGAACCGGGTGGCGTCCCGGACGCCGCGCCACCTGGCCGGCGGCTGCGGCGGGCGCCACCGCAGGTGGCCGGTGGGGGGAGCCGCGTACGGAACGCCAAGAAACTCATCGACGGCGCCCGCGGTCGTGCCGCGGACCGCGCCGTCGCTGGTAATCACGATCGGGGTAGTGCCGGAGCCCCAGGCCGCGGCCGCGGTGGCGGCTTGGGCGCCCGAGGCGCCGGGGGCCGCGAGGGTGAGCGCGGCCAACGTCGCGCAGCAGGCGGCGGCCAGTCCGGCGTACCGCCAGTGAGCAGGGTGCACGGTCATTTCGGCTCCTTCGGTCCAGGGGCAAGGCGTCCTTTCACGGTCGCCTCCTGGCACGGCGAGCGCGCCCTTGACAGTCACTGGTCGGCACCCTGGCCGGCCGACCAGGGAGTTCCGCTGCCTGGTCCCGTAGTCCCGGCGTCGACACGGTGCCGAAAGGCGGAATCCGCGTTACCCGGCCGGCTCGACGGGAGGACAGCGGCCTTGACCGCGGCTGGTGGTTCCGGAGATGCGTGAGGGCTGTGTGACGGAACGGGCCATCGCCATACGCGCTGCCATGATTTAACCTCCTATTACCCGGCCATTGCCGGCCCAACTGCCTGGCCTACGGGGAGGCCGTGTGAACGTGCGCGGGCAGCACCGCTACGGGGGAACCCGGTGCAAGCACCCCCCTGCTCCGCGAGCAAGCGTCCCCGCGGCGGAAGCAACGGAGGCGGCGTAGCGGAGAATGGCCCACCCTCGGGAGCATCCGCCCGTCTTGACAGACCGGCTGAGCGAACGTAGAGCGCTCGACCGGCTGGTTGGGGCGGTCCAGGCTGGCGAGAGCGGAGTCCTGGTCGTGCGGGGGGATCCGGGAGTAGGCAAGTCCGTGCTGCTGGACCACCTGGCCGGGCAGGCGTCGGGTTCGGGGTGCCGGGTGGCGCGTGCGATGGGTGTGCAGTCGGAAATGGAGCTGGCGTTCGCGGGGCTGCATCAGCTCTGCGGGCCGATGCTGGACCACGTCGGCAAGATCTCCGCGCCGCAGCGTGATGCGTTGCAGATCGCGTTCGGTGTCGCCGCCGGGCCGCCGCCGGACCTGTTCTTTGTCGCTCTGGCGGTGCTGAGCTTGCTCTCGGAGGTGGCCGCGGACCGTCCGCTGATCTGCCTGGTCGACGACGCGCAGTGGCTGGACCGGGCCTCGGCTCAGGCGCTGGGGTTCGCGGCGCGGCGCCTGGCGGCTGACCCGGTGGGGCTGGTGTTCGCAGCCCGTGATCCGAGCGCGGAGCTGGCCGGGCTACCCGAACTCGAAGTCATCGGGCTGGGCGATAGCGATGCGCGGGCGCTGCTGGAATCGGCGCTGTCCGGGCCGCTGGATGAGCGGGTCACCGACCTGATCGTGGCCGAGACCCGGGGTAATCCGCTGGCGCTGCTTGAGCTGCCGCGCGGGCTGACGCCGACGCAGCTGGCGGGCGGGTTCGGCCTGCCCGGCGCGGTGCCGCTGACCGGCCGGATCGAGGGCAGCTTCGCCCGCCAGCTCGAGGCTTTGCCGGCCGGGACCCAGCGGCTGCTGCAGCTCGCGGCGACCGATCCGTCCGGAAACCGGTCGCTGGTGTGGCGGGCGGCCGGGCGGCTGGGCATCCCGGTCGCCCTGGCGGCGCCGGCGGTAGAGGCGGGGCTGGCCGAGTTCGGCGCCCAGGTGCGGTTCCGGCACCCACTGGCCCGCTCGGCGGCCTACCGGTCGGCGCCGGTCGCCGACCGCAGGCGGATGCACGCGGCGCTGGCCGAGGTGACCGACCCGCAGGCCGATCCGGACCGCCGGGCTTGGCACTGGGCGCAGGCCGCAGCCGGGCCGGATGAGGACGTCGCAGCGGAACTCGAGCGCTCGGCCGGGCGGGCGCAGGCCCGCGGCGGCCTGGCCGCGGCCGCGGCGTTCTTGGAGCGTTCGGTGGCGCTGACCGCCGATCCGGCCCGTCACGCCGAGCGTGCGCTGGCTGCGGCCCAGGTCAGCGTGCAGGCCGGCGCGTTCGAGGGGGCTCTCGGACTCGTGGCCACCGCGGAGGCTAGCGCGCTCGATGAGTTCCAGCGCGCCCGGGCGGACTTGGTGCGCGGCCACGTCGCCTTCGCCTGGGGCCTTGCCAGCGATGCTCCCCCGTTGCTGCTGAAGGCAGCGAGGCGGCTCGAGCCCTTCGACCTGGAGCTCGCGCGCGAGACGTACCTGGTCGCATGGGGCGCGGGGGTCCTCGCCGGGCATCTCGCGGACGGTGGGGAGGTCGTTCAGGAGATATGCCGCGCCGTTCGGGCCCTTCCGCCGCGGGCTGGTGCCCCGCGTCCGCTCGACCTGCTGCTCGACGGCCTCACCCGGCTGACCACCGACGGCCCCGCCGCCGCCACTGCGACGTTGCAGCGAGCGGCGGCAGCGCTCGCCGACATGCCCGTACACGACGTCCTGCGCTGGGGCTGGATGGCGCAATCCGCGAGCATGACCGTGTGGGCCGACGAGGCGTGGCACGCGATCTGCACGAGGCAGGTCCGGCTTGTCCGCGACGCGGGCGCGCTTGCGGAGCTGCCGATCCACCTCTGCGGGCTGGGCATGGCACGCTCGTGGAGAGGTGACTTCGCGGGTGCCGCGGCGCTGGCCGCGGAGGCCGACAACGTCGCGGCGGCAACCGGAAGCTGGTGCCCGCCCAACGCCCTGCTGAAGCTTCTCGCACTGCAAGGAAGGGAAGCCGAGGCCTCGGCGGCGATCGAGCAGGCCGCGACCGGCGGGCCAGGCGTGGCGGTTTACGCGCACTGGGCCGCCGCGATCTTGTACAACGGCTTGGCGCGTTATGAGGAGGCGGCCCGGTCGGCCCAGCAGGCCGCGTCGAACCCTTTCGAGTACTTCGTGTCCGCGCGGGCGCTGCCCGAACTGGTCGAGGCGGCCGTGCGCGCAGGAGACACCAGGCTCGCCCATGAGGCGCTCGAGCGGCTGGCCGCGACGTCGCAGCCCTGTGGCACCGACGTCGCGCTCGGCATCGAGGCGCGCTCCCGGGCATTGCTGAGCGACGGGGCTGCCGCCGACAACCTTCATCAAGAAGCGATCGATCGTCTGGGGCGCACCCGGCTGCGGCCGGAACTTGCCCGCGCGCACCTGGTCTACGGCGAGTGGCTGCGCCGTGAAGGCCGGCGCGTCAACGCGCGGGAGCAGCTACGTACGGCCCTCGACCTGTTCACCACGATCGGGATGGAGGCGTTCGCCGAGCGGGCCCGCCGTGAGCTCATGGCAGCGGGCGAAACCGTGCGCCAGGGCAGCGCCGGGACACGCGATGAGCTCACCCCGCAGGAGGAGCAGATCGCCCGGCTCGCTCGTGACGGCCTGTCGAACCCGGAGATCGGCGCGCAGCTTTTCATCAGCACGCGCACGGTTGAATGGCACCTGCGCAAGGTGTTCATCAAGCTCGGCATCGGCTCCCGCCGGCAGCTTCGCGCCGCGCTCACGCAAGCCGGGCGGGCGGATCTGCCGGCGTAGCCGGGGCCTCACTGGCGGGCGATCTGGCCGCCGTCGATATGCAGGATCTCGCCGGTGATGTAGGGCGAGGACTCCAGGAACAAGACGCCGTCGACGACATCGCTGACCTGGCCGGCCCGGCCGAGCGGAGGCGGCCGACCGCCGAGATGCTCGTAGCTGTCCGGAGGGTCGGCCGAGGTGTGAATGACGCCCGGGGAGACCGCGTTGACCCGGATGCCGTAGGCGGCGTACTCGATGGCCAGTGACCTGGTCGCCGCGGCCAGGCCGCCCTTGGTCAGCGCGGCCAGCACCGGGGGCACGCCAAAGTCCGCAACCTCGGCCAGGGCGGCCGAGACGTTGACCACGTGGCCACCGTAGCGGCTCGCCATCTCGGCGATCGCATGCTGGGTCAGCCAGAAGAACCCGGTGAGGTTGGCCCCGACGGCGGCGGCATAGTCGGCGGCCGTGTAGTCGGTGAACGGCTTGGAGATGACCACCCCCGCGTTGTTGATGAGGGTGTCGATGCGGCCGAACCGGTCCAGCGCCGCGCCGGTGATCCGGCCGGCGGTGGCAGGCTCGGCGAGGTCCCCGGCGACGGTGAGCACACCCGGGTCCAGCGATGGCTTGATCAAGTGGGCGGTGGCGACCACCGCCCACCCCCGCCCCCGGTAAGCGGAGACCAGGCCGGCGCCGACGCCCCGGGCGGCGCCGGTGATGACAGCCACCTTCCCGTCCATGATCAGCTCGCCACGAACGCCGATCTTGGTGCCGTGCGCATGTCGGCTACCGGTGTGTGCCTGCGACCGCGCGTGCCGCCGTCACGATGACGTCGGTGACCGCTTGCGGCTGGGAGATCATGATCACGTGCGAGCCCTCAACCTCGGTGATGTCCGCGCCGGCCCGCTGGGCCTGCGCCCGGACGACGTCGGCGCCAGCGGCCTTGTCGCCGGTGGCGACCACTCGATCACGCCGGTCCAACTGGGCGCGTCGGCGAAGGCGCCGTGCACGAGCACGATCGCCGGCCGGGCGCCGGTGTGCGAGGACTGGTCTGTCATGTTCACGGGGGAGCCTCCTGCGGTGTCGGTCGGCTGATGTGCAGTAGTCAGAGATTGCCGGCGTCGATGACGGCCCGGGCGAAGGCCTGGGGGGCTTCTTGGGGCAGGTTGTGCCCGACGCCACCGGAGATGGTCCGGTGCTCGTACTTGCCGGAGAACTTGCCGGCGTAGGCGGTGGGTTCCGGGTGTGGTGCGCCGTTGGCGTCGCCCTCGAGGGTGATGGTAGGCACGGCGATGGCCGGGGCGGTGGCGAGCCGCCGCTCCACGTCGTCATGGCGCGGCTCGCCCTCCGCCAGGCCCAGCCGCCAGCGGTAGTTGTGGATCACGATCGCGACGTGATCGGGGTTGTCGAACGCTGCCGCGCTGCGCGCGAAGGTGGCGTCATCGAAGGCCCACTGCGGCGAGGCGAGCCGCCAGATGAGCCTGCTGAACTCGCGCCGGTATCTGTCGTAGCCGGCCCGGCCGCGCTCGGTGGCGAAGTAGTACTGGTACCACCAGGTGTACTCGGCCTGTGGCGGCAGTGGTGCCTCGCTGGCGGCCTGGCTGCCGATCAGGTACCCGCTCACGGAGACCAGGGCCTTGCACCGGTCCGGCCACAGCGCCGCGATGACGTCGGCCGACCGCGCCCCCCAGTCGAAGCCGGCCAGGACGGCCGTCCCGATGCCGAGCGCGTCCATCAGCGCGATGACATCCACGGCCAGGGCCGCCTGCTGGCCGTTGCGGGGCGTGTCGTCGGAGCGGAACCGCGTAGTGCCGTAGCCGCGGACGAACGGGACGATGACCCGGTACCCGGCCGCCGCCAGCAGCGGGGTGACCTCGGCAAAGCTGTGGATGTCGTAGGGCCAGCCGTGCACCAGCATGACTGCGGGGCCGTCGGCGGGGCCGGCCTCGACGTAACCGGTGTTCAGCACGCCGGCCTCGATCTGCCGCACCGGGCCGAAAGGTGCGCCAGCCGCGCGCGCCTTGCTCGTGTCCATGGGAGGTGCTCCTGATCTAGCCGAAGGTGAAGCAGTAGGCCTGAGCCCCAGGGTCAGGAAAGGTGATCTCGAAGGTGCGGTCGGTGACGGGGCCGGGCTGGCGGATGAGCTGGTACACCCGCTGCCACGTGAGCGTGCCGTTGCCGTCGCGGTCGACGTCGCTTCCGTGTGCCTCGCCGGGTGGCTGCCCGTCGAGGAGGACGCGGCATCGCACGGGGGTTTCTGGTGCTGCCGGCCCCATGACGAGGTTGAGGTCACGGGCGTGGAAGCGGCAGGCGATGCGCCCGTTCGCCGCGTTCAGCGTGGTGGCCTCTTCGGCCATGGTCCAGTCCCCCGACAGGGCCCACTGGTTGAGCCCCAGCCGTGTGGGGAGGGTGTAGTGGTGCGGCATGCCGGGCACGGTGCCGCCGGGGGATGCGAAGTTCTCGGTGCGCTGATAGCCGGTGTAATTCTCCGGTGATCTCAAGGTGGCCCAGTCGGCCGGGGCCTCCAGGCCGCGAGCCTCGACCGAGACCGGTTCGGTCCCTGCGCCGCTGGCCCCGGCTTCGGCCAGCAGCTGCTGTATGACCATTTCCGACTGGCCGTATTCGCCTTCGCCGAAGTGGTGATGCCGGATGCGGCCCCGCGCATCGGCGAAGTACAGGGCGGGCCAGTAGTGGTTGGCGAAGGCACGCCACACCGCATAGTCGTTGTCGGTCGCGACCGGGTAAGTGATCCCCATGTCCTGAACGGCCCGGCGGACATTGCCGGCGTTGTGCTCGAACGAGAACTCGGGCGTATGCACGCCGATCACCACCAGCCCGTAGCCGGAGTATTTCCCGGCCCAGGCGCGGAGGTAGGGAAGCTGGCGTAGCCAGTTGATACAGGTGTAGGTCCAGAAGCCGGCTAGGACGACCGTCCCGCGCAGGCCCGCTGACGTCAGCGGCGGCGAGTTGAGCCACCCGCTCGCGCCGTCCAGGGAAGGCAGCTCACCCTCATCGGGCAGCCGGGCCGAGGCCACGTGCAGCCCGGCCGGCGCCCGCCAGTGTGCGGTCATGACAATGCCCCTTAGCGCAGCGACTTGAACGCGGCGCGCATCTCTGCGGCGAACAGGTCCGGTTGTTCCCAGGCGGCGAAGTGGCCGCCTTTGCTGAGCTTGTTGTAGTGGATGAGGTTGCCGGGGTAGGCGCGCTCGGCCCAGCTGCGCGGGGCCTGGTAGAGCTCGTCGGGAAAGACGCTGATGGCAAACGGGATCGTGATGGGCTTGGCGTCGAAGAAGTCCGCCTTGTTCTCCCAGTAGAGGCGGGCCGCGGATATCCCGGTGTTGGTCAGCCAGTACAGCGTGATGTTGTCGAGGAGGTCGTCGCGGGTCAGGGGGCTGTCCAGGGTTCCGGCCAGGACCCGTTCCACGAGCCCGGGCTGGCCGCTGCCGTCGCCGTGGTCGAGCATGAACGCCGCCAGGTCGGCGGGGGAGTCGGCGAGCCCGTACAGCGTTTGCGGGCGCGTGCTCATGATCTGCGCGTAGGCCACGTGCTTGGCGTAGAAGGTGCTCAGCTGCTCGTAGGCGCGCAGTTCCTCGGCGGACAGATCCGGCGGCGGCGGATCGCCGCGCTGGACCGCCTTGTTGATGGCGGCCGTGGCGGTGCCCGGCATGTTGGAGTGAATGCCGGCCAGCTCCGGCGCCGCCTGGATGCCCATCGTCTGGGTGACGGCCGCGCCCCAGTCGCCGCCTTGCGCCACGAACCGGGTGTACCCGAGGCGCTTCATCAGCACCACCCAGGCCCGTGCGATGCGGGCCGGATCCCACCCGGTGCGGGCCGGCTTGGCGGAGAACCCGTGCCCCGGCAGCGAGGGAATCACCAGATCGAACGCGTCTTCCGCGCTCGCGCCGTGCGCCGTGGGATTGGTGAGCGGCTCGATGATCTTCATCTGCTCGATGATCGAGCCGGGCCACCCGTGCGTGACGATCAGCGGCAGCGCGCCGGCGTGCGGGGAGCGGACGTGCACGAAGTGGATGTCCAGCCCGTCGATCTCGGTCATGAATTGCTGCAGGGCGTTCAGATTCGCCTCGCATTTGCGCCAGTCATAGTCGCTGCCCCAGTAGCGCGCGAGTTCCTGCATCATCGCCAGGCGCGCGCCCTGCGAGTCGTCGGCGACCGTCTCACGCTCCGGCCACCTGGTCGCGCTGACGCGCCTGCGCAAATCGGCGACCTCCTCGTCCGGAAAACTGACACCGAAGGGGCGGACTTCAGCTTCGCTGGACATCGGATCTGCTCCTTTCCCTGATGAGCTGACATGGCGACGGAAGAGATGGGCCGATTGGCCTCGGCACGCGATGCAGGGCAACTCCTTCCGCCCCAGCGGCACGGCTGGCACTGCCCACACGATCACAGATCGGGCCGGGTGTCGCGCCCGTGACGATCCCTGGCCTTACCCCGGGCTCACCCTTGTCTGAACCCTTGGCCTCGGGGAGCTACCCTTGGCCGATGTTCTCGCCTGAAGGCCCGTCTTGGGGTGAACTGGCCAGGCAGGCGCTGTCCTCGGTCGAGGGCGGCTACGACCTGCTTGCCCCGAAGTTCGATCACACGCCTTTCCGCACCCCCGATGGCGTGCTTGACGCGACCGCCGGTGCGTTGCGCCCGCTCGGCCCGTTCGGCCGGGGATTGGACGTGTGCTGCGGCACCGGCGCGGGCATGCAGGTCCTCACATCCCTGTGCCAGGGACCGGTCACGGGCGCTGACTTCAGTGCTGGCATGCTCGCGCGGGCATGCAGTGCGCACCCGGACGCCACGTGGGTACGGGCTGACGCCCGGGCCCTGCCGTTTGCCGGGGCCTTCGACCTGGCGGTCAGTTTCGGGGCGCTCGGGCACTTCCTGCCCGCCGAACGGCCCGCGCTGTTCGCCGGCGTGTACCGCGCGCTGCGGCCTGGCGGGGTTTTCGCCTTCCCGATCGGTGCGCCGCAGCCCATCACCTCACGCTGGTACTGGGCACTGCTCGGGTTCGACCTGGCCATGCGGGCCCGCAATGCGCTGTGGCGCCCCCCGTTCGTCATGTACTACCGAACCTGCTCCCTGCACGCGGTCAGCAACGACCTGACCGCATCCCGGTTCACCGTGACCACAGCCCCCCTGACGGCCCTGGGCCGGCGCGCAGACGGCAGCCCGCAGTACCGGCTGGTCCTCGCGCGCAGAGCCAGCACGCCCTGACCGCCGCGCACGACGTTGGTGCCGCGCGGCCCAACCAGGGCAGTTGCCGGGCTCGGGCTGGTGCGGGAGGCTGAATGGATCGTGAGAGAGGAGCCACTATGGCAGGGCAGCCGGACGCGTCCGCGGCAGGAACGATCGACGTCGGTGGGGACCTTACGGTGAACCGCATGGGCTTCGGCGCGATGCGGATTACCGGGCAGGGCATCTGGGGGCCGCCGCCAAACCGGGAGCAGGCACAGGCGGCGCTGCGGCGGGCGGTCGAGCTTGGCGTCAATTTCATCGACACGGCCGACTCCTACGGGCCGGACGTTAGTGAGACGTTGATCGCTGACACGTTGTACCCCTACCCCGGCGATCTGGTGATCGCCACCAAGGGTGGCCAGGTGCGCCCCGGCCCCGGGCGCTGGCAGCCAGACGGACGGCCCGAGCATCTGCGCGAGGCGTGCGAGGGCAGCCTGCGCAGGCTGAAGCTCGACCAGATTCCGCTTTACCAGCTGCACCGGCCGGATCCGAAGGTGCCCTACGCCGAGTCCGTCGGCACGCTGGTCGATCTGAAGAACGAGGGCAAGATCCGTCACATCGGGGTTTCCAACGTGACCGAGAGCCAACTGCGCGAGGCGCAGCAGCTCACGCCGGTGGTATCAGTGCAGAACCGCTACAACTCCGCGGACCGGTCGTCGGATCCGATCGTCGACCTGTGCGACCAGGAGGCGATCGCGTTCCTGCCCTGGGCACCGATCCAGGACGGCGACCGGCTGGTGCCCCTGCTCACCGCCGCACGCGATCACGGCGTGAGCACTCGCCAGATCGCGCTCGCCTGGCTGCTGACCAGGTCGGCTCAGATCCTGCCGATCCCGGGCTCGGGATCACCCGAACATGTCGCCGAGAACATCGCCGCCGCATCGATCCAGCTGTCCAACGCCGAGGCGACCGCGATCTTGGCCGTCGCGGAGTAAGCCCTCCGGAAGGAGCGCGGCCGGACCGCGTTATCGCCGATGCCTCACCTGCAACGCCAGCGGGGGGCATCGCGGTCGCGCGCAGGTGTCAGGCAGTTGGGCAGGGATTCAGGTGCACGAGGACCTCGACGCGACGGTTCATGGCCCTGCCGTCGGCCGTCAGGTTCGAGCGTATCGGCCGTTCAGGACCTTCCGAGGAGACCTGGATTTCTATTCCCTGTGGCAGCCTGACCGTCGCGGGCAGGCGCTTCATGCCTTCCTCAAACAGAGCCCCAAGTGCGCGTGCTACCGCCGTCGCACGCCTGAGACCGAACGCACCATAGTTGGCCGGGTCCCCCGGCTCATCCTCGTGGCCGCTGATTTCCACGACGGGGCACAGCGGCGGCCAGTCGGGCCATGAGGCGACCCGGGCGAGCATGTCGGCGGCGATCTTTGCGATGATGCGCCGGTGCGTGGCGGTGAGCGTCGAACTGGCAAAGGCGAAACGGGTCAGCAGCACTGCCCCGGCGGGAGGCGGAGTCGGGTCGAACATCTCAACCTCGTACTCCATGTCCGCGTACTCGAGTTCATGGAGTCCGCTCATGCGGTCGGCCCCCTTTCGCCGGGCGCGGCTCTCGTGGCGGCTGGTCCTTTCACGCTATTGAGCCCGGTCCGGCGGCGGGAGTCGCTCGTTCAGGCGACGCTCATCTGGCGGATGGCGCTGCACGGCCTCGCCGCGGGAGCGCTGGCGTGACCTGGCCTGCCTGATAAAGACTGTCGCCGTGGATATCCCACAGTCGGGCAGCACGCACTGGCCAGCGCATCTTCCCGTCGGTGCGCTGCGGGTGGTGCGCTGGAGCGCGCACTACGATCAAACGGTCGCCTTTTACCGTGACATCGTCGGGCTGGCGGTGCTGGAAACCTTCCACGCCAGCTACGGCTTGGACGGGACGATTCTTGGCCTGCCTGACGGCTCCGTTCACCTGGAGATCGTCCGTCTGCCCGATGCGCGGCACCCGGCACCCGGGCTTGATCAGCTGGTGTTCTACCTGCCCGACGGCGCCGCGCAGGAGCGCCTCGTGGCCCGGCTGGCCGCCGCGGGCCTCGACCCCGTGCCGCAGATCGACTACTGGGCGGACAATGGCGGCGTTACCTACCAGGATCCTGATGGGCGGGAAGTTGTGTTCGCGTCCTGGATCTACCGGCCGCCAGCCGACTCACGCTGAAAGCGCATGTGCAGGCTCAGGTGACCCGCGTGACGATGGCCCCGGCTCGAATGGCACGCGGGATCTCGGCAACCTCGTCCACAACCTCAAGAAGCCGGGCCACGTCTTCGGCCGGGGCATCAGAGCTCACCTCTACCCGATAGCCGATGCCGGTGGACTGCCAGGTTTCGGTATTGAACCCGCCCGTGGCGGTCACGCGAACCCCGCCCAGTACGACGCCAAGCGCCGCGGCTTCCCGGTAAATGTCGTTCAGCACGCAGCCAGCCGCCGCTAGGTGGAGGAGATGCGCGCCGGTGAAATCGGCCTCCACCGTGACGCCCTCGGGGGTCCACCGGTGCGGAAAGCGGACGGCAGAACCTGCCGCGGACATCATCGTCCCGGCACCCACGACCACTTCGAAGCGATTGTCCATCGGCCCATTCTCCCCAGCACGGGACGATGACGGTTCCCGGCTGGCCGCGCGCCGGCATCCCGTTCACCGACCAGGCCAAGCCCGCGGGCCAGGGGCTCCAGCGGCCGGCCGAACGGGGCCGCCGGCCGGCCGCTGGAGGCCGGGCATGCCCGCCGCCCGGCCAGGCATGCCCGGCGGGTCTCAGCGGTGTACCTGCGACAGCGGTCCCGCGTTCACCGGGAACTGCGCGGTGTTCAGCACCTGGATGCCCGCGTGCTGGTTGCCGTTGAACGGTGTGATGATCGGCGAGGTCGCTCCCGGCTCACAGCCCAGGTTGAACGGGACCTTCGGGCTGTTGAACCACAGGCCCAGGTGGAATTGGTGGGTGGGGGCGAACGTGGTGGTGCCGCCCGGTGACACCGAGAAGGTTTCTGAGTCGAACACGCCACGGACCGTGGCGCTGCCGGTGCCGTTGCTGCCCGCATGGATGTCGGTCTGGTACCAGGAGATGCCGAAGGGCGTGCCCGGTTGCTGGATGACGAAAAGGTCGAAGCCCGTGTTGTGCGGCATGCCCGAGATCGTCACGGTCATGACGTCGTTGAGCGCCCCAGTGGTGATCGTGACATGACCCGAGGCGTTGGGCAGGCACGCGCTGATAGCGGACGAGGATGGCTGGAGCGCGAATGAGAACGAACTGTCGGTCGCGGTGGCACCGGTGGCGGTGGCAAGACTGATCGCCAAGGCGACCACTCCCGTCGTTGCCAGCGCGCCTAGCTTGGCGGAGGCCGAGGTCAAAAGACTACGGGACCGATACATGACTATCCCCTCCTGTTCCTCTGGTGTTCCGTAACAGCCAGAGAAGGTAATGCTACGGTAATGTCCAACTCGGCGGAGGTTAAAGGGGCTTTACCGGCTCGTTTCTCTGGAGGGGGGGATCCATGTCAGATCCGGAATACATCGACGGCCATGCCGCACAACTCGACCTGACCCCAGAAGACGTCGAACCGGACGAGGTGCCGGACGGGGGAGACTCGGATGCCTGACGTGTTCCCGTCCGGCGTAGCCGGGCCGCGGGACCGGCATACCTGGCAGCGCGCCGGCCACTTCACCCACGCGGTCACCCCGGACAACATTCACACCGATCCCGGGAGGATCAACCCGAGGCGACTGTTCTCGGCCGGCCACCAGAGCCACCCGGGCCCGCATGAGCAGGGAGGTAGCGGCACGCACGTGTACGTGGTCGAGCAGGGCGACACGCTCTTCTCGATCGCCACTTCACAGCTAGGCGACGGCTCCAGGTGGCCGGAGATCTACGACCTGAACAAGTCCGTCATCGGCAACAACCCGGCGCTGATCCTGCCGGGCCAGCAACTCATGATCCCGGCGTCATAGCCGGGGCCCCGGCCGCCCGGCAGATCTACCCGGCGGCCGGGCCTGCCCCGCGCCGAGGCGGGGCAGGCGCGTAATCTCGGCGGCCGGCGGGGGCTCGCCGAGATGTTCACTGGAGACGGATGCTGCTCCCTTGGAGGTTCCCGGCTGCTGGTTGCAGGAAGTTTCCCGCCCCATAACTACTTGCTGTACCGAGCCACAACCGGACTGGCCCGGCGGGCTCGGGTAGCTGTGTCCAGGAGCACCCGCTCGCTGCGGGACAGTTCGATCTGGAGCGCACCGAAAGTGGTGCCCACTATCGGCTTAAGCCGACTGAACCCGAAGTCCTCGGCAAGGTTGATTACATTGGTCAAATCGTCATTGGCTAGCCTGTCGCATTCCCGGCTGAGCGACGAGTAGCAGTCATTCAATTCGAACTGGAACTCCGTCTTTGCCAGGACGCCAGTGCGTCAAGACGTGCGGGGGCCCTGGCCAGCCTCCAGCAATGGCAGAAGCAACTCGGGTGGCCGCGCCACCACGGCCCGGTCCGCCCAGATGACGACCGGCCGCTGGATGAGTTCGGGGTAGCGGGCCATCGCCTCGACGCGTTCGCCGTCGGTCGCGCTGGCCAGCCCGAGTTCGGCGTACCGCGGCTATCGCACGGACCAGACCGTGCCGTCCCAGTGCAGGATCAGCGCGTAGCGCACGCCCTTGCTGAGGTAGTACCCGACGGCCCAGGCGTCGGTGGCCGAGTCCGCGCTCACCCCATTGAGCACGTTGCTGGCCGGGCTGGCATTGGGACCGCTGACCTGTGACCAGGCGGTGCCGTCCCAGTGCAGGATCAGCGTGCGCAGCGGGCCGCTGCCGACACCCGGCTGCGAGTCGCCGACCGCCCAGACGTCGGTGCTGGACACGGCGCTGACCCCGGTGAGCACGTTGGCGCCCGCACCCGCATCGGGGCTGGGCACCCGCGGCCAGGAGGTGCCGTTCCACTGCAGGACCAGCGTCTGGCCCGGTCCGGTGGTGAGGTTGGGGTTGTTGCCGACCGCCCAGGCGTGGCCCTGCCCGATGGCGCTGACCCCGGCGAGCAGGTTGTACCGGCCGGCCGGTGCCGGGCTGGCGCTCTTCACCTGGGCCCAGGCCGTGCCGCTCCACTGCAGCACCAGCGTGTGCAGCGTAGTGCCACGGTGGTAGCTGCCCACCGCCCAGGCGCCGCCGCTCGCGGTGGCGCTCACGCCCTGGAGAAAGCTGTCGGTCTTGCCCGGATTGGGGCTGGCGACCGGTGCCCAGGCGGTGCCGTTCCAGTGCAGCAGCAGGGTCGCGAACTGGCCGGCGGCGGGCTTGCCGGCGAACCCGGCCGCCCAGGCGTTTCTGCCCGACACCGTGCTGACCCCGTTGAGCTCGGTTTGCGGCATGCCCGAGGCGGGCGCGGTCACCTGCGACCACGAGGTGCCGTTCCAGTGCAGGATCAGCGGGAGGGCACCGGCGGCCTGGTTGCGGTAGAAGCCGACCGCCCAGGCGTTCTTGGCCCCGCCGGCGCTGACCCCGTTGAGCACGTTGAACCGCGTGCCCGGGTTCGGGCTGGCCACCCGCGACCATGCCGTGCCGTTCCAGTGCAGGATCAGCGTGTCGCGGACACCGGTGGTGTTGTTGACGTACGAGCCGACCGCCCAGGCGTCATCGGCTGAGTCGGCGCTCACGCTGGTGAGCGTGTTGTACACCGAACTCGGGCCGACCGGCCCGGCGGTGACGGGGCGGGCCGGCGCCGGCCGTGGCCGCGCTGCCGCACCGGCCCCGGCCCCCGGCAGCCCGGCAGCGGCGGCGGCCAGGACGGCCGCCGCGAGAAGGACCGCCGTCCGGCCGCCTGCGGTAGTCATGAAAGCCGAGCATGTCACAGCTTGGCCGCAGTTGCCCGTCCGTTGCCAGGTGGAGGGCGTGACCAGGCGGGGCGATGAATCGACGCTGCCGCGCCCGTCTTCTTGTCATGGTTGCCCAGCGCGGAGAGCGAACGAGAGGACTGGTGGCCATGCCGACCGCCGAACTGCCCGCCGTGGCGATGTGGTACGACGAACGCGGGCACGGTGACCCGTGCGTGCTGCTGCATCCGGGCGGCGCCGGAGTGGACTCCCGGGCGCTCGGCCCCACCGTGGCGGCAGTGGCAGAGGTCTGCCACGTCTACACGCCCGAGCAGCGCGGGCACGGGCGCACCCCTGATGTCGCGGGACCGGCCAGCTACGAACTGATGGCCCAGGACACCATCGCGTTCATCGAGACGGTCATCGGCCGCCCGGTCCATCTGGCCGGGTGCAGCGACGGCGCGGTCGTGGCGCTCGTGGTTGCGCTGCGCCGCCCGGACCTGGTGCGCCGGCTGGTGCTCGCCACCGGGGTGTTCCACCACGACGGCTGGGGGGCGGGCGTGCTGGACGGTGAGCCGCCGGACTTCCTGGAACGCAGCTACGGCGAGCTGTCACCCGACGGGATCGGCCACTACGGCGTAGTGGTCGCCAAGCTGGCGGTAATGCACGCCCGCGAGCCGGCGTTCACCTCTGCCGACCTGCGCGCCGTGGCCAGCCGCACGCTCGTCATGGTGGCCGACGACGACGAGGTGCGCCTGGAGCACGCCATCGAGGCCTACCGGAGCCTGCCCGACGCCGAACTCGCCGTAGTACCGGGTACCTCACACGGGCTGCTGGTGGAAAAGCCGGAGCTGTGCAACCTGCTCATCACCGAGTTCCTCACCAAGGAGCCGGTAGCGACCTTCGCGCCGATCCGCCGGGCCCCGCCGAAAACCCCGTGACCCCGGGGCGCTACCCGGGGAGGATGGCGTTGTGGAGTCGCTGGCCGAACTTCGGGCACGGCGGGCCTTCGAGTGCCGGCTGGTACCGGCCCGGGCGCTGCGCTCCCTGGACGAGGCGGCCGCGTTCCTGCGCGACCGCGGGCTGCTGACCCGTACGACCGACTGCGCGCTGCCGAGCCTCTACGAGGCCTGCCACGAGGACCCGTACCGCCCGGGACTCCCGGGCTTCGCCACCTGGCCGGCGCACAAATGGCCGTGGTTCGGCGAACTGGGCGGGCGCGGTTACCTCATCACCGCGGTGCACCGCGGCAAGAACCTGATGGTGAGCGCCGAGGTGGCGTTGCTGCTCGACCCGATCTGCCGGGCGGAGATCGAGCGGATGCGCGCCTTCGACACCGGCTGGCGCCGGCTGCTCGACCATCTCGCCGCCGCCGGCCCGTCCAGCATCGAAGACCTGCGCACCGAACTCAGGCTCAAGCGGCAGGACCTGAAGGCGCTGCGCGCACCGCTGGAGCGGTGCGGCGCGATCGTGTCCCGCGCTACGGAGGTCACCGCCGGCCCCGGAGAACAGCATTCGAGCGTGCTGGCCCGCTGGGACCAGGCCTACCCGGCCGGTGGTGACGCCGGCACCGACCCGGCTCACGCGCTGAAGGAACTGGTCGTGGCGGGGGTGCGCGCTGCGGTCGTGGCGCCCGAGGCCGAGATACGGCGCTGGTTCTCCTGGCGGTGGTACTGGTCGGGGACGCTCATCGACGACCTGGCCGGGGACGGCCGGCTGCGCCGGGTGGACGGTTACCTCACGGCGCCGTGATGCTCCAGTACCCGGGTGAGCAGCCGCACCAGTTCCGTCCGCTCGGCGGGGGACAGCGGGGCGAGAAGCTCGTCCTGGACTCCGGCGAGCAGCCGGTCGAGCCGCCGTAGGTGCGCGCGCCCGGCCGGGGTGATCGTGACGATGTTGCGGCGCCGGTCGGTCGGGTCTTGGGTGCGCTCGACCATCCCGCGAGCGGCCAGGTCGTTGAGTGCCGCCACCACGTCGCTGCGGTCCACCCCCGCCCTGCCGCCCAGCCGCGCCTGGCTGGCCGGGCCGAACTCCTCCAGCGCGGCCAGCAGCCGGTAGTGGTAGCCGCGGGACGAGGCAGGGGCGAGCCCGTCGGTGAGCAGCCGGTGCCCGTGCATCGCGACCTGGCTGAGCAGCCAGGTGGGCTTGGAAGTCAGCCGCGCGGGCGTGCGGTCGCCGGCTGGCGCGGCATGGCCGGCAGGCGGGGCGCCGTCAGCGGCCGAGGCCCGCCCGGCGGCCGCGGCGTGGTTGGTGGTCACGCCACCGAGTCTAGGGGAATTTGTTGGCCGCACCAATGATTGCTATCGTTGGTAACGCCAACGTTGGTGAAGCCAATGAAAGTCCCTGCGATACGACCTGGAGCAGCCATGTCCACCGATCCGACCCTGACTCCTCAGATAATCGGCCAGGCCGAGAAGACCATGAACGCGATCCTGTTCCGGCTGCTCGCCGGGCCGGGCCTGACCGAGGCCCAGTGGATCACCTTGACGCTGAACGCCGCGGGCGGCGGGTCCACCGCGCGGGGCCAGCTTGTCGCCCAGGTCGCCCACGGCCTGAAGGTCAGCGAGGCGCAGGCGCGGGAGCACCTGGCCAGCCTGGTCGCCGCGCAACTCGTGCGGGATCCCGGTGACGATGCCGGGCCGGTGCGGCTCACCGCCCGGGGGACACAGGTCTTCGGGCAGGTCCGGGGCGCCGTGACCGAGGTCGTCAAGCGGCTGTGGGCCGACCTGCCGGCCGAGGACCTGGCCACGGCGGGCCGGGTGCTGAGCATCATCACCGAACGGGCCAACGCCGAACTGGCTGGCGCCTGAGCCTCTGCTCGCTGGCCATGAACCGCGGGCGGCCGGCCCGTTTTCCGTAAGCCGTTGATAAAGGGCGGCCGGAAATGAATCCGGCCGCCCGGCGGCGTGCCCGGCGCGGCGCGCCGGGCACGGCGCGCCGGTCCGTGGCTAGAACTCGTCGGGCGATGCCACCGCCTCGGAAATGATCATCTCCGGCGGAGCCGGGGCGGCACCCACGGACCCGATGAACGCCTGCAGCTCGGGGTTGCCGAAGAACTGCTCGAAGTGCCCGGGGCTCTCCCATTCGTCGACGATCACCACGTGGCCGTCGCCAATCCCGAACCGGTGATGAAGGCAGCCAGCCGCACCGTACCTCCCGTGCCCGGTCATCCGTCACCGTGGCTACGTCACCGCGGGGCCCTGCGGATCATTCCTGCCCCGGGAAAGTTGCTGGCGCCGGTCCACGCCGCCGCCACCCGGCCCGGCCAGGGCCCGGGATGAGCGCGGGCACGCGGGCCGCGTAGGCGCGGTAGCTCCCGCCGAGGTCGCGCCGCAGGTCCCGTTCCTCGAACCTGATGCCTGCCAGGATGTAGCCGGTCGCGAGCACGGCGAGCAGGACATGGCCGAGCGTCATCACCGGCGCCGCCCAGAAGACGAGCAGGAATCCCGCCATCAGCGGGTGGCGGACCCAGCGGAACAGGCCGCGTTCGGTGAACGCCGGCGGCCGGTAGGCGATGCCACGCCAGCGCAGGTACGCCTGGCGCAGCCCGAACAGGTCGGCGTGGCTGACCAGGAAGGTGGCGCTCAGCGCAACCGCCCAGCCAGCCACGTACGCCGCCCAGAGCACGCCGCCCGCCGCGCCGGAAAGCTGCCAGACCGTGCCACGGACCGGCCGCCACAGCCAGAACAGCAGCGTCAGGGCCAGGCTCGCGGCCACGACGAACGTGGCCCGCTCGGCCGGTGCGGGCACCAGCCGGGTCCAGCGGCGCTTGAACCACGGGCGCGCCATCACCGTGTGCTGCACCGCGAACAACAGCAGCAGCCCGGCGTCGATGGTCACCGCCAGCGGCCAGGGCGACCTAGCTCCGTCATCGATGCCCTTGGGCACACCGAACCCGGCGAAGAATCCGATGGCATAGCCGGTCACCGCGAGCATCAGCAGGTACCCGGCCACCGCGTAGCACAGCCAGGCCAGCGCGCCGATACGTGCGGACCGCGGTGTAGTCACTGCGTCCGGCGCCGGCCTTGTCGTCACTTGAGGCATATCGTGACGCTACGACGGCCCAGGCCAGGGTCACCATCGGGTGAACTGCCGACCCCGCCAGGGGGTTCCGCGGCCGGCCTTGTCCCTGAGTGCCACGGCATCGGGTGAACTACCGAGACCACGCCGCGCCGGGCCGTCGTAGCGCCAGAAAGACCGCAGCGCCAGAAGACCGCAACGCCAAGAAGGCCGCAGCGCCAGGAAGGAAAGGAAAGAGCCGCAGCGTCAAGTCAGGAAGTGAGCCTGTGCTCGGTCACCCACGCCGCGATCTGGGCGCGCGAGCGCACCTCCAGCTTCCGCCGGATGTTCTCCACGTGCGCCTCCGCGGTCCGCGGCGCGATGGACAGCCGGCTCGCGATGGCGTGGTTGGTCAGCCCCTCGGCCACCAGCGCGGCGACCTCCAGTTCGCGGCCGGTCAGCCGCGGGCCGGGGCCCGCGGGCTCGGCGAGGAAGCCGAGCAGCGCGTCAAGCACCGGCGCCCACTCGCCGTGGTAGAAGAGGTGGCCGGTGCCGGGGAGCGGTACCAGGGCCGCCCCGGGAATCAGCGTGGCCACCTCCCGGCCCAGCCCGAACCGGGTCGCCGGGTCCGCCTCCCTGTGCAGCACCGCCGTGCGGGCCCGGACCGCGGGGAGCAGGGCCCTGATGTCGGTGTCGTAGTAGGCCCCGAGAAGCTGGCCGGCTATCTCGGCCGACGCGGCGGCCCGTTGCAGCCGGGTGAGCGCCGCCACCTCCTCCGGCGTGGGCCCGGGAATGAAGATGCCGGTCAGCATCTTCGAGCCGAGCCCCCAGTTCGCCCGCACCAGCGCCACGATGGAGTCCCTGACCTCGGCGGGCGCCTGGTCGGCGCCGCTGGCGCACGTGCCGTACACCGCCAGCGCCGCCACCCGGTCCGGGTGCCGGGCCGCGATCGCCGCGGCGACCTGGCCGCCCTGCGAGGCGCCGAACAGGCTGAACCGGTCCGCGCGAGCGGCATCGGCGACCGCAACCGCCGCCGCCACCTGGCCGTCGAAGGACAGGTCGGCGCCGTTGGTGTCGGACAGGCCGCACCCGGGCTTGTCGTAGCGGATCACGGTGAAGCGTTCGGCCAGCCGCTCGGTGAAGGCGCCGAACGAGAACAGTTCCAGTTGCCCGGTCAGATGGGTGACCCAGCCCGTGTCGAGCAGGAGCGGCGGGCCGGTGCCCACGGTCGCGTACGCCACCCGGCCCGCGGGGGTGGCGCAGTACCGCACCGTCGGCCTCACCGTGCCGCCTGGCGTACCCGGTAGGCGGCGACGTTGGTGCGGTTGGCGCAGGCGAGGCTGCAGAACCGCCGCGACCGGTTCTTCGACAGGTCCACGTGCACATCCTCGCAATTGTCCGCGGCGCACACCCGGAGCCGGCCAAGCTGCCCGGACCTGATCACGTCGGTGAAGGCCATCGCGGCCTCGACGGCCATCCGGTCGGCCAGCGGCGCGTCCGGCGGCGTGGCGTGCAGGTGATAGTCCCACTGATCGTGCTTGACCAGTTGCGGCAGGGCGCTTGCCTCCCGCAGCAGCGTGTTGACCAGCCCGGCGGCAGCGTCCTCGCCGGCGTCCCACAGCCGTTCGAGCCTGGGGCGCAGCCGCCGGACCGCGTCGAGCTCGGCCTGATCGTGCGCGCGCCCCCCGGTCCAGCCCCAGTCCGCGACGAAGCGGTCCAGGGCATCGGTGTC
>Ga0070711_100000502_pt1 | contig 20385 bp, 21 predicted proteins | sample LARL53metaG_FD_65452 | JGI IMG/M metagenome (GOLD analysis project Ga0070711, IMG submission 65452) | Corn, switchgrass and miscanthus rhizosphere microbial communities from Kellogg Biological Station, Michigan, USA - LAR L5-3 metaG | ecosystem: Host-associated > Plants > Roots > Rhizosphere ... | reverse complement strand
GCGGAAGGTCGGCAGTTCGATCCTGCCCCTGACCACCATCTGACCTGGGATAACGTGCGCCTTGTGATCACCTAGGCGCGTTGTGAATTGAGACTATCGGTCTCCTTCCCAGGCTTCCATCGGCGAACTGGCTGCGTTGCCGCTGGTCACGGACCCGGGAGGCGTCCGGGTACGTCGCTTCCAGAGCGGACGACTCCATCCTGCTGTGCCCCATCCGATGGGCAACCTGCATGTCAGACAGGCAGGCTCACTCGCACGGCTTTGACTGCGGGAGGCTCATGGTGCAACCTCAGGATGCCTTCCGTCCGTCTCTCGGATGAGGAACCGGAGGAGTGGATGCGAGCCGATGCGGTCGAGGAGTTCACTGTCTATGTGGCGGCGTGCGTGCCGCGCATGCGCCGCACCGCCTATCTGGTGTGCGGGGATTGGCAGCGGGCCGAGGACGAGGTCCAGACCGCGCTGGTGAAGTTGTACCTGGCCTGGGACCGGGTGCGGGCGCGCTCCTCGCTCGACGGCTTCGTCCGGACCACATTGGTGCGCGGGCTGATCGACGAACGCCGGCGCCCCTGGAAGAGGGAGCAGTCGCGGGCCGTCATGCCGGACCGGCCGACGGTCGAGCCCATGGCCGTGGAGGAACGGCTCACGGTGCGCGACGCCCTGGCGCGGGTGCCGGCGCGGCAGCGGGCTGTCCTGGTTCTGCGGTTCTACGAGGACTGCGACGTAGCCGAGACCGCGCGGGTCATGGGCTGCTCGGAAGGCACGGTGAAGAGCCAGACCGCGCGGGGACTGACCCGGTTGCGCGAGCTGCTCGCGACCCACGAGCCGGCATCGGCCGACTGTTCGGAGGGATGAAGGACATGCTTGACGTGACTACGGTGCTGCGGGCAGCAGTCGAGGAGGAACCCCCGCTGGGCTTCGGGGCTTCGGACGTCATCGCCCGGGGCAGGGCGGTGCGGCGTCATCGGATGGCATTCCGCACCGCCGCGGGGGCAGGCGCGGCCGCCGTCACGGCCGCCGTGGTGATCGCGGCGACCGGCGGAGCGGGCGCGGGCGGCGGCGCCGTGCAGGTGCGCACGGTCGCGTACGTGACCAGCCGGGTCGAGAGCGCGCTCGCCAGCCAGAACATGGTCTATGCCGCGCGCACGCAGAACAGCATCGGGAAATCCACGATCACGTGGGCCACCTGGGGGTACCGTTCCCGGGGCCAGATTGAGGAGTTTGCCGGGAGCAGGTGGTGCCCATCCAGGGGGGCATGTACCCATCGCGGCGGATCCGGGCTCGCCTTGGCGGACGGAACTGCCCTGGTCGGCGGGAAGCTCGTGAGCGCCTACGTCACGTACAACAACCGCGAGTTCAGCCTATCGCGGCTGGTGCCCACGGCGGCGCGCGCGTGCTCGACGACAGCCGCGCTCGAGCTGGGCGGCCCCTCGACCGTGACAAGCCACTGGCCGGCCTTCATCGGCGCGACGCTCCGCTGCGGTGCCGCGACGGTGACCGGGCATGTCCGGGTCGACGGAGTGGAGACCACGAAGATCACCGGGAAGCCCGTCACCATCAGGCTGCCGCGGGGTGAGGCAAGGGACATCGGCGAAAGGTGGACAACGGCCCGGTGGGCCGTGTACGTAAACTCCACGACGTATCTGCCAGTGCGCACGGAGGGCTCGTCGACGACGTTCGGCGGCCGGTGGCCCAGCTCGACGTCCTCGTCGGTGACCGACGTCAAGTGGCTGCCGCCGACGGCCGCCAACATCGCCAAGACCCTGGTCACCATCCCGGCCGGGTTCCGCCATGTCAGCTCACCAGCAGACCAGTAGCCGCTGGCACCGGCAGGTCAGCTCACCGTTGATCCGGCCCGGCGCCACCCAGGACGCTGGGCCGGAAGCCGCCTCCGCTGGACCAGGGTGCGGTTCGATGGCGACTACCTGCTGGTCGTGGGTTGGAACGCGGAGCGCCGATCACCGAGACGGGTCTGGCGCCTCTGGACGGCCTTGATCTCACTGGACACCCGAGGGTAGAAGGTTCATGCGGATCATTCGGTACTGTCTGCCACGCACAGCCCTAGCAGCGGCTGCCCGGTTCGGCACCGCACTGCTCGTAGCGTCTGGGCTGGTTGCCGCGGCACTTGCCGGAGCCTCGGGCTCGAGAGCGGCCGAACACCGCGCTTCCACAGATCAGGCCGCCCCGGCTGCTTGGCGGGCTGCCACGCCAGTCCCGCCGAACTTCGACGTGAGCCAGCGGCCGGGAAACGAGGCCGAGAACACGATCGCGGTTAACCCCACCGACCCGCGGAACGTGGCGGCCATGACCTGCCCGGTCGGCCGGAAGAACCTGGACGGGCTGTTCCTGGGCGTATCGTTCGACGGCGGGAAGACCTGGAGGCGCCGCCTGTTCGCCACCGGCACCCGGGTGGGTCACACCTGCGATGAGCGGCTGGCCTGGGACCGGTACGGCAACCTGTGGATGTCGCACTTGACCAAGAAGGGCGACGTTTTCGTCGGGGTATCTGACGATGGTGGACTGCGGTTTAGGAAGGTCACCGACATCGTGCCGACCGGGCCGTTTCCAACCGGCAACGCCGCCGACCAGCCGTTCATCGCAGTAGGACCGGGCAGCGTCTGGGTCAGCTACGCCAGCGTCACCACGGGGGTGATCCAGGCGGCCGGAGCCAGAGTCACCGGCCGCAGCCGGTTCGGCTCGTTCAGCCCGCCGCAAAACGTCCCCACCCGGCACGGGCACGGGGACGCCAGCGGCATCGCGGTGGGCCCGCACGGCCAGGTCCTGGTGATCTACGAGAACATCGCCAGCCCGGCCCGGTCGCGTATCTACACCGCGCTCGACCCGGACGGGCTCGGCCCGCGCGGCTTCGGCCGCCCGCGGCTGCTCGCTCGCACCCGGGTCAAATTCGCCGACTTCATCCCGGCCCAGCCGGACCGGGGCATCGACGCCGAGCCCAAGCTGGCCTGGGACACCGGCCCCGGCCCGCATCACGGCCGGGTGTATGCGGTCTGGACCCAGGCAGGGGCCCGTAACCGGGACAACCTGAACACGATATTCCAGTACTCCGACAACGCCGGAGCCACCTGGACCAAGCCGGAACCGCTGAATGACGCCCAGACAGGCAACAGCCAGTTCTTCCAGTCCATAGCGCTCGACCAGGCCACCGGCGACGTCGCGGTCGGCTGGTATGACTGCCGCAACGCCAGTGGCCAGGGCGGGCACGGCTGCGCCCGACCCGATACTTACACCCAGTTCTGGGCCACCTACTCCACCGACGGCGGGCGCAGGTTCGCGACGGACTTCCGGGTTAGCAAGGGCACGTCCAATGCCAAGGACTCGCACAGCTTCTTTGACTATGGGGACTACACCCAGGTCGCTGTCCAGTCCCGCCTGTTCTACCCGGCCTGGTCGGACAACTCCGACAGCACCGGCACCAACCCGAACGGCAGACTGCACCAGGTAGACCTCTACACAGCCCGCGTGCGCATCTCGTAAAAACGGGCGATCTGTAAGCCGCTCCTCAGATCGGCGGCGCTCCGGCTCTGGGCTGACCACCAAGCTCTGCACCTGCGTGAACGGAGCACGAAGCGAATAGCCGCCCGTGCCCGACTCGGGAGTCATCGACGGCAACCGTGACGGCAACGTGCGCAGCCAACGACAGGCTGGGACAACTACCGGCAGCCCAACACTCCTGCTCAACTGGGATGAGCTGGCTATTCGCTTCAACTGAAAAGCGAAGGTCGGCAGTTCGATCCTGCCCCTGACCACCACTCTACGCAGGTGTTGAGCTGGGACGATGTGTCGCAGAGCACCCCGGATCCGGTTCTTTGACTGACCGCGATGTCCCGCCCGCGACCGTGATTCGCCGCCGGATGTCGGGTGATGCGCGCCAGTCGTCCGCCAACTGATCTGCGACATTGGGCGCGGATCGCGGCGGATGTGTGTTGCCGGTGACCTTGCCGGTGCCAGCTATCGCGCCCGCATGCGGGCTTCGTAGTCAGCAAATGGCTCAAGCCCAGCTTGTGCCCGGCGCTCATCGAGGCGCCCGGGATCTTCGATCGGGCACGGCCCCAGCGCGCCGTCCGTGATGGTGAACTGGGTGCCATAAAGCTGAGACTGCCCGGCATTGGCCCGGACCCTGTCCTCCAGGTAAGCCAAGTGCGCCGCGGAAGCTTCCCCCACGGCGACCGCCGCGCGCAGGGCGTCCAGGAATGCGCGCTGCTGGACAGGATCGTGGTCAGCGTGCTGGGCCAGGAGCCACGTTGCCTGGGCTGCCTGCTCGCCGACGAGCGTCCGCCCTGGCCATCCCCGGCGGGCGAGCAGGTCAGCAAGCCACCGGGTGTTGTTGTCATCGATGCTCTGCCATTCCTCGCCGAGGCCGTTAGGGAGCCGGCCAGTGTCCGGATCAGCTCGCGCGGCAGCCAGGTGCCGGATCCGCTGATCCTCCTCCCGCCGGGCGAGCAGCTCCTGCCGGAGTTCTTCATCCACCAGGCCATTGCACCCGAAGGTCACGTTCAAAGGAAAGTGCATTTGCAGCACCCGCGCCCCGCGATGCAGGGCGCACGAAACGCGCATGCCGGGAGGCTGCCGCCGCGGGCGCCCGCTCCTGCACATCCGTGCGTCCAGGCTCTGACGGCCTGCTCTAGTTCGCTGGCACCTGTCGCACTTCAACTGGCGGATATCTGGGCGCATCTCTTGTCGGACGACAAGCGCGTAGACGCGCTGAGATGGCGTGTCCTCCGTCGGGAGATGCGCGACAGGTCGGTCGTCCGCCAGCCGATCTGCGACAGTCCAGAGCGCGGATCGCGGCATAGACCGGGCGTTCTCGGCACAGCGGGGCCCGTATAAATATGCGGTCCACATACACCATCCGGCCGTGGATACCCATGACGGATGGTGCGCTGACGACGTGATATGCCGACAATAACCGCTCGCCTACCCCCCGTTATGGTTGACTTCCCGTCCGATCGCTGTGGTCATCTGCCCCGTACCGAAAGGTCATTATGTGCACCCCTGCTGGGCATAGTGGACGCGCGGCGTTGCAGCTCTTCGGTTCAGGCCCAATGAGTGGTGGCATCTTGCCCGGCGAGGATTCCCGCGGCGGCCAGGTAGATCGACTGGTTCAGGCACTGGTTGCCCGGGTTGTGGGATAGCTGGCGGAGCCATTGCACCACATGTTGGTCGGATCCGCGTTGAACAGGCCCGGAACGCGCCTGCCTCGTCCGCCGCCTGCGTGAGCCCAGCTGGATCACGGCGGCGAAACGCCACGGCTCCCGCGGCTATGATCGCGCTCCGTCACGGGTCGGCCGCTCTCTGGTCAGGCCGACGTTCATCTCCATGGTGACCCGTGCCCCGCCCTCGGGCCGGTTCTGGGCCTGCACCTGGCCGCCGTGGGCCCGGGCAATCGTGCTCACCACCGCGAGGCCGAGCCCGGCCGTTTCCCGGAGGCCGCCGCTGCCTGCGCTGGATCGGACGAACGGCTCGAACGCCGTGCCGAGGAGCGCCTCGTCGAATCCCGGGCCGGTGTCCTCTACCACCACCGTCAGGACGTCACCCTGGACGGTTGCACGAACTTGCACCCGGCCGCCGGTCGGCGTGTGCCGCAGCGCGTTGTCAAGCAGGTTGTCGACCGCCTGCCGGAACCACACAGGATCGACCCGGACGGCGGATGCCGCCGCCTGGAAGCTCACCTGAGCCTTCCGGCCATGCCGCAGGCCGTGCCTGCGCCGGGCGTCCTCCAGGAGTTCTGGCAGGGTCGTCTGGGCCAGCCGGACGGGGAGGACTCCCCCGCGGGCGCGAGACAGCACGAGTAGGTCTTCGGTCAGCCGGGTCAGGTGCGCGTTCTCCTGGGACACGCTGGTCAGCGCGCTCGTCAGTTCCGTGACGGTCTGCGGGCCGGACAATGCCACATCCAGGTCGATGCGCTGGATCGCCAGCGGGGTGCGCAGTTCGTGGCTGGCCCGGTCCACCAGGCGGCGCTCGCTGGCCACAGACGCCTCGATACGGTCCAGCATCTGGTTGAGCGTGGCGCCGAGCAGCGCGATCTCATCCGTCCCGCCGGCCAGCGAGAGCCTGCACCCCGGATCGGAGGCCGAGATGTCCGCGGCCTGCCTTCTCATCCGCTCGACCGGCCGCAGCGCGCTGGCGATCGCCAGCCAGGCTCCCAGGGAGATGAGGATCAGGGCGGCCGCCCCGGCCGTGATGAGCGTGGCGGCGAGCTGGACGAGTTCGTCGTGCCGGTCCTGCAGCGAGGCGCCTACAGCGACGATCACCCGGCCATGTCGGGTTACCACCGGCACGGCAAGAACCCGGCTCACGTTGCCGATGCCGGGAACCGTCCGGTCGAAGAACGTGGCCCGGCGCAGCGACCGGGCCTCCAGCGCAGAAAGCAGCTGTGACCCGGCGATGCTCGAGGTCGACTTGAGCACCCGCCCGGAGGCGTCGTCGATCTGCGCGAACACCGTAGTGCCTTCGATGAGCGCCGGCTCGACACTCACTTGCGCCGGCCCGTCGTCCCTGGCGTTAGGGGCCAGCAGGTCGGCTCGTGAGGTCAGGCTCGCATCGACGGTCGCCAGCAGGTTGGACCCGGTCTGCGCGTAGATGAAGATGCTCAGCCCGGCGACCACGACGGCCACACTGGCGCCGAACGTGATGGACAGCCGGTACCTAATCGGCAGCCGGGCCCAGCGCATCATCCCGTATCCGGTAACCCAGGCCCCGCACCGTCTCCAGTGAGGCCCGTTTGAAAGGACGGTCGATCTTGTCCCGGAGCGAGCGGATATAGACGTTAACGATCCTGGGATCGCCGTCGAAGGCGAAGTCCCAGACGTGCTCGACCAGCATAGCCCTGGTGAGGACGTCGCCCGGCCTGCGCATGAGGTACTCCAGCAACGCGAACTCGGTCGGGGTCAGTGCGATCACGCTGCCGCCCCGCACCACCTGGTGACGCGCCGGGTCCAGCAACAGGTCGCCGACGGTGATCACCGCCGGGCGTGCCGCGGCCGGCCGGCGCATCAGCGCCCTCAGCCGCGCCAGCAGCTCGTCCAACGAGAACGGTTTCGTCAGGTAATCGTCCGCGCCCGCGTCCAGGCCGTGCACGCGATCCTCCACCGCGTCCCGCGCAGTCACCATGAGCACGGGCGCCCACCGGCTCGAACGACGCAGGCGGGCGCACACCTCGAAGCCGTCGACGGCTGTCTCGCCGACATCCAAGATCACGTCGAGAACGATGGCGTCGTAGTCGTTCTCGGTCGCCATCCAGATGGCATCTTGGCCACAGCTGACCACGTCGACGGCATAACCGTGCCGCTCGAGGCCCTTCTTGAGCAGCCGCGCCATCTTCGCGGAATCCTCGGCAATCAGGACCCGCATCCGCTGTCACCCTTCGTCGCTCTCCTTGCCTTCACGGTCCTGCCCGCCCCGGCCTGCGGGCGCCGGCCGCACGAGACCGGGTCCGGACTGCGCCTGTGGCAGGCCGCCCCGGTCTCGCGCTGGCCGCGAGGCCCACATCCCTGGAGCTAGCCGTGCACGCTGACGAGAGTGGCGGTTTCTTTGGGACCCAGGGCCGCCTCTTCCATGACGATACCGAGGCCAGGGGCGTAGATCTTCTTGTCGAGCACGGTGGGCTCGAGCACGGTGAACTCATACGAAGTGACCACGTTGTGGACCACCCTGAAGGGGAGCTTGAACGAGCCCCCACGGTTGACAATCCACGCGGTGTCCTCTGCCTGCCCCCGCAAGAACTCCTGCCGGTACGCGTCGGGAATCCGGGGATGCGCCTTCATGACGATCCCGGGCTCGCCGTCGTGAACCCCGGCAAGCCAGGAGCCGGAGTGGTCCACGTGCCCGCCCGAGTACGCGGCGGTCTTCTCGCCGAGATACCACACGTTGCCCTGCTTGTCCTGCGCGTACCAGTCGGTGGTCTTCTCGAGCAGCTTTCCGTTGTGGGTAGCGATGTCGCTCACTGCGACGGCGGTGATGCCCTCGAGCACCCGGGTATCCGAGGTCACGTGAACCACGTCGGTCTGCGTAACCCCGTCCTTGATGCCGCGGTAGGTCAACGTTCGGCCGACCGGGAACGGCAGGTACGGGTTGGTGATGGAGCGGACGAAATCAGCCGGGCTCAGCACCGGCTCGTATCCGTGCCGGACCGGCGCCCCGGCGGCCGCCCCCAAGACGAGCACCCCCGCCCCAGCCAGTACGACGGCGGTCAGCACAGCGAGCACCTTATTTCTCATCTACCTCTCCTTCCTCTGATGCAACTCCCGCTCTCTCAAGCGTGCGCGGGGACGAGCATCGCTTCTGGCCGGTGAAGAAACGGTGAAGGCGCCTAGCCGTGCCAATCGGGCAACTCGGCCTCGACCCAGCCGGAAGGCGGGAACCTCTCCGGCGTGCATAACCAGGCGATCTGCTCGTGCCAGCCTCGCCGAAGAGAGCATGTGGAGCCCCGCGCAGAGTCGGCGATCTGGACGTTCTGGATGGGATGACGCGTCTGACCGGATACGTCGAATGGGTGCTGCCGAACAGCGAATGATCATGCTGATCCGCGCATGAAAATGTACACGTACAACATCCGCTATTCGGCAGAGTCGGACGTCGGTCAGGCACACCAAGCCGCCTAGCGGATGAGCCTCGCCACAGACTAGAAGGCTCCGGTTCCGTCCGGCCCGGCGTTGTTGGCCAGGGCCGACGAGGACGAACTCGCATGCGCTGGACGGCCGGCTGCCCCGGCGGCCGGGACCGGGGCAAGGTTGAGCGCCCAGCAGATCGCCACGACGCTTAGCGCGACCGCGTCGCGCCGCGCGGCGCGCCGTTCCGGCCAGCCGGGCCGTGCGCGGAGCGTGCCCCGGCGTGGTCTCATTTGTGGTCTCGTTTACGCCGGTGCACGGGCGTCGATCGCAGGTCGCTGGGTGGCGCTGACGACGCGAAACGACGAGCGTGGCCGCGCCGAGACGGTGATCCCTGCTTCTGAAAAGCGGAAGGTCGGCAGTTCGATCCTGCCCCTGACCACCATTCTGACCTGCGTCGATGTGCATCTAGTGATCGTCAAAGTGCAACTTGTGACGAGTGTAGTCTCATTTTTAGGCCAACTATTGCAAGCGGACGGTCGCGCTTAATGCGCGTAGCCGCAGGTCACAGGCCCGCCTGTCTCGTACGGTCAGCGTTGATTTCGGCGATCAGTGGCGAGCATTCGCCGAGCCCGGGAAGCGCTTTGATCTGACATGCAGCGTTGCTGTCACAGCCGGGTAGCGGCGGCGAAAGGGGTGCCGCGCAGGAGGGAGCACGAGCCCTTGATCTTCCTAGTCCGGGGCCGCGACCTTGGCACGCCACAGTCCAACACGGCTACCCTGACCTCTGCCCAGCTGGGGCGGCGCCTTTGCGACATCGACGTCCCTTCCCGCACGCGCGGTTCAGCTGCTGCCGGGCGGGACGATGAATCACGACGGGGCAGCGGCCCAGACGCGCCGCCTCCCTAGCCCTCGCGGTGCTAGGCCAGGTGACCGGGTGCGGTGGCCGCCGCTGATCAGTTCTCCCGCCATCACCCCCGCGTCGGAACCGGCAGGTCACAACGCCAAAGCGGCGGATGGATTCCTACTCGTCTGCGCCGATGTGCCAACCGGGCGATTGTCGCAGGAGGCTGGGACCTGGCATCTTGGATGCGAAACCGACTGCTGGCTGCCTGGCTGGGCGCGAATGGGGGATCGCTACTAGCGCGGTACGGGTCGTGGCCGTCGAAGACCGCGTCGACGGGTAGGAGGCCACCTCGCAGGAGCGAGCCACGCTGCCAGGGCTGATTTGGCCGTACGACGCTGCAGGACAAGGAAAGACAACGCAAGCCAGCGAGGGCCATCCTGTGGCAGGCAGGCCGCTAAATGCCCAGGTTGCTGATAGCTGCGGCACTGCATACGGAACGGAAGGCTGAGGGCTCGAGTGCCGCCGAGCGCGCCCAGGTCTTGCCCGCGCTGGCGAGTTCCGTGCATCAGTCGCTGGTGGCGAGGGTTCAGGCCCGGCGGCCGAGCAGGCCCAGCAGGCGGATGTCGTTGGGGGCGCCGGGGCCGGCGGCGATTCGGGTGCCGAACATGCCCGATGCCGCTAGGAAGTCCGCGTTCGCTTTGGCCCAGGGAAGCAGCAGAGCCACGACATCGGGGTCGAGCGCCTCGCCTTGCCCGGTGGCCCGGGCCAGATCCCAGCCGTGGATGGCCAGGTCGGCGGTCAGCTGCAGGACGTACTCCTGACCGGACGTGTCGCCGAAGGACAGGTGCACGATGCGGTCCAGGGCTCCCGGTTGCGCCACCGCCACGTGTGCCCGCTCAATCGCCGAGGCCAGCAATCCCGGCCACGCCGCGGCGTCGCTGCCAAGCAGGTCGCCCTCGAACCGATCACCGACCTGCTCGATCGTCAGGCCTTCGAGCAGCGGTGGCACCCAGCGCTGCTCATACAGCAGGTGATGGACCAGCGTCCGCACGTCCCATTGCGCGCAGGGAGTGCCATCATGCCACCGTCCCGGGCCCACACCCGCCACCAGCGCGGCGAACCCCCGCCCGCAGCGGCCGTGCAGCTCGACAAGATCATCTGGGACCAGAGGCGGCTCGCGCACTGTCTCAGCCTACGGGCTGCCGACCACCAAGCCTGATCACAAAAGGATCCGACAAGACCCGATCCCAGCAGACACGCTTACGGCCGCAGTCCCAGGTGAGCGGCCACATCCGACAGCCTGGGCCGATTTGCAGGAGGTTAGCGTTCAAATCCCCTGGCTCCCACCCACGTCAGCAGCCGGTTGCGATCTTGTGGCCGGGCTTCGCTGATCTTCGTGCGGAATCCCTTGCCGCCCGGCCGGTGACGACCCGAGCGCTACAGCGCCGCCCGATAGTGCGCTCGCTGCGCCTTGCGCAAGGACTCAACCCATTCTCCGCCAGTCAGCAGGCGAGTCGTCTTCGCTTTCCGGACCGCGCCGCCCGCGCCCACCGCGAGCGCAAAGGAGGCGGCAGCCGTGTCGTCGGGTACTTCGAACACGGTCAGCAAGTCGGACTCGCCGAACGGGTGGCCGTTTACCAGGACCTTGCCGCCAAGCGCCTCGATCGTCGGCGTGATTGCCTCGATCCGGTCCTGCGGGTTGCTGATCTGCGCTCTCAGCGACTCTGCGGTGTAGGTCGCCTGGTAGATGTAGATAGCCATCAGAAAGTCTCCTCTCCAGGATGTATCCGGCCGCCGCCCCGCGGAAAGGTGACCTTGTGCCGCAGGCGCGGGGCCCCGTTCTCACCCGGTATCGCCTTCACCTCTTGTACTACCACTACAGCCGCACCTCACCCTCAGGCACCAGCGGCCGGCTCCGGAACGAGAAAGTCCGGTTGATGGGGCGCTCCCGGACGGTCTGAGTGCGCCTGACGGATGAGGCCCATGTGCAGCAACCGGTGCAGGAAACTTCGATGCCCGGCAGCGCCCCTAAAGGCCGCGGCCACGTCCATCCACCAGCCGGAACGACCTGTTGCGTGTGAGTTCGATGTGAAGCGTCGGCACACAGCAGGTTCCCGCCTGCGTAAGCCATGTTCCGTCCCGGCTAGGGCCGCCCCGGCGCCGCGGCGGAACTGGCGGCGCTCCAAGGCCCCTGGCGCTCAGCGTGCCGCCTGGTTCCGCGCGATGGGCGTTAGACGTGCTTGGTGGTGCCAGTCACGACGGTTCCCGGATCGGTCTGGAGATACTGGACTTCGGAAGCAGCAGGCGTGACCGTGATGTCGTAGTGAACGGTCTGCCCGGTGCTTCGCATCGCGACCAGGGTCCCGGTGCAGTTCCGCTTCAAGGTGTAGGTGGTGTTGCTGGTGAAGCGCACCGGTCCCTGCTTTTCGGTCATCAGGGTGACAACGGCGGAGGCCTTGCCGTTACCGTTGAAGGTCACCAGGGCCTGCAGGGCGAGCGGCCCGGTAGCGGTGGAGGTGCCGCTGAGGTTGCCCGCGTAGTTGCCGTGCAAGGTGCGCAGGGAGCATCCCCCATGGGCGTTCGGCTGCGTCCGTCCGGTTTTCGCCGCCGCCGGGCCGATCAGGAATCCCAGCGCGAGGGCAAGCGCGCCCAGTAAGGCGGCCGCCGTCAGTAGGCGTCGTTGGCCGAAGTGATCTCGCATTGCGTGTTTCATCACTACCTCCCGCGATTCGGGTACAGGCCAGCCCGGCACGTCAAGCCCGCGATGCCTGAACGTGCCTCCTGCTTCTTCCGGCGCCAGACCCCTGACCACCCGTTGAGCATCACGGAGTTCTTCTCGGCCGGATGTGAAGACCCCGCTGGTCCAAGGACCGAGCCTCTTCGCCGCTGACCTGGCATCCAAACTAATCGAGGGGTCGAAAGCGCGTACAGAGCCACACATTCAGGCGGGGAACCTTCAGCGCCATAGACCAAACGGCGCAGGGCCGGCCTTCCGGCCGGGCGAGGTCCCTCAGGTCGGAGGACCTGGTGTCCCCCGACGCATGCCGCGCTGGCACCAAGCTCGGCTGGTCCACGGGTGTCCCGGCTGAGATGCCCGCGTCAGTGCCGCAGGCAGACAGCGCCAGCGCCGCGACAGCTGCCCCGATCGCCAGGTTGAGTTGCGTTCTCATGGCTGTGTTCCTTCGCTTCCGACGGCCGCCGGTCGGCCACGCAAAACGAGCAGAACCCGGCACCGTTGCGATCTGGCTGCGGTCTTGTTGTAGGCCCACGCCACCTCCGCGTGATCATGCGACGCGGTGCGGGACGGCCCCGGTCCTGACTCTGCCGGGCGGGATCAGACGCCTGGATGACCGAACGCGTCAGCCGGCCCGGAAGGCCGTGCTGGCCATGGGGAGCACCGCCGGCGCCGCGGCGGAGACGTCCTGAAGGCCTCAGGACCCGCTCCGCACAGCCATCTCCGGCACGGATCATCCCGGCGCGCTGAGCAGCGCACGCACATGCCCCGACGAGTGACATCACACGAAGGCTCAGAGCCGGATTGCGTGCCGTCGTTCGCCTGGCCAGGACAATTGCCAGCCACTCGTATCCCGCAAGCCCGACGGCCGACATGGAGTATAGCTTCAAGAAACCGCGGTTCGTTGATCATGATATGCGCGCATGAGTATCGCGCGGCTGGGCATCAGCACGCACCCGGAGGACGTGTTGTCATCGGCCACCGTGACCATGAAACCAGCTGACCGTGTCCCTAAGGTGCATGCGCCCGCAGATCGACCTGTTCGGCGTGAAGCTGGCAGGGCCCTGGCGGACAGAACCGTTGCGCAGATCGGCAGCTACGCGCGCCCGTCTTACCGGAAGGCTGCCACGCTCAGTGACCGATCAGCGAAGCCACTTGACGTGACCGACTGGGTCTGGACGGCCGGAGGCGGCAACGACCTCGACGGCCACATCATTCAATACCCGCTCGCTCGCACGGACCTCATCGGCGGCATTCGCGGATGTTGCCTCTACGAGGCTCTTGAGAGGTCGTTGGAGGCGTCTGCAGGCTGAGCCGGCGCGTTAGCGGGAACCGGTGATGTAGTTGGTCAAGTGCGCTCGCTCGGTTTCGAGCTCGTCGATACGGTTCTTCACCACGTCGCCGATGCTCACGATCCCTCGCAAGCGCCCGTCTACCACGACCGGCGCGTGCCGGACCCGGTGCTCGGTCATGATGCGCATGACCTCCTCAACTGGGGTCTGTGGCGTAACCGTGTGCACCTCGGCTGTGTAGATAGCCCTGATCGCCTCAGACAGCACCGCGGCGCCTCGCTGGGCCAACGCCCGGACGATGTCCCGCTCACTGGCGATTCCGTCGACCGAGGTGCCGTCGTGAGAGACGACGACAGCACCGATCCGGTGTTCGGCGAGCACCGTGAGAAGGTGCCGCACGTCGGTATCCGGGGTGACGGTGACGACCTGCCCGCCCTTAACGCGAAGTACGTCGCTGATACGCATCTGGCCCTCCCAGACACCCGGTACGGGACTGATCGTGTGCTCACCGGCACCCCCAGGCTATTACTTCAACCCCGCGGTTGCAGGGTAGGTAATCGGCGGTGAATCCCGGGGCATAGGCCGGGCTCGGGTAAGGCGACCGCAGAGCAGCAGGCGAGGCGAAGCCAGTAAGGAGCGCCGAGCCTGGGAACCCGCCCCAAGGCGGCCGCGCCGCGGCTAGGAGCGGGCTCGGGCGGCGCGTTCATAGGCGGTCCTGACGGGCGTCCCGACACCGGGACGCCGTGATCATCGGCTGGCCAGGTCCAAGGCCTGCGCGGCAGGAGGGTCGGGGCGGCCGGGGTGAACGTGTCAGCACCGTCAGCCCATGCTGTTGTCAAGGTGGGGCGATGATTTCGGCGTCGGCGGCTTGACTGCTAGAGGAGAGAGCCGATGGGTAAGGTGCTTGCAGGGATCACCATCTCGGTGGACGGCTTCATCACCGGGCCCCGCGATGACCCTGGCTGCGTGCTTGGGGTCGGCGGCGACCGGGCGGCGGTGGCCCGGTGCCGTCATCCCGCGAGCACGCGTCTGCCGACGCGAGCAGCACTAGGCGCTCGTTGCCCGAGGTCGGCACGCTGGCCCAGACCCGGCCGATGACTGCGATGCTCATCCCGCCCGCCTCTCCGACTGGCGCCCTGACGGTCGGCTCGCGGCTGCAGATGCTTGGGCAGCAGGCCGGAAACCTGGTGCGCGGTACACCCTGTGATCATCTGAGCGCGTTGTGAATTGAGACCACTGGTCTCCTGGCCGGGCTTCGACTGGCAAACTGGCTGCGTTCTTGACGTGGATCCCGACGCGATCGACTTGCATCACTTCCGCAGGCAGCGCCGCCAAGCCGATGCGCTGATCGCTAGCGGCGATCACGTCGGCGCCGCTTTACTGCTCCGCGAGGCGTACAAGCTCTGGCGCGGCCATGCTCTCGGCCGGTTCGTATGCGGCGGGACAGGCATAAACCTCGTTGCGCTGGGCGCCGTGGGACATCGCCACGTATAGGTCTTCGCGCGGGTGCGCTTGTCGTTGGCCACCGCGATGCCCACCGCGACGGTTTGGCCTTCGACCGTGTACCAGGTCTGCGCGTATCCGAGTTCGCACTGGGCATAGACGCTCACGCGTCAGATGATGGTGAGGCGGCCAGTCGGTCTTTGCTACGCGTCCTGGCCCCGCATCGCCTGTGGTGGGGCGTACCTCACAGCGGCTACTGGATGTGTTGGCGAGTCGCGGCCCGCTCGTCCAGCGTGGGTATGTGTAGCGTTTGGGCTGTTGACTGGTCACGACCGCGACGGGCGGATGAGCGCGCGATGAGTGTATTCTCCGACGCTGAGCTGGCCTACCTGGCCAAGGGCAAACTCGGCCGACTCGCCACGATCGACGGAGCTGGGATGCCGCATGTCGTTCCCCTCGGCTGGCGCTATAACCCGGCCCTGGACACGATCGACATTGGCGGCCGGGACTTCGCCCTGACCCAGAAGTTTCACAACGCGCAGCGCAACCCGAAGATCGCCCTGGTGATCGACGACGTGCTGCCGCCCTGGCGGCCTCGGTGCGTGATGATCCGCGGCACGGCGGAGGCGCTGCCGGATGCCCCTGGGCCAGATGGGCAGTCGGCCGGGCCTATCATCCGGCTGCATCCAGCCGAAGTGATCAGCTGGGGGATGGAGTTCGCTGAGGAATAGGCAGGCCGCCACGGAGCGGATCACAGCCCCGGCCGGCGACCCGGTCAAGCGCCGATGTAACCATTGCTCCTGAACCAGCGCCGTTGCCCGACACCAAAGGCGCGCTCGCACCTGCATAACATGCATGAGCGGATGTCCGGCTCCATCTGCTGGGCTACCCTGCGCGCATGGAACCCTATCCCGGTGTTTTCGTTTCGAGCGTGTCGGCTGAGGCGTGGGAGCCAGACCCAGAGGTTGGCGGCGAAATGCACGTGCTGTGCAGCGGCCATGGGGCTGAGTCAGGGTTGTCTCGCTTCACTCAGACCACTGAACCCGTCAAGTGGACCCTCCCAGGCAGAGAGACGCTGTTGATCTTGGAGGGCGCGGCGAGAATCGAGATCGAAGAAGGGCCGGTGCTGGAGCTGACGGCGGGGAATATAGCCTCATTGCCAGCGGGCGCCCGCACGACTTGGCATCTCACAACGCCGTTCAGGGAGTTCTGGGTAATCACCTAAGACCCGCGGAATAGCGGACTGGGCTGGGCGGGTACGTTTCTGCGGCCCGTCAGCTCAGCAGGAATGCGCACCTCGGACTTCGGCGGGGAGAGGGTCTGCGGTGCGGTCGTCGCGGAGGGGCGGGTGCCGTTGCGCACCGTCGGGCCGGTGCCCGGGGTGAACCGGTCTGTGTCGTCGAACCGGGGGCGGCCGCCGCGTTCCAGTCGGCCCGTCAGGAGATGTGGATCAAAGCGGCCGAGCGGTAACCGCCGCCAACGCGCGCTGGGAGCACGCCGCAGAACCTCCCACTGCTTGCCCGAGCTCCTCATGCTGTCAGCGCTGGCGATCAAGCTGACCTCGACCGATACGGGATCCAGGTGTGGAATCCTGAATCGGTAGCGCAATCCGCGGGATCGGTAGCCGCAATCTCAGAAATCCGTAGCTGGTGCCAATGTTTGCCAGCCGTCCTCTGCACCAGGTTGGACTCAGCGACAAACTTCCACGAGCTGACCAACCTTGGAGTCACCCAATCATCGATTACCGTGTCTCGGCCGCGGTGGCGTCCAAGCGGTGCCGGGACCTGCTGGCAGAAGCGGAGGCCACTCGCCTGGCCAGGCAAGCACGGTCGCATTGGCGACGGCCCGGCATGCCCGCCGTCCGCCGCTGGCCGCTTCGCTGGCTAGCCGGCTCGCTGTTGCCCGGTTGGCGGCCTGAGCCGCGATCTGCGGCGAGTGGCAAGCGGACAGTGCTGCGCGATGGGTCGGAGGTGCTGATCCGGCCGGTCCAGAGCAGCGATGCCCTGCTCCTGGCCGACGGTTTCACCCGGCTGAGCGCCAGATCGCGCCGGCTTCGGTTCCTGACGGTGAAGCAGGAACTGTCCCCGGCGGAGTTGCGCTATCTCACCGAGATCAACCATCACGATCATGAAGCGCTCGGCGCGATAGAGGGCCACCGGGCGCGGCGTGAGCGTCGCTCGGTATGTCCGGTCGGCTGAAGACTCACAGGCCGCCGAACTTGCCGTCACCGTGGTAGACGAATGGCAGGGCCGGGGACTTGGCACCGAACTGGTGGCTCAGCTGTCTGAACGTGCCCGTGAGGAAGGCATCCGCTGCTTCACCGCGCTGGTCGCAGCCGACAATGCGGCGATGGCCGGCCTGCTGCGGAACGCGAACGCCCACATTGTCCGCTACGGTTCCGGCACCATGGAGTACAAAACCACGCCGGGGCCCGCGGAAGAGTACAGCCTGGCTGGCGTGCTCCGCTCTAGCGCTGATCAGCCTGGTCCCCTGCCAAATCCGACTGGGCCAGAATCCGCCGTCATCAGCATCGTCACCGAAACCCGCCAGACCAAAGCCCGCAGGAGCGCCGACCGGCTATGGTCCTCTGCCAGCTATTCGGGCCGGGCTCGGCGTGGGACCGGCGTAGCGGGCTCGGTCTTGTCTGGGAGCAGAATAAAAGCCGCGGTCCGCTGGGCAAGGTGCCTGGTAGTCCTGCGAGGCCGTGATAGCTCAGCGGCCAAGGGGAGCGTCGCCTGCGGCGGGCCTGAGGCCGAAGGGGCTGGCGAATGACGCGCATAGCTGTCTACGGGGCGGGTGGCGTCGGAGGCTACTTCGGCGCGCGGCTCGCCCGGGCCGGGGCGGAGGTGCACTTCCTCGCGCGGGGCGCCCACCTGCACGCCCTACGCGAGCACGGACTGAGGGTACGCAGCGTCAAGGGAGACTTCCAGCTGCAGGCGCCGGCCACCGATGACCCCGCTGACATCGGCCCATGCGACTTCGTGCTGTTTTGCGTGAAGACCTTCGACACCGACGCCGCCGCGGCCCAGCTAGGGCCACTGGTTGGGGAGGGCACGGCGGTGGTGTCGCTGCAGAACGGGGTCGAAAACGAGGAGAAGCTTGCCCGGGAGATCGGCGAAGACCACGTGATGGGCGGGGCTGCTTTCATCTTCGCCGGGATCGCCGAGCCGGGCGTGATCGTACACAGCGGCGGGCCAGGCAGCATCACGTTCGGGGAGCTGGACGGCCGCGGCAGCCAGCGGGCCCGGGACCTGCTGACCTGGTGCGAGCGGGCCGGTTTCGAGGCGGAGCTGTCGGCGAGCATCAAGACGGTGCTGTGGGCCAAGCTCGCCTTCATCTGCGCGCAGGCCGGCATGACCGCGGCGGTGCGGCTGCCGATCGGGGAGATCCGCACCATAGATGCCGCCTGGGCGGCCTTTAACCGCCTGATTGCGGAGGTATGCGCGGTGGCCGAGGCCGATGGCAGCCCCGTGCCGCAGGCCGCCCGGGACAGAGCCCTGGCCTTGGCACAGGCCATAGAGCCGGACAGCTTCTCTTCCTTGCATGACGATCTGGTGGCTGGGCGCCGCATGGAACTGGAGGCCCTGCACGGTTTCGTCGTGCGCCGGGCCGCGCAGCATGCTCTGGCCGTGCCCATGTCGGAGGCGGTATATGCCATCCTCCAGCCCTGGGCCGTCCGCAACCAGCGGGACAGCATCTGAGCCAGCCCAGCGCCGTCGCTACCCGCAGGAGACGGGCGCCAGGTCGAGCGTCCACGAGATTACCTCGACGCTCATCCGGACCAGATCCCGCGCGGCCCGGGCTGGCTCGGTTGGCCGCGCCTTGCGCGCACCGTGTACCAGCGTGGTCTCATTTGTGGTCTTGTTTATGCCAGTGCACAGGGCTCGGCTTAGTCGTGTTCTCCGAGGGCGCGATCGTCCTCAAAGCCCTCCTCGTCGTCCCCGAGGTCGTAAAACCGCGGTACCAGCGCCCGGAACGGCCGTGACCACATCACTGCACCGGTAAAGATCAGCGCAGTCGCCGTGATCGCGAGTCCGGCCGTCTCGAGGATGAACCAGCTACCGGGCCGCACATGAGCGCCAGCGGCGCCTGCCAGGCTGATCAGGCCAAGCACAAACGCGACAGCCAGCACCACGGCCGCGGTCTGCACCACCTGACGCGCACGTTCCGACAGGCCGCCGCAGAACGCCACCAGGACGACGGCCAGCACCGGCAGCGCCTGGACAGCGACGGCGATGAACTGGGGTGCAACGACCGACGCCCGGAGCGCGAAGGCACTGACGGGCGCTGGGCCGGAACCAACAGGGACGGGCGCTGGGCTGGAACCACCAGGGACGGGCGCTGCCCCGGAAACAGCACGGGCCGGACTGGGAACAGGAATCCTGGCACCGGCCAGGTTGAAGAGCTGGCATGCGCTAACCAGCAGGATGATCGCCGCGAGGGCTAGCAGCGTCCACGCAACCGGCTCGCGGACACGGCGTACGGTGTCCCATGCCTGCACAGTTTCTGACGGCGCGCCTTCGCCCAGCTGATCACTCATCGTGGCCCCGTTTCGCGAGGAATATGCGACGGCAGCATTGTCGTCCTGCTACCGGGCGGCGCGCGCTGAGTTGACAGCAACGGTGACGGCAACAGCAGCAGCCAACCGCTACCAGCAGCGATCGCCGGCGGCGCAGAACACTCGCACGATCCGCGCCTGGGGGCGAGCCGACGAGTCTGCGCCGGCGTCTTGATGAGGTTATGGTGCCGTTGTTTCGGGCCCGGCCGGTCGCCGGGGCTGGTGCTGGGCGGGGGCCGACTGGGCGGACAGTTCGCCGGCGGCGGGGCTGGGCGGCGGCTGCCTGGCCGGGTCGGGTCCGAAGGCGAATCCGGCTACGGCGCCGAGCGCGGCGAACGCGGCCGCGGCGAGCAGGACGTCGTTGAGCCCGCTGGCGGTGCCGGCGCGGGCGGCGTGGGCGACCGCGGCGCGGGCGGCGGGCGGGACCGCGGCGGCGGCCCGGGTGCCGGCGCCGGAGGCGACCGCGGCGGCCAGCCGGCGGGCGGCGCCGGGCGGGGCGGGCAGCCCGGCCAGGGCGTGCAGGGTGGCGGTGGTGACGCGGGAGGCGTAGAGGGCGCCGAGCACGGCCACGCCGGTGGCGGTGCCGACCTGGCGCAGGGTGTTCACCAGGCCGGCGGCCATCCCGGCGTGGGCCGGCTCCACCGCCGACAGCGCCGCGGAGGCCAGGCCGGTGGAGGTGATGCCCAGGCCGATCCCGGCCAGGATGAACCCGGGCAGCAGCACCAGCCAGGTGGAGGTGGCGGTGAGGTGGGCCATCGATGCCAGCCCGGCCGCGGCCGCGGCCATGGCCACGCCCAGCAGCACCCGCATCGCCACCTTGCCGATCAGCCGGCCAGTGACCGGGGCAACCGCGAAGGAGACCAGCGACAGCGGCAGGAACCGCAGCCCGGCCTGGACCGGGGAGTAGCCCAGGGTGTTCTGCACATACAGCGACAGGTAGGTGATCA